>JAESFQ010000026.1_pt1 | contig 114808 bp, 115 predicted proteins | sample 9269431 | NCBI WGS metagenome assembly JAESFQ01 (sample SAMN14502588, study PRJNA617103) | algae metagenome | isolation source: Plectolyngbya sp. WJT66-NPBG17 and co-occurring heterotrophs from well... | place: USA: Mojave Desert, Joshua Tree National Park, California | collected 2006-08-06 | reverse complement strand
GGACGCCGCCCGGATGGCGGACTCAAGATGGCCGAGACGACGAGATCCGAGGCTAGACATAGGACATTATGTAGTCAGCCCACGTCAGATTTGCGCGTTTCCCACACCCAAGTCGAACTGCGCTTAACTTAAAGCCCGGCCGGAAAAGCGAGATTTTTGAGGGCCTTGGAGGGGCGGTGCCTTGAGGGTTTGAGGCGTGGCGCCCCCGACCGGCCTCAGTCGGTCAGCCGGTCCACCACGGCGACCCGCCGCAGCACCAGCAGCTTCAGCAGCACCGGCAGCGCCACACCGGCTGCCATCGCGGCCACCGCATGCAGCGGGAACCAGGCCTCCGTCCAACCGAAGCCGAGCTTTATCAGCACGGCCTTGGTCCCGCCGATCGCCAGCGTGTTGAACAGGTAGATCGCCATCGAGAAGCCGCCCAGCACCACCGGCCACTGCCAGCGCGCGACCGGCGGCAGCCGCATCGCCCCATGCAGCGCCGGGATGCAGAGCAGCCCGCAAAGCACCATCGCCCAGCGCTCGCCTACCCAGCCCAGCGCCGCCAGCGCGAGCCCGCCGGCGAAGGCCAGCCACCACAGCGCCTGCCAGCGCTCGAAGCCCGGCAGCAGCGCCTCCTCCCGCTCCGCCACCCAGAGCCCGGCGGCGAAGAACAGGAAATGTGAGACGAAGCGGTCGAGATAGGCAACGGCCGGCACATCGACGAGCTGCAGGGCGAGGCCCAGGACCAGCAGCCCCGTCGCCCCGACGCCCACCCGCCGGAGACCCATCGCCACCAAAGTACAAAGGAAGAGCACCAGCAGGTACCAGACCGAGGTCGCCGGGCTGTGCGCCGTCGTCCAGAACAGGTCCCGCAGCCCCCCGGCCAGCCCCTCCGGCGGGTTGTCCACCGGCACCAGCCGGACCGCGACGAGCTTCGCCACGAGAATCACCAGGCCAATGGCGAAGAAGGGCACCAGCAGTCGCACGGCCCGCTGCCGCACCACCCGCCCCGGCGGCTTCGCCAGCAGGCCGGAGAGCACGACCACCGTCCCGCTCAGGTAGAGGAAGAAGGGCATGTGGAAGCGGTAGACGAGGTACCGGACGGGCTCGTACCACTCGACGCCCGGCGGCACGTCCCGCGCGACGATATGCCCGAAGACGACGAGCAGGATGGCGATGCCCCGCGCCCGGTCGAGATCGAGCCGCCGCGCCGGCCGCACCGCGGCGGCCACGCCCTGGTCCGGCATCGACCTCAACCCGCCCGCGAGGGCCGCCAGGCATAGCCGCCGGCGGAGGGCGCCTGGCGCCGCCGCTGCACCCCGGCCTCCTTCGCCTCCACCCGCCCCCGCGCCAGGATGGCGCTGATGACGCAGAACTGCATGACCGAGGTGGTGGCGATCAGCGTGTTGTCGAAGCCGCTATGCAACAGGATGCCGAACAGCGCCGCCCGCAGCACCAGCCGCTCCCGCGAGCCGAGGCCCCGCGAGCCCCACCACATCCAGGCGATGAGCGAGAGGAAAATCGCCGCGCAGCCGATGATCCCACCATCGACCGAGAGCCTGAGATACTCGTTGTGCGCCGCCGTGGTGCCGAGCAGCTTGATCAGCGGGTCGTCCGGATCGACCAGCAGCTTGCCCGCCCCGAGCCCGTAGCCGAAGAGCGGCCGGTTCTCGATGGCCTCGAGGAAGTAGGGCCACATCAGGTCGCGGCCCGAGGTGTCGGTGCCCTGGCTGATGAAGCGCTGCATGGCGAAGGCGATGACCGGGCTCAGCAGCAGCAGCCCCGGCACGCCGCCGCCCATCACCAGATCGACCTTCCGCCGCAGCGGGAAGATGTGCCGGTTCGAGAGCAGGAAGACGAGGCCGATGAAGATCACCACCGTCGCCAGCGGCATCCGCGCCTGGGTCGCCAGCATCACCGCGAGGTCGAGCCCGCCGATGATCAGCCAGATCGGCTTGAAGCCGCGCATGTACTCGATCGTCGCGGCGAAGATCGCCGTCTCGCAGAAGCCGGCGAGGAAGGGCGCCGAGTGCATCCCCTGGAAGCGGTTGAGCAGGTCGATCGCTGGGTAAAGGCCCGCCACATGGGTGAAGAGGCTGGCGAAGGCGCTGATCAGCGGCACCAGGGTCGCGCCGCGGATGATCCAGGTCCAGATCCTCTTCGGCGCCAGGCAGAAGCCGAGCACGAAGGGCGCGGTGGAGCCGATGAAGCTGCGGATCATCTCCCCGGTCGTCACGATCCGCCCGATCGGCAGCACGACGATGCTGACCGCGGCGATGGCGGTATAGGCGATGAAGGGCCAGTTGATCGCCGAGCTCGGCCCGTAACGCAGCAGCAGCACCGCGGCGAGGGCGAAGGGCACGACCTTCATCACCGCCGAGCCGAGCGTTGCCACCGTGCCGCCGCCGGTGCTGGCGAACATGCCGGCATCGAGCTGGAAGTCGAGGCCGAAGCCGTACATCATCACCAGCCCGACCACGATCGCCAGGGGGAACTGGTAGACCGCAAGGCCCAGCAGGATCGCCACCATCGCCGGCAGCATCAGCAGCAAGGGCCCCGGCAGGTAGAGCGCGATGAGCAGCATCAGCGCCGCCCCGAAGAGCGAGATCAGGACCTGGGCGAGGGGAGACGTAAGGCTCGGCATGCCAACGGTTCTGTCACGCAGCCCCGGCGCCCGCCAATCAGCCTTCCGTCAACCCCGCGCGCCACCCGAAAGCGTGACTGCGCCAGGGGCTGCACTCGGGCGATGGGTTGTGGCAGCGATGCGCGGACCGAAACACGAGGCAAGGATCGATGCAGGGCTCACCCCAACAAGCCGCTCCACGGGACGCCGCGCTCACGCGGCTGCGCTTCTTCCTGATCGGCTGGGTGATCCTCTATCATCTCGACCTGCCGCTGCGGGTGAGCCTCGGCCTGCCGGCGCTGGCGCCGGTGCTGCAGCACGGCTATCTCGGCGTCGACGGGTTCTTCCTGCTCTCCGGCTTCGCCCTCTGGCTCGGCTACGGCGCGCGACCGCCCTGGGGGCGGGCCGGGATCATGGACTTCCTCCGCCGCCGCCTCGCCAAGATCTGGCCGCTGCATGCGCTGGCGCTGCTGGCGCTCGCCCTGCTGGTCGGCCTCGCCATGGCGGCCGGCGTGACCATCCGCGATCCGGAGCGATTCGGCTTCGACGGCCTCCTGCTCCAGCTCTTCCTGGTGAATGCCTGGGAGACGACGTCGCGCCATGCCTGGAACTACCCGTCCTGGGCGCTCTCGGTGGAATGGGCCGGCTACCTCGCCTTCCCGCTGGTCCTCGCCGCCCTGATCCGCCTGCCGCGCCCCGCCCTGCCCGCGGTGCCGCTGCTCGGCTTCGCCGGCATCTTCGCCCTCGGCGCCGCGGATCCGAGCGTCGGGCTGAACTACACGCTGCATCTCGGCCTGCTGCGCTTCGCCCTGGAATTCGCCGCCGGCCTCGCCATCGGCCGGCTGACGACGGAGGGGCTGCTGCCCCGCGCCGCGCTCTGGCCTGTGCTGCTGGCGCTGCCCCTCGGCCTCCTGATCGAATGGGATGCACTGACCGTCCTCGGCCTCGCCGCGCTGATCCCGCTGCTCCGCCGGCCGGCGCCGGCGCCGGCGCCGGCCCGGCCCGACCTGCTGCTCCGCCTCGGCGAGGCGTCCTTCGGCGTCTATCTCTGCTGGGTCTTCATCGAGGCCGGCCTGGTGCTGGTGCTGCGCCGGGTCGACCCTGGCCTCGCGGGCCGGGCCGGGCTGATGGTGGCCGGCTTCTTGGCCAGCCTGGTCGCCGGCTGGCTCGCCTGGCGCTACGTGGAGGTGCCGGCCAATCGCTGGCTCCTTCGCCGCCGGTCGTCCCGCGGGGCGGCACCGGCGACGGCGGTCTCGGGCAAGGCCTGAGGCGGAAGGCCGGGCGCGACCTTGGAGCACACTCCGATCGGGGTGGTCGCTTGGTCGGAGTGATTTGCCCGACCGGACAACGAGCGGGAGCGGGTGGCGCGAGCCCGGGCGAACGGAGCCCGCTTCAGCGCGCCGACAGCATCCCGGGCGGGATGATGTCCGGCTTCGGCCGCGGCTCGTCGCCGTTCTGCAGCCGCCAGTGGCTGCCGTGGCTGTAGGACCACAGCGTCGCCGGCAGGCCCAGCCGCTTCAGCTCTGGGAGAACCCGGGCCAGGTCGGCGGCCCAGGCGGCGCGGTTCGTCTCATGCCCGAAGGCGCCGCCAAGTTCGCTGACGATGACGGGAATGCGGTTCCGGTCCCGCCAGGCCGCCACCGCCTGCCACCGGCCGGGCGACTGCGTGCCCTGGTAGTCATGCGCCTCGGCGATGGTGTTCGGGTCGGTCGGCAGGCTGCACTCGAGCAGCGAGCGGGCGCTGTGCCACTCGTGCCCGCCCCACATCAGCAGGTGCCGCGGGGCCGCCCGGCGCATCTCGGCGAGCAGGCGGTCGCGCACCGGCATCCAGCTCGCATTGTCGTCGAAGACCGGCTCGTTCAGCGCCGCCAGCACGACCATGGACGGGTCGGTCCGCTCGGCGAAGAACTGTGCCCGCCGGCGCATCCCCTCCCAGTCGCGCTCCGACCAGGGCTTCTTCTGGTAATAGAAATCTGCCATGCCGAGGAAGACCGGCAGCCCCGCCTCCACCGCGTCCTTCACTGCGTCCAGGTAGAGGGCCGGGATGTCCATGCTGGAGCCGGTCTGCGCGACCTCCGGCAGGAAGATCCGCGCATGGTCGAAGCCGGCCGCGCGGAAGCCGCGCCACCAGCCGATGCCGAGGCGGCGCGGCTGGTTGTCCCTGGTGATGGCAAACCAGCGCTCGAGATTGGCGCCGAGCCGGAGCATGGCGAGCCGCCGCCGCATCGGCTGAGGCTCTTGCGCGGAGGCCGGCGCCGCGAGGGCGCCGGCCAGCGGCAGGGCGAGGAGGCCCCGACGGGTGGCCACGGCTTCAGCCGAAGCGGAAGGCGGCGGGGGCGGCGCCCTCCTCGGGTGCGCTGGCCGGCTGCTGCTCCTTCATCCGGGCCTCGACCTGCTTCAGCAGCCCGGTGAGGCTGGTGACCAGCGAGGGCAGCTGCATGAGCGGCACCACCAGCTGGCCGCAGGGCGTCGGCTTCCCCTCCGCCCCGGTCTGCGCCAGCGTCAGCCGGGCGACGCCGTAGGTCACGCTGGCGTCGAGGATGCCGTCGGCGAAGATGGTCGTGCGGGTATCGCTCATCGTGGGTCCTATTGCTCGCGGAAGGCGCGCTGGAAGCTGTCGCGGATCGGCTGGGTGACGTAGCGGAAGAAGGTCCGTTCGCCGATCTTGATATGGGCTTCCACCGGCATCCCGGGGGTGAGGAAGACATTGGGCAGCGAGGCCAGCTGCGCCGGATCGATCAGGATGAAGGAGCGGTAGTATTGCTGACGCGTCTGGTCGTTGGTGGTCACGTCCGCGGCGACCCAGGTCACCTCTCCGTGCAGGTATGGCACCAGCCGCTGCTTGAAGGCGGGCAGCCGCACCTCGGCATGGAGGCCGGGATAGACCACGTCGATGTCGTTCGGCTGGACGTTCACCTCGGCGACCAGGCGGTCATGCTGCGGCACCAGGTCCATCACCGGGTCGCCCGGCTTCACGACGGCGCCGATGGTGAAGAGGCGCAGGTTGACCACCGTGCCGTCCTCCGGCGCGGCGATGTCCCGCCGCGTCATGACGTCGGAGGCGGCGCGCAGCTTCTCCTCGGCCTCGGCCAGCTTGCCGCGGACCTCCCGCAGCTCCTGCCCGTTCTCCTGCATCCGCTGGTCGACGGCCTGGCTGATCTGCTTCTGCGCCTCGGCGATCGCGGCATTGGCGCGCTCGATCTGGCCGTTCAGGTCCTCGATGCTGCCCTCGAGCCCGGCGAAGCTGCGCTGCAGCGCCAGCAGCTGCGGCAGCCGCTGCAGGCCCTGGGTGACCAGGGTGCGCGTCATCTCCTCCTCCTGCTTGATCAGCGAGAGCTGGCGGCGGGTGGAGGTGAGCTGGCCGCGGGCACCGGCGATGACCGCGTGCTGCTGGTCGATGCGGGCCTGGAAGACCTGCACCTGGCTGGTGAGGCTGGACATCCGCGCCTCGAACAGGGCGCGCTGGCCGGTGACGCTGTCGAGCGCGCGGGCATTGCCGGCGTTCAGCAGCTCGGGCGGGAAGCTGACCTCCCGGGCGCGAGCCATCTCGGCCCGCAGCCGGGCATCCTGCGCCATCAGCGCCCAGCGCTGGGCGCGCTGCGTCTCGAGCGTGGCATCCGCCTGGATGTCGTCGAGCCGGACGAGGACCTGGCCCTTCTCCACCTTGTCGCCGTCGCGCACCAGGATCTCGCGGACGATGCCGCCCTCGAGATGCTGGATCGTCCGCCGCGTGCCCTCGACCCGGATGGTGCCGGCGGCGATGGAGGCCTCGGCCAGCGGGGCGAAGACCGCCCAGGCCGCGCCGCCCACGACGAAGACCAGGAAGATGAAGAGGCCGAAGATCATCGTCCCGCGGGTGCGCGGCGCCGGGGCGTCGAGCAGCGGGTCGAAGGGGAAGTGCGGCAGGGCGCCGCCCAGATCGGTGCGGATCGGCGCCAGGGCGCGGCCGCCGGCGAGGGCGGGGAGCTTCGGGTCCTGGGTGGTGACGCTCATCGGGCGGCGCTCCCTTCGAGGCGGGCAACGGGGGCGTTCGTGACCTCGGCGGGCCGCGGCGGGGTCATCAGGCGCTTCAGCACCTCGGCGCGCGGGCCGAACATCTCCATCGCGCCATCCTTCAGCAGCAGGACCTTGTCGACGCCCTGCACCAGGGTCGGCCGGTGGGAGACGAGGATCACCGTGGTGTCCTGCGCCTTCAGCCGCTCCAGCGCCTGGGTGAGCGCCGCCTCGCTGTCGCCGTCGAGGTTGCTGTTCGGCTCGTCGAGCACGACCAGCTTCGGCCGGCCGAACATGGCCCGCGCCAGGCCGATCAGCTGCCGCTGGCCGCCCGAGAGGTACTGGCCGCTGTCGCCGATCTCGGTCTCGTAGCCGTTCGGCAGGCGGAGGATCATGTCATGGCAGCCGGCGAGCTTCGCCGCCTCGTAGACGGCCTCCGGCTCGGCCTCGGCCATGCGGGCGATGTTGCGGAAGACGGTGCCGTCGAACAACTCGACATCCTGCGGCAGGTAGCCGACATGGCGGCCGAAATCCTCGCGCATCCACTGGTAGACATCGGCGCCGTCGAGCCGGACGGTGCCGGCGGAGGGCGGCAGCGTGCCGATCAGCATGCGGATCAGCGTCGTCTTGCCGGCGGCCGAGGGGCCGATCACGGCCAGGCTCTCGCCCGGGGCGAGGCTGAAATTCACGCCCTTGATCATGGCGACGCCCTGGCCCGGGAAGGCGTAGGAGACGCGCTCGACCGAGACCTTGCCCACCGGCTCCGGCAGCGGCAGGCCCGGCGGGCGCAGCCGCGGCATGGCGAGGAAGCTCTGCAGCCGGCGGAAGCTCTGCCGGGCGGAGACCAGCTGCTTCCAGCCGCCGATCATCTGCTCCACCGGCGCCAGCGCCCGGCCCATGATGATCGAGCCGGCGATGGAGGCGCCCGAGGTCAGCTCCTGCTGCAGCACCAGGTAGGCGCCGGCGCCGAGGATGGCGATCTGCACGGTAAGGCGGCAGAACTTCGTCATGGCGACGAGGAAGGCGGCGCGGTCGGCGGCGCGCTGCTGCGGGCCCGTCATCGCCGCGACCGACTCCCGCCAGCGGCCGATGACCGAGGGCAGCATGCCCATGCTGTCGATCACCTCGGCATTGCGCGAGATGGCGTCCGCCCGGCGCTGCGAGGCCATGGCGGCGGTGTTCGCCTCCTTGAGCAGGGCGGAGGTCGAGACCTCGCTGGCCAGCGTCAGGCCGAAGAGCACCACCGCGCCGCCGAGGGCGATGAAGCCCATCACCGGATGGAGGAGGAAGATGACGCCGATATAGATCGGCACCCAGGGCACGTCATAGAGCGAGAGCGCGCCCGGCGAGCCGAGATAGCCGCGGCACACCGCGAGGTCCCGCAGGGCCTCCATGCGGTAGGGCCGGCCGCGCAGGGTGCTCTCGATCGCCCGGATGAAGCCCTCGGGCGCGACGCGGTGCTCCACCCAGCTGCCGATGCGCTGCATCACCTTGCCGCGCACGCCCTCGAGGATGGCGAGCACCGCCGTGGCCAGGATGGCGATCAGCGAGAGGTAGAGCAGGGTGTCGAGCACCCGGGTCGCCAGGACGCGGTCGAAGACCTGCATCATGTAGACCGAGGTGGTGAGCTGCAGCAGGTTCACGACGCCGCTGAAGACGCCGACGATGATGAACTGGGACCGGCAGGCCCGGAGCGCCCGGCGCAGCGGGGTGTCCGCCGTCGGCTCGGCCCCGGGGAGGAGGGTGCGGGAGTAGGACATGCGTCAGCCTGCCAGGAGGCCGGCGAGGCCGGCCAGGGTTGCGGGGTGCAGGGCGAGCCAGCCGCCGGCGGCGGCAACGATGACGAGCGCCACCAGGTTGGCGGCGACCAGGCGCAGGAAGCCGGGCGGAGGGCGGAGCCGGCCGATCTGCTCGGCGACGGCCTCCTGGCGGAGGCGCTCGATGTTGTTGTGCAGGTAGCGCAGCGCATGGTCGCAGAGCGCCGCCTCGGCCTCGCGCTGGCTGCGGGCGATGGTCTCGGGGCTGGCCTCCTCCTGCCGCTCGGCGGCGAGGGCGAAGGCCAGGAGGCCGGTCAGCCGGTCTTCCGTGCGGAAGGCCGCGGGGTCGGCCGGGGTCACCGCGGCCTGTGGGGAGAGCTGAGCGGGGCTCGGCCTGAGGGTTTCGACATTGGCCATTCTGGGCTCCATCCTGGGCCGGCCATGGGGATGCCATGATACGCCCGAACGAGCGAATCGGCCTCATCCTCCCGCATGGCTTGCACGCTGTTGTCCCGGATCGGGGGAAGGGGACAGGGGCGCCTGTGGCGGCGCTGGCTTGAATACGCACTCCGGTTTCCGTGAATTGCAACCCTAAACCCGAGAAGTTTCAGCACGGTAACCGGCGCGACGTATAACGTTCCGTACCGATCATCCGGGGCAGCCATCCGCGGCGGGCATGCAACACCTGGCCCGCAAGTGGCGCTCTGGCGCTCTGGCATGACAGGAAGTGATCGTTGCACGCATACTCCTGCGGCTGCCCATGCTACGGAAGCCCGGGGCTCATGATGACGGGGAAATAGTGGTGAAAAGCTTTCGATGCTGGGGGGTTCTGGGTTTGGTCGTGGCAGCGCTGCCGCTGGCCGAGGCTCATGCCCAGCTCGGCGACTCGCCCGAGGTGCAGCGTGGCATTACGGTGGTGAACCGGCAGCGGCCTGATTACAATCCGCTGGGTGTCCGCCTGGGCGGCTTCCGCCTGAACGGGGCGATCGAGGCCGGGCTCGGCTGGGACAGCAACCTGTTCGGCCGCAGGAGAAACGTGGTCTCCGACGGCTTCGCCGAGGAGCTCGGCAGCCTGAACCTGCGCAGCGACTGGACCACGCATGCGGTCGGCTTCTCCGCCAACTCCGTCAACCGGCAGTATTTCAGCCAGAGCCAGCTTGACTGGAACGATTGGGACATAGGCGGCTTCGGGCGGTATGACTTCTCGGCCGATACCTCCCTGCTGGGTCAGTACCGCCACTACCGCTCGCACCTCGACGTTTACAGTTTCGACGTCCAGGCCGCCGGTATCATCCAGCCTGTCGCCTATGATTCGGATGAAATCTCGGTCACCGGCACCACGCGGTTAAACCGGCTCGGGCTGATCGCCCAGGGCGTCTACCGGACCTTCGATTTCCAGGAAAGGATCATCGGCACCACCCCGACGCCGTTGCTGCAGGATGGCTTCACCACGGCACAGCCCGGCTTCAACACGGCGCGGAACAGCTTCAACACGGTGATCGGCGCGCTCGGTGCCAGCTATGCCCTCGCCCCGGGACGCAACATCACCGCCGTCGTTCGGGTGCAGGACATCAAATACACCTCCTCCGCTTCTGATTTTCAGAACCCGGCACTCACCACCCCAAGTTTATTCGACAACCCTCAGAACCGGAACAGTTTCACCTGGGAGGCACTGGCCGGTTTCGACTATGATTTCGACGGTGTCTGGCAGGCGCGCATCGGCCTTGGCTGGCGGCACCGTGAATATCAAGGGCCCATCAAGGCCTTGGAGGGCCCGGCAGTCGAGGCTGGCCTCACCTATGCGCCGACCCAGTTGACCACCGTCCGCCTCCGGCTCACTCGGACCATCGAGGAGTCCATCCGCCAGGATTCGGTGAGCTACCAGCGCACCCAGGCCGGCGTGACCGTCGATCATGAGTATCTTCGCAACGTGCTGCTCCAGGGCGACGTGCTCTATGACCGGCGCGAATATGAAAGCCCGAGCCAGACGGCGAGCGACATGGTCCTCACCCTGACCGCGCGCTACTTGCTGAACCGCAACGCTTCGGTGGTGGCGAGCTACGGCTATCGTCGGCGGCTCGAAGCGACAGGTGGCTTCCGGGAGTTTGACCGCAATCTGCTGCAGGTCCGGCTCCGCCTTGCCATCTGAGGCTCCGGTCCGGCGCCTGCTCGAGCTCGATTTCGCCGACCTTCCCCTGCAGGGCGTCCTCGCCCTGCTGGCGGAGCGGCCGGCGGATGCGCCTTTCGGCTATGTCGTGACGCCGAATGCCGACCATCTGGTGCGGCTGTCGCGCGACCCATCGCTGCAGCCGCTCTATGACGGGGCGATGCTGCGGCTGCTGGACAGCCGGGTGGTGGCGCGGCTTGCCGGGATGATGGGGCTGCCGGCGCCGGCCGTGGTGCCGGGCAGCGACCTGACCGCCGCATTGGTGCAGGCCATGCCGCCGGACGAGCCTGTGACGGTGCTCGGACTGGCGCCGGCGGCGCTGGATCGGCTGGCGGCGCGTACCGGGCTCCGGCGGATCGCGCATCACAACCCGCCCATGGGCTTCGAGCGGGACCCGGCCGCCTTCGAGGCGGCGGTGCGCTTCATCGAGGAGAATCCCGCCCGCACCACCTTCCTCGCCGTCGGCTCGCCGCGGCAGGAACTCGTGGCGCAGGCGGTGGCCGCGCGCGGGAAGGGAAGGGGGGTCGGCCTCTGCATCGGGGCGAGCCTGCTCTTCCTGACGGGTGAGGAGCGCCGGGCGCCACTCCCGGTGCAGCGGGCCGGGATGGAATGGGCCTGGCGGCTGATGCAGGACCCGAAGCGCCTCGCCCGGCGCTACCTGGTCGACAGCCCCGCCATCATCGCCCTGCTGCGGCGGGAGGCGAAGCAGCCGCGCTGACCTACCCGCGCCGGCTGATGATCCGCGCGACGAGCATCAGCACCGCCCCCGCCAGGATCACGCCATAGGTCCTGGGATCGGCCCGCAGCGCATCCAGCGCCGCCTCCGGGATCCAGAGCAGCGCATCCCAGCCGAAGAGATGCGCCAACACGCCGACCAGCACGAGCAGCGTGCCGAGGCTCCAGAGAAGTCGCGCCACGCCCGCCTACCCGGCCCGGAAGGCAATGGCGTTGCGGAGGGCATGCACGATCAGCTCCATCCGCCGCTCGAAGCCGGCGGCGGCTTGCGGACGGCCGGCCTCCTCGGCGCCGACCACGCCGCGGAGGACGGAGGCTTCCAGCTGCTTCGCCATCTCCTCCATCGCGGCGAGGGCGCCTGCAGCACCCTCACCCTGCATGGTGGCGCGCAGCACGGCGATCTCGCCGAAGGCCGCGGCCAGAGCCGTCTCCAAGGCGATAATCTCGCCGCGCAACTCGTCGCTCTTGTCCTCGGGCATCCGTCTCAGGTGGGGTCGCCCGGGGCAGGCCTCAACCGGGCTTGGCACTGGGGAGGGCCGCCAGCACCTCCGCCCGCACCCGCCGGCCGAGGCCGCCACGATGGGCCGCGTCGTTGCGGGCGAGGTAGTCGTGCGCCGCGGGCGTCAGGCGGTAGAGTGCCTCCATCCCCGGCGCGGGGCGGAAGCGGCGCCAGAGGCCGAGCGCCGCCGGCCCCGCCTTCAGCCCCTGGCCAAGGACGCCGTTGCGGGCGCCCTTCACCTGATAGGCCAGGTAGCGCGGCAGGAGGGAGGCCGGGGCAAGGCCGTATTTCAGCCCGATATAGAGGCGGTTGCGGACGAAGTGGAACCAGCGCGTGCCGGACCAGGCGAAGCGGTGCTCGCCACTCACCTTGTGGCGCACGGCAATGTCGCCGCGGTAGCGGATGCGCCGGCCGGCATTGATGGCGCGGAGCGCGAAGTCGAACTCCTCCCAGCAGAAGAAGAGCGCATCATCATAGCCGCCCATCCGCTCGAAATCCTGGCGTCGGATGGCATGGCCGGCGCCGACGAAGGTGGCGACATCGAAGCTCTCCGACGCCCGCGGCAGCAGGCCGGGCGGATAGCCCCAGGAGGAAAGATCCTCCGCGCCCGTGTCGAAGACGAGGATGCGGCAGGCGATGGCGGCGACGTCCGGCTCCGCATCCAAGCCGCGGAGGGCGCGGGCGAGGGTGTCGGCGTCGGCGAATTCGGCGTCGTTGTCGAGGGCGAAGACCACCCGGCCGCGGCCGAGCGCCGTCGCCCGGTTGCGCCCGCCGGCGACGCCCCAATTGCGGTCGAGCCGAACCAGCGTCGCATCCGGCGCGCCCTCGACGGCGGCGGCGAGGCGGGCCAGGTTCTCCGGCTTGCTGCCCTGGTCGGCGATCCAGACATGCTTGGCGACCCCGGCCTGGGCGCGGGCGGAGGCGATGGCGGCGACCGTCTCCTCGGCCCGGTCCATCGCCAGGATGATGACATCGGCATCCACCTCGCCCGCCGGTGCGCGGGCGCCGGCGACATGCTCGGGCGCGGGGTAGGGGCCGAGGCTCATGCCCGCTCCTCGAACTCCGGCGCGGGCAGGGAAAGGTAGGCGATGCGCTTCGCCTCCTGCCGGCCGCGCGTCACCGTGTCGAGGATGAGGCCGCAGACGAAGGAGAGGAAGGAGAGCAGGACGAGGCCCGTCGCCAGCACCGCCGTCGGCAGGCGGGGGACGAGGCCAGTGGCGAGGAAGGTCTGCAGCAGCGGGATGGCCAGCACGATGGCAAGGAGGAGGAGGAGGCCGCCGGCGACCGAGAAGAACATCAGCGGCCGCTCCCGCTGCACCAGGGTGACGATGGTCCGCAGGATGCGGAAGCCGTCGCGGTAGGTGTTGAGCTTGCTGGTGGAGCCGGCCGGGCGCTCCTTGTAGGCGCTCGGCACCTCGCCGACGGGGAGCTTCAGCTCGAGGGCATGGACGGTGAACTCCGTCTCCGTCTCGAAGCCGGCGGCGAGCGCGGGGAAGCTCTTCACGAAGCGGCGGGAAAAGACGCGGTAGCCGGAGAGCATGTCGGAGATGCGGTCGCCGAAGACCCAGCGCACCATCCCCGTCAGCACGGCATTGCCGAGCTGGTGGCCAGGGCGGTAGGCGGCGGCGGCGACTGCCTCGGGGGTACGGCGCACGCCGGTCACCATGTCGAGCCGGTCGGAGAGAAGCCGGCGGACCATCTCCGGCGCCGCGGCGGCGTCGTAGGTGTCGTCGCCATCGACCAGCACATAAGCGTCGGCCTCGATATCGGCGAACATTCGCCGCACGACATGGCCCTTGCCCTGCAACGGCTCGGTCCGCACCAGGGCCCCGGCGGTGCGCGCCGCCGCGACGGTGCCGTCCTTCGAGTTGTTGTCGTAGACGTAGATGGTGGCGTCCGGCAGGGCGGCGCGGAAGGCGGCGACCACGCGGGGGATCGCCACTTCCTCGTTGTAGCAGGGGATGAGCACCGCGACGCGCGGGGCGTGGCGGTAGCCCGGCAGCAGCTCCGATCCGGGCGTCAGATGGGTGTCGGGCAAGGTGCTCTCCGGCATGGCGAGGGCTTCCGTGTCGCGGAAGCCGTTCTACACGGGGAATGTGGCGGGGGGATGACCCCCGCCGGTCAGAAGGCGTTCCGCATCCGGGCGACGGCCAGCAACGTCCGCACCAGGATCGTGAAGTCGAGCCAGGGCGACCAGGTGTCGATGTATTCGAGGTCGCTCTCGACGCGGCGGAGCAGCTTCTCCTCCGTCTCGGTCGGGCCGCGCCAGCCGCGCACCTGGGCGAGGCCGGTGAGGCCGGGCTTCACCCGGTGCCGCGCGGCGTAGCGGGCGGCCACCTCCTCGAAGGGCCTTCCGCCCGCGCGGGTGCCCGGCGCATGCGGCCGCGGGCCGATGAAGGACATCTCGCCGCGGAGGATGTTGAAGAGCTGCGGCAGCTCGTCGAGCGAGGTGCGGCGGAGGATGGCGCCGACCCGCGTCACCCGCTTGTCGCCGAGCGAGACCTGGCGGGCAGCGGTGTAATCCGCAGCCTCTTGGTACATCGTGCGGAATTTCAGCACGTAGAAAGGCTGGTTGTTGAAGCCGGTGCGGCGCTGGCGGAACAGCACGGGACCTGGGCTGTCGAGCCGCACCGCCAGCGCGATCAGCGCCATCGGAACCGCGGCAACGGCGAGGGCGAGGGTGGCAAGGATGTAGTCCTCCACCGTCTTGACCACGGCGCCCCAGCCGCTGATCGGCCGGTCGGCGAGGCGGAGCAGGCGCAGCCGCTCGCCCTCCGGCGCGGTGCCGAGGCTACGATAGGCCATGAGGTCCGGCGCGAGGCGGACATCGACCGGGAAGTCGGCGAAATGCTTGAGCAGGCCCTGCAGCCGCGCCTCCGCCGCCCAGGGGAGGGCGAGGATCACCTGGTCGACCTCGCCGCGGCGGATCATGGCGTCGAGCGCCTCGAGCGAGCCGAGATAGGGCAGGCCGTTGCGCAAGCCTCCGACCTGATGGGCACGGCGGTCGTCGACAAGGCCGACCAGCTCCAGGCTGCGGTCCGGCCGGCCGCCGAGCGCGGCGACCAGGCGGGCGGCCTGCGGCCCGTCGCCCACCACCACGGCGCGCTGCCGGGTGCGCTCGGCCGCGGCGCGGAGCGCGACGGCGGCGGCCATCCGCCCGGCAAGCAGCGGCGGCATGGCGATGCCGAGCCAGAGCAGCGCCAGCCCGGGCGGGAAATTGCCGCGGGCGCCGAGCGCCTGTGCCGCCAGCCCCATGCCGCCGATGCCGAGCACCAGCCCGGCCACGGCGCCGAGCCCGGCCCGCTTGCCGCCGAAGAGCGCGGCATGGCTATAGCCGCCGGCCGCGACGATCAGGCAGGGCACCAGCAGGGCGACGAAGCCGATCAGCCGCAGCGCCGGCCCCTCGATCGGCGCGATCGGCAGCGCCTTCACCGCTAAGCCGCCGGCGGCGAGGCAGGCCACGTCCAGCAGCGCAACCGCGAGCGCCAGCAGCGCCGGCGGCAGCGGCGAGCCGATTGCCCAGCGGTCGCGCCGCGCGGCCCTGCCAAGGCCGACCCAGCCGGCCTCCGCCACCGCGGTCAGCAGCCGGCGGTCGCCGGTGCGGTGCTCGGGTGGCATCACGTCCTGCATGCTGACTGCCTGCGGATGGGGTTGAGGCTCTCGATTGCGATGGGCATGGCTCCCGCTGGCCTTCACGCTCTGGAGGGACGGGGGGCGACCCCGGCGGCGCCGAAGACGAAGCGCCGGGACATGAGGAAATTCGCGGCGAGTCCGGCCAGTGAGCCGGCCGCGACGCCGATCACGGGCTGCGCCGCGACCAGAGGTACACCGGCGACCAGCGCGGCATAGGTGCCATAGTTGCAGACGAAGCCGAGCAAGTTGACGAGCAGGAAGAGCAGCCACTGCCGGGCGAGTCCGCCCGCCGGCCGCGCCGCCCGGAAGGTCCAGGCCCGGTTCAGCGCGAAGGTCGTGGTCGCCGCCGCCAGGTAGGACAGCACACGGCCGATCCAGGGGCCGGTGCCGAGCGCGATGCCCGCCGTCAGCACCCCGGCATCCACGAGGAAGCCACCGACGCCGACCACGCCGAAGCGCAGGAACTCGCCCAGCATGCGGCCGCCCTTGCGGGCGGCGAGGGGCGAATCGGAGAGGTCGGGACCGGTGAGAGCAGACGTCATCCAAAAGCATCCTGTATGCGGCAAGGCTTACGCGCCCTTGCCCCCTGCGACAAACCACGGCGCGGTGACAACCGCTCGCCAGGGGCGCGAATCGGCCGCTTCCGCTGTCACGTTCCACGGCGCAGGCGGGTGATATCGCAGTACGATTCGATCCGGGAATTACCAGGCGCCGGCGGGGGCCGGAACCGCAGGGCCGGTGGCCAGGGATGGCGGCCGAATCGGGTGCTTCACGGGGCCGGGAAAACCGCTACTGTCCAGCCGTTTCGAGACCGGGGGAAAAAGCTCATGCTTCGTCGCAACCTGCTGGCCGGGGCCGCCCTGGCCGGTGCCGCGCTCCGCTTCCCGGCGCCCGCCCTGGCCCAGCCGGCCGGCAGCCGGGTGCTGCGCTTCATCCCGCAATCCGATGTCGCGGTGGTCGACCCGATCGTCACCACCGCCTATGTGACGCGGCACCACGCCTTCCTCATCTACGACACGCTCTATGGCGTCGATGCCGACTTCAAGCCGCAGCCGCAGATGGCCGAGGGGCACAAGGTGGAGGATGGCGGGCGGCGCGTGACCATCACGCTCCGCCAGGGCCTCGCCTTCCATGACGGCGAGCCGGTGCGGGCGCGGGACTGCGTCGCCTCGATCAAGCGCTGGGCGCAGCGGGATGCGCTCGGCCAGGCGCTGATGGCGGCAACCGACGAGCTGGTCGCCGATGACGACCGCAACCTCACCTTCCGCCTCAAGCGGCCCTTCGCCCTGCTCTTCGACGCGCTGGCCAAGGCATCGTCGCCGGTACCCTTCATGATGCCGGAGCGCATCGCCGCGCAGGATGCGAACACGCCGATCCGGGAGAATATCGGCTCCGGCCCCTTCCGCTTCAAAGCCGATGAGCGCGTACCGGGCAGCCTGCTGGTCTATGAGCGCAACCCGAATTACGTCCCCCGCGAGGGCGGCACGGCGGCCTGGACCTCGGGGCCGAAGCAGGCGCGTCTCGACCGCGTCGAATGGCGCGTAGTCCCGGATGCCTCGACCGCCGCGGCCGCGCTCGGCAACAACGAGGTCGATTGGTGGGAGCAGCCGACGGCCGACCTGCTGCCGCTGCTCCGGCGCAACCGCAGCCTCGTCGTCGAGAATTACGACCCGACCGGGCTGATGGGGCTGCTGCGCTTCAACGCGCTGCATCCGCCCTTCAACAACCCGGACATCCGCCGGGCGCTGCTTGGCGGCGTCGAGCAGTCCGATTTCATGAGCGCCGTCATCGGCACCGACCCGTCCAGCTGGCGGGACGGCGTCGGCTTCTTCCCGCCGGGGACGCCGATGGCGAGCACGGTCGGCGTCGATGTGCTGAAGGCGCCGCGGGACTACGACAAGGTGAAGCGCGACCTCGCCGCCGCCGGCTACAAGGGCGAGAAGATCGTGGTGATCGCCGCCTCCGATTTCCCGTCGCTGAATGCCCTCGCCCAGGTCGGGCGGGACATGCTGGTGAAGTCGGGGATGAACGTCGACTACGTCTCGACCGACTGGGGCAGCGTCGTGCAGCGGCGCGCCAGCCGGGAGCCGGCTGAGCGTGGCGGCTGGAGCGTCTTCTTCACCTTCTTCGCCGGGCTCGACTTCTTCTCGCCGGCGACGCATCTCGGGCTCCGCGGCAACGGGACGAGCGCCTGGTTCGGCTGGCCGACCATGCCGAAGATGGAGGAGCTGCGCACCGCCTGGCTCGATGCGCCGGACCTCGCCGCGCAGCAGAAGCTGGCCGCCGAGATCCAGGGGGAGGGGTTCCGCGAGGCGCCCTACCTGCCGCTCGGCCAGTACTTCCAGCCCTGGTCCTATCGGCGCGGGGTGACGGGGGTGCTGGGGGGCATGCCGCTCTTCTGGAACCTGCAGAAGAGCTGAAAGCCCAGCTTGCGGCGGGGCTGCAATCCGCGCTTCACTTCCCGGAACGGCCGGCATGACCGGCCTCCGGGGAGACCAGGATGTTCCGACGCACTGTGCTGGGCGCTGCCGCCGCGGCGCCCCTCGCCCATTTCGCGATCGCCCAGCCGGCCAGCAGCCGGGTCCTCCGCTTCATCCCGCAATCCGATATCGGCACGCTCGACCCGATCACCACCACCGCCTATGTCACCCGCAACCATGGGCTGATGGTCTGGGACACGCTCTACGGGCTGGATGGGGACCTCAAGCCGCAGCCGCAGATGGTCGAGGGCCATCGGGTCGAGGATGACGGCCGGCGCTGGACGCTGACCCTGCGCCCCGGCCTCCGCTTCCATGATGGCGAGCCGGTGCGGGCGCAGGATTGCGTCGCCTCGATCAAGCGCTGGCAGCAGCGCGACCCGCTCGGCCAGGAGCTCGCCGCCCGCACCGAGGAACTGGTGGCGACCGACGACCGCACCCTCGTCTTCCGGCTGAGGAAGCCCTTTCCCCTGCTGCCCGATGCGCTCGGCAAGATCGGCTCGCCGGTGCCCTTCATCATGCCGGAGCGGCTGGCGAATACCGATCCCTTCCGCCCGGTCGGCGAGTTCATCGGCAGCGGTCCCTTCCGCTTCAAGGCGGATGAGCGGGTGCAGGGCAGCCGCTTCGTCTATGAGCGCTTCGACGGCTATGTGCCGCGCGAGGGCACCCCGGCCTGGACCTCGGGCCCGAAGCGCGCCTTCGTCGACCGCGTCGAGTGGCGGGTGACGCCGGACAGCGCGACGGCCTCCGCCGCGCTGCAGTCGGGCGAGGTCGACTGGTGGGAGAACCCGCCGAACGACCTGCTGCCGCCGCTCCGCCGCAGCCGCGACATCGTGACCGAGCAGCCCGACCCGACCGGGCTGCTCGGCTTCGGGCGGTTCAACCACCTGCACCCGCCCTTCAACAACCCGAAGCTCCGGCGCGCGCTGCTGGGCGCCGTCAGCCAAGCGGATTTCATGACCGCGGCCTGGGGCAGCGAGCGGGGCGCCTGGGCGGACAAGGTCGGCTTCTTCCCGCAGGGCACGCCCTTCGCCAGCGATGCCGGGATGGAGGCGCTGAGCGGGCCGCGCGACCTGCAGAAGGTGAAGCGCGAGGTGGCCGAGAGCGGCTACAGGGGCGAGCCGGTGGTGCTGCTCGGCGCCACCGACTTCCCGATCATCAACGCGCTCGGCCTGGTGGCGGCCGATCTCTTCAAGCAGGTCGGGCTGAATGTCGACTACGTCGCCGCCGACTGGGGCACGGTCGTGCAGCGGCGCAACAGCCGCGAGCCGCCGGAGAAGGGCGGCTGGAGCATCTTCTTCACCTACTGGGCCGGCCTCCACACGCTGAACCCGGGCATCAACCAGATCCTCCGGGGCAACGGCGCCAATGGCTGGTTCGGCTGGGCGAGCTCCGAGCGGCTGGAGGCGAAGCGGGCGGAGTGGTTCGATGCACCCAGCCTTACCGCGCAGCAGCAGGCGGCGCGGGAGCAGCAGGCGATCGCCTACGAGGAGGTGCCGACCCTGCCGCTCGGCCAAAGCTTCACCACCACGGCCTACCGGCGGAGCATCACCGACGTGCCGAAGGGGCCGCCGCTCTTCTGGTCGGTAAGGAAGACCTGAACCATGCAGCGACGCAGCCTCCTTGCCGGCGCCGCAGCGCTGCCGGCCGCCTTGTCCAGCCCCGGCCTCGCCCAGCCCGGCAATGCCCGGGTGCTGAAATTCGTCCCCCAGGCCAACCTGACGAGCCTCGACCCAATCTGGACCACGGCCAATGTCACCCGCAACCATGCCTGGCTCGTCTATGACGTGCTCTATGGGATGGATGCGCGCTTCCAGCCGCAGCCGCAGTTGGCCGCCGGCCACACGGTCGAGGATGGCGGGCGGGCCTGGACCTTCACCCTGCGCGACGGCCTCCGCTTCCATGACGGGGAGCCGGTGCGGGCGGGCGACTGCGTCGCCAGCCTCCGCCGCTGGATGAAGCGCAACTCCAACGGCCAGAAGATGGAGCCGCTGATCGAGGAGCTGGTGGCGCTGGACGACAAGCGGCTGCGCTTCCGGCTGAAGCGGCCCTTCCCGCGGCTGCTCGAGGCGATCTCCAACCCCTCCAACCCGGCCGCCTTCATCATGCCGGAGCGGATCGCGCGGACCGACCCGTTCCAGCAGATCCGCGAGACGGTGGGCAGCGGGCCCTTCCGCTTCCTGCCCGGCGAGTACAACTCGGGGAGCTTCGTCGCCTATGAGCGCAACCCGAACTACCAGCCCGTCGGCGCCGGCGCCGTCAGCCTGACGGCGGGGCCGAAGGTGGCGCATTTCGACCGCATCGAGTGGCACATCATCACCGATGCGGCGACGGCGGCCGCCGCGCTGCAGGCGGGCGAGATCGACTGGTACGAGCAGCCGCCGCCGGAGATCCAGCAACTGCTCGGCCGCAACCGGCAGATCGTGGTGGAGGCGATCGACACCCTGCCGAACCCGGCGATCCTCCGCTTCAACCACCTCCACCCGCCCTTCAACGACAAGAAGATGCGCCAGGCGCTGCTGCCGGCGGTGGACCAGGCGGACTACATGACGGCGATCGTCGGGCCGGACCCGGCGGGCTTCACCAGCATGGGCGTCTTCACCCCCGGCACGCCGCTCGCCAACGATGCCGGGATGGGGGCGCTGCTCGGGCCGCGCAGCATCGACCGCGCGAAGGCGTTGCTGAAGGAGGCGGGCTACACCAACCAGCCGATCCGGCTGATCGGCCCGACCGACATCCTGGCGCCGGCCGCGATGACGCAGGTGGCGGCCGACATGTTCCGCAAGCTGGGGGTGAACCTCGATTTCGCCCTCACCGACTGGGGCAGCGTGGTGCAGCGCCGCGCCAACCGCGAGCCGCTCGACAAGGGCGGCTGGAGCGTCTTCCTCACCGCCTTCTCCTCCTTCGAGTTCGCCGACCCTTCGAGCAATTTTCCGCTGCGCGGCAATGGCCCGGCCGGCTGGTTCGGCTGGCCGACCATCCCGAAGCTGGAGGAGCTGCGGGATGCCTGGTTCGATGCGCCGAACCTCGAGGCGCAGCAGAAGCTGGCACGGGAGATTCAGCTCACGGCCCTCGACGAGCTGCCCTACATCCCGGTCGGCGCCTACCGGGCGATGACCTCCCTGCGGCGGAACCTCACAGGCCGCGTGCCGGGTTTCGCGCTGTTCTGGAACCTGAAGCGGAGCTAGCCCATGGAACGCCGCAGCCTGCTGAAGGGCGCCGCGCTCGCGGCGCTGCCCGCCCCGGCCTTCTCGCAGGCGGCGGGGCGCGTGCTGCGGGTGATCCCACAGTCCAACCTCACCAGCCTCGACCCGGTCTGGACCACGGCGGTCGTCACCCGCAACCACGGCTTCCTGGTCTATGACCAGCTCTGCGCCCAGGATGCCAAGGGCGAAATCCGGCCGCAGATGGCCGAGGGCTGGGTGACGGAGCCGGATGGGCTGGCCGTCACCTTCACCCTGCGGACGGGGCTGAGGTTCCATGACGGCGAGCGGGTGCTGGCCCGCGACTGCGTCGCCAGCATCAATCGCTGGGCGCGGCGCGACCCCTTCATGCAGGTGCTGCAGCCGAGCATCGCCGGCGTCGAGGTGGTGGATGACCGGCGCTTCCGCTTCCGCCTCCGGAAGCCGGTGCCGCTGCTGACCTTGGCGCTGGGACAAACGCAATTCCCCTGCTTCGTCATGCCGGAGCGGATCGCCGCGACCGATGCCTTCCAGCAGGTGCGGGAGGCGGTGGGGAGCGGGCCCTTCCGCTTCCTCGCCGAGGAATGGAACCCGGGGCAGCGCGCGGTCTGGGCGAAGTTCGACGGCTACGAGCCGCGGCCGGAGCCGGTGGACGGGCTGGCCGGCGGGCGGGTGCCGCGGCTCGACCGGGTGGAGTGGACCATCATCAGCGACCCGGCAACGGCGGCCTCCGCCATGTCGACGGGCGAGCAGGATTACTGGGAGTATCCGCTGCACGACCTGCTGCCGCTGCTGAAGCGGAACCGGCAGGTGGTGGTGGAGCAGCGGCTGCTGGACGGCTTCTACGGCATCTGCCGCTTCAACTGCCTGCAGCCGCCCTTCGACAACCCGGGCATCCGCCGCGCCGTCGCCATGGCGGTCGACCAGCGGGACTACCTGCGTGCCGTCGCCGGCAACGAGGCGGGCGGGTGGGAGACCTGCGAGGGCGTCTTCACCTGCGGCACGCCGCTCGCCAACGAGGCGGGCAGCGAGGTGCTGAAGACCCACAGCCTCGAGCGCGCCAAGGCGGCGCTGGCCGAGGCGGGGTACAAGGGCGAGAAGGTCGTGCTGATCGCGCCCGGCGACTACCCGCAGATCAATGCCCTCTCGATGGTGACGGCCGACCTGCTGCGGCGGCTCGGGATGAATCTCGAGCTTGTCTCCACCGACTGGGGCACGCTGGTGCAGCGGCGCGCGAGCAAGGAGCCGGTGGACAAGGGCGGGTGGAGCATCATCCACACCACCTCCTCCGGGCAGAGCCTCAGCCTGCCGGTCTATCACCTCTTCCTGCGCGCCAACGGGCCGCAGGCCTGGTTCGGTTGGCCCGATGACCCGGAGATCGAGCGGCTGCGCCAGGCCTGGGTCGATGCGCCCGACCCGGCCGAGGGGCGGCGCGTGGCCGAGGCGCTGAACCGGCGGGCCATGGAGGTCATGGCCTACATCCCGCTCGGCTTCTACTGGCAGCCCTCGGCCTGGCGGCGGAACGTCACCGGGGCCTTCCGGGCGCCGGCGACGGTTTTCTGGAACATGTCCAAGGCCTAGGGCTCGCGAGGCAAGGTCGGGCGGGTCGGCCTGGCGGGTCACTTCCGCCTCGGCTGCGTCGCCGGGCTTGCCGATGCAACCTGCATCGGCGGCGCCATCCTTCTTCCCGGGGCGAAAAACCCCTCGCCAGCCCTCAACCGCCGACCTCGTCTGACGCGCCCAGACCCCGTTGCGCCGGCCCCGGGGCTGAGGCAAGGACAGCCGACCGGACCGGGAGGAACGCCGCATGCATCGTCGCACCCTGCTGAAGGGCACGGGCCTCGCCATGGCCGCCCCGCGCCTGGCCCTGGCGCAGGGGAATGCCCGGACGCTGCGCTTCGTGCCGCAGGGCAACCTCGCCAATATCGACCCGATCTGGACGACGACGACGCTGGCCCGGAACCACGGGCTGATGGTCTATGACACGCTCTTCGGCCTCGGGCGCGACTTCCAGCCGAAGCCGCAGATGGCGGCGGGGCACGAGGTCTCGGCCGATGGGCTGGTCCATGCCATCACGCTCCGGCCCGACCTCCGCTTCCACGACGGACAGCCGGTGCTGGCCCGCGACTGCATCGCCTCCATCGCCCGTTGGTCGAAGCGCGACGTGCTGGGCCAGCGCCTGGCCGCCCTGCTCGAGGAGATGCAGGTCAAGGCCGATGACCGCTTCGAGATCGCGCTGAAGAAGCCCTGGCCGGGGCTGATCTGGGCGCTCGGCAAGCCATCGGCGAATATCTGCGCCATCATGCCGGAGCGCGTGGCGCAGACCGATCCCTTCACCCAGATCACGGAGTATGTGGGCAGCGGCCCCTTCCGCTTCCGCGCCTCGCAATGGGTGCCAGGCAGCCTGGCGGCCTATGAGCGCTTCCCCGGCTACGTGCCGCGGGACGAGCCGCCGGATTTCCTCGCCGGCGGCAAGACCGTCTATTTCGACCGGGTCGAGTGGCATGTGATGCCCGACCCGGCGACGGCTGCCGCCGCCCTGCAGAACAACGAGGTCGATTGGTGGGAGACGCCGCTCGCCGACCTGCTGCCGGTGCTGAGGGGCAACCGCGACATCGCCATCGAGGTGGTGAACACCGCGGGCGCGCTCGGCATGATCCGCTTCAACCACCTGCACCCGCCCTTCGACAGGCCGGAGATCCGGCGGGCGCTGCTGCCGGCGATCGACCAGGTCTCCTTCATGCAGGCCGCACTCGGCGAGGACAAGGCGCTGTGGCAGGTGCCGGCAGGGGCCTTCACCCCGGGCACGCCGCTCGCCACCGATCTGGGTATGGAGGCGGTCGCCGGGCCGCGCGACCCGGAGGCGGCGAAGCGGGCCCTGGCGGCGGCCGGCTACAAGGGCGAGCCGGTCGTCATCCTCTCGCCAACCGACTTCCCGGCCATCAACGCCCTGTCGGAGGTGGCGGCGGATGCGCTGCGGCGGGCGGGGATGAAGGTCGACCTGCAGAGCATGGACTGGGGCACGCTGGTGCAGCGCCGGGCGAAGCGGGAGGCGCCGGCCCAGGGCGGCTGGAACGTCTTCTGCACCACCTGGGAGGGGCTGGACGTCTCCGTCCCCGGCAGCCATCAGCCGATCCGGGGCAACGGGGCCCAGGGCTGGATCGGCTGGTCGACCAGCCCGCGGCGGGAGGCGCTGCGTGACGCCTGGTTCGACGCGCCCGACCTGGCGGCGGAGCGGAAGATCGCGGAGGAACTGCAGGCCCTGGTCTGGGAGGAGGCGCCCTTCATCCCGCTCGGGCTGCTGCGGCCGCCCCAGGCCTACCGGCGCAGCCTGACCAACATCGTCACCGGCGGGCCGCCGCTCTTCTGGAATGTCAGGCGCGGCTAGGGTGTGATTTCCGATTGGCACGGCCCGTGCAAGTGGGGGTGACAGCGCTCTTGGCGGCGTAAGTACGCTGGCGCAATGCCCAAGGCTGAGGCAGGCTGATGGTTATCCGGGCGGAAACGGACCGCTCGGCTGGGAGCTGGGAGACGACAAAGGATGGATCGCAGGAGTTTCCTGAAGGGGACGGCCGCTGCCGGAATGGTGGGCGCCGCTTCGGCTGGGCTGGCCGGCCCGGCGCTGTCGCAGGGTGCGGCGGCGCGGACGCTGCGCTTCGTGCCGCAGGCGAATCTGGCCAATTTCGACCCGATCTGGGGCACGCAATATGTGGTCCGCAACGCCGCGGCCATGGTCTGGGACACGCTCTACGGCTTCGATGACACGCTGACGTCGAAGCGGCAGATGGTCGAGGCGGAGCAGGTCTCGGCCGACGGGCTCACCTGGGAATTCCGCCTGCGCCCCGGCCTGAAATTCCATGACGGCGCGCCGGTGCTGGCCAGGGACGTGGTGGCGAGCCTCACGCGCTGGTCGGCCCGCGACCCGATGGGGCTGATGGTCAAGGCCATCCAGAACGAGCTGGTCGCGGTCGACGACCGCACCTTCCGCTGGGTGCTGAAGAAGCCCTATCCGAAGCTGCTGATGGCGCTCGGCAAGAACAGCACGCCGATGGCCTTCATCATGCCGGAGCGGCTGGCGAAGACCGACCCCTTCCAGCAGGTCAGCGAGTTCATCGGCAGCGGGCCGATGCGCTTCAAGCGCGACGAGTGGAACCCGGGCGCCAGGGCCGTTTTCGAGAAATTCGCCGACTACCTGCCGCGGGAGGAGCCCGTCTCCTGGCTCGCCGGCGGCAAGCGCATGGGCGTCGACCGGATCGAATGGCTCATCATGCCCGACCCGGCGACCGCCTCCGCCGCCTTGCAGAACGGCGAGGTCGACTGGTGGGAGAACCCGATCACCGACCTGGTGCCGCAGCTCCGCCGCAACCGCAGCATCCGCGTCGACATCGCCGACCCGCTCGGCAATATCGGCACCTTCCGCATGAACCACACGACGACGCCCTTCAACAACGTGAAGGTGCGCCGCGCGGTGCTGATGGCGATGAGCCAGGAAGACTACATGCGAGCCCTGGTCGGCGACGACAACAACCTGTGGAAGTCGCTGCCGGGCTACTTCACCCCCGGCACGCCGCTCTATACCGAGGAGGGCGGCGAGATCCTGAAGGGACCGCGCAACCTCGACGCGGCGAAGAAGGCGCTGGCCGAGAGCGGCTATGACGGCTCGCCCGTCACATGCGTCGTCGCGCAGGACCAGCCGATCACCAAGTCCTTCGGCGACGTCACGGCCGACCTGCTGAAGCGCATGGGCTTCAACGTCGACTTCGTGGCGACCGACTGGGGCACCACGGGCCAGCGCCGCGCGATGAAGAACCCGGTGGGGCAGGGCGGCTGGAGCATGTTCCACAGCTGGCATGCCGGCGCGGACTGCATCAACCCGGCGGTCTACAACGCCATCCGCGCGAATGGCGACGGCGCCTGGTTCGGCTGGCCCAACATTCCGGCGGTCGAGACCGAGGTGGCGAACTGGTTCGATGCGCCCGACCGCGCCGCCGAGAAGGCCGTCATCGGCCGGCTGAACAAGGCGGCGCTCGACAACGTCGTCTATGCTCCGACAGGCTTCTTCCTCGGCTACCAGGCCTGGCGGGCGAGTGTCTCGGGCATCGTGAAGGGGCCGCTGCCCTTCTTCTGGGGCGTCTCCAAGTCTTGACTGTAGCGGATAAGATCGGGAGCCTCGCGCAGCCGCATACCGGTTGCGCGGGGCTCCCCAAAGCGTAAGGAGGCGCCATGTTCGCCTATGCCGTCCGGCGCGTCCTGGCCACCATCCCGGTGATGGCCATCGTTGCGCTCTTCGTCTTCAGCCTGCTCTACATCGCGCCGGGCGATCCGGCCGCCGTCATCGCCGGCGACCAGGCGACGCCGCAGGATGTGGAGCGCATCCGCGCCTCGCTCGGGCTCGACCGGCCCTTCCTGGTTCGGTTCGGCGAATGGGTGTGGAACATCCTGAACGGCGACATGGGCGTTTCCATCTTCACCAACCTGCCGGTCACGACGATGATCCAGCAGCGGATCGAGCCCACGCTCTCGCTGATGGTCCTGACGCTCTGCCTCGCCGTCAGCATCGCCGTGCCGATGGGCGTCGTCGCCGCCTGGAAGCAGGGCAGCTGGATCGACCGCGCGGTGATGGGCTTCGCAGTGCTCGGCTTCTCCGTCCCCGTCTTCGTCGTCGGCTATGTGCTCGCCTATATCTTCGCCCTCGAGCTCGACTGGCTGCCGGTGCAGGGCTACACCGCCTTCCGCGAGGGCTTCTTCCCCTGGCTGGAGAACCTGATCCTGCCCTCCATCGCGCTGGGCGGCGTCTATATCGCGCTGATCGCCCGCATCACCCGGGCAACGATGCTCGAGGTGCTGCAGCAGGACTACATCCGCACTGCACGCGCCAAGGGGGCGGGGCAGCGCAGCATCCTCTTCCTGCACGCGCTGAAGAATGCCGCCGTGCCGATCGTCACCGTCATCGGCATCGGCATCGCGCTGCTGATCGGCGGCGCGGTGGTGACGGAGAGCGTCTTCGCCATCCCCGGCCTCGGGCGGCTGACGGTCGATGCGATCCTCAGGCGCGACTATCCGGTCATCCAGGGCGTCGTGCTGCTGTTCAGCTTCGTCTACGTGCTGGTCAACCTGGTGATCGACCTGGCCTATACCCTCTTCGACCCGAGGATCCGTTACTGATGTCCTCCGCCGTCCTTTCCCCCTCCGCCCCGCCGCGCGAAGTCGCCGCCGCCGAACCGATGGGCGACGTCCTGCCGCCGGTGAAGCCGCGGCGCGGCCTCATCGGCTTCATCCGGCGCAACCCGACCATGGCGCTCGGCGGCTTCCTTCTGCTGCTGATGGTGGGTATCGCCATCTTCGCGCCGCTGCTCTGGACGGTGGACCCGACGGCCCTCGCGCCGGCGCGGCGCACGCGCGAGCCCTCGGCCATGTACTGGTTCGGCAGCGACATGCTGGGGCGGGACGTCTATTCCCGCGTGCTCTACGGCGCGCGGATCTCGCTCATCGTCGGCTTCTCGGTCGCCTTCTTCGCCTCGGTGATCGGGCTGACGATCGGCCTCGTCTCCGGCTATGTGCGCTGGGCGGACAGCATCATCATGCGGATCATGGACGGGATGATGTCGATCCCCTCCATCCTGCTGGCGATCGCGCTGATGGCGCTGACCCGGGGCAGCGTGCAGAACGTGATCCTCGCCATCACCATCGCCGAGATCCCACGCGTCTCGCGCCTGGTGCGCGGCGTGGTGCTCTCGCTGCGCGAGCAGCCCTATGTCGATGCCGCGGTGGCGGCGGGGACGCGGACGCCGCGCATCATCCTCCGCCACATCCTGCCGAACACTCTCGCGCCGATCACCGTGCAGGCGACCTATGTCTGCGGCGCGGCGATGATCACGGAGGCGATCCTCTCCTTCATCGGCGCGGGCACGCCGCCGATCATCCCCTCCTGGGGGAACATCATGGCGGAGGGCCGGGCGCTCTGGCAGGTGAAGCCCTATATCGTCTTCTTCCCCGCCGTCTTTCTCTCCATCACCGTTCTCGCCATCAACCTGCTGGGCGATGGCTTGCGCGATGCGCTCGACCCGCGCATGGCGAAGAGGGTTTGACGCCATGGCCGAGCCCCTCCTCGTCGTCGAGAACCTGCAGACGCATTTCCGCACGCCGGATGGCATCAACCGCGCGGTGGATGGCGTCAGCTTCCAGGTCAATGCCGGGGAGACGGTGGCGATCGTCGGCGAGTCGGGCTGCGGGAAATCCGTGACCTCGATGTCGATCCTCCGCCTGATCCCGGAGCCGCCAGGGAAGATCGCCGGCTCCATCCGCTTCCAGGGCCGGGACCTGCTGACGCTATCCGAGCCCGAGATGCGCGCCATCCGCGGCAACGAGATCAGCATGATCTTCCAGGAGCCGATGACCTCGCTGAACCCGGTGCTGAATATCGGCCGGCAGATCGGCGAGACGCTCCGCCTGCACCAGGGCCTCTCGGCGCGCGATGCCGAGGCCAAGGCGGTCGAGATGCTGAAGCTGGTTGGCATCCCGGAGCCGGGGCGACGGGTGCGGGAGTATCCGCACCAGCTCTCGGGCGGCATGCGGCAACGGGTGATGATTGCCATCGCGCTCGCCTGCAACCCGAAGCTGCTGATCGCCGACGAGCCGACCACGGCGCTCGACGTGACCATCCAGGCACAGATCCTCGAGCTGATGCGCGGGCTGAAGAACACCGTCGGCGCCGCCATCGTGCTCATCACCCATGACCTCGGCGTCGTCGCCGAGGTCGCGGAGCGGGTGGTGGTCATGTATGCCGGCAAGAAGGTGGAGGAGGCGCCGGTCGTCGAGCTCTTCAACACCCCGCGCCACCCTTACACGCAGGGGCTGCTCGGCTCCATGCCGAAGCTCGGCTCCTCGCTGACCGGGACGGAGACGCGGCTGGCCGAGATCCCCGGCCTGGTGCCGAGCCTCAAGCAGAAGATCCCCGGCTGCGTCTTCGCCTCGCGCTGCCCGCATGCGACTGACCTTTGCGTGCAGGTCGCGCCGGCGCTGGAGGAGAAGGCGCCGGGCCACGTCGCCGCCTGCCACTACGCGCTCAAGGAAGGGGCGATCGCCGCATGAGTTCCCCGCTGCTCGATGTCCAGGACCTGAAGAAGCACTTCCCGATCAAGGGCGGGTTCTTCGGCGGCGTCACCGGCAAGGTCTATGCGGTGGACGGCGTCTCCTTCTACATCAACAAGGGTGAGACGCTGTCCCTGGTCGGCGAGAGCGGCTGCGGCAAGTCGACCGTGGGCAAGGCCATCCTGCAGCTCTTTCCCATCACCGCCGGGCAGGTGGTGCTGGACGGCACGCGGATCGACGACATGTCGGCCAGCGTGCTGCGGCCGCTGCGGCGGCGCATGCAGGTGGTGTTCCAGGATCCCTTCTCCTCGCTCAACCCGCGCATGCGGGTGCGCGACATCCTGGCCGAGCCGATCCGCAATTTCGATCTGGCGCGCAACGGCGCCGACCTCGAGGAGAGGGTCGGCAAGCTGATGGACACGGTGCGGCTGCCGCGCGACGCGGTGAACCGCTGGCCGCACGAGTTCAGCGGCGGGCAGCGCCAGCGCATCGGCATCGCACGCGCCCTGGCCGCCGAGCCGGACCTCATCATCTGCGACGAGGCGGTCTCGGCGCTCGACGTCTCGGTGAAGGCGCAGATCGTCAACCTGCTGCAGGAGCTGCAGGAGCAGCTCGGCCTCGCCCTGCTCTTCATCAGCCACGACCTGGCGATCGTCGAGCACATGACGCACCGGGTGGCGGTGATGTATCTCGGCAAGATCGTGGAGGTGGCGCCGAAGCGCAGCCTCTTCGCCGCGCCGAAGCACCCCTATACGGAGGCGCTGCTCTCCGCCGTGCCGGTGCCCATGCCGGGCAAGGCGCGGGAGCGGGTCATCCTCAAGGGCGACGTGCCGAGCCCGATCAACCCGCCGACCGGCTGCCGCTTCCACACCCGCTGCCCCTATGCCTTCGACCGCTGCCGGGTGGAGGAGCCGCCGCTCCACCCCATCCCGACCGCGCTGGACGCGGGGCACATGGCCGCCTGCCACCTGCACGACCTGCCGGCCGACCGGAACCCGCTTGCGGTGGCCAAGGGCCAGGCGTTGATGGCGGTGTGACCGGATGGCCGAGCCGGTCCTGCTCGAGGTGCGGGAGCGGCGGAGCCGCTTCGGCCGGATGGTGAAATGGTGCTTCTGGGGCTTCCAGCTGCTCATGGCGGTCGGCAGCCTCGGCACCTGCGCCGCCGTCACCCCCTACCTCGCCGGGCCCGACCCGGAGGTGGCGATGGGCGCCGGGATGTTCGGCGCCATGGCCATCGGCACGCTCTGGACCCTCTGGCCGGTCGGCACCCTGGTCCTTGGCCTGCTGCTGCTGCTGACGCGGGGGCGGAAACGGCTGATTCCGGCGCCGGAGCCGGGCTTGCGCGGCTGACCCCTGCGCTGGTCCTTGACGGAAGCCGGGGGCGAGGCGACCTTTCCATCCACAGGCGCCCTTCGTTGCGTGGGGCGCCGGGTTGCAATGGATCGGGGGAGGCGCGGCATGCCGCAGGTAACACTGACCGTGAACGGGAAGTCCAGCACGGTCGAGGTCGAGGGCCGCACGCTCCTCGTGGAGCTGCTGCGGGAGAAGCTGCGGCTGACCGGCACCCATGTCGGCTGCGACACCAGCCAGTGCGGCGCCTGCGTCGTCCATGTCGATGGCGAGAGCGTGAAGGCCTGCACCATCCTGGCCCTCCAGGCCAATGGCAGCCATGTGACGACCATCGAGGGGCTGGCCAAGCCGGATGGCACGCTGCACCCGATGCAGGAGGCCTTCCGCGAGTACCACGCCCTGCAATGCGGCTTCTGCACGCCGGGGATGGTGATGTCGGCCATCGACCTGGTGCAAAAGCATCCCGATGGCCTCTCCGAGAAGGAGATCCGCGAGGGGCTCGAGGGCAATCTCTGCCGCTGCACGGGCTACCACAACATCGTCAAGGCGATTGCCGCGGCGCAGGACGTGATGCACGGCCGCGCCCAGACGCTGGCGCCGGCGGCCGAGTAAGCGGGTACCCCAAGGGCGCGCGGTATCCCCCGCGCGCCGCATCATAAGAGACCCTGCCGCACAAGGCGGGGCGCGCAGCACCCAGGGAGGCGTTGCAGATGAATGTCGTGACCCCGTTCGAAGGCATCGGCGCCAGCGTCAGGCGCAAGGAAGACCTGCGCTTCCTGTCCGGCCGCGGCCAGTACACCGATGACATCAACCGCCCCAACCAGACCTATGCGGCCATCCTCCGCAGCCCGCATGCCCATGCGCGGATCGTCTCCATCGATACCGCGGCGGCGGCGGCGATGCCGGGCGTGGTCGCCATCTTCACCGGGGCGGACATGCCGGACCTCGGGGGCATCCCCTGCGGCTGGCAGATCCACAACAAGGACGGCACGCCGATGGCGGAGCCGATGCACCCGGTGCTCGCGGTCGGCAAGGCGCGCTTCGTCGGCGACGCCATCGCGGCGGTGATCGCCGAGACTCGCTCCCAGGCCAAGGATGCCGCGGAGGCGATCGAGGTCGAGTACGAGGTGCTGCCGGCGGTCGCCACCATGGAGGCGGCGCTCGCCCCGGGCGCCTCGCTCGTGCATGACGGCGTCGCCGGCAATGTCTGCTACGACTGGCATATCGGCGACAAGGCGGTCAACGAGGCGGCCTTCGCCAAGGCGGCCAAGGTGGTCGAGTTCGAGCTGGTGAACAACCGGCTGGTGCCGAATGCGATGGAGCCCCGTGCCGCCATCGGCGACTACGACCCGACGACGGAGGACTACACCCTCTACACCACCAGCCAGAACCCGCATGTGATCCGGCTGCTGATGGGCGCCTTCGTCCTCCACCTGCCGGAGCACAAGCTGCGGGTCGTGGCCCCGGATGTGGGCGGCGGGTTCGGCAGCAAGATCTTCCACTATGCCGAGGAGGCGATCGTCACCTGGGCCGCGGGCCGCGTGAAGCGCCCGGTGAAGTGGACGGCCGAGCGCACCGAGAGCTTCATGACCGATGCGCATGGGCGGGACCACGTCACCAAGGCGCGGCTCGCCATGGATGCGGACGGCAAGTTCCTGGCGCTGCACGTCCAGACGCTCGCCAATATGGGCGCCTATCTCTCGACCTTCGCCACCAGTGTGCCGACCTATCTCTACGCGACGCTGCTGGCCGGCGTGTACACCACGCCGACCGTCTATGCGGAGGTGAAGGCGGTCTTCACCAACACCGTGCCGGTCGATGCCTATCGCGGCGCCGGGCGGCCGGAGGCGACCTTCCTGCTCGAGCGGCTGGTGGATGTGGCGGCGGCCGAGACGGGGATGGACCGGATCGAGATCCGCCGGCGCAACTTCATCCCGAACGACGCCTTCCCCTACCAGACGCCGGTCGCCCTGCAATACGACAGCGGCGACTACACGGCAACGCTCGACCAGGCGCTGAAGACGGCCGACTGGGCCGGCTTCGAGGCGCGGAGGGCGGAGGCCAAGGCGCGCGGCAGGCTGCGCGGCATCGGCATCTCCACCTATATCGAGGCCTGCGGCATCGCGCCCTCGGCCGTGGTGGGCTCGCTCGGGGCGCGGGCGGGCCTCTACGAGGTCGGCACCATCCGCGTCCATCCGACCGGCAGCGTCACCGTGCTGACCGGCACCCACAGCCATGGCCAGGGGCATGAGACGACGCTCGCCCAGCTCGTCACCGACCGGCTCGGCGTGCCGCTGGCGCAGGTCGACATCGTGCATGGCGACACGGCCAAGATCCCCTTCGGCATGGGCACCTATGGCAGCCGCAGCCTCGCGGTCGGCGGCTCGGCCATGGTGAAGGCGATGGACAAGATCGTCGCCAAGGCGCGGCGTATCGCCGCCCACCTGATGGAGGCCTCGGTCGAGGACGTGGAATTCGACCGCGGCACCTTCCGCGTCGCCGGGACGGACAAGACCAAGTCCTGGGGCGAGATCGCGCTCACCGCCTATGTGCCGCACAACTACCCGATCGAGGAGCTGGAGCCCGGCCTCGACGAGACCGCCTTCTACGACCCGAAGAACTTCACCTATCCCGGCGGCTGCCATATCTGCGAGGTCGAGATCGAGCCGGAGACGGGCATCACCACCGTGGTCAACTTCACCGCCGTCGACGATGTCGGGCGGGTCATCAACCCGATGATCGTCGAGGGCCAGGTGCAGGGCGGCGTGGCGCAGGGTATCGGCCAGGCGCTGCTCGAATCCTGCGTCTACGACAGCGAGGGCCAACTCGTCTCGGCGAGCTTCATGGACTACCAGATGCCACGGGCGAACGACCTGCCGCCCGTCAGTGTCGCCACGCATACCACCCTCTGCACCCACAACCCGCTCGGGGTGAAGGGCTGCGGCGAGGTGGGGGCGATCGGCTCGCCGCCGGCGGTCATCAATGCCGTCGTGGATGCGCTGAAGGAGTACGGCGTCCGGCATATCGAGATGCCGGCGACGGCGGCGAAAGTCTGGGGCATCATCAACGCAAGCCGGCCGGCCATGGCCGCGGAATGATCAGGGGATCGAGCGATGTATGACTTCGAGTACCACAAGCCCGGCTCGCTGGCGGATGCGGTGAAGCTGCTCTCGGCCGATCCGGATGCGCGGCCGATCTCGGGCGGGCAGACCTTGCTGCCGGCGCTGAAGCACCGGCTGAACAAGCCGACCTCCGTCGTCGACCTTTCCGGCATCGCCGAGATGAAGGGGATCAAGCGGGAGGGCAACAAGCTCGTCATCGGCGCGCTCGCCAAGCATGTCGAGGTGGCGACCAGCCCCGAGGTGAAGGCGGCGATCCCGGCCCTCGCTCAGATGGCCTCCACCATCGGCGACACGCAGGTGCGCAACCGGGGCACGATCGGCGGCAGCGTCGCCAACAACGACCCGGCGGCGGACTACCCTTCGGCGGTGCTCGGGCTGAATGCGACGATCGTCACCGACAAGCGGCGCATCGTGGCGGACGATTTCTTCCAGGGCATGTTCACCACGGCGCTGGAGCCGGGCGAGCTGCTGGTGGCGATCGAGTTCCCGATCCCGGAGAAGTCGGGCTATGCCAAGATGCGCAACCCGGCCAGCCGCTACGTGATGGCGGGTGCCTTCGTCGCCAAGACCGGCGGCGGGGTGCGCGTTGCGATCAACGGCGCCGGCCCGGGCGTCTTCCGTCAGGCGGAGATGGAGAATGCGCTCGCGGCCAACTGGTCCCCCGACGCCGTTGCCGGCGTGAAGCAGCCGGCGGATGGGCTGAACAGCGACATCCATGGCAGCGCCGAGTACCGCGCCCACCTAGTCACGGTCATGGCCAAGCGCGCCGTCGCCGCCGCCGGCTGAAGTCGCAGAAGTAGATGAGGGGTCCGGGGAGAATACCTTCTCCCCGGCCTTTCTTTTTTCAGGCCGTCACCGGCAGCCGGAGGCAATGCCCCTGCTGCGCCAGCACCGGCCGCCAGCCCTCGATCAGCCGCTGATAGGCCCGCCCGACCGGCCGGATCTTGCGGTCCAGGTCGTAGAGCCCGCGCGGGTTCACGTCGCCGCGGCGCTCGCGGAGCGCGTGGGTCCAGTCGATCTGGTCGGTCAGCGAGTACCAGGTGAAGCCGAGGATGGGCACGCCGTCGCGGCGGAGGCGCATCAGCCCGGACCACTGCTTCCACAGCCAGCGCTCGGCCTCGTCGCCGCGGGGGCCCTCGTCCATGTTGGTCTCGGTATGCATGATCGGCAGGCCGTAGCGGGCGTAGTAGTCCCGCGTCACCGTGTCGTAGCCGAAGACCTCGCCGGCCCAGCGGCTGTGGCCGTTGGCGCCGATGATGTGCTCGTTGGTCGCGTACCAGTCGTTGCCCATGATGCAATGGCGCTTCAGGGCCGGGGCCGAGCGCTGGAAGAAGTGGTACTCCTCCCGCGTCATCCCGTTGTCGAGCAGGTACTCGTACATCGAGGAGCAGACGCGGTGGCCGTAGTTGAGGTCGAGCGTCAGGAAGCGCTCGGCATTGCGGTGCTCGGCATGGATGAGCGAGTCCGGGCATTCCGGGTGGAACTGCTCGGTCGACTCCGACTGGATGAAGATCGCATCCGGCCGCACGCGGACGATCGCCTGCATCGCCATGACATTGGCGCGGACGATGTTCTTGATGGCGGTGACGTAGCTGCGGTCATCCGTCCGCTGCTCGTTCCACCAGCCGTACTTGGCCGAGAAGACGGCGGTGATGAACATCTCGTTCACCGGGGTGTAGAGCTGCACCCAGGGAAAGCGCCGGGCGAAGGCCTCGGCATAGGCGGCGAAGAGCTCGGGGAAATCCGGGTTCTGGAAGTCGCCGATCCAGTCGGGCACGCCGAAATGGCAGAGATCGACCACAGGCAGGATGCCGAGGCGGCGGACCTCGGCGAAGGTCTCGTCGGCGAAGGCCCAGTCGTGCAGGCCCGGGCCGCGGAGGCTGGTGTGGAGCTGGGGGCCGTAGCGCAGGACGCCGCAGCCGATCTCCTTCACCAGCGCCAGGTCCTCCCGCCAGCGGTCGTAATGGCCGCATTCGGCCATCTGGTCGCGACGGACGCGGCCATTCTGGATGGTGGGCGCGCTGTTCTCGATGCCGGTGGCGAAGAGGAAGCCCTGTTCGGCCAGGCTGTGGAGCCCGAGTGCGGCGGGGGAGGCGGGGCGGGTAGTCAGGGCGTCCAGCATGGCGGGTCCCACGAAAGCGTGATCCGATGAGTATTCAGTATTCCGTGAGCCGCTGCACATGAACTGCGCGTAATCTTTGCTCGGCAAGCGCAAGCGCTGCATCCTTGCCACATGCAGATCGACGACCCGGCGGTGATCGCCGAAGCCCGCGCCCTCTTCGACCGCTACGAAGCGGCGATCGCCGCCAACGATGCCGCCACGCTGGATGCCTGCTTCTGGGCGGACCCGCGGACAGTGCGCTTCGGCATCACCGAGATCCTCTACGGGATCGAGGCGATCCGCGCCTTCCGGGCGAGCGTCGCCCGCTATGCGCCGCGCGCCATCCGGCGGGTGCAGGTCACCAGCTTCGGGCAGGACTTCGCCTGCACCCACCTGGAATACCAGCGCCAGGACAGCGGCCTGATCGGGCGCGAGACAAAGATTATGGCCCGGCTGCCGGAGCAGGGCTGGCGGGTCGTCTCCGCCCATGTCTCGCTGCTGGCCGGGGGCGACCCCGGGCGGGTGCAGCGTTGACCCATAGCGTCGTCATTGGTGGCGGCATCCTCGGCGCCTGCACGGCGCTTGAACTGCTGCGCGTCGGGCATCGGGTGACGATCATCGAGCCGGGGCCGCCAGGGGGCGAGCAGGCGGCGAGCTATGGCAATGGCTGCTGGCTGAGCCCGATGTCCGTCATCCCGCCCGCCGTGCCGGGGCTCTGGCGCAAGGTCCCCGGCTTCCTCGCCGATCCGCTCGGGCCGCTCGCCATCCGCTGGGGGTACTTCCCGCGCGTGCTGCCCTGGCTGGCGCGCTACCTCGCCTCCGGCTGGACCGAGGCGCGGGTGCTGAGGACGGCGCAGGCGCTGCGGGCGCTTCTGCAGGGCGCGCCGGCGCTGCATGCCGTACTCGCCGAGGCGGCCGGCGTCGGCCACCTGATCGAGCGGCGGGGGCTGATGTACATCTACCCCTCCCGCGCCGAATACGAGGCGGAGGCCATGGCCTGGCGCATCCGCCGCCAGGTCGGCGTGGAGTGGATCGAGCTTTCCGCCGATGAGCTGCGCCAGCGCGAGCCGGAGCTCGACCGCCGCTACGGCTTCGCCGCGCTGGTGGAGGAGGGCGGGCATTGCCGCGACCCGGGCGCCTATGTCGCGGCGCTGGTGGCGCTGGCCGAGGCGGAGGGCGCCGAGCGCATCGCCGCCCGCGCCACCGGCTTCCGCCTCGAGGTGGGCCGGTTGCGCGCGGTGCGGACCGAGGCGGGGGAGGTTGCCGCCGACCGCGCCGTGATCGCCGCCGGCGCCCATTCGCGCCCGCTCGCCGCCGCCGTCGGGGATGCGGTGCCGCTCGAGACGGAGCGCGGCTACCACGCGATGATCGAGGGCGCCGAGGTCGGGCCGCGCACGCCGCTGATGCCCTCCGACGGCAAGATGTCCGTCACCATGACGGCACGCGGCTTGCGCTGCGCCGGGCAAGTGGAGATCGCCGGGCTCGCCGCCGCGCCCAACTGGAAGCGCGCCGAGATCCTGCGCGACCACCTGCTGCGCAGCTTCCCCGGACTGCCGCGCGACCTGCCGGCGGAGCGGGTGAGGGTCTGGATGGGCCATAGGCCAAGCATGCCGGACGGGCTGCCCTGCATCGGCCCGGCGCGGGCGACGGCGGATGTCGTCCATGCCTTCGGCCACGGTCATGTCGGGCTGGTCTCGGCCCCGCGCTCGGCCCGGCTGGTGGCGCAAATGCTGACCGGGCAAGCGACGGAGATCGATGCGAAACCCTTCGATCCGGGCCGATTCGAATGATTTCGTGCTCGCTTTGTCGCGGCGGCGATGTCATCCTTCCAAGTAGCGGTCCTGCATCCTCGTGGGCCGTTCGACCTAGATACGGATCAATCAGCAAGTGCCTTCCGACAGCGACATCCAGGGCGGCGCCGGGCCCGTCGAGGCCCAGGTGAAATGGTACAACGCCCGCAAGGGGTTCGGCTTCGTGCTCGGCCCCGACGGACAGGACGTGTTCTTCCACGCCTCCGCCCTGACCGAGGCCGGGATCGAGCCGCCTGAGACGGGCGACACGCTGGTCTGCGAGATCGGCACGGATCGGCAGGGTCGACGGCTGGTGACGCGCATCACCGAACGCAAGCTCGGCGATGGCGGCGGGGCAGCGGTGGCGGGTGCGGCACGGCGGCCCTTTCGCGAAGGCGGCTTCGGCGATCGCCCGCCGCGGCGCGACTTCGGCGGCGGTGGCTTCGGCGACCGGCCCCCGCGGCGCGACTTCGGCGGTGGCGGCTTCGGCGATCGCCCCCCGCGGCGCGACTTCGGCGCCGGCGGCGGCGGGTTCGGCGGCCCGCGCGCTGGCTTCGGCGATCGTCCGCCGCGGCGCGACTTCGGCGACCGCGATGCGGGCGGCCCGACCTATGCCGTGAACGGCACCGTCAAGTGGTTCGACCAGGTGCGCGGCTTCGGCTTCGTCACCCCGGATGACGGCGGGCAGGACGTCTTCCTGCATTCCTCCGTGCTGCAGCGCGCCGGCAAGGCCGATGTGCAGCAGGGCGAGAAGGTCGCACTCGACGTGCGGGACGGCCAGCGCGGGCGGCAGGCGGTCAGCCTGAAGGAATAGGGTCCTCGCGCCACAGGGTGCGACGGGTTGAAGGGGGTCCCGGCCGGTAGGCCGGGGCCCCTTTCTCGTATCGGGGCGAGGCGGCTCAGGCCGGCGCCGGCCTCGGCGCCGCCGGGCGGCGCGGCAGGGCGGCCAGCATCTGGATCGTCCCGGCCACCAGACCCATCCCAACCCCAAGCTTCCAGGCGAGGTCGTAGGAGCCGAGCTGGTCGAAGATCAGCCCGCCGCCGAAGGCGCCGAGGAAGCTGCCGACCTGGTGGCTGGTGAAGGCGAGGCCCTGCACCATCGCCTGCCAGCGCAGCCCGAACATCTCCGCCGTCATGCCGCCCACCAGCGGCGCCACGCCGAGCCAGAGGAAGCCCATGATGGAGGCGAAGACCAGCGTGCTGGCCGGCGTCGGCGGCACGGCGAAGTACCAGGCGAGCACCAGCGAGCGCATCAGGTAGATCCCGCCCAGCAGCGCCGGCTTGGACCAGCGCCCGCCCGCCCAGCCGAAGAACAGGCTGCCCAGCACGTTGAAGCCGCCGATCGCCGCCAGCGCCTCGGCCGCCAGCATCGGGTCCATGCCGCAGATCTGCAGGTAGGAGGGCAGGTGAGTCGTCAGGAAGACGAGCTGCAGCCCGCAGATGAAATAGGCCCCCGACATGACGAGGAAGGGCCCGTGCCGCATGGCGAGGCCGAAGGCGGCGCCGGCCGTCGTCGCATCGTCCCGCGCCGGCGGCAGCGCCACCTTGTCGACGCGCCCCGCGGCCCAGGCGGCGGGCAGCATAGCGAGGCCAAGCAGGAAGAAGCCGGCGACGCCGATCCGCCAGCCATAGCCGGCCGACAGAAGCTGCCCGATGGGGGCTGCGATCAACGCCCCGAGCGAGCCGGCGGCGGAGACGATGCCGAGCACCGTGCTGCGCAGCGCCGGCGAGACCGGCCGCGAGGCGACGGAGAGTGCCATGCCGGAGGCGGTGCAGGCCAGCGCCAGCCCGATCAGCATCCCCGCCCCCAGCGTCACCATGAGGGCCGACTGCGCCAGGCCCAGCAGCGCCAGCCCGGCGAGGTAGGCGACGACGCCCACCATCAGCACCGGGCGGAAGCCGTGCCGCCCAGCGATCGCCCCGGCGAAGGGCTGCAGGAAGCCCCAGGCCAGGTTCTGCACCGCAACGGCCAGCGTAAACTGGGAGACGGCGATGCCGATGTCCTGCACGGCCGGCTGCATGAAGAGGCCGAGGCTCTGCCGCAGCCCCATGGCAAGGCTCAGCATGACCGAGGCGCCGATGAGGATGGGCGCGACGGGCCTCAGCGCGCGGAAGTCAGCCATGGTCCGGTCGGTCCCCTGGAGTTCTGGACTGTCAGCAGACTCCCTGGCGGGACACGCGTCCAACGAATAGTCTCTCCCGTGGGATGAGCCTGAATCATGCGAACCATGCCGGCTTCGGCGCCCTGCCGCTCGCCGCGCTGCGCGCCTTCGAGGCGGCGGCGCGGCAGGGCAGCTTCCAGGCCGGGGCGGCGGAGATCGGGCTGACGCCCTCGGCCGTCAGCCACCATGTGCGGGGGCTCGAGGCCTCGCTCGGCGTGCCGCTCTTCCGCCGCCTGCATCGGGGCGTGGCGCTGACCCCGGCGGGGGCGAGCCTCGCCGCGGCGCTGGCCGAGGGGTTCGGCGCCATCGCCGCGGCCTATGGTGCAGCCCGGGCGCCGCGCGGGCCACTCGCCGTTTCCGGCGCACCGGTCTTCACCGGGCGCTGGCTGCTGCCGGCGATGGAGGCGCTGCGGCGCGAGGGGATCGAGCTGCGGGTGGAGCTTTCCAGCCGCGCCGCCGACCTCGAGAGCGGCGCCTGCGACGTCGCCATCCGCATGGGGCGACGGCCGCCGGCGCATCTGGCCTCGGAGCGGCTGGCCTCGACCACCGCCGTGTTGCTCGCCTCGCCGGCGCGGATGGCCGGCCGGGCGGCGCTGACGCCGGCCGAGATCGCCGAGGGGCCGCTGCTCGGCATCAAGCCGCTGGCGGAGTTCTGGCCGAAGGTGCTGGCGCGGCTCGGCCTGCCGGAGGGGCCGCGCCGGGAGATCGTCTCGGATTCCATGGAGGCCGCGCTGCGCATGGCCGAAGGCGGCTTCGGCATCGGCTTCGCGCCGGAGGTGGCGGTGCAGGACCGCATCGCCGCCGGCAGCCTCTGCCTCGCCCATCCGCGCCGCTTCGGCGGCAACGGGCAGCACTACTGGTTCGTCACCCGGCCGGAGGCCGCCGCGCAACCGGCCATCCGTCGGCTGCGGGAGTGGCTGAAGGAGGCGCTCGCCTCAGCCGCCTAGCGTCGCCAGCGCCTGCTCCAGGTCGGCGATGAGGTCCGCCGGCTCCTCGAGGCCGATATGCAGCCGCGCCATCGGCCCGCCGAACTCGCCGGTGCCGGCGGTGCGGGTGATGAAGCCCGTGGTCGGGATGGCAAGGCTCTCGAACCCGCCCCAGCTCGCCCCGATGCCGAAGAGGGCGAGGCTGTCGATGAAGCGCGCCACATCCGCCATCGCATAGCGCGGCTGGAAGACGACGCCGAAGAGCGAGCAGGAGCCGGTGAAGTCGCGCCGCCAGATGGCGTGCTGCGGGTGGCTCGGCAGGGCGGGATGCATCACCTGCTTCACCTCCTGCCGCGCCTCCAGCCAGCGGGCGACCTCGAGCCCGCTCGCTTCCTGGCGCTTCAGGCGCACGGCCATGGTGCGGACGCCGCGCAGCGCCAGCCAGACATCGTCCGGCGAGGCATATTGCCCGAGCAGCGAGCCGGTGCTGCGCACCGCCTGCCAGTCGGCCTCGCTGTTCACCGTGACGCTGCCGAGCAGCACGTCGGAATGGCCGCCGACATATTTGGTCAGCGCCTGGATGGAGACATCGACGCCGTGCTGGAAGGGCATGAAGTGATGGATGCCCCAGGTATTGTCCATCAGCACCTTGACGCCGCGCGCATGCGCGGCGCGGGCGATGGCCGGGATGTCCTGCACCTCGAAGGTGTGGCTGCCGGGGCTCTCGGTGTAGAAGACCTTGGTGTTCGGACGGATGAGCGCGACGGCCGCTTCCTCGTCCACCGTCGGGTCGTAATAGGTCGTCTCGATGCCCCAGTTCTTCAGCAGCCCCTCGCAGATGTTGCGGGCCGGGCCATAGGCGCTGTCCGGCATCAGGCAGTGGTCGCCGGCCTTCAGGTAGGCGAGCAGCGGCACCGCGACGGCGGCGAGGCCGGTGCCGACGACCAGGCAGCGCGTGCCGCCCTCGATCTCGGCGATGACATCCTCGAAGGCGTAGTGCGTCGGGCCGCCCTGCGTCCCATAGGTCATGAACTGCTCGAAGCGACGCTTCGCGCCCTCCCGCCGTGCCTCGCAATTCGGGAAGAGCACGGTGGAGCCGCGATGCACCGGCGGATTGACGAAGCCATGCACATGCGTCCCCGCGCGGCCGGCATGGCTCAGGCGGGTGGCGAAGCCCTGGGTCTTTGTCGAGGGGATGGAATCGTCCGGCATCAGGCGTGCACCTTCGGGGTTTCGGGCCGGCCGGCCCATTCGGTCCAGGAGCCGTCATAGACGGCGGGTTCGGGGAAGCCAGCCTGCATCAGGCCGAGCGAGAGGATGCAGGCAGTGACGCCCGTGCCGCAGGTGGTGACGACCGGCCGCTCCGCGGTGACCCCGGCGGCGCTGAAGCGCTCGCGCAGCGCCGCCGGGTCCAGCAGGGTCTGGTCCGGCTTCAGCAGCTCCGTGAAGGGGAGATTGGCCGCGCCCGGCATGTGGCCGGAGGGCAGGCCCGGCCGCGGCTCCGCCGCCGTGCCGTCGAAGCGGCCCTTGGCGCGGGCATCGAGGATCAGCGCCCCGCCGCCACCTTGACGGACGATGCGCTTCACGTCGCCGATGCCGCGCACCAGCTCGGCCTGGAAGTCGGCGGTGAACTCGGCGGAGTCGCGGGGCGGCGGCGGGCCGGCCTCGGTCCGGCGGCCTTCCTTCACCCATTTCGGCAGCCCGCCATCCAGCACGGCCGCCTGGGCATGGCCGAAGAGCCGCATCAGCCACCAGCCGCGCGCGGCCGAGGCGAGGCCCTTCTGGTCGTAGAAGACGATGCGCGAGGCGTTGGAGACGCCGAACAGCCCCATCAGCTTCTCGAAGCGCGCGGCCGTCGGGATCATGTGCGGCAGCGCGGAATCGGGGTCGGCGACGAGGTCGATGTCGAAGTAGTCGGCGCCCGGCACATGCGCCTCGGCGAACTTGGCCTTGCCGTCGTGGGGCTCGTTCGGCAGGTACTTCGTGGTGTCGAAGACCATGAGGTCCGGCTTGCCGAGCTCGGCGGCCAGCCATTCCGTGGAAACCAGGTTCTCCATCGACTGCCTACTCCCCGACGAGCACGAGATAGACCCGCCTGTTCTGCTTGCCCTTGTTCTCGAGCTTCGTCACCTCGACGCGGCCGATCTCGCCGGTGCGGCGCACATGGGTGCCGCCGCAGGGCTGCAGGTCGACCGGCGCCTCGTCCGGCCCGATCCGCACCAGGCGGATGCGCCCCGCGCCGCGCGGCGGCTGCACCGAGAGAGTGCGGACGAGGGAGGGGTTGGCATCCAGCTCCGCCTCGCTGATCCAGCGCTCGCCGACCGGGTGGTCGGCGGCGACGAGGGCGTTCAGCGCCTCGGTCAGCGCCTCCTTGGTCGGTGGCGCGGCGAGGTCGAAATCGAGGCGAGAGCGGTCGGCGCCGATCTGCCCGCCGGTGACGCCGGCGCCGGGGATCAGGCTGCAGAGCAGGTGCAGTGCCGTGTGCATCCGCATGTGGCGGTGGCGCGGGCCCCAATCGAGCACGGCCGTCACGGCGGCGCCGACCGGCGGCAGCGCGGCACCCTCGCTGGGGAGGTGGAGGATGCTGTCCTCCGGCCCCTTCACGGCCTTGGCGACGGCCATCTCGCCACCCTCCCAGCGCAGCCAGCCGGCATCGCCGGGCTGGCCGCCGGCCTGGGCGTAGAAGGAGGTGCGGTCCAGCACCACTCCTTCGGGCCCTGCGGCGAGAACCGTCGCGGCCGCTTCGGTGAGGTAGGCATCGTCGCGGTAGAGGAGCTCGGTCGGCATCAGGCCCATTCCTGGCGCAGCCGGGCGCGGTGGTGGCGCAGCCACCAGAGGCAGAGCCCGGCCGTCACATTCTCGATGCGGTTGGCATCCAGCAGAGCGAAGGCCTCCTCCGCCGGCAGGATCAGCACGCGGATATCCTCGCCCTCCTGCACCAGCCCATGCGTGCCGGCATCGGCGGCCTCGGGCAGGGCGACGCGGGCGGCGTAGAGGAACATCGTCTCGTCGCAACCGCCCTGCATCAGCATGAAGCGGCCGATGCGCTCCATCCGGTCGGGGCGGAGGCCGGTCTCCTCCTCCAGCTCGCGCCGGGCGGCGGCCTCCGGGTCCTCGCCCTGCTCGAGGAAGCCGCCGGCGCATTCGGTCATCACCGCCGGGAGGCCGGCGGCCAGCGCGGGCAGGCGGAACTGCTCGATCAGCGCCACGGCATCCGTCGCCGGGTCATAGGGCAGCACGGCGATGCCACGGCCACGGCGCCAGAGCTCCCAGGTCAGCTCGGCGGAGCGGACGCCGTCGAAGCGTTGGTAGGTGAAGCGCACGCGCTGGAGCGGGAAGCGCCCGTCCCAGACGACCTCATCCGCCTGCACCTCGAGTCCGGGATGCGCCGGGATCGGCGGCGCCTTGGGTGATCTGGCTTTCATGCGCCGAGGACCCTAGACTCGCCCCGAAACGCCGTCCATGGACTCCCCGACCCAAATCCTCCCCGCCGAGGCCGCCTCGGACCTCGCCGCGCGGCGCCGGCGCGCCGTGCTCGGCGTGCTGGGCGCGGCCGCCGTCTTCTCGCTGGCCGCCGCGCTGGTGAAGGGGCTGCGCGGCGAGCTGCCGCTGGCCCAGGTGGTGTTGTGCCGCAACCTCTTCGCCATCCCGGCCCTGCTGCCGCTGCTCTGGCAGGCGGGCGGGATCGCCGCGCTCCGCACCCGGAACCCCGCGCTGCATGCGGTGCGGATGCTGACCGGCCTCGTCGGCATGGCCGGCGCCTTCTACGGCTACGCGGTGCTGCCGCTGGCGACGGTGACGGCGCTCGGCTTCACCATGCCGCTGTTCCTCACGCTGCTCTCCATCCCCCTGCTCGGCGAGCGCGTCGGGCCGCGGCGGGGGATCGCGGTGCTGGTCGGCTTCGGCGGCGTGCTGCTGATGGCGCTGCCCATGGGCGGGACAGGTGGCGGGGCAGGGCAGGGGCACCTGCCGGGGACCCTCGCCGTGCTGGCGGGCGCGGTGTGCTGGGCGCTGTCGATGATCACCATCCGCCGCATGGGCCACGCCGGCGAGAGCAATGCGACGATCGTGCTGTGGTTCGCCCTCGGCGCCACGCTCGTCTCCGGCGCGCTCGCCCTGCCGGTCTGGGTGGCGCCGAGTCCCCTGCAATGGGCGATGCTGGTGGGCACCGGCCTGCTCTCCGCCATCGCCCAGGTGATGATGACCGAGGCCTACAGGCGCGGCGAGGCGACGCTGCTCGCCCCCTTCGAATACTCCGCCATCCTCTGGACCACGCTGATGGGCGGGCTGCTCTGGGGCGAGCTGCCGGATGGCTGGGACGCTGCCGGCATCGCCGTGCTGGTCGGCAGCGGGCTCTATATCTGGCGGCGGGAGGTGGCGCTCGGCCTCAGGCGCTGACCGGCTGCTCCGGCACCGGCAGGCGGCCTTCGTTGCGGCCGTAGCGGCGGTAATGCTCGCGGCCGGAGGCGACGAACTCCGCCTTCACCGCCGCCTGCACATCCGGGTATTTCCGCAGGTACCACGCCTCGTCGAATTCGAATTCCTCCTCGGCCTCCTCCGCATCCGGCTCCGGCGGGGCGAGGCGGCCGGTCTCCGCGCGCAGGCGGAGGAGCTGGATCTGCAGCATCATCACCGTCTCCTGCGCGTGGTTGCGGATGTCCTCGGCCGCATTACGGGCGAGGCTGAGGCTGGCATGCTCGGCTTCGAGCCGGGCGAGGGAGGCGACGGCGGCCCGCGCCTCGGCCAGGGCCTTGTCGCGGGCGGCGAGGGCCTTGCTGGCCTCGGCTTCGGCGGCGGCTTCCGCTTGGCAGGCCGCATCGCGCTCGGCGCGAAGAATGGCGAGCTCGGCCTCGGCCATCTCGCGAGCATTGCGCTGCTGCTCGGTGAGGCTGGCCGCTGCGGTGGCACGGGCCGCGGCGGCGGCTTCGCCCTGACGGGCGGCGTCGCGCTCGGCGCCGAGGCTGGCGGCCTCGGCCTCGGCCGCCTCGCGGGCGGTGCGGTGCTGCTCGGCAAGGCTGCCCGCCTCGGTCGCGCGAGCCTCGGCGGCCGCCTTTGCCCGGCGCGCGGCGTCGCGCTCGGTGCGGAGGCTGGCGGCCTCTGCCTCGGCCGCCTCGCGGGCGGCGCGGTGCTGCCCGGCGAGGGCCGCTGCCTCGGCGGCGCGGGCCTCGGTCGCCTCACGGCCCTGCAGCAGGGCATCGCGCTCGGCGCGGACGCGGAGGGCGGCGGCGCGGAGCTCGTTGAAGCGGGATTCGGCGGTCTTGCGCGCCTGCTCCGCAGCCTGGCGGGCGGCGAGATGCGCGTCCCAGTCCGCGCGAAGCCTGGCGCTCTCCGCCTCCGCCGCCTGCCGGGCAGCAAGGTGCTCCTCCCAGCCCGACCGCAGCCGGGCCGCCTCGGCCGCCGCCGCCTCCGCCCGGGCCTCGGCCGGGGCAATGCGGGCCTCGGCGGCCCGGCGGGCGGCGGCATGCTCCTCCCAGCCGGCACGCATCGCCGCGGCATCGGCGAGCGCCTGCCCGGCCGCCGCCTCGGCGGCGTCGCGGGCGGCGGCATGGGCATCCCACTCGGCGCGGAGTTCCGCCGCCTCGGCCATCGCCGCATCGGCATGGCGCTGCAGCAGCACGCGCTCGTATTCAGCGCGGCCGATCAGGGCCGAGAGCCGCTCGTATTCGGCGCGGTAGTCGTCGCGCTCCGCCTCGATCTGCCGCCTGGCCGGCCTCAGGACCCGTTCGAGCATCGCCTGTGTCCCGTTCAACCGGCCTGGGGCCGCACGCCGCGCGCCATCAGGCGGAGGTTGCCGGCGACGCTCCGCAGCTGCGCCGCCCAACGGCCGAGGCCGCGCCGGCGCAGCGGGCTCCAGCGGAGGCGACGCTCGGCCAAGCGTCGCTCGGCCGCGGTCTCGCAGTGCCGCGCAGCCGCTTCGAGCCCGGCGAGGTAGCCCTGGGCGAAGTCGCGGTCCGGCGCCTCGCCGGCCAGCCAGCCTCCCTGCAGCCAGGTCCCGAGGCTATCGGCGAGCCGGGCGGGCAGGGGCGTGCCGGCCGCCTCGGCCTCCGCCAGCGCCAGCGCGATGGACCGCAGCAGCGCCAATTCCACCGCGGGCGCCGCCTCGGCCAGGTCATGCTGCTCGCCCAAAGACTCGAATCCCCCAACCGCGACGCGGCCCAGCATTGCAGGGCAAGCTTGCCGGAATGCTGACCGCAGGCCCCTGTTCTAACGCCTCGATTGCATCTGTCAGCGGAAAAACGCCGTCTCAGGCGGGATCGAGGCGCTTGGCGAACCAGTAGCGGATGGCGCCCGGCGGCATGTCGATCACCTGCCCGACCTCGACATAGCCTCGGTTGCGGTAGAAGCCCGGCGCCTGGAAGGACCAAGTGTTGAGATGGGTGCCGATGCACCCGTTCTCCCGCGCCAGCGCCTCAGCCGCCGCGAGCAGGCGGGTGCCCCAGTCCTGGCCGCGAAAGGCCTCGGCGACCCAGAGCCAGTCGACATAGAGCCAGCCCCAGGCAATCTCGCATTTCGCGCCGCCCTGCACCGTGCCGGCCGCGTCGCGCGCCAGGATCCAACGCTCCGTCCCGCCCAGCCTGCCATAGGCGGCGCGGTTATGGGCATCGAGGCCGCGGCTCACCGCCTTGCGGTCCGCCGGCGCCGGGCGGGCCGAAACTTCGAGCGCCAGCATCAGAGCGCTTTCTGGAACCAGATGCGGGCATGGCCCGGCGGCATGCCCTCCAGCCGGCCGAACTCGGCATAGCCGTGCCGCGTCCAGAAGCCGGGCGCCTGGAAGCTGAAGGTATCGGTATAGGCATGGGTGCAGCCGCGGGCGCGGGCGATGGCCTCCGCCCGCTCGAGCAGCTGCCCGCCGAGGCCCTGGCCGCGCTGGTCCGGCGCCATCCAGAGCCAGTCGATGAAGAGCCAGTTCCAGTAGGTCAGGCCGAGCAGCCCGCCGAGGACCTGGCCGGCGGGGTCGCGGGCGAGGACGGTCACCGGCTCGCGGTCGTAGGGCCCGCCCATCTCCTGGTTGTAGGCATGGAGGCCGCGCTGGATGGCGGCCACCGCCTCCATCTCCGGATAGTCGTCCTCGCTGATCTCGATCGGCGGCCGGGCGTCCCGCTGCGCGTCGCTCATCCGCCGAACCGCCCCCAGGCGGCGACCAGGACGGTCAGCAGGCCGAGCGCCAGGTTCATGGTGATGAGCTGGCGGATGCGCTCGGCCTGCGCGACGGCGCCGGCGGCATCGCCCCGCGCGCGGGCAGTGCGGAACTCCCGCCAGGGCCCGGTCACGATGGTCAGGAAGACGCCGGCCATTAGCAGCGCGGTGAGGTGCATGACGTGAATGTGCCAGCCCGCGCCGCGGAAGCCGCCATACCAGCCGAAGAGCAGCAGGTATCCGGTCAGCAGCAGGGTCGGCATGGCATGCCAGACGATGAGGAAGAAGCGCTTGAGCGCCGCCTCATGCACGGCGAGGCGCGGCGAGGGCTCCAGCACCGCGAGCGCCGGGCGGAGGACGAGGACGGCGAAGACCATCCCCCCGACCCAGAGCACCGCCCCGAGCACGTGGAGGGCGTAGAACAGGCTACCCAGCATCGGTCATCCCTTGGAATGGGCCTTGGACATGGCGGCGATGGCCGTGGCCAGCGCCCGCAACTCGGCTGCCGCCGGGCTCTTCGGCGCGGATTCCGTCACCGCGAGCCCGTCGAGGAAGGCGGTGACGAATTCCACCCGGTTGCCGAGGCCGCCCTCCAGCACCGGCACGCCGCGCTCGGCCAGCGCCGCCCGGATGCTTTCCTTCAGCCGCCCCTGGGCGGGGACGCGGTTCAGCACGGCGGTGACGCGGCGATGCGCCTCGACCGCCAGCTTCACCGTCGCCTCGCTGGCCCAGAAATCGGCGGGCGAGGGCTGCATCGGCATGAGCACCAGGTCGGCGGCGCGGATCACCTGCTTCGCCTCGGTCTCGGCATGGGGCGGGGTGTCGACGATGATGAAGTCCTGGTCCCGCCGCAGCCGGTCGAGCGCCCCGGGGACGCGCCAGCCGGAGGGCGTGTCGAAGCTGAGCGGCCGGGCGCGGTCGCCCTGCTTCTGCCGCTCCTGATGCCAGCGGAGGAGGGATTGCTGCGGGTCGGTGTCCAGCAGGGCGACGCGGTGGCCCTCGGCCGCCAGCGCCGCCGCCAGGTTGGCCGCGACGGTCGACTTCCCGGCGCCTCCCTTCTGCTGCGCCACTGCCACCACGAAGGCCATCCCTGCGACTCCCAGCCGAAGCGGGCAACCTAACCCGGATCGGCGCGGAGGCCAGCATCGCCATGCCGGGGCCCCCGGTTTAGCCTCGGGTCATCGAGGGAGGATGGACATGAACCAGCTTGACCTGAAGGGCCGGGTCGCGGCCATCACCGGCGGGGCGCGCGGCATCGGGCTCGCCATCGCCGAGCGGATGGCGGCGAGCGGCGGCCGCGTCGCCCTGTGGGACGTCGACCTGGCGGAGGCGGAGCGGCAGGCGGCCCGCCTCGGCGGCTTCGCCGCGCGAGTGGACGTGACCGACCTTGCCGCGATCGAGGCGGCGCTCGCGGCGACCGAGGCGGCGCTCGGGCCGCTCGACATCCTCGTCGCCAATGCCGGCATCACCGGGCCGAACGCCCCGGTCGAGAGCTACCCGGTGGATGCCTGGCGGCAGGTGATCGAGATCGACCTCACCGGCGTCTTCCTCTGCTGCCGGGCGGTGGTGCCGGGGATGCGGGTGCGGGATTACGGCCGCATCGTCAACATCGCCTCGGTGGCGGGGAAGGAGGGCAACCCGAATGCTGCGGCCTATTCGGCGGCGAAGGCAGGCGTGATCGGGCTGACCAAGTCGCTCGGCAAGGAGCTGGCGACCACCGGCATCCGGGTGAACTGCGTGACGCCGGCGGCGGCGAAGACGGACATCTTCAAGCAGATGACCGAGGCACAGATCGGCTACATGCTGAGCAAGATCCCGGCGAACCGCTTCGTCGAGGTGGAGGAGATCGCCGCACTCGCCTGCTGGCTGGCGACCGAGGATTGCAGCTTCTCCACCGGCGCCGTCTTCGACGTCTCGGGCGGCCGGGCGACCTACTGAGCCCGGCCTCAGGCGGCCTGGCGGCGGAGGATGGCGAGCCCCCGCCGGATGGCCTCGGCGATCCGCTCGGCGGGCATCGCCCCGCTGAACAGCACATGCCCGTCGAGCGCGAAGGTCGGCACGCCGGAGAGCCCCATCTGGCGGAAGCCGGCATCCTCGGCGCGGACCTCCTCCGCGCCCTCGCCGCTGGCGAGGAAGGCGGCCGCCGCCTCGGCATCCAGCCCGGCCTCGCCGGCCAGCGCCGCCAGCACCTCGCGCTGGCCGATATCCTGGCCCTGCTGGAAATAGGCGCGGAAGATCGCCTCCTTCACCGCGGACTGCAGCGCGAGGCTCCGCTCGCCGGCCCAATGGATGAGGCGGTGCGCATCCACGGTGTTCGGCGTGCGCCGCATCAGGTCATGGCGGAATTCGAGCCCGGCGGCCCGGCCGGCCGCGGCGACCTGCGCATCCAGCTCCCGCCCGCGCGCCTCGCTGCCGAATTTGGCGGCGCGGTAGCTGGCGCGGTCGACGCCCTCCGCCGGCATGTCCGGGTTGAGCTGGAAGGCGCGCCAATGCACCTCGAAGCGCTCGCCCTCCTCCGCGAGGATCGCCAGCGCCCCCTCGAGGTTGCGCTTGCCGACCCAGCACCAGGGGCAGATGGCATCCGAGACCACGTCGATCCGGCCAGGCGGGGCAATGGGGCGGGGCTGGTCCATGGCGGCTCTCCTCGATGTTCCGGCAAGGTTGGGCCCCGGCGCCCGGGGCGCAAGGCTGGACGGGCGCGCGGCGGCCCCGCATCCTCCCCGGCTGCAACCGGGAGGGAGCCGCCATGAAGGTCCAGAACGTCCTCGCCACCATCGGCGGCACGCCGCATATCCGCATGACCAGGCTGTTCGGCACGGCGGAGGTCTGGATCAAGTCGGAGCGGGCGAATCCCGGCGGCTCGATCAAGGACCGCATCGCGCTGGCCATGGTCGAGGCGGCCGAGGCCTCCGGCGCCTTGAAGCCGGGCGGGACGATCGTGGAGCCGACCTCGGGCAATACCGGCATCGGCCTCGCCATGGTTGCCGCGGTGAAGGGCTACAAGCTGGTCCTCGTCATGCCGGACAGCATGTCGGTCGAGCGGCGGCGGCTGATGCTGGCCTATGGGGCGAGCTTCGACCTGACGCCGCGGGCGGGCGGGATGAAGGCCTCCATCGCGCGCGCCCAGGAGATCGTGGCCGCGACGCCCGGCGCCTGGATGCCGCAGCAATTCGAGAACGCCTCGAACCCCGAGGTGCATGTCCGCACCACCGCGCGGGAGATCCTCGAGGATTTCCCGGACGGGCTCGACGCCCTCATCACTGGCGTCGGCACCGGCGGGCACATCACCGGCTGCGCCAGGATGCTGAAGGCCGAGTGGCCGGGGCTGAAGGTCTTCGCCGTGGAGCCCGCGGCCTCGCCGGTGATCTCGGGCGGCGAGCCCTCGCCGCATCCGATCCAGGGCATCGGCGCCGGCTTCATCCCGGCCAATCTGGAGACCGGGCTGCTGGACGGCGTGATCAAGGTCGAGGCGGAGGCGGCGAAGGAGTTCGCCCGGCGCTCGGCGCGGGAGGAGGGGCTGCTGGTCGGCATGTCCTCCGGCGCGACGCTCGCGGCCATCGCCCAGAAGCTGCCCGAGCTGGCCGCCGGCGCGCGGGTGCTCGGCTTCAACTACGACACCGGCGAGCGCTACCTCTCCATCCCCGACTTCCTGCCGGAGTGAGTGCCCATGGCCGATGAGACCCCGCTGCTGGTGACCCGCGAGGGGCCCGTCATCCGCGCCACCATGAACCGGCCGGAGCGGCGCAACGCCATCAGCACGGCCATGGGCGAGGCCTGGGACCGCCTGCTGTCCGAGCTCGCCGCGGACCGCAGCGCGCGGGTGCTGGTCATCGCGGGGGCGGGCGGCCATTTCTGCGCCGGCCTCGACCTGACCGAGGTGGCGACGGACGAGACGCCGGAGCGGAAGCTGGCCCGGCAGCAGGCCCGCAACCGGCGAATCGGCGCCCGCTTCGCCGAGATCGCGGCGCTGCCCCAGGTGGTGATCGCCGCGGTCGAGGGCTCCTGCCATGCGGGCGGGCTCGGCTTCGCCTGCGCGGCGGACATCGCCTTCGCCGCCGGCAATGCCCGCTTCGCCGCGCCCGAGGTGCGGCGCGGCCTGGTACCGGCGCAGATCCTCCCCTGGCTGGTGCGGCGCATGGGCCGCCCGGCGGCGACCCGGCTGGTGCTGGAGGCGGCGGTGATCGACGCGGCGGAAGCCGGGCGGATCGGCCTCGTCCACCAAGTGCTGCCGGATGCGGCGGCGCTGGCGGCGCAGGCCAGCGCGACGATCGCGGCGGTGCTGGAAGGCGGGCCCGAGGCGCTGGCCGAGACCAAGGGGCTGCTCGCCGCCCTTGGCCCCGTCGCGCCCGAGGCCTATGCCGAGGCGGGGGCGGCCGCCTTCGCCCGGACTGCCTCTGGCGAGGAGGCGCAGGAGGGGATCGCGGCCTTCAGGGCCAAGCGGAAACCGCGCTGGGCCGGCTGAGGGCGCCACGATTTATTTACGCTTCGTCCGCTAGGCTGACGCAGGAGCCGAGGCCGGGCGCAATCGCGGAAGCGGGAGGGTGCCGGCCGCTCCTGCCCTCCGCGGGGGCCGGGCGCCAGGCGCCTGCCCTGCCCGAACCAAGACGGTGCGAGTCCCATCGTGGCTACAGGAACGTCCGGTGCCGACACCCTGATCGCCAGCGCGGCGAACGAGACGCTGCTCGGCCTCGGCGGCGACGACTCCCTCGACGGCGGGCCAGGGCAGGACCTGCTCCTGGGCGGGCCGGGCAACGATACCCTGATCGGCGGCGGCGGCGACGACACGCTGAGCGGCGATGGCGGCCAGGATTAGCTCAATGGCGGCGCCGGCAACGACACGCTGCTGCACCAGTCCGGCCGTGCCACCATCCTCGGCGGCGCCGGCAACGACACCATCACCGCCTTCGACGGCGCCCATGTCCTCGGCGGCTCCGGCGACGACTGGATCCTGCTGGCCGGCAGCGGGGCAGGCGCCGCCTTCACCGCCGATGGCGGGGACGGGAACGACGTCATCTCCGTCTCGGCCGCCGGCCCGGTGCAGGCCACTCTCCTCGGCGGCAACGGCGACGACACCATCAGCGCGGGCGACAGCGGCCGTTATGTCCTGCGCGGCGGCGCCGGCAGCGACCTGCTGACGGGCGCCGCCGGCAACGACGTCATGGTCATGGAGCTGCCGCGCAAGCTGTGGACCGCCGCCACCACCACCAGGCTCAGCGACGCGACCCTGGTCTCCTCCACCAACGTCGCCTACCGGGCCACCAACATCGCTGGTACGCTGACGCGCGGCACCGAGGTGGACAGCTTCAGCGGGATGGAGAGCATCCAGTTCGCCGATGGCCGGCTGGTCTTCGACCCGGGCGATGCCATCGGGCAGGTGTCGCGCATGTACCTCGCCGCCCTCGGCCGCTCGGCCGACACGCTCGGGCTGAACAGCTGGACCGGCTACGTGCAGAAGGGCTATTCGATCGGCGACCTGGCCCAGGCCTTCGTCACCAGCGCCGAGTTCAACGCCCGCTACCCCTCGGTCAGCCATGCGGGCTTCGTCACCCTCCTCTACCGGAACACCCTGGGGCGCGAGCCGGACCAGGGCGGGCTCGACGCCTGGACAGGCTATATGAATGCTGGGCGCAGCAAGGTCGAGATGCTCACCGCCTTCTCCGAAAGTGCCGAGCACTACAGCCGCACCGCCGGCCTCTGGACCAACGGCATCTGGGATCTCGACGAGACCGGGGCGGGGGTGGCGCGGCTCTACTATGCGGCGCTCGGCCGGGCGCCGGATGCAGGCGGCTGGCAGGCCTGGACCAACTACGCCAAGTCCGGGCACGCGCTGTCCGACCTGGCGGCGGCCTTCCCCGCCAGCCTCGAGTTCCAGACGCGGTACCCGAGCGTCGACAGTGCCGGCTATGTCCGGCTGCTCTACCAGAACACCCTGGGGCGCGAGCCGGACCAGGGCGGTTACGACGCCTGGCTCGGCTACATGAATGCGGGCCACAGCCGGGTCGAGCTGCTGCAGTCTTTTGCCGACAGCACCGAGTTCATCAACAAGACCCTGCCGCTGATCGAGGGCGGCATCACCTTCGCCTGACCCTTTGGATCACGTTTTTGAGAGAGTTTTATCGCGATATCGTGTATCCCGCCCTCTCCAGCCTTCCACCGGAAGGCCGAACCCCGGAGCAGGACGGCAGGGCATGCGCGGCAACTCCCAAGGCGGTTGGCACCTCGAAACCTTTGCCCTCGCCATCGCCATCCTGTGGATGCTGGCGTTGCAGCTGATCTGCGTCGTGCTGTGGGACAGCGGCTGGCTGACCCGCCAGGCTGCGCTGGTGCATTGGCTGATCCTCGGCGTGATGCCGCCGGCGCTCGCCCTGTGGCAGTTGGAGACGCATCGCCCCGCGGCTTGACAGGTCGGACTCACGCAGCCGTGACGCAACCGCTGCCGCGAACTCTGCTTGTTCCGGCCGCATGCCTGATCTTATTACCCTGCCGCCGCCGCCCCGCGTCCCCGGCCTGGGGCCCATCGTCGATGCTGCGCTGTTTCTTGACTTCGACGGAACGTTGGTGGAGATCGCGCCGCGCCCCGATGCGGTGGTGGTGCCGGAGCATCTGCCGCCCCTGCTGCTGCGGCTGACCGAGGGGCTCGGCGGGGCGCTCGCCATCGTCAGCGGCCGGGCGCTGGCCGCCCTGGATCAGTTCCTGCCGGTGCCCATCCCGAAGGCGGGCGACCATGGCGCCTCGCTGCGCCCGGACCCTTTCGCCCCGCCCGTCCTGCCACGCTTCGCCGCCGTGCCGCCCGAGTGGCGGGCAGCTGCCGATGCGCTGGTTGCCCGCCATCCCGGCGCGTTGGTCGAGGACAAGGCGCATGGCTTCGTCATCCATTACCGCCTGGCGCCAGAGGCGGAGAGGGCGGCGCATGACCTGCTCGCCGGATTCGTCGCGCAGGACCCCCGATCCTTCGACCTGCTCGAGGCCCGCATGGCCTGGGAGCTGCGGCCGCGCGGCGCCTCCAAGGGCACGGCCGTGCATGCGCTGATGGCGCGTGCGCCCTTCGTCGGCCGCCTTCCCATCTTCATCGGCGACGACGTGACCGACGAGCACGGGATGGAGGCCGCCCGCAGCTATGGCGGCCAGGGCTGGCGGCTCGACGACATGTTCGGCACCCCGCAGGTCCTGCGCGAATGGCTCTCCGAGGCCGCGTCCGGGCGATGAGCCAACGCCTCGTCATCGTCGCCAACCGCGTCCCCAACCCCAAGGACCGCGGCGCCACGGCCGGTGGCCTGGCGGTGGCCCTGCAGGATGCCGTCGCCCAGCGCGAGGCGATGTGGTTCGGCTGGTCCGGCCAGACTGCGGAGGCCACCGCGGCGCGGCCGACCGAGGTGGTGCAGGGCAAGCTGACCTACGCGACCCTCGACCTGGGGCGGGAGGACTACAGGCGCTACTACACGGGCTTCGCCAATGCCGTGCTCTGGCCGACGCTGCACTACCGGCTCGGCCTCGCCCGCTTCCAGCGCGAGGACTATGCCGGCTACCGGGCGGTGAACGCCGCCTTCGCCGCCGCCCTCGCCCAGCTGCTGCGGCCGGACGACCTGGTCTGGACGCACGACTTCCACCTCTTTCCTTTCGGGCGGGAGCTGCGGCGGCTCGGCTGCCGGCAACGGCAGGGCTTCTTCCTGCATGTGCCCTTCCCGCCCTACGGCCTGTTCTGCGCCCTGCCGCGGGCGGAGGAGCTGCTGACCGACCTCGCCGCCTATGACGTGATCGGCGTGCAGACCGAGGACGATGCCGCCAATCTCCGTGCCGCGCTCGAGACGGTGGGGCAGGCCGAGGCCGCCGGCCGCGTCGCCGCCTTCCCCGTCGGCATCGATGCCGAGGCCTTCCTGCGCCTGGCCGAGCGCGCCCTGACGCGGGCCGAGACGCGGCGCTTCGAGCAGAGCCTGGTCGGCCGCGCCCTGGTGATGGGCGTCGACCGGCTGGACTACACCAAGGGCCTGCCGCAGCGCTTCGCCGGCTATGCCCAGCTGCTGGCGCGCTTCACGGCCAATCGCGGCCGGGCGACCTACCTGCAGGTGACGCCGGTCTCGCGCGGCGATGTGGCGCAGTATCGCAGCCTCAGGCGCGAGCTCGACGAATGGGCGGGCCGCATCAACGGGCAATACGCCGAGCCGGACTGGGTGCCGCTCCGCTACATGACGCGGCCGGTGCCGCGGCCGGTCCTCGCCGGCTTCATGCGCCTCGCCCGGGTCGGGCTGGTGACGCCGCTGCGGGACGGCATGAACCTCGTCGCCAAGGAATACGTGGCGGCGCAGAACCCGGCGGATCCGGGCGTGCTGGTGCTCTCCCGCTTCGCCGGTGCGGCGCCGGCGATGCCGGGGGCGCTGCTGGTCAACCCGCTCGACCCGGACGAGATCGCCGAAAGCCTGGACGCCGCGCTGGCCATGCCGCGGGAGGAGCGGGTGGCGCGCTGGCAGGCCAACCGCCCGGCCGTCTGGGAGGACAGTGCCCGGGCCTGGGGCCAGTCCTTCCTGGCGGCACTCGAAGGCTAGGGCATCTCCTCCGGCTCGCCCGCTTCGCCGGACATGCTCCCGGCTGTGGATGACAGGGCAGGGCGACGCCTCCGGACGAAGCCGTCCTGGAGCGGCGTCCGTTCGCTTCGGCTCCAGAACCCGCCCTGGCTTGTTGGCCGATCGGGCAAGTCCCTCGGACCGTCCGCCGTCATGCCTGCGGAGGCCGCACGCCGTCGCGGGCCCGCGTCAGCCCGCCAGGGTTTGCTGGTGCTGCACCAGCCGCCAGCCTTCGCCCTCTGCGCGGTAGGTCGAGGTGCAGTGGCAGCGATAGGGCGCCGCGCCGTCGCGGCGGCCCTCGGCGGTGTATCCGAGCACCCGCACGGCATCGCCGGCCCGGCCCAGCGACCGGCCGGTCATCGCCACCGAGGCCCAGCGCGGTGCCTGCCGGAGGCTGTCGAGAATGTCGGCCGCGCGCATCACGCCCATGCCGGGAAAGGCCATGAGGCAGGCCGGGTCCAGCAGGTCGTCATAGACGGAGGAACCCTCCAGCCAGAAACGCTCCTCCAGCGCCCAGAGGGTCTCCTCGTCCAAGCCCGCCTCGATGCTCGCCATTCGGATGATCCCTATCTCAGCTCAGCGGGACCGCCACCTGGGTGCCGTAGGGCGTCCTCTCCCACAGCCGGTCGTACCAGGCGCGAAGCCGCGGCAGGTCCGGCCGCGCGATGGGCAGCTGGAACCAGCGATGCAAAAAGCCGCCGAGGGCGATATCGGCGAGGCTGAAGCTGCCGGCGATGAAGTCCCGCCCCTCCAGCGCCGCATCGGCGATGCGCCAGAGCCGCTCGGCCGCCGCGCGTGCCGCTTCCGCCGCGGCGAGGTCGCGCTGCGCTGGCGGCGTGCGCACGAAGGTCCAGAAGATCACCCGCATCGGCTCGTTCATCGAGGCGAGCGTCCAGTCCATCCAGCGCTCGGCATCGGCCCGCGCCTCCGGCGCCTCCGGGTAGAAGGCATTGCCACCCGGCTGGGTGCGGCAGAGGTAGCGGAGGATCGCGTGGCTCTCCCACAGGACGTAGCCGTGCGGCATGACGAGGGTCGGCACCGTGGCGTTCGGGTTCATCGCCAGGTATTCGGGCTCGCGCGTGCGGCCGAAGGCGGCCCCGGCATCGATGCGGTGGAAGGGCAGGGCCAGCTCGTCCAGCAACCAGAGCACCTTCATCACATTGACCGAATTGGCCCGGCCCCAGACGGTGATCAGCGGGTGGTCCATGGCTCAGCGCATCTCGACGGCGACATGGGTGGCGAAGCCCGGATGGCGCTCGCGGAGGCGGGCATACCAGGCTTCGAGGCGGGGCATCGGCGCCCGCGCGACCGGCAGGGCCGACCAGCGGTGCAGGTAGGGGCCGAGGACGATATCGGCGAGGGTGAAGCTGCCCGCGACATAGTCCCGGCCCTCGAGCTGCCGGTCGACCATCGCCCAGAGCGCCTCCGCCGCATCCCGCGCCAGGCCAGCGGCCTGGTGGTCGCGCTCGGCCTCGGGCGTGCGGACATAGGTGAAGAAGATCGTCGTCATCGGCCCGCTGAGGCTGGCGAGCTGCCAGTCCATCCAGCGCTCCACATCGGCGCGGGCGCGCGGCGCGGCGGGGTGGAGCGGGCTGCCGGGGGCGTGCGCGGCGACCAGGTAACGGAGGATGGAGTTGCTCTCCCAAAGCGAGAATCCATCCGCCTCCTCGATGACCGGGACCTTGGCATTCGGGTTCATCGCCAGGTAGCCCGGCTCGGTGGTGCGGCCGAACTCGCCGCCGGCATCGATCCGCTCATGGGCGAGGCCAAGCTCCTCGCAGAGCCAGAGCACCTTCATGACGTTGCTCGAACTGGTGCGGCCCCAGAGCCTCAGCATCGGCGTGCATCCCCCCATCCCGGCGCGACCCTATTCGGGCCGTGTGCGGCGGTCCAGTTGCGCCGGAGGCCGGGCGGCGCCACACAGGCGGGATGTTCGCCATGCTCGCCCTTGCCCTCTCCGCCGTCGCCGCGCCGCTCTTCGCCCGCGCCAGCGAGGACATCTGGGGCATCGCCCCCTGCGAGCTCTGCACCTGGCAGCGGGCGCCCTATTGGTTGGCGGCGGCGCTGGCCCTCACCGCCGCGCTGCTGCCCCGGGCGCGGCGGCCGCTCGCCCTGCTCGCGGTGCTCGCCGTCCTGGCCTCGGGGGCGATCGCCGGCTTCCATGTCGGGGTTGAGCAGGGCTGGTGGCCTTCGCCGCTCGCCGGTTGCCAGGCGCCGCGCGCCGCGGGCGGGGCGAGCGTCGAGGACCTGATGCGCTCGCTGGCCGCCGCCCCCTCCAAGCCCTGCGACGCGCCGACCTACCTCATCCCCGGCCTGCCGGTCTCGATGGCGGGGATGAACCTGCTCTACGCGCTTGGCCTTTCCGTCCTGGCCGCCATCTGGATGCGGAGAGGAGCACGCTGATGACGAGGAAGACCGACCGGCGGATGGTAGAGGAGACCATCCGCGTGGACCATGCCGGCGAGTACGGCGCCAAGCGGATCTACCAGGGCCAGCTCGACGTCCTGCGCGGGACGAAATGGGAGGGGCTGATCCGCCACATGCAGGAGCAGGAGCAGGTGCATCTCGACACCTTCTCCCGCCTGATCGCGGAGCGGCGGGTGCGCCCGACCGCGCTGCTGCCCGTCTGGCATGTCGCCGGCTACGCCCTCGGCGCCGCGACCGCCATGCTCGGCCACCGTGCTGCCATGGCCTGCACCGTTGCGGTGGAGGAGGCGATCGACGAGCATTACGGCGCGCAGGAAGCCGCCCTCGGCGAGGACGAGGCGGCGCTCCGCGCCCATATCGTGCAGTTCCGGGCCGAGGAGCTGGAGCACCGCGATATCGGCATCGAGCACGAGGCGGAGCTGACGCCCGCCTACCGGCTGCTGAGCGCCGCCATCAAGGCCGGCTGCAAGGTGGCGATCAAGGTGAGCGAGAAGATCTGATGGACACGCTGCCCCTGCCGGAAGCCGATGCCGCCACCACCGCGGCGGTGAGGGACTGGCTGGGGCGCTTCGCCGCCTGCGTGCGGGAGGTGGACTACGCCGCCGCCTATCCCTTCTGGCACGAGAACATCGTCATCTTCGGCACCTACCAGGAGCTAGTGCGCAGCCGCCAGGCCTGGACCGAGACGCAATGGGACAATGTCTGGCCGCGAACGGAGGGCTTCGCCTTCGACCTCGGCCAGACGCTGGTGCTGGCCTCGCCGGACGGGGCGATGGCGGTCGCCATCACCCCCTGGGACAGCACCGGCTTCCACCCGGACGGCAGGCCCTTCCCCCGGCCGGGGCGGGCGACGATCGTGCTGGCGCGGCAGAAGGACGGGCGCTGGGTCGGCGTCCACAGCCACATGTCGCTGCAGCGCGGCGTGCCGCAGGACAGCCATGGCCGGCGGGCGGTGAAGGCGCGGTAGATGGCCACGAGCATCCTCGCCGTCTCCGAGCAGCCGGAGCTGGCCCCGCTGGTCGCTCGCTGGGTGGTGGAGGCATTTCACCGTGAGCCCGGCGGCATGACCGTGGAGGCGATGACGGCGCTGATCCAGGCGCCGGCCCGGGGGCCGGAGGACAGCTTCGTCCTGTTCGAGGACGACCGTCCGGTCGGCACGGCGAGCCTCGCGCCTGACGACCTGCCCTCCCGCCCGGACCTGACGCCCTGGCTCGCCGGCGTCTTCGTCCTGCCGGAGCATCGCGGGCGCGGCCATGCCTCGGCGCTGGTGCGCCATGTGGAGGGCTTCGCCCGCGCCGCCTCGGTCGCCGAGCTCTGGCTCTACACCCGCACGGCGGAGCCGCTCTATGCCCGCCTCGGCTGGGAGCGCGTCGGCCTCGAGCAGGACAAGGGCCGCGAGGTCACGCTGATGCGGCGGCGCCTGGACCCGTAGGCGGTTCGGCGCGAGCATGGCGCGACCGCCCGGAGAGCTGCCTTGCCCGAAGCCCCGCCGCCCATGACCACCATCCCCGGTCCCGCCGAGCTCTTCACCGGCTATCTCAAGATCGGCCTCTTTGGCTTCGGCGGGGTCGCCGCATGGGCGCGGCGCGTCATCGTCGAGGAGCGGCACTGGCTGAGTGAGCGGGATTATGCCGAGGTGCTCGGTCTCGGCCAGGTGCTGCCGGGGCCCAATGTGGGCAATGCGGCGGTGATGATCGGGCGGCGCTTCCACGGCCTCTCGGGCGCGCTGCTGGCCACCGCGGGCCTCTATTGCGCGCCCTTCCTCATCCTCGTGCTGCTGTGCCTCTTCTATGACCGCTACGGGCAGCTCCCGGCCGTGGCGCCGGTGATGGCGGGCATCGCGGCCGGCGCGGCGGGGATGGTGATCGGCACCGCCTTCAAGATGGCCGGCAAGCTGAAGCTGCGGCCGGAGGCGCTCGCCATCCTGCTGCTGGCAACCCTCGGCGCCGCCTGGCTCGGCCTGCCGCTGCCGGTGGTCGTGCTGGTGCTGGGGCCGATCTCCATCGCGCTCTCGCTCTGGCGGGCGGGGCTGATCCGGGGGGCGGCGCGGTGATCCTGCAGATCCTCCTCACCTTCTCCATCCTGTCGCTGGTGGCGATCGGCGGCGCCAATGCGGTGCTGCCCGAGATGCACCGCCAGCTGGTGGAGCTGCGCGGCTGGCTGGACGATGCGACCTTTTCCCAGCTTTACGCCCTGGCCCAGGCCGCGCCGGGGCCGAACATCCTTGTCGCCAGCGTGATGGGCTGGCGCATCGGCGGCGCCGGCGGCATGGCGGCGGCGACCTTCGGCATGCTGGTGCCGGCAGCCATCCTCGCCTGGTGCATGGCGGGGCTGATGCAGCGGCTGCGCGGTGCCGCCTGGCTGAAGCCGGCCCAGGGCGGCTTGGTGCCGGTGGCGATCGGGCTGATCCTCGCCGCCGGCATCACCATGGCCGAGGCCTCGCACAGCCATGGCGTGATGCCGCTCGTCGTGGTCGCGGCCTCGACCCTCTTCGTCTGGCGGACGAATTACAGCCCGCTCTGGGTGCTGGCCGGGGGTGGGATGCTGGGGGCGGTCTTTCTCGGCTGACCGCCGCGCGGCGCCTGGGAGCGGTGCCGGGGTTGGGCGACGCGTTTGATGGATGGCTTGTCCAAGACGATAGGGATCATGGCTTCGAAAAGAGTGCCATGCCCTTGGCCGTCGCGGACGAGGCGGGGCTGTTGGGCGATCAAGCCGGAGCCGTGCTCGGCCACGCTTCGATCAGCGTCGCGCGAGCACCCGGTCCACCATCGGCGCATCGGCAAATCTTGCAGCCGAAACGCGAGCGCTTGCAGCCCAACCTGGGATTTACGTATTCACCGCAGCCCGAAGAAAGACAGCACCGCGACGACCACGACGACGAGACCGACGATGTAGATGATGTTGTTCATGCCAATGCTCCACTGATTCTCATGGAGACCGATTTCCACGGTCGCCGTGCATAAACGCCGCGAAGCGGTTCGGTTCCTCAACAGCACTGCCAGCCGCCTGGGGGTGCCCGGCACCATTCGGTCGTTCCGCCTGAGGGCAGGCAGTCCTGCCTGGTGCTCGTTGCTCCGCATTTCCCAAAGGTTCGGGCGGTGCACGGCAACAAGCCGGCCAATGCCCATCATGCCCGGGCAGGCTTCTAGCGCGGTTTCCGTTCGCATAGGCTCACGGAGCCCGCTCTAGCTCATTGTTTGATCGAGCAAATTACTTCGGTCAGGTGATTCCACCTAATCGGCGTTTGCTCTAGAAACCCATGCGTGCCGCGACATAGAAGCTCCGCCCCTCGCCCGGGTAGAAGACCGCCGTATTGGCCCCTGCCGCCCTGGCGTTCTGGATGGTACCGAGGTCGCTCACATAGCGCTTGTTGGTGAGGTTCCGCGCATCGAGGAAGAGCGAGAGGTTGGGCGCCACGCGCAGCCCCGCCTCGAGCCCGATCTTGAGATACTGGTTCGCCCGCAGCGTGTTGGCGTAATCCGCCCAGGCGCCTTCCGGCACCCAGTCCAGCACCGGCGAGACGAAGCCACGCTCCTCCGGCGCCGCATAGGTGAGTACCGCCCGCAGCACATGCGGCGGCAGGCCGGCGATGCGGTTGCCGCCATACTGCCGGTCGGCGCGGAAGCGGAAGTCGTTGAAGGTCCAGCTTCCGCGCAGGGTGACGCGGTCCCCGGCCGCGACGGCGCCGCGGGCGAGGTCGACATAGCCCGCGGCTTCCACGCCCTGGTTCACCGTGTTGCCGGCATTGAAGGTGCTCGCCGGGATGCTCGGGTCGACGGTGAATTGCAGCAGCTGCCCGCGGATGTTGGAGCGGAACAGCGCCAGGTCCCAGCCATAGCCCTCGTAGCGGCCGCGGGTGCCGAGCTCGACCGTCCAGGCGCGCTGCGATTGCAGCGGAACCCAGAAGGGCCGGTTGTTCACCGTCTGCAGCTGGTCGGAGAAATCCGGCACGTCCTGGCTGCGGGTGAGGTTGGCGAAGAGCTGCACCGCCGGCCGCGGCTGCCACAGCACCCCGATCCGTGGGTTCAGCCCCTCATAGGCGCGGCTGAAGCTCTGCCCGTTCAAGCGGTTCTCGTAGTCCCGCTCGTTGCGCAGCGCCTTGGCGCCGGTGACGAGGGCGATGGTCGGCAGCACCCAGAGCCGGTTCTCGGCGAAGGCCTCGTAGTTCTGCGCCCGCTGCACGCCATTCGCCGTCAGCGCCCCGCGCGAGCCGCGGATGTTGACATACTGCAGCGCGTCGTTGGTGCCGGCGAAATAGCGCCCGCCGAGCACCAGCTCGCCGCGCAGCCCCGCCAGCTCGTAGCGCTGCGTCCAGCGCGGCGCGATGCCCCAGGTCAGCCCGTCCTGGTCGAGCACCTGGAAGATCGGGTGGTAGAGCCGCTTGTGGATGATCCAGCTGTCGACATCCACCTGGCCGGCATCGAGCCGGATGCTGGTGCGGTTGGCGAAGCGCTCCGCCCAGATGTTGCGCGCCTGGTTGCCGCTGACGGCGCTGGGATTGGCGATCTGCGGCCGGTTCAGCGCATCCGAGAGGGCGAGCGATCCGGGGAGGAGCTGCCGCACGATATAGGCGCCGGCGTAGAAACGCGTCTCCACCCGGTCATTGATGCGGTAGCCGAGATTGGCGTTGAACTGCTCGTACTGGCCCCGGCTGTGCTGCCGCCAGCCGTCGGAATGGGTGACGGTGCCGGCCGCCAGCGCATCCCAGTCGCCAAGGACCGCCGAGGCCTGGCCGGAAAGCCGCCAGGTGCCGTAGCTCCCGCCCTCGGCGCGCAGGCTGTTCGCCTCCAACGCCGTGCGCGCGGTCGGCGTGACGAAATTGATCGCGCCGCCCAGGGTCGAGCTGCCGAAGGCGAGCGCATTGCCGCCCGGATAGACGGCGGCCGAGCGCACCGCCAGCGGGTCGATCTGGTAGAAGTCGCCGCTGCCATCGGCGAGGTTCACCGGCACGCCGTCCTGCAGCACCTCGATGCCGCGGAGGTGGAAGCCGCGGGCGATGCCGGAGCCGCGGATCGAGAGCCGCAGCTCCTGCCCGTAGCGGCTCTGCACGAAGACGCCTGGCGTATCCGCCAGCACGTCCCGCAGGGTGAAGGCGTAGCGGTTGGCGACCTCCCGCCCGTCGACGAAGCGCACGGCGGCGGGGGTTTGCTCCAGCGCCTCCCGCTGCTCGGCGACGGAGGGGGCGGTCGGCGAGCCCGGCGCCTGGCCGGTGACGACGAGGTCGGGGAGGGTGGTCTGGGCCTGGGCCGGCGCGGCAAGGCCGGCCAGCAGCAGGGCACGCCGCGTGGCGCGGGGAAGCGAATGCATGATCGGAAACTCCTGACGAGAGCGGGATGGGCGCTGACGTCAGGCGGCGGGCGGGGCTCGCGGCTGCTGCGGCGGGGCACGGGCCGGGGCGGGCGGTAGCCCCGCGCGGCTGGGGGCGGGCGCCGGCGCATAGGCGATGCGCAGCGCCGGAAGGCCGGGCTCGGGCGCCGCCGGCGCCTCGCCGCCGGGGCAGACCGGGCAGCTGTCATGCATTGCCCCGGCCGGTCCGGCGGGCTGCCCATCGGCATCGACGTGCAGGATGCGGATGCCATCCGCCGTGCAGATCTCGATGCCCGTGCCAGACCCAAGCGCCGCCAGGCAATGCGCGAAGGCCTGGCCCCATTGCAGCATCAGCAACAGGGCCAGCATCGCCGTCAGCAGGGGCGAGCGGCGGGTCATGCCACCGCTATGCCGGATCGGCAGCGGCCTGTCACCCCGGCGGCTCAGGCATAGGGCATGCCGACATAGGTCTCGGCCAGCGCCGTCGCCGCGGCGCGGGAGGTGGTGACATGCTCGAGCTCGGCGAGCTGCCGCCGCTCGTCGAACTCGCTGGCGCCCTCGAAGCGGTGCAGCATGGAGGTCATCCACCAGGAGAAATGTTGCACGCGCCAGACGCGCCGCAGCGCCGTCGCCGTATAGGCCTCCAGCTTCGCCATCCCCTCGCCGGCGAAGTGGGCGCCGAGCGCGCGGTCGAGGTGCCAGACATCGCTGGCCGCCAGGTTGAGGCCCTTCGCCCCGGTGGGCGGCACCGCATGCGCCGCATCGCCGGCGAGGAAGAGGCGGCCATACTGCATCGGCTCGCAGACGAAGCTGCGCATGGGCACGATGTTCCGCTGGAAGATGCGGCCCTCCTTCAGCCGGAAGCCGTCCTCGCCCGCGACGCGCGCCTGCAGCTCCGCCCAGATCCGGTCGTCGGACCAATTGTCGACGCTGTCGTTGGGGTCGCACTGGAAGTACATGCGCTGCACCTCCGGCGTGCGGCTGCTGATGAGGGCGAAGCCGCGCTCGTGCCGCGCATAGATCAGCTCCTCCGAGGAGGGCGGCGCCTCGCAGAGGATGCCGAACCAGCCGAAGGGGTAGATGCGGAGGAAGTCGCGCCGCCTGTCGGCCGGGATGGCGGGGCGGCAGGCGCCGTAGGAGCCGTCGGCCCCGACCACCATGTCGCAATGCAGCTCCTGCGCCGCGCCCTCGGCATCGGTGAAGCGCAGCACCGGCCGCTCCGTCGTGACGCCCGCCACCTCCGTGACGCGGGCGCCGAACAGGACTTCCCCGCCCTGGGCGAGGCGCGCGGCGATTAGGTCCTTCAGCACCTCGTGCTGCGGGTAGAGCGTGGCGACGCGGCCGGTCAGCGCCTCGAAGTCGATGCGGTGGTCCTGCCCGCCGAAGCGCAGGATGGTGCCGTGATGCACCACGCCCTCCCGCCGCAGCCGGCCGTCGACGCCGAGCTCCGCCATCAGGTCGACGGTCGTCTGCTCGAGGATGCCGGCGCGGATCGTCGCCTCGATCGCCGCCCGCTCGCGCTGCTCGATGATGACGGAGGCGATGCCCCGCCGCTCCAGCATCAGCGAGAGCAGGAGCCCCGCAGGGCCGGCGCCGACGATCCCGACCTGTGTGCGCATCATACCTCTCTTCTCCTGCCGGGCTTCCGATGGCAAGGCTTCCGCGATAGACCGGCGCCATGCCGAAGCCCGTCCCCGAGCCCGAGATCGCCCCGCCCCGGGAGAATGCAATCACCTCCTCCCTGGCGGAAAGCCCGGCCTTCCTCGTCCGCCTCGCCCAGCTCCGGTCCTTCGACGAATTCCACCGCAATTTCGCCGGCCTTGGGGTGACGCCGGCGGGCTTCTCCGTCTTCGCGCTGATCGTCGCCAATCCCGGCATCCGCCCGGGCGCCATCGCCGAGGAGCTGCGGGTGAAGCCCTCCAACGTCGCGGTACTGGTGAACGGGCTGGTGGCCGCCGGGCTGGTGCGGCGCGAGGCGGACCAGGCGGAGCTGCGGGCGAGCCTCCTCCACCCGACCCCGGCCGGCAGCCGCATCTGGCGCGAGATGGACCGCGCCCACCGCGAGACGGATGCCGGCTTCGCCGCGGCGCTGACCCCGGCCGAGCGCGGCCAGTTCGTGATGCTGCTGCGGAAGCTCCTGCATCGCTGAGACGCTTTTCCCCTTGAGGGGATTATTATGCTGCTTAATAATCGGCGCAACCCCGCTCCGGGAGGCAGGGCCGCATGACCGACGTCACCTACGAGCTCCGCGACCGCACCGCCTGGATCGGGCTGAACCGCCCGCAGAAGCGCAACGCCATCAACGAGGCGCTGCTCCGGGCGATCGAGGCCGCGGCGCGCCGTGCCCAGGCCGAGGCGCGGGCGATGGTGCTCTTCGGCCATGGCCCCTGCTTCTGCGCCGGGCTCGACCTCGCCGAACACCAGGCGCGCGAGCCGGCGGAGGTCTTCCACCATTCCCGCGCCTGGCATGCCGCCTTCTCCGTCATCCGCCGCGGGCCGATCCCGGCCATCGCCGCGCTGCATGGCGCGACCGTCGGCGGCGGGCTGGAACTCGCCGGCGCCTGCCACCTGCGCGTCGCCGACGCCACCGCCTTCTTCGCCCTGCCGGAGGGCAGCCGCGGCATCTATGTCGGCGGCGGCGCCTCGGTGCATGTCGCGCGGCTGCTCGGGGCGGTGCGGATGACGGACATGATGCTGACCGGCCGCGTGCTCTCCGCCGCCGAGGCGGAGCGCGCCGGCCTCGCCCAGTACCTGGTCGAGCCAGGACAGGCGCTGGAGAAGGCGGCGGAGCTGGCGGCCAAGGTCGCCGGGATGGCGCCGCTCACCGTGCTCGGCGTGCTGCAGGCCCTGCCGCGCATCCAGGACATGAGCGAGGAGGACGGGCTCTTCGTCGAGAGCATGATGGCCGCGCTGGCCCAGACCGGGCCGGAGGCGGCGGCGCGGCTCCAGGATTTCGTCGCCAGGCGCGGCGCGAAGGTGGTGGATCCTTCGGCATGAGCGAGCCCTCCATCCGGCGCGCCGCCATCATCGGCACCGGCGTGATCGGGGCGAGCTGGGCGACCTGCTTCCTCGCCCGCGGCCTCGACGTCACCGCCAGCGACCCGGCGCCCGGCGCCGAGGCGGCGCTGCGCGCGACCATCGCCCGGCAATGGCCGGCGATGGAGGCGATGGGCCTCGCCCCCGGCGCCTCGCCCGGGCGCTTGCGCTTCTGCGCCTCGCCCGAGGAGGCGGTGGAGGCAGCGGAATTCGTGCAGGAGAACGGGCCGGAGCGGCTGGCGCTGAAGCGGGAGCTCTTCGCCGCCCTCGATGCCGCGCCGCCGGCCGCGATCCTCGCCACTAGCTCTTCCACCATCACTGTCAGCGAGTTCCAGGATGCCTGCACCCGCCATCCGGAGCGGGTGGTTCTGGGCCATCCCTTCAACCCGCCGCACCTGATCCCGCTGGTCGAGGTGGCCGGCGGCGGCGCCACCTCGGCCGCGGCGGTGGAGCAGGCGCTCGGCTTCTACCGGGCAATGGGCAAGCACCCGATCCACCTGCGGCGGGAGGTTCGCGGCCATGTCGCCAACCGGCTGCAGGCGGCGCTGTGGCAGGAGGCCTTCCACCTCGTCCAGGCCGGCGTCGCCAGCGTGGCGGATATCGATGCCGCCATCGCGCACGGACCGGGACTGCGCTGGGCGCTGCTCGGGCCCTTCCTCAACCTGCATCTGTCGGGTGGGCCGGGCGGCATCGGCGCGCTCTTCGGGAAGCCGCTCTGGCAGGCGACGGAGGGCATGTGGCGCGACCTCGGCCAGCTCTCGGTCGACCCGGCGCTTGGCGCACAGGTGGCCGAGGGCGTCGCCGCGGAACTGGCCGGGCGCGACGAGGCGGAAATGGTTCGCCAGCGCGACGCGCTGCTGCTCGACCTGCTGACGCGGAAGGGCAGGGCAGGGGCGCTGCCCTAACGCCGCCTCCGCCAGTGGCCGGTCCGGGTCAGCGCCGCTCCAGCACCTCGGCCAGTTCGCCGAGCAAGCTGCGCAGGCTTGCCATCTGACCAGGCGCGAGCCGGGCGGCGAACTCCCGTTCGGCGTCCCGGCTCAGCCGGACGAGCGTTGCGGAAACCGCCTGGCCGCGCCGGGTCAGGCGGACGAGCTTGGCCCGCCCGTCCGACGGATCCGGCGCGATCGACAGGTAGCCCGCCGAGGCCAGCGTCTCGACGAGATAGGCCATGCTCTGCTTCGTCAGCCCTGCCTGCTCGGCCAGGTCGCTCACCCGCGACCCCGATGCCGCGATGTGCCGGAAGACGGCGCTGTGGGCTGGCCTGACCTCGGGGAATCCTTCCGCGGCGAGCGCGCCGTAGACCTGCTCCGACAACCGCTCATAGGGCAGCCGCAGCAGGTAGCCGAGCGTCCGTGCCGTCGCGCTGATGTTCCGCCCATCCATCGATGGATCTTGACGTATGGACAGTCTGTCTGTCTATATCGGGCAGGCATTCTTTCCACCGGACGTGCGACGAATGACGGGGAGCCAGGAATGAGCGGAATCACCGAGGTGCAGGGGGCTCGCAACCATGTCTCGCCTGCCGGGGCGGGGCGCATCGAGACGGTGCTGGGCACGAGCCTGGCCTACAAGGCGGAAGCGTCCGAGACCGGCGGGCAATTCATCTGCGTCGAGATCACCGTGCCGCCCGGCATCGGCGTCCCGCCGCACCGGCACAGCAACGAGGATGAGACCTTCTACGTGCTGGAGGGCCAGGTCGTCATCGAGGGCGACGACTGCGGCGAAGCCGGCACGCGCCTCGGCGCGGGCGGCCTCTTCTACGGTCCGCGCGGCCAAGTGCATGGCTTCCGCTGCGATGGAGCGGAAACCGCCAAGTTGCTGGTCCTCGTCACGCCCGGCACCGGGACCAGCGCGATGTTCGCCGAGCTTGCCGCGCTGGGCCGCAGCATGGACCCGCAGCAGGTCGCTGCGATCTGCGGCCGCTACGGCGTCACCTTCGCCGGAGGCTGACGCCGGATCACGTCCCGGCGGCGCCGTGCCGGCCCCGGCGCAACCCCGCCTCCGCCGCGGCAAAGCGCTCAGGATCGGCCAGCACCCGCGGTACCTTGTGCTGCCCGCCGAGCTTCCCCTGCGCCCGCATCCAGCCGGCGAAGGCGCCGGGCGGCAGCACCACCACCTCCGGCGCCGCCATCTGCCCGCCCTGCCGATGCGCAGCGTAGTCCTCGTTCGCCGCGACCAGCGCCGCATCCACCGCGGGGGCGAGCCGCTCCGCCAGCGCCGGCGCGGCCGCCGCCTCCGGCTCCACCAGCCAGCGATGCGTCCCCTGCGCGCCGCGGAAGACCGGCCCCACCGTGTAGTCCGCCACCGTCATGCCGAGCGCCTTCGCGGCCCCGAGCAGCGCCGCCTCGATCTCCTCCCCGCTCAGATGCTCGCCGAAGGCCGAGAGGCTGTAGGAGGTGCGGCCGGTGACCAGCAGCCGCGGCGGCGCCCGGTCGACGAAGCGCACCGTATCGCCGAGCACATAGGACCAGAGCCCGGCGCAGGAGGTGACGATGACGGCATAGTCGATGCCGGTCTCGATGGTCGCCGCCCAATGGCGGGTCGGGCTCGGCCCGTCCAGCTCCGCCAGCGGGACGAATTCCCAGAAGACGCCGCAGTCCAGGGTGAGCCGTAGGCCCTCCCCGTCGCCCCGGTCGGCCACCGCGGCGAAGCCCTCGCTCGCCGGATAGACCTCCCGCGTCGCGCAGCCGCCGGGCAGGAAGGGACGCAGCCGGTCGCGGTAGGGCGCCCAGGCGACGCCGCCATGCACCAGCAGCTCCAGCCCCGGCAGCGGCGGGGTGCCGTGCCGCTCGGCCAGGCGCCCCAGCAGCACCAGCAGCCAGCTCGGCGTGCCGGAGAGGACGCGGATGGCGGCGGCCGGCGTCGCCTCGGCCAGCACCGCCAGCTTGCGGTCCCAGTCGGGGAGGAGGGCAATCTCCGCCGGCGGGAAGCTCCAGCGGTGCAGCAGCGCCGGCACCTCCGCCGCGGCGATGCCGGAGAGATCACCCTGCCGCACGCCGGGCGCCACCCGCTCCAGCGCCGTCGACCCGCCGAGCATGAAGGACGGCCCGCCGAAGATCGCGCTGCGCGGATGGTGGTGCAGGTGCCAGGCCAGCACGTCGAGCGCTGCCCGCCGGTTGCCGCGCATCATCGGGGCGGTGACGGGGATGTATTTCGTGGTCCCCGAGGTGGTGCCCGAGGAGAGGGCGAAGTAGGGCACCCGCCCCGGCCAGGTGACGTCGACCAGCAGCGGATAGGCGGGCTGCCACCAGTCGCGCCAGAAATCCTCGTAGCGCCGCAGCGGCACCCGCGCCTGGTAGCCGGCGACGGTGCGGAGGTCGGCGAAGCCGTGCGCCTGGCCGAACCGCGTGCCCGCCGCGCGCCGGAGCAGCCGGTGCAGCAGGCGCTCCTGCGCGGCGACGGGATCCATGCGCTGCACCTGCGCGATGCGCAGCGCCGAGGCTGCGCGCAGCAGCGGCGTCGCATCGAAGGGCGGCAAGGCGCGGCGCGGCCCGGTCAGGCGGCCGCGCCCCTCCGGCGCAGGCGCCGAGCCGCCCCCGCCGTCGGGCGCGCTCACGGCCGGAGCACCGTCACGCGTGGGAATTCGGTCGCGACCGTCTCCGGCCGCAGCGGCAGGCGGATGCTGCGCCCCTCGCGCCAGAGCGGGATCTGGTCGGCGAAGGCGGCGCTGCCGAGCCAGCCATCCTGCCCGCCGAACAGGGTGAACCAGTTGGAGTCGAGGTCGGCGAGGTCCGAGACGTAGCGCGCCATGGAGCCGAAGCTCACCTTGTGCGGGCCGTTGACGAGGCCGTGCCCCGTCTTCATCGGCGTCTCGCGCGAGCCGCCGACCGGCAGCTCCTGCAGCACGAAGGCGCGGCCGAGCACCGGCAGGTTCACCAGCCAATGCGCGGCGCGCAGCTGGTGCACGTCGCCCCAGGCCCGGTGACGCGCGGCGAGCGGCGCCGCCTCCGCGGCCGCCTGGCGCAGCAGGGCGGCGCGGCGCTCCCCCGGCAGGGCATCGAGGTCGCGGAGCAGGAAGGTGGTGATGAAATTCCAGCCCGTCTCCGGCCCGCGCCCGCTGCGGCCCTCCGGCAGCAGGCCGGGCAGCAGCTTGGCCAGCACCAGCTCAAAGAGGAGGGCGGCGCGGCTGTCGGCGGCATAGTCGCCGTCCCAGCCGCGCAGCGGGGCGAGGAACTGCGGTGCCCCGCCCGGCTGGGCGTCGAAGCGGGCGAGCAGCCCGGCGGCCAGCACCGCGGCCTTCGGCGCCAGGGTGTCGCGCTGCAGGGCGGCGAGGTCGCCGGGCGTCAGCTTCGCCCGGGCCAGCAGCAGGGCGCGCAGCCGGGCCACGCGGTCGCCGTCGCTGAAGAAGTAGCTGATCGGCGGCGGGTCCTGCGCCCAGAGGGCCGGGTTCTCGTTCGCCGAGGCGAGGACGCCCTCCGGCGGGTTCTCGAGCGCCGGCAGGTCCCGCGCATGCAGCAGGTGCGACCAGGTCCCGGTCGCGGACGGGTCGGCCCCGTCCAGCACCGGGTCCCCGGCGGGGAAGCCGCTGCGGGCAGGGAGGATCGCCGCCGTCAGCCGCCCGATGGTCCCGGCCCGGTCGGCATAGAGGAAATTCTGCGGCGAGACGGCGAAGCTGTCGAAGCTCGCGCGGAACTCGGCGCCGCTCCGGGCCCGGGCGGCGCGCAGCAGGCTGGTGATCTCATCCGCGGGCTCCTGCCCGGCCCAGCGCAGCGCGATGGCCTCGCCCGGCCGGCTCGGCACCACGCTCGCATCCGTCAGCACCGGCCCGAGCGGCGAGACCCGCACCCGCCGCGTCGTGCCGAACCAGAAGCGTTGCCGGATCGTGGTCTCGCTCTCGGTGAAGGCCTCCGGCGGCAGGCGGGAGACGTCGAAGAGGTCGGAGGAGGCGGCGCGCAGGTTGGTCCCGCCCCAGGCTACGTCCGGGTTCCGCCCGAGGCCGATGATCGGCACCCCCGGCACCATCATCCCGACCGCATGGAAGGAGGGCGAGCGCATCCCGACCAGCAGCCAGAGATTGGGCAGCGACAGGCCGAGATGCGGGTCCGAGGCCAGCATCGCCGCCCCCGAGGCGCTGTGCGAGGGCGCGACCGCCACCGCATTGCTCCCCGCCCGCGACAGCCCGGCCAGCAGCCCCGGCAGATTCGCCTCCCGCGGCGCTGGCGGGGTGAGGTTGGCGCCGGCCTCCAGCGTCCGCCGCCAGGCCGCGGCGAAGCCCGGCTTCCCCCGCTCGGCGAGCAGCGAGAAGTAGGAGAGCCAGTTCACATCCGTCCCCGCCAGCCGGCCGATCGCCAGCAGGTCGGTGGGGGTGAAGGCCTCCCGCCGCAGGCCGAGCAAGCCGAACTCGGGCGGCCGCGGCCCCTCCAGCGCGGCCTTGTTCAGCCCGGCGAGGAAGGCGGTCATGAAGGCCCGGGTCTCGGGCGGCCAGCGCCGCTCGATCTCGGGCGCCGCCCGGTCGAAGCCAAGGATGCGGATCGCATGGTCGTAGTCCCGCGCCAGCGGCCCCGCCATCTCGGAGAGCCGCCCGCGCGCCACCATCCGCAGCAGGGCGATCTGGCCGCCGCGCAGGTGCCCGTGCACCAGGCCGAGCGCATAGGCGAGGTCGGCATCCGACCCCGCCTCGACCCAGGGGACCAGGTGCTCGTTCCAGCGGATGGTGACCGGACCGGCGAGGCCGAGCCCCTGCCGCGGCAGGGTGGCCAGCCGCTGGTCGATCCCGGCCGGCCGCGGCGCCAGGGCGCCGCAGCCCGGCAGCAGGGCGAGCAGCGCCAGGGCGAGGGCCTTGCCCCGCCGCCTCCCCTTCGACTCCGCCACCCCGCCCTCCCCCTCGACGCCCCGGGGGAGATTGGCCGGGGGACCCGTCCGGCAAGCCGCTGAAACGAAACCGTGGGGTTCAGCCGCGCTCCGCAACATGGCGGATGGCATCGACCAGTCGTGCCAGCTCGATCGGCTTGGTCAGCAGCTCCAGCGGGGCGGAGCCGTCATGCAGCTCGCCCTTGCCGCCGTCGGGCGGGTAGCCAGTCATCACCACCACCGGCAGCTCCGGCCGCCCGGCGCGCAGCCGGGCGATCAGCTCCCGCCCGTCGAGCCGCGGCATGCGGAGGTCGGTGAGCAGCACGTCGAAGCGGGCGCCGCTGCTGGCCAGCGCCAGCGCCGCCTCGCCATCCGGCGCGGCCAGGACCTCGAAGCCGGCATCGACCAGCCCCTCCTCCAGCACCTCGGCGGCGAGGCGCTCATCCTCGGCCATCAGGATGCGGAGCATTGGCGCATGGCTCATGCCGGACGTTCTCTCGCCAGGGGCAGGGCGACCTGGAACACCGCACCGGCGTCCCGGTTCAACCAGCCGAGCCGCCCGCCCATGCCGCGCAGGATGCCGGCGGCGATCGGCAGGCCGAGCCCGGTGCCCTCGCCCGGCTCCTTGCTGGTGACGAAGGGCTCCAGGATGCGCGAGCCGAGCGCCGCCGGGACGCCGCCGCCGGTATCCTGCACGGCGAGCGTGATCTGCCCGGATTGCGGCCCGGGGCGGAGGGTGACGTGGATCTGCGCCGGGGCATCCGGCTCCTGCCGCCGCCGGCGCAGCACGGCGTCGCGGGCATTCTCCAGCAGGTGGAGCAGGGCCTGCTCGAATTGCGCGGCGCGGCCGAGCATCGGGAACGGCTCCGCCGCCTCGATCGCAACCTCGATGCGGTCAAGCGCCCAGGAGCGCCGCGCCACCTCCACCGCCGCGGCGGCGGCCTCGGCGGCGTCGAAGGTCTCGGCCTCGCCCGGCGCGTCGCGGGCGAGCTCGCGCATCCGCTCCAGCAGGGCGCCGAGCCGGCGGGTCTGGCCGAGGATCACCTCGATCGCCCGGCGCGGCGCGACAGCGCCATCGAGCGTGGCGCGGGCGCGGTCGGCCCAGAGGCTGATGATGTTGACCGGCTGGCTCATCTCATGGGCGACGCCGGCGCACATGGCGCCGATGGTCGCCCGCCGCGCCGCTTCCACCAGGTCCGCCTGCAGCCGGCGCAGCTCGGTCACGTCGCGCAGGCTGCCGAGCAGGCGGCGCGGTTGCCCCTCCAGCACAGGCAGCGGGACGAGCACGGTGTGCCAGTGCTGCGTGCCCTCGGCGCCGGCGATGGCGGTCTCCCAGTCGCGCGGCCTGCCGCTGGCGAGGCAGGCGGTGAAAGCCTGGTCCAGCTCGAGGGCCGGAGCGGCCTCCAGCAACGCGACCGGGCCGCTGCCCTCGACCGCCTCGCGCGGCCGGCCGAAGAGGCGGCAGAAGCTCGGATTCACGGTTTCGAAGACGAAGCCGCCGCGCTCCGCTCGCACGACGAAGAGCGCATCCGACATGTGCTCGAAGAAGCCGGCCAGCCGCGCCTCGCTCTGGCGCGCCCGCATCTCGGCCTCGCGCCGTTCGGCGACCTCGCGCGACAGCGCGGCATTGGCATCGGCCAGCTCGCCGGCGGAGGGCAGGGCGAGCACCCTGGGCAGCAGCGGCCAGAGCGCGACGGCGGTGACCACCGACACCGCCGCCGTCACCGCCTTGACCGTGCCCTCCAACCCGTAATCCGGGTACCACAGGGTCCAGATCGAGAGGAAATGCGTCGCACCGCAGGCCAGGATGAAGAGCGCGAACAACTCGAAGGCCCAGGGGAAGACGAGGTCCCGCCGGCGCAGGGCGATCATGATGAGGACGACCGGGATGGACCAGTAGGCAAGCCCGATCAGCGCATCCGAGACAATGTGCAGCCAGAGCAGCTCGGGCCGCCAGAGCAGGCAGACGCCGTGCGGCGCCAGGGCATCGGTATCGAAGAATGCGGCCAAGTTGGGCATCAGGGTCAGACCACCAGTCATACAAGAACGGCCGTGTGCAACAGTACGCGCGAGCTTAGGAGCTGGATACAACCCGAACGTGTAGGCGGGGTTGAGATACTTAGAAAATCATGGATTGAGCAACGCGTGATGATGCGACTAACCTGCAGGTTGCTAGTTGCAGACCACGCTATCGCACGACGCGTCAATCAATCCCGGCAGGATTATCGCGAGTGTCGCAGCTCAGCGACGCCGGGAAGCCCGGGTGAGCGCCAGCACCGGCAGCAGCCCTGCAGCCACGATGAGCAGGGCGGAGGTGCTGGCCTCCGCCAGCCGTTCATCGGCGGCGAGGTTGTGGACGCGGACGGCCAGCGTGTCGAAGTCGAAGGGACGGATGATGAGCGTCGCCGGCAGCTCCTTCATCGTGTCGACGAAGACGAGAAGGCCGGCAGTCAGCAGGCTGCCGCGCGCCAGCGGCAGCTCCACCCGCAGCACCGCCCCGGCCGGCCCGGCGCCGAGGCTGCGCGCCGCCTCGCGCAGGCTCGGCCGCAGCCGCGCCAGGCCCGCCTCCACCGCGGAGAGGGCGACGGCCAGGAAGCGCACGAGATAGGCGAAGACCAGCGCCGCGATGCCGCCTGAGAGCAGCAGCCCGGTCGAGACGCCGAAGCGCGCCCGCATCCAGCCATCCAGCGCATTGTCGAACAGCCCCAGCGGCACCAGCGTGCCGACCGCGATCACCGAGCCGGGCAGCGCGTAGCCGAGCCCCGCGATTCGCAGCGCCGCCCGCTGGCCCGGCCGCGGGTGCAGCCTTGCCGCCCAGCCGAGCAGCGCCGCCAGCCCGACCGCGAGCAACGCCGCCAGCGCGGCAAGGATCATGCTGTTGCGGGCGAAGGGCAGGAAGCGCTCGGGCGAGAGCGGGTCGCCGACCTGCAGCATCAGCACGAGCAGCGTCCCCGCCGGCACCAGGAAGCCGAGCGCCACCGGCAGCGCGCAGGCGAGGAAGGCGGCCGCCGCCCACCACCCGCGCAGCGGCGCCGGGCGCAGCGGCACCTCCCGCGCCGTGGTCGCATGGAAGCGCCGCCCGCCGCGGCTCGCCCCTTCGGCGACCAGCAGCAGCGCCGCCAGCCCCATCAGGCAGGCGGCGAGCTGGCTGGCCGCGCCGCGGTCGCCGAGGCTGAACCAGGCCTCGTAGACGCCGGTGGTGAAGGTGCGGATGGCGAAATGCTGCACCGTGCCGAAATCCGCCAGCGTCTCCATCAGCGCCAGCGCCACGCCGCCGGCGATGGCCGGGCGCGCCATCGGCAGGGCAAGGCGGAGGAAGCAGCCGCCGAGCGAATGGCCGAGCGTCCGCGCCGCCTCGACCAGGCCGAGGCTCTGCTGCGCGAAGGCGCTGCGGCAGAGCAGGTAGACATAGGGGTAGAGCACCAGGCCGAGCATCAGCGCCGCGCCGGGCAGGCTGCGGATCTCGGGGAACCAGTACTGCCCCCAGCGCAGCCCGGTCGCGTTGCGGAAGCCCGTCTGCACCGGCCCGGCGACATCGAGCAGCCAGGTATAGGCATAGCCGCAGACATAGGCCGGCATCGCCATCGGCAGCAGCAGCGCCACCTCCAGCACGCGGCGCCCGGGAAAGCGGCAGGCGGTGACGAGCCAGGCCGTGACCGTGCCGGCCAGGGCCGTGATCACCGCCACGCCGAGGGCCAGCAGGGCGGAATTCCCGAGCATCTCCGGCAGGGTGGTGCGGGCGATGTAGCGCGAGGCGGCGCCCAGCGGCCCCGCCGCCGCCGCTAGCACGGCGAGCAGTGGCGCGGCGACCAGCGCGGCCAGCGGCAGGGCGAGCCAAGCCCAGAACGGAGCGCGGCCCATCGGCGCCTATTCGGCGGCCTTCTTCGCCTCCCACTCGGCGACGGTGAGGCGCGGCACCTCGATCCGGTCCGTGGTGCGGGCGTACCAGCCGCGGCCATGCATGCGGCCGACCAGGTTCAGCTTCGGCGTGTCGACGTAGCACTTCGCAGGATCGAGCACGCAGTCGTCCTGGATGTGCATGGCGACGACGCGGCCGAGGACGATGGTGTGCTCCCCGGCCGGGATCAGCTGGAAGGTGACGCATTCCAGCGCCACCGGACTCTCGGCGATGCGCGGCGGCTTCACCTTGGCAGAGGCGATGCGGGTGAGGCCGGCCTCGGCGATCTCGTCCACCCCGGCCGGAAAGTCGACCGCCGTGGCATTCATCTGGTGCACCGCTTCCTCCGGCACCAGGCAGACGACGAACTCGCCGGTCTCCCGGATATTGGCGCAGGTGTCCTTCAGCGCGCCCGGCGCCTTCGGCCCGCAGCCGATGCCGACCACCACCGGGTTGGAGGAAAAGGCATTGAAGAAGGAATAGGGCGCCGCATTGGTCACGCCCGCCGCATCCCGGGTGACGACCCAGGCGATCGGCCGCGGCACCACGGAGGAGACGACCAGCTTGTAGCGGTCCTGCGGGTTGAGCGTCTCGAAATCGAACAGCATCGGTGGCGCATCCTTCCTCGCGGCGGGCGGCCGGAAAGTGACGTCCGGCGGCGGGCCTGTCGAGTGGGCGTTTGCCGGATGTTAAAACCTGCCGGGACATGCTGGGCGCATGAGGAGATCCCCGATGCGCCTGTTCCGTGACCTGTCAGTCGGCCGAAAATTCGCCGCCAGCGCCATCCTCGCCGTCCTGCTGCTGGTCGGCCTCGTCGGGCTGGTGCGGCGCGACCTCGGCCTTGCCCACGAGCAGGCCCTGGCGGAGCGTGCCGCCATCGCCGCGGCGCGGGCGGCGCAGCAGGCGGCGATCCATGTGGCCCGCATCGGCGGCGCCGCCCGCGGCCTGACGACGGCGCAGAAGCCGGAGGGCCTGGCCGCCGAACTCGCCCAGGTGGAGGAGGAGGCGCGGCTCGCCCGGCATGAGCTGGAGGTGGCCGGCGCCATCGCGGTCGCCCACGACACGCTGGCGGACGCCGCCTCGGCGCTCGGGGAGTACCAGGCCGTGGCGGCCGAGCAGGCCGCGCAGCGCCGCCAGATGATCGCCGAGCGCGACGACCCCCTGGCCCGCGCCAGCAGCGAGTACGACCAGGCCTACGAGGCCGCCGCCTCCATGGTCGATTTCGACGTGCCCGCCGCGCTGCGGGAGGAAGCGAGGCAGCGGCTGGGCACGCTGCATGGCGCGGTGAACGAGGTCCGCCTCGGCATCCAGCGCTTCCTGGCGACCGAGGACGAGGCGCAGGCCCGCCGCGTGCGCCGGGCCGCGGCCCAGCTCGGGGTGCATCAGCGCGCGCTCGCCGCGCTGATCCCCGAGGGCAATGCGCGGGCGCCGCTGGAGCGCCTCGCCGCCCTGGCACAGGCCACCGGCCGCTCCTCGGTCGAGGTGGTGCGGCTGGCCGAACCCATCGCCACCCTGCGCACCCAGCGCGCCAACCCCGTCCGCGAGGCGCTGGAGGCGCGCATGGCCACGGCCGAGCGCCTGCTGGCGGCGGAGGCGGCGCAGCCCGGCGAGGCCAGCGCGGCGGCGGCGGCCCAACTGGAGCGCAACGTGCTCTGGATCGACGTCGCGGTGGCCCTGCTGCTGGCCCTCTCCGGCTGGGCGAATGCCAAGGCGATCGGCACCCCGCTGCGCCGGCTGGCCGGGGCGGTGCGCGCCATCGCCGCGGGCGATGCGACCGCGCAGGTGCCGGACCAGGCGCGCCGGGACGAGATCGGCGGCATCGCCAAGGCGCTCGAGGATCTCCGCGGCACGGTGCAGTGCGCCTTCGCCCAGCAGCAGATGCTGGAGCAGCTGCCGATAGCGGTGATGACCGCCGATCCGCGCGACGGCTTCCGCATCGGCACCATGAACCCGGCGGCCCGCGCGCTGCTCGGCCAGGTCGCCCACCTGCTGCCCTGTCCGGTGGAGGACTTGCCCGGCCAGAGCATCGACGTGCTGCATCGCCATCCGGAGCGGCAGCGGGAGCTGCTCAGCGATCCGAGCCGCCTGCCGCACAAGGCCCGGATCCAGCTGGGCGACGAGGTGCTCGACCTCACCGTCAGCGCGATCCGCGATGCGGACGGCAACTACGTCAACGCCATGCTGGTTTGGTCGCTGGCCACCGCCCAGGCGCGGCTCGCCGACCGGTTCGAGGCGGAGATCGGCGGCGTGGTCGGCGCGGTCTCGGCCGCGGCGGCGCAGATGCAGGCGGCGGCGCGGGCGCTGACCGGCGCCTCCGAGACCAGCGGGTGGGAGGCGGAGGCGGTCGCCGCGGCCGGGCAGCAGGCCGGCGCCGACGTGCAGGCGGTTGCCGCCAGCGCCGAGGAACTGGCCGCGAGCGTCGCCGAGATCAGCCGCTAGGTGGCCGACGGCGCCTCCGTCGCCCGCGACGCCGCCGCCGAGGCGCGGGCGACGGACGAGACGGTGCAGGGCCTTGCCCAGGCGGCGCAGCGCATCGGCGACGTGGTGCGGCTGATCGGCGACATCGCCGGGCAGACCAACCTGCTGGCGCTGAACGCGACGATCGAGGCCGCCCGCGCCGGCGAGGCCGGCAAGGGCTTCGCCGTGGTGGCGGGCGAGGTGAAGCAGCTCGCCGGCCAGACGGCCAAGGCCACGGAGGAAATCGCCAGCCAGGTCGGCGGCATCCAGTCGGCGACCGAGAAGGCCGTCGCGGCGCTGCGCTCCATCGGCAGCATCATCGAGCGCATCAACGAGGTGACGGCGGCCATCGCCGCGGCCGTGGAGCAGCAGGGCAGCGCCACGCAGGAGATCGCCCGCAGCGCCGGCCAGGTCGCGGCCGGCACGGCGGATGTCGCCCGCCGCATCCAGGACGTGCAGCGCGCCGCGCGGGAGACGGGCGAGGCCTCGGCCAGCCTGCTCGGCGCGGCGGATGGGCTGAGCGGCGATGCCGGCACGCTCCGCGCCCGCGCCGGCGAGTTCCTCGAGGGGATCCGCCGGGCATAGCGCCCGGCCCTGGCCGGCGATAGCCTGCGCTTGAAATCCCTGGAGGAGCGCAAGGCCATGCAGCCGATCGAGCAGGTCCCGGCCGTCTATCACCGCCGGGTCGGCGACATCACCCTGACCGCCATCGGCGACGGGCATCTCGATGGCTCCATGGCCGTCATCCAGAACATCGCGCCGGAGGAGGCCGCCCGGATGCTGCGCGAGGCCTTCCGCCCGGTGCCGCGGCGGACGGCGGTGAACACCTTCCTCATCCGCTCGGCCGGGCGGACGGCGCTGGTCGACACCGGCTGCGGCACGGCGATGGCGGCGAGCGCCGGCAAGCTCTTCCGCAACCTGGCGGCGGCGGGGGTGGACCCGGGCGAGATCGACACGGTCTTCCTCACCCATATGCATCCCGACCACTCGAACGGGCTTTCGGCCAACGGGCTGCCGCTCTTCCCCCGGGCGGAGCTGGCCATGCATGAGGCGGAGCACCGCTTCTGGCATGACGACGCGCATATGGCGCGGGCCGACGAGGCCAGCCGCGAGCGCAACTTCCAGGCCTGCCGCGACCAGTCGGCGCCCTATCGGGACCGCTTGAAGCTGTTCAGCAGCGGCGAAGTCTTCCCCGGCGTCACCGCCATGCCCTTCCCGGGCCATACGCCGGGGCATAGCGGCTACCTGCTCGCCTCGGGCGGGGAGAGCCTGCTGGTCTGGGGCGACATCATCCACCTGCCCGAGATCCAGGTGCCGCGGCCCGAGGTCACCATGGCCTTCGACATCGACCCCGCCCAGGCCGAGGCAACGCGGCGCCGCGTCTTCGACATGGTGGCGAGCGAGGGCTTGGCGGCCGCCGGGATGCACATGCACTTCCCCGGCCTGCTGCACCTGGCCCATCGCGGCACGGGCTATGCGCTGGTCCCGGAGGCCTGGGCGACCGCGCTCTAGCGTGGCAGGGTGCGCCGCCACCAACGCAATGGGAGGAATGGCGCATGCTCGCACCGGGTCGGCCGAAGCCGAAACCAACGCCCGAGACCCAGCATTTCTGGGACGGCTGCAAGCAGGGCAAGCTGCTGCTGCAGCGCTGCGGCGACACAGGCCGCGCCTATTTCCCGCCGCGGCCCTTCAGCCCCTATACCGGCACGCGCAATGTCGAGGTCTTCGAGGCCTCAGGCCGCGCCAAGCTCCACAGCTACGTCATCCACCACCGCCCCGTCCCCGGCTTCACCCCGCCCTATGCGATCGCGGTGGTGGAGCTCGAGGAAGGTCCGCGCATGATGACCAACATCGTCGACTGCGAGCAGACGCCGGAGGCGCTCCAGCTCGACATGCCGATGGAGGTCGCCTTCACCCCGCTCGACGAGGAGGTCACGCTGCCCCTCTTCCGCCCGGCCAAGGAGAGCAAGTGATGATCCGTCCGGGAGAGATCGCCGTCGTCGGCGCCGCCGAATCGACGAAGATCGGCGCCGTGCCCGGCATGTCGCAGATCATGCTGCATGCCGACGCCGCGCTGAACGCCATGGAGGAGACGGGGCTGAAGCCCAGCGACATCGACGGCGTCGCCTGTGTCGGCCCGATGATGCCGCAGCAGATCGCGCACTACCTCGGCATCACGCCGACATGGGTGGACGGCACCGGCGTCGGCGGCTGCTCCTTCATGCTGCATGTGCGGCATGCGGCGGCGGCCATTCATGCCGGCTATGCGAAGACCATCCTCATTACCCATGGCGAGAGCGGCAAGTCCCGCATCAACGCGACGCCACGGCCGCCGGAGCCCGAGGGCCTGAACGGCCAGTTCGAGGTGCCCTACGGCCCCTTCGGCCCGCCGACGCTCTTCCCCATCCCCGTGCTGCGCTACATGAAGGAGCGCGGCGTCAGCCACGAGGACCTCGCCATGGTCGCCGTGGTACAGCGGGAATGGGCGGGCAAGAACCCGCGCGCCATGTTCCGCGACCCGATCACGGTCGATGACGTGCTGAACAGCCGGATGATCGCCTATCCCTTCCGCATCCTCCAATGCTGCCTGGTGACGGATGGTGGCGGGGCGCTGATCCTGACCAGCGCCGATCGCGCGAAGGACTTCCCGACCAAGCCGGTCTACATCCTCGGCACGGGCGAGTCGGTCGAGACCAACATGGTCTCGCAGATGGAGGACTTTACCTCCTCGCGCGCCTTCCGCGTGGCCGGGCCGACGGCGATCGAGGCGGCGGGCATCGACCGCTCGGCCGTGGATCACATGATGATCTACGACGCCTTCGCCCATCTGCCGCTTTATGGGCTGGAAGACCTCGGCTTCTGCAAGCCGGGCGAGGCGGCGGGCTTCATCCGCGAGGGCAACACCCGCCCGGGCGGCAAGCTGCCGCTCAACACCAATGGCGGCGGCCTGTCCTACACCCATACCGGCATGTACGGCATGTTCGCCTTGCAGGAGAGCATCCGGCAGATGCGCGGCACGGCGCCGGCCCAGGTGCCGAACGCCAAGGTCTCGGTCTGTCATGGCGTGGGCGGCATGTTCAGCGCCAGCGGCACGGTCGTCTTCGCCAACGAGAAGCCGTGACGAAGCGGGGCGGTGCTGCGGCGCCGCCCCATCCAACCCACTGATTTTCAAAGCAGAAAAGGCATGGTGGGCGCAACAGGGATTGAACCTGTGACCCCTACCGTGTCAAGGTAGTGCTCTACCGCTGAGCTATGCGCCCATGCCTTGTGGAGCGGCTATCTAGCCCGGCATTGCCGTCACGGCAAGCCATCCCGCAGCCGGTGATGACACTTCTCCGCAGCTATGGCTTGATCGGTCCCGATGGACCTTCCCCTGACCCCGGATGCCAGGCCGCCGCTTCAGGATGAGCTGCAGCCCTACTGCCTCGTGCGTCCCGCCGCGCATCGCGTGCCGGTCATCTTCGCCTCGCCGCATTCCGGGCGGGCCTATCCGGCCGATTTCGTCGCCGCCGCGCGGCTCGACCCCGTGGCGCTGCGCAAGTCGGAGGATGGCTTCGTCGACGAGCTCTTCGGCGCCGCCCCGGCCGAGGGCATGCCGCTCCTCGCCGCGACCTTTCCCCGCGTCTTCTGCGACGTGAACCGCGAGCCCTGGGAGCTCGACCCGGGCATGTTCGACGGGCCGCTGCCGCCTTGGGTGAACACCGCCTCGCCCCGCGTCGGCGCCGGGCTCGGCACCATCGCCCGGGTGGTGGCCTCGGGGGAGGCGGTCTATCGCCGGAAGTTGAGCTTCGCCGAGGCGGAGGACCGCATCCGCCGCTTCTGGCAGCCCTACCATGCGGCGCTGGCGGCGTTGATTGCCGAGACCCGGGCCGAGTTCGGCACCTGCCTCCTGATCGACTGCCACTCCATGCCGACCCACCCGGCCCAGGCCGCCAACCCGCCCGACTTCGTCCTCGGCGACGCGCATGGCACCGCCTGCGCCCCGCGCGCGACCCGGCTGGTGGAGGAGGCGCTGGCCGGCATGGGCTACCGAGTGCGGCGGAACGACCCCTATGCCGGCGGCTACGTCACCCGCCATTACGGCCGCCCGCGGGAGGGCGTGCATGCCTTGCAGATCGAGGTCGCCCGGCCGCTCTACATGGATGAGGCGCGGATCGAGCGCCTGCCCCGCATGGCGGTGCTGCAGGCGGACATCACCCGGCTGATCGTCGGCCTCGCCGCGACGGATTGGCGCTTTCTGGCCTAAGGCACGTCCGTAATCGCGGGATCGCGGTTCAAGCTGTTGTTTTTCCGCGCAACTTGCGCCTTCGGCGTCCCGGCCTCCGGCGGCGGTGCTCTGCCTCTCCCGGCGCGCGGACAAAAAAAGGGCGGTGGCTTGCGCCACCGCCGAGTTTAGGGAGGAAACGTCCAAGAAAGACAACAACCCGGCAACGCCGTGTTGCTGCGATGCACAATCTAGGTCCGGCCTGGGCAAGGTGCAAGCGCTTTTTTGCAGTGCAGCAACGCAATGGACGCATAGGTCCTCATGCGGCGAATTCCGCCCGGATGGCCGCGCCGTGCTGGCCGAGCGCGGGCACCGGGCCGAGGCTCCGCGCCCCGTCCGAGAGCCGCGCTGGCGGCGCGCCGATCGCGACCGGCCCCGCCTCCGTCTCCACCGCGACACGGCGGAAAGCCGGGTGGGTGCGGAGCCCCTCGCAGTCATTGACGAAGCCGAAGGCGATGTTGGCCCTTTGCAGCTTCTCCGCGCAGGCCGCACGGTCGAGCGAGGCGAACATCCGCGCGATATGCGCATCCACCATCGGCCGGTGGGCCACCCGCTCGTTGTTGCTGCGGAAGCCCTCGCGCTCCGGCAGGTCCGGCTCCTCCAGGAAGTGGGTGCAGAAATTGGCCCATTCCCGCTCGTTCTGGATGGAGATGAGCACCGGCACGCCGCCCGCCGTCTCGAAGGCGCCATAGGGGCAGATGGAGGGATGGGCGAGGCCGATGCGCGGCGGGTTCCGCCCAGTGCCCTCGTATTGCAGCAGCGGCACCGTCATCCAGTCCGCCATGCCGTCGAAGAGGCTGACGGCGATGCCCTTGCCGCGGCCGGTGATACCGCGCTCGATCAGCGCCTCCAGCACCGCCGCATGGGCGTTCATCCCGCAGGCGATGTCGCAGGCGGAGACGCCGACGCGCCCCGGCCCCTCGGCCCGTCCGGTGATGCTGGCGAGGCCCGATTCCGCCTGCACCAGCAGGTCATAGGCCTTCATCCGGGCGTACTCGCCCTCCTCGCCATAGCCGGAGATGTCCACGGTGATGAGGCGCGGATGCCGCTCGCGCAGCGCCGCCGAGCCGAAGCCGGCCCGCGCCATCGCCCCCGGCGCCAGGTTCTGGATGAAGACATCCGCCCGCGCCACCAACCGCTCCAGCAGCGCCTTGTCGCCGGGCGCCTTGATGTCGAGGCACAGGCTCTCCTTCCCCCGGTTCAGCCAGACGAAGTAGCTCGACAGCCCCTTGGCCGCCGCGTCATAGGCCCGGGCGAAGTCGCCCTCGGGCCGCTCGATCTTGATCACCCGCGCCCCCGCATCGGCGAGGCGCGAGGCGCAGTAGGGCGCGGCGACGGCCTGCTCCATCGAGACGACGAGGAGACCTTCGAGCGGTTTTGATCCTGCCATGTCAGTTCCCCATCGTCTGCGCGCGCTTCGGATCGAGCCAGAATCCCGCGCCGCCGCCACGGAAGACCCGTCCGTCCGCGATGTCGGCCGCCACGACGAACTGCTTGGCGACCGTGAGCCGCCATTGCGGGATGCCGCTGCCGGGAGGGTAGTGACGCCAGGCCTCGCTCGCCGGGATGGTCGGATCCTCGCCGGACCGGGGCAGGATCTTGGCGATGCGGTCGGGGCCGCTGCTCACCATGCTGGCCGCGATCTCCTCCTGCTTCTTCCGGAAGCCGGAGGGTGTCAGCATGCAGCGCAACGACGCCTCGACCGTCTCGCGGCCGTTGCCTTCGCGCGGATGGCCGCTCCGCCCGCCGGACGAGTTGGAATAGCCGAAGAATTCGAACTCCCCCGCTTGCACGCGATCCATCAGCAAGAGGAGCCACCAGCCGCCGTCCAGCCTGCCGGCGGAATAGCCGATTCGCCTCTCGATCTCGTCGGAGGGCTGGTTGATGACGGAGCATAGCCTGGTGATGCAGCCATCCGCCGTGACGCGTCCACCGAGCGTCGGAGGCCAGGGGTTGACGGGCATCTCAGTAGCTCCGCGGCATCCCGAGCACGTGCTCGCCGACATAGCTCAGCACGAGGTTGGTGCTGATCGGCGCCACCTGGTAGAGCCGCGCCTCGCGGTACTTCCGCTCCACGTCGTATTCCTCGGCGAAGCCGAAGCCGCCATGCGTCTGGATGCAGGCCTCGCCCGCCGCCCAGGCGGCCTCGGCGGCGAGCATCTTCGCCACATTCGCCTCCTCGCCGCAGGCCTCGCCGCGCTCGAATTTGGCGAGGCCCTGCTGCAGCAGCGCCTCGGCGGCGCGCATCTGCGCATAGGCGCGGGCGATGGGGAACTGGACGCCCTGGTTCTGCCCGATCGGCCGGCCGAAGAGCACGCGCTCCTTGCTGTAGCCGACGGACTTGCGGATGAACCACTTGGCGTCGCCGATACTCTCGGAGGCGATCAGCAGCCGCTCCGCATTCATGCCGTCGAGGATGTAGCGGAAGCCGCGGCCCTCCTGGCCCACCAGGTTCTCCGCCGGCACCACCATGTTGTCGAAGAAGACCTCGGTGGTGTTGTGGTTCATCATCGTCCGGATCGGGCGGATGGTGAGGCCGTTGCCGAGCGCGGCCTTCATGTCGACGATGAAGGTCGAGAGCCCGTCGGTCTTCTTCGCCACCTCGCCGCGCGGCGTGGTGCGGGCCAGCAGCAGCATCAGGTCGGAATGCTCGGCGCGGCTGGTCCAGATCTTCTGGCCGTTGACGACGTAGTTGTCGCCCTCCCGCTTCGCAAAGGTGCGGAGCGCCGTGGTGTCCGTCCCGCTGGTCGGCTCGGTGACGCCGAAGGCCTGCAGCCGCAGCTCGCCCGAGGCGATGGCCGGCAGGTAGCGCTGCTTCTGCGCTGTGCTGCCATGCCGGAGGATGGTGCCCATGATGTACATCTGCGCATGGCAGGCGCCGGCATTGCCGCCGGAGCGGTGGATCTCCTCGAGGATCGCGGCGGCCGCCGAGAGCGGCAGCCCCGCCCCGCCATATTCCTCCGGGATCAGCGCGCCGAGATAGCCGGCCTCGGTGAGGGCGCGGACGAACTCGGTCGGATAGGCGCGCTCGCGGTCCACCTCGCGCCAGTATTCGCCGGGGAACCGGGCGCAGAGCTTCGCCACCTCCTCGCGGATCTCGGCATGCGGGTCGGCGATCGGCATCGACTGGTCCATGGCGTGTTCCTCCGGGCTTCGGGATTAGGGCGCGCTCCGGGCCCTGGCAAGGACGGGGAGGATGCGCCCGGGCGAGGCTTCACGGAATTCGAAATCAGCGATGGCACCCATAACCATCCGCTATAGGCTGTGGGAATGGACCTGAAGCAGCTCCGCACCTTCCGCGAGGTCGCCGATTCCGGCTCGCTCAGCCGCGCCGCGGACCGGCTGCACCTGGCCCAGCCCGCCCTCTCGCGCCAGATCCGCCTGCTGGAGGCGGAGATCGGCCTGCCGCTCTTCGCCCGGCACGGGCGCGGGATGCAGCTCACCGAGGCCGGGGTCGCGCTGCTCGAGCGGATCGACGGCCCGGTCCGCCAGCTCGAGCGCGCGGTGGAGGAGGTGCGCGGCTTCGCCGGCGCCGTCGCCGGGCAGGTGGCGCTCGGCATGATGCCGACCATCGCCACCGTCCTCGCGGGGCCGCTGGCGCGGCGGGTGGCGCTCGAGCATCCCGGCCTCTCGCTCCGCATTGTCGAGGGCTATACCGGCCATCTCATCGAATGGGTCCAGCGCGGCGTCACCGATGCGACGCTGCTCTATGGTCCGGCAACGGCGCTCCATCTCCGCGTCACGCCGCTGCTGACGGAGGAGATGGTGCTGGTCGGCGCCGCCGGCAGCGGCATCGGGCCGGAGCCGGTGCCCTTTGCCGCGCTCGCCGGCCGGCGGCTGGTGATGCCGAGCCGCCAGCACGGCCTCCGCCGCATCCTCGAGGCGGCGGCGGCCCGAGCCCGCATCGCCCTCGGGGTGGCGGTGGAGGCGGACAGCTTCGGCGTGTTGAAGGAACTCGTGGTGAGCGGCATCGGCGAGGCGGTTCTGCCCCGCTCGGCGATCCGGGCGGAGGAGGAGGCCGGCCGCCTCCGCTCCGCCCCGCTGGTGCGGCCGGTGGCGCGCCGCCAGGTGGTGCTGGCCCTGCCGACCGACCGCGCGCCCTCCCGCGCCACCGCGCTGGTGCTCGCCCTGCTGGCCGAGGAGGTCGCCGCCCGCGAGGCCGCCGGCGACTGGCACCGGATGGAGGGAGCTACCGCCGGGGCAGCACCGCCTCCAGCGAGGTCCGCACCATCACCGCCGAGGGCCCCGGTGCCCGCAGCGCCGCTTCCAGCGCCGGCAGGTCGCCCTGGCCCTCCACCACCGTCACCGGCACCCGGAAGGCGGCGCACCAGGCGGCGAAATCCGGATTGACGAGGCTGGTGCCGGAGACCCGGCCGGGATGCGCCCGCTCCTGGTGGATGCGGATGCTGGCATAGCTGCCATTGTCGGAGAGGATCAGCGTCATCGGTGCCCCGCGCGCCACGGCGACGGCGAACTCGCCCCCCGTCATCAGCGCGCCGCCATCGCCGACGAGGCCGATCACGCGCCGCTCCGGATGGCGCAGCGCGGCCGCGACCGCGGCCGGCACGCCGAAGCCCATCGCGCCCGAGACCGGCGCCAGCAGCCGCTGCGGCGGCGCCCAGCCGACCTTGCGATAGAAGGGCGCGCCGAAGGTCCCGGCATCGAGCGTGACGATGGCATCCGCCGGCGCCACCCGCTCGATCAGCCTGGCGACCTCGGCGAAGGCGACGCCATCCGCCCACTGGCACGGCGCCACTTGGCAGTCGGAGAGATGCAGGTCGTGCAGCCGCGCCACCCAGGCCTCGCGCCCGGCCGGCGCGCCCGGCGCCTCCCAAGCCAGCGCGCCGATGGTCGCCCGCGCGTCGGCGGCGATCGCCAGCTCCGCCGGGAAGAGCCAGCCGAGGAGGCGCGGGTCGGCGCAGACATGGACCAGCCGCTGCCCCGGCGCCGGCCAGGACCAGCCCTGCGTCGTGATGTCGGTCAGCCGCGTCCCCAGCGCCAGCACCAGGTCGGCCTCGGCGAAGGCCGCCCGCTGCGCATCCGGGTTGCGCAGGCCGAGATCGCCGGCATAGAGCGGATGCCGGTTGGGGAAGAGGTCCTGCCGCCGGAAGGAGACGGCGACCGGCAACGCCCAGGCCTCGGCGAAGGCGCGTAGCGCCTCCCGCCCGCCCTCGGCCTCGAAGCCATGGCCGGCGAGCAGGATCGGCCGCTCCGTGGCCCGCAGCATTGCGGCGAGGCGCGCGGCATCGGCGGGCGAGGGGGGCAGGGGGCTGGGCAGGGTCGCGGGCAGGGCAGGGGCGACACAATCCGTCGCCAGCACATCCTCCGGCAGTGCGAGCACCACCGGCCCGGGCACGCCGCCGCAGGCCTGCGCATGGGCCCGGGCGATCAGCTCCGGCACCTGCTCCGCATCCGTCGCCTCGCCCACCCATTTGGCGATGCCGCGGAACATGTTGGCGTAGTCGATCTCCTGGAAGGCGTTGCGCCGCAGGTCCCGCCGCTCCACCTGGCCGATCAGCAGGATCAGCGGCACCGCATCCTGCTCCGCCGTATGCACGGCGATGGAGGCATTGCAGGCCCCCGGCCCGCGCGAGACGAGCACCACCCCGGGCCGCCCCGTCAGCTTGGCATCGGCGACGGCCATGAAGCCCGCCCCGCCCTCGCTCCGGCAGGTAACGAGGTCCACCGGCGAGCCGTGCAGCGCATCGAGGAGTGCGATGTAGCTCTCGCCCGGCACGCAGAAGGCGCGGTCGATGCCCTGCGCGCCTAGGAATTCGACGATGCGCTCCGCCGCCGTGGCCATGCCTTGCTCCCTGAGCGTGATCGCCACGGGCCGGAATGGCCGGGGGCGTGAAACACGCGATCAAACGACTGCCCGAACCACGATCTGCTGGCCGCGGGTCGTGGCCTAGTTGCGGGTCTCCGCCGCCGTCTCGATGCCGAGGATCCGGTCGCCCGCGACCCCGATGCTGGCGCGCAACTGCGTGCTCCGCTGGCCCTCTGTGCGGAAGGCGAGCGCGCACTCCCATCCCGCCCGCTCTCCTGTCGGCGGGTTGCAGGCGAGGCCGAGCCCCTGCAACCGCTGCAGCAGCGGCGTCACCGGCGTGCCGGGCGGGAAGTCCTGCGCCAGCTCCGCCTTCAGCGCCGCAGCCGCCCCCGCTGGCCCGAGCCGCTGGAAGCGCTCGAGCGGCGAGGCCGCCTGCTCCTGCCCGCCGAGCCAGGACGCAGCCGCCACCGCGGCGAGGATCGCCCCGCCGAGCAGCGTCGCCCGGAGCATGGTGCCGCGCTGGACCGGGAGCGCCCCGGCCGCGGCCTCCGCCTCCGTCATGCGGCGCGGTGGCGGCGGATCAGCCGGCCCGGCGTCTCGCCGGTGAGGCCAGCGCCGGCGCGGAAGGTCGGGACGCCATTGGCCCAGACCTCTTCGATTCCCTCCGATTCCTGCTTCGGGTCCTCGAAGGTCGCGCGGTCGATGATCCGGTGCGGGTCGAACAGCACGAGGTCGGCATAGGCACCGGGCTGCAGCACGCCGCGGTCCACCATGCCGAAGAGCGAGGCGGTGCGGCCCGTCATCTTGTGGATCGCCGTCTCCATGTCGAGCAGGCCGAGCTGGCGCGAGTAGAAGCCGAGCACGCGCGGGAAGGTGCCCCAGAGGCGCGGATGCGGATGGTCGTCATGCGGGATGCCGTCGGAGCCGATGACGGACATCGGATGCGCCATGATGCGCCGCACATCCTCCTCGTCCATCTGGAAGGTGATGGCGCCGGCGGGGCTCAGCTTCTCCGCCGCGGCGCGCTGGTCCATGTTCCAGTTGCGCGCCACCTCGGCGAGGTCCTTCCCCGCGAATTCCGGATGCGGGACCGACCAGGTGATGATCACCCGCACATCCTCGCGCAGCCGGTCGGGCATCAGCACCGTGGAGCCGGCCGGGTAGGGGTACATGTCGTAGGCCACCTCCTGGAGGGAGGCGCTGGCCTCGAGCAGCGCGAGGGTCTGCACGCTGCGGCCGTAATTCTCCGGCATCGAGCATTTGTGGTGGCTGATCCAGACCGGCACGCCGACCTTCTTGCCGATCTTCAGCGTCTCCTCGATCGAGGCGCAGACGCGGTCCGCCTCGTCCCGCATATGGGTGAAGTACATGCCGCCCGCGGCGCGCAGCGGCTCGGCGACGGCAATCACCTCCTCCGTCGTCGCATGCATGTTCGGCTTGTACCAGAGGCCGGTGGAGAAGCCCGAGGCGCCCTCGGCCAGCGCCTCGGCGACCATCTGCCGCATCCTGGCGATCTCGGCATCGCGCGCGGGGCGGTAGAGGTCCTCGCCCATGACGCGGTAGCGCAGCGTCTGGTGGCCGACGAGGGCGTAGGTGTTGACGGCGGCCGGCGTCTTCCGCAGCGCCTCGGCATACTCGCCGAAGCTGTCGAAGGCGAGGCCGCTGTCGCCGACGAGGTCGAGCGGCGGCGGCGGCCGGTCGCCGGTGATGCGCAGCGGCGCGAGCGACACGCCGCAATTGCCGACGACGACGGTGGTGACGCCCTGGCTCGACTTGCAGTGCAGGCAGGCGGGGCCGCAGAGCACGGCGCGGTCGTCATGCGTATGCGCGTCGATGAAGCCGGGCGCGAGGGCGCGGCCGGTGGCGACCACCTCCCGGTCGGCGCTGGCGCCGCCGAGATCGCCGACTGCCACGATCCGCTCCCCGGTGACGCCGACATCGCCGACGCGGCGCGGCCCGCCCGTGCCGTCGAAGAGGGTGGCATCGCGGATGATGAGGTCGCAGCGGAGGGCCATGGGCGTGGGTCTCCCGGGTCGGGTTCTATCTCCCCAGGGTTACCCCTCCGCCGGGCCGGGGGGAAGGCCGTGCCGGGCTCGCCGTTGCCATTCCGCACCCGGGGCGGCAGTCTCGCCGCCAAAGACGAGGGGACGGACCATGATCGCACTCGACCGCCGGCACTTGCTGGCCGGCCTCGGCGCCACGCTGGCCTGGCCGGGCGGGGCCGGGGCGCAGGGCAATGCCATCCGGATCGGCGTGCTGGCCGACTTCTCCGGCCCCTACCGCGACACCTCCGGCCCCACCTCCTTCGCCTGCGCGCAGCAGGCCGTGGAAGATCTGGGCCTTGCCGTCCGCGGCATCCCGGTCGAGGTGATCCAGGGCGACCACCAGAACAAGCCCGATGTCGCCATGGCCCTTGCCCGGCAATGGATCGACCAGCGCGGCGTCGACATGATCTGCGAGGTCAACAACTCCGCCATCGCGCTGGCGCTGGCCGGGCTCGTGCAGGAGAAGAACAAGGTCCAGGTCAACAGCGGCGCCCTGAATGCGGCGATCACCGGCGAGCGCTGCTCGGCCAACACCATCCACTGGACGGCGGATACCTGGATGCTGGCCAATTCGGTTGGCCAGGCGACGGTCAGGAGCGGCGGCGACAGCTGGTACTTCATCACCGCCGACTACGCCTTCGGCCACCAGATGGAGCGGGACCTGACGCGCTTCATCGGCATCGCCGGAGGGCGCGTGCTGGGCGCGGCGCGCTTTCCCTTCCCGGGCACCTCGGATTTCTCCTCCTTCCTCGTCCAGGCCCAGGCGAGCCGCGCCAAGGTGGTCGGGCTGCTGATGGCCGGTGCCGACATGGTCAACTGCATCAAGCAGGCACGGGAATTCGGCGTGACGCGCCGGGCGCGGCTGGTCGGCACGCCGATGTTCGTCACCGACATCCACGGCATGGGCCTCGAGGTGGCGCAGGGGCTGACGGTCTGCGAGGCCTTCTACTGGGACCTCAACGACCGCACCCGCGCCTTCCTCAACCGCGTCAAGCCGAAGACGCCGACCAACACCCCGAACCAGGAACATGCCGGCACCTATTCCGGCGTGCTGCACTACCTGAAGGCGGTGGCCGATCTCGGCCTGGAGCGCGCCAAGGCAAGCGGCCTCGACGTGGTGCAGCGCATGAAGGCGATGCCGGCCGACGACGACTGCTTCGGTCCCGGCCGGGTGCGGGAGGACGGACGGAAGATCCACCCGGCCTATCTCTTCGAGGTGAAGGCGCCCGGCGAGAGCAAGGGGCCTTGGGACTACTACAAGCTCCTCGGCACCGTCGGGGCCGAGGAGGCCTTCCGCCCACTCGCCGAGGGCGGCTGCCCGCTCGTGCGGACCTGACCCCGGGCTACGGCGTCAGACCTCGACGCCGTAGATCTCCCGCGCTGCCTGGCGGGTGATGAGCCCATCCGCCACGTCGCGCCGCACCAGCGCCGGGTCCCGCTGCTTCGGGTCGCCCATGCCGCCGCCGCCCGGCAGCTTGAGCAGCAGCCGCCGGCCCTTGGGGATGACTTGGAAGCCCTTGGTACGGAGCGGCGTGCCGTTGTCGTCGTTCAGCCCGACCCAGCCGCCCGCGCCCTCGCCGCCGCCCTCGCGCCCTTTCGGCGGGTTGGCAACGCGGTCGAAGATGGCGTTAACGGCGAATTCCGCATCGCCCTTGGCGCCGATCTCCATCACCTGGCCGAAGCCGCCCCGGGTACGGCCGGGCCCGGCCGAGTCCGGCCGCAGCTCCTTCCGCCAGAAGATCACCGGCGCGACATTCTCCGTCGCCTCCACCGGCATGGTGCGGACGCCGCTCGGGAAGGCGATGCCGTCCAGCCCGTCCTTCACCGGCCGCGCGCCGGTGCCGCCGGAGTTGAAGGTGATGATCTCGAAATCCTCGACCTCCGCCGCCTGGCCGGAGACCTGGCTGCCGCCCCTAAGCGGCGGGTTCCACAGCGCCGAGGACCCCTCGGCATTGACGCGGTCCGGCACCGCCTGGTGCAGGCAGCCCATCATTAGGTCCGGCAGCAACTGTCCGACGACATGGCGGACGGAGACCGGATAGGGTCGCGGCGCATTGAGGATGCAGCCCTCCGGGATCACCATGTGGAAGGGGCTGAGCGAGGCCCAGTTGTTCGGGATCTCGGGCGCCACGACGCATTTGATCCCGAAGCAGGAATAGGCCCGGCAATAGGCCGGCGGGACATTGATCCCGCGCGTCGAGAGGCCGGAGGTTCCGGCATAGTCGACGGTGATCCGATCCTGCTCGATGGTCATCGCCGCCTGCAGCGTGACCTCGAACTCATAGCCGTCCGACTTGATCTGCCCGCCATAGGTGCCCTGCGGCAACTTGCGGATCTCCTCCAGCGTCGCGTGCAGCGAGCTCTCGAAGATGTACTCGGCGAGAGGGTCGATGCTCTCCATGCCGAACTCGTCCATCATCTCGACGAGCCGCTTGGCGCCGGCATCGTTGCAGGCGCAGAGGGAGTAGACATCGCCCTCCAGCTCCACCGGCGTGCGGCTGCCGGCGCGGAGGAAGTCGAAGAAGGTCTCGTTCGGCCGCCCCCGGTCGAAGCACTTCACGATCGGGATGTAGAGCCCTTCCTCGAAGACGCTCCGCCCCTCCGGCCCCATGCCGAGCCCGCCGATATCGATGATATGCGCGGTGTTGGCGAAGAGCCCGACGATCTTGCCGCCCCGGAAGGCCGGCGTGACTACGGTGAGGTCGTGCAGGTGCCCAGTGCCGAGCCAGGGATCGTTGGTGATGTAGTGGTCGCCCGGCTGCATCGTCTCGGCGGGGAATTTCGCCAGGAAATGCCCGACCGATTCCATCATCGAGTTCACATGGCCCGGCGTCCCCGTCACCGCCTGGGCCAACATGCGGCCCTGGAGGTCGAAGATGCCGGCCGAGAGGTCCCCCGCCTCGCGCACCGTGGTGCTGAAGGCGGTGCGGATCATGGTCTGCGCCTGTTCCTCGACCACCGCGATGAGGCGGTTCCACTGGATCTGGCGCTGGATGGTTGCGAGAGCCCCGGTTTCCTTCATGGTCACGCCTCCTGCACCAGATCGAGATAGCCGAGCCCATCCATCCGGCATGTCCAGCCGCGCCCCACCAGCGTGCTGGTCTCCGCCTCCGCCACGATGCAGGGGCCGCGCAGCGTGGCGCCCGGCGCCATGGCCTCGCGATCATAGACCGCCCAATCCTCCACCTCGCCCGTCGCCGTGTCGCGCACCGCTTGGTGGCGGATCGGGGAGGGGACGGGGGCATCCAGGACCTCGGCGGCCGGCTCCACCGGCTCCACCAGCGTCGCCACGGTGACGGCGAAGCTCATGATCTCCACATCGCTGCCGGGCACCGGGCGGTCGTAGAAGCGGGAATATTCCTGGTCATAGAGGGCGCGGATCGCCGGCACATCATCGGCCGTCAGATTGCGCGAGGGCAGCGCGACGGCGATCTCATGCCCCTGCCCGACATAGCGCATATAGGCGATGCGGCTTTCGGTCGTCGGTGCGCCGAAGCTGCCCTCCGCCACCACCCGCGCCGCCTCCGCCGCCATGCCGGCGAGCAGCGCATTCACCGCCGCGACGTCGAATGACGCAAATCGCTGGTAGAGGCTCTTCACCACCTCATAGGCGACCGGCGCGCGGAGGAAGCCGATGGCGCTGCCGACGCCGGCCCCGCTCGGCACCAGCAGCCGCTTCACCCCGATCTTCTCGGCGACGCGGTAGCCATGGACGGGGCCGCCGCCGCCGAAGGCGATGATGGTCCGCCCGCCGAAGCCCTTGCCGCTCTCGATCGCATGGACGCGGGCGGCGTTCGACATGTTCTCGTCGACCATCTCGACAACGCCGAGCGCCGCCATCTCGGCCGACAGCCCGAGCCGCCCGCCGACGGCCGATGCCAGTGCATCCCGTGCGGGCTCCGGGTGCAGGCGCAGGTTGCCGCCGGCAAATAGTGCCGGGTCGTAGCGCCCGAGGGTGAGGTTGGCATCCGTCACCGCGGGCTTCGTGCCGCCGCGCCCGTAGCAGGCCGGCCCGGGATCCGCCCCCGCGCTCTCCGGCCCGACGGTGATCCGCCCCATGCTATCGACCGCCGCGATGGAGCCGCCGCCGGCGCCGATCTCCACCATCTCGATCACCGGGATGCGCAGCGGCAGGCCAGAGCCCTTCTTGAACCGTCCGACCCGTGCCACCTCGAAAGTGCGGCTCGCCTGGGGCTGGTAGCCATCGATCAGGCAGATCTTGGCCGTGGTACCGCCCATGTCGAAGGAGAGCACCTCCTTCAGCCCGCGCTGCCGCGCCACATGGGCGGAGAAGATGGCGCCGCCCGCCGGGCCGCTCTCCACCAGCCGGATCGGGAAGCGCGCCGCCGTCTCGAGCGAGGTCAGCCCGCCGCCCGAGAGCATCATGAAGAGCGGGCAGGCGAGCCCCGCCTCGCGCAAGCCGACCTCCAGCCGGTGCAGGTAGCTCGCCATCAGCGGCTGCACATAGGCATTGGCGACGGTGGTGGAAAAGCGCTCCCACTCCCGCATCTCCGGCGAGACCTCGGAGGAGAGCGAGACCCGCACCTCCGGCCAGAGCCGGTGGACGATTTCGGCCGCCTGCCGCTCATGCGCCGGATTGACGAAGCCGTGGAGGAAGCCGATGGCAACCGCCTCGATCCCTTCCTCCCGCATGAAAGCGACATGCCGCTCGACGGCGGCCGCATCGAGCGGCACGAGGACCTTGCCGGTATTGTCCAGCCGCTCCGGGACGGGCAGCCGCCAGCGGCGCGGCACCAGCGGCTGCGGCAGCTCGATATTCAGGTCGTACTGGTCGTAGCGGCTCTCATTGCCGAGGGCGAGGACGTCGCGGAACCCCTCCGTCGTCAGCAGCGCGGTCTTCGCTCCCTTGCGCTCGATGACGGCATTGGTGGCGAGCGTCGTGCCATGGATGACGAGGGCGATGTCGGAAGGCCGCAGCGCCGCGCGCTCGAGCACAGCGCGCACCCCCTCCAGCACGCCCCGCTCCGGCGCCGCCGGAGTGGTCAGCACCTTGGCGGTCCAGCGTCCCTCCTCGGTCTCGACGGCGAGGTCGGTGAAGGTGCCGCCGATATCGACGGCCAGCTTTGCGCTCAAGAGCCATACTCCGCTGCGAAGCGCTGCGTCACCGCACACGCCTTCTCGAAATCCTCCATTCGCATGGCCTCGTGCGGATTGTGGCTGCCATTCTGGTTGCGGACGAAGAGCATCCCCGCTGGGATGCCGGCATTGGCGAAGGCGCCTGCGTCATGCCCTCCGCCCGAGGCCATCACCTTGGCCGGGATGCCGAGCGCCGCGGCCGCGCGCCGCAGCCCCTCCTGCACGCCGGCATCCATCAGCGCCGGCGTGCTGCCGCCCTCGGCGCCGAGTTCGAAGCGCACGCCGCGCCGCGCCTCGATCTCCGCCACCTTGTTGTGCAGCACCTCGAAGAGCCGGTCGCAGTTGCGCAGGTCGGTGCTGCGCACATCCAGCATGAAGCTCGCCTCGCCGGCGATCTTGGTGAAGCCGGCCTCGGCCGTGGTCGCCAGGGTGCAGAAGGTGCAGACCATGGCGCGCCCCTCCGCATCCATCCGGCACCAGGCCTCGTCGAGGGCGACAGCCAGCTCGGCGAGGGCGATGGCCGCGTCCCGCCGGTACTTCCGCGGCGTGCCGCCGGAGTGGTTGTACTCACCGATCACCCGCGCCGCCCGCAGCCGCCGGCTGCCGGGGATGCCGGTGACGATGCCGACCGGGATCTCCTCGGCATCCAGCACCGGCCCCTGCTCGATGTGGACCTCGAGATAGGCGGCGACGTTGTCCGGCCCCAGCACCCGCTCGCCGCGCTCGACGAAGCCGGGGTCGAACCCCTCCTCCCGCATGTGGTCGGCAAGCGGGCGGCCATTGTCCATCCGCTTCACCGCGAGCTCCGCCGGCGCCAGCATCCCCAGCGCGCCGCGGCTGCCAGGATAGCTGGTCGGGAACCAGGCCCCCGCCTCTTCCGCGCGGATCGCCATGACGGTGACGTCCCGCGCCGGGACGAAGCCCGCCCGCTTCATCCCCGCCACGGCGGCGAGCCCGGCCAGCACCCCCGCCGCGCCGTCGTAGTTGCCGCCCTGCGGCACGCTGTCGAGATGGCTGCCGAGGATAACCCGCTTCGCCCCCCGGTCCGCCCCCGCCAGCGTCATGTAGAGGTTGCCGACCGGGTCGGCCCGCGTCTCCATCCCCAGCGCCTCCGCCGCATCCTTGACCAGCGCATGCGCCATCCGCTCGCCGGGCCCATAGGCCTCGCGGGTGACGCCGACGCCGTCGAAACTCCGCGCCCGCAATTCGGCGAAGAGCCGGTCGGCCAGGTCCACATCCGGGGTCAGGTTCGGCAGCATCCACGCACTCCTTCGCGCCGCCAGAATGCAAGACCTGAGCCGCGCTCCCTTGGGGCCCCCGCGGCGCCGCACAGCGGTGCCGTGGGGATAATCACTGGGGCCCCCACGGCGCCGCGCAACGGCATTGTGGGGATTATCAATGGGGGTCCCGCCGCGCTGCGCAGCGGCGTCGTCGGGAGTATCAGACCATCCCCCGCACCCGGCCGCCATCCACCCGGATCATGCTGCCGGTGATGTAGGCCCCGCGCTCGCTGGCGAGGAAGGCGCCCATCGGCCCGTAATCGGCAGGCGTACCGAGCCGCCCGGCCGGGATCTCGGCGGCCGCCTCGGCCAGCGCCTCCTCGAGGGAGATGTTCTTCTGCTTCGCCCGCGCCGTGCTGGTCTGCGTCACCCGATCCGTCTGGATGGTGCCTGGGGCGAGGACGTTCATCGTCACCCCATCTTTCGCCACCTCGCCCGAGAGCGTCTTCAGCCAGCCCCAGATCGAGGCGCGCAGCGTGTTGGAGAGCGCGAGCGTCGGGATCGGGTGCTGCATCCCCGTGCTGCCGACGACGATGACACGCCCCCAGCCCCGCTCCCGCATCGCCGGCAGCAGCCGGTTGGTGATGCGAATGGGCGAGACGACGATGTGCTGGAACCACTCCAGCAGCGCGTCCTCGGTGATCTGGCTGGCGGTGCAGGGCGGCGGCCCGCCATGGTTCAGGACGAGGATGTCGACGCCCCCCATGGCCGCGACGGCGCCGTCCGCCAGCCGGTCCATGTCGGCGGAGGAGGCGACATCGGCGACGATCCCGCTGGCCGAGGGGGCGCCCGCCGCCTTCAGCGCCGCTGCCGCCTCGTCCAGCCGCCCCTGGTCGCGCCCGCTGATGACGACCGCAGCGCCCTCCGCCGCCAGCGCATCGGCGATGGAGCGGCCGAGCCCCTTGGTGCCGCCCATGACCAGAGCCCGGCGGCCCTTCAACCCGAGATCCATGCGTCCCGCTCCCTTGCATTGGGGGTCCCCGCAAAGCCGCGAAGCGGCTTCGTGGGGAATTGCCATCCTGTCGCGCGACCCTGCCTTTGGCCGCCCCGGCTGGCAAGACGCCGCCCCGATGCTAAGACGGGCCCAACCGAGGAGACGTCCCCCATGCCGAAGCCCGTCCTGCTGGTCACCCGCAAGCTGCCCGATGCCATCGAGGCCCGCGCCGCCCGCGACTACGACGCCCGGCTGAACCCGGGGGACGAGGGCTGGGCCACCGACGGCGCCGAGATCGCCCGCCGGGCAGGGGAGGTGGGCGCCGCCGGCATCCTCGGCGCCGCCGGCGACGCGCTGGGCGCCGCCTGCATCAACGCCCTGCCGGAGAGCGTGAAGGTCATCGCCACCTTCAGCGTCGGCACCGACCATATCGACCTCGCCGCCGCCCGCGCCCGCGGCATCGCCGTGGTCAACACGCCGGAGGTGCTGAGCTTCGCCACGGCAGAGTGCGCCTTCACCCTGATGCTGATGGCCGCCCGCCGCGCCGGCGAGGGCGAGCGCCTCGTGCGCGCCGGGCAGTGGAAGGGCTGGGCCCCGACCCAGCTCATGGGCGTGACGCTGGAGGGGAAGAAGCTCGGCATCCTCGGCTTCGGCCGCATCGGGCGGGAGCTGGCGGCGATGGCCCGCGGCTTCCGCATGGAGATCCACTACCGCGACATCCAGAAGCTCCCCCCCGAGCTGGAGCAGGGCGCCATCTACCACGACAACGAGGACGGCTTCCTCGGCACCATCGACATCCTCTCGATGCATGTCCCGGGGGGCGAGGCCAACCGCCATTGGCTGAACGCCGCCCGCATCGCCAAGATGAAGAAGGGGGCGCTGGTGGTGAACAGCGGCCGCGGCGTCTCCGTCCATGACGAGTCGCTGATCGCCGCACTCAAGTCGGGCCATATCCGCGCCGCCGGCCTCGACGTCTATGACGGCGAGCCGCGCGTGAATCCCGGCTACCTGACGCTCGAGAACGTCGCCCTGCTGCCGCATCTCGGCAGCGCCACGATCGAGGTGCGGGACGCCATGGGCAACCGCGCGCTCGAGAACCTCGACGCCGTGCTGCTGAAGGGCACCGAGCCGCCGCACCGCGTCGCCTGAGGCCGCCTCAGCCGCGCCCCGGCAGGGGCCCGGGCCGGCCGAAATGCCAGCCCTGGCCCAGCTCCACCCCGAGCTCGCGCATCACCGCCGCATTCGCTTCCGTCTCGATCTGCTCGGCGACCACGGCGGCGCCGAGCCCATGCGCCAGGTCCACCATGGCGGCGATGATGGCCCGGTCCTTGTCGCTGCGCCGCGCGTGCCGGCCATAGGCGCCGTCGATCTTCACGTAGTCGACGCGCAGCAGGCGCAGGTAGCGGAAGCTCGCCGCGCCCGAGCCGAAATCGTCGATGCAGAGCGGCAGGCCGCGGGCGCGTAGGGCGCCGACGCTTCGCAGCACCGCCCAGTCGAGCTCCGCCGACAGCCCGAGCGCCTCCGCCAGCAGGACGAATTGCTGCGGGTCCTGCGGCGCCTCGCCGCCCGGCTACGGCCGGATCAGCGCCTCGTGGTGATGCGCCTCGCCGGTGGAGAGGGCGACGATGGGCTGGAAAGCGAGGCGGAAGCGGCTTTCGGCGATCGCCCGGCGCAGTCCCGCGGCACGCGCATAGGCATGGGTGACGAAGCCGTTCAGCTCATGGTCGAACCCCGCCTCCGACACCGCTGCCACGCCGCCGCGGCCGAAGGTGGAGAGGGCGTAGCGCAGCGCCCGGGTCGCCTGCATCGGCGTCAGCCCAGGCGCTTCGAGCGGCAGGCTGGCCGCGTTGACCGAGGCCGCATGCCCGGCCTCCTGGAGCAGGCCCTCCAGCTTCCGCCCGAGCGCGCCGACCTCCAGCCCCTGCCCGATGACGCCATAGCGCCCCTGGCTCAGCGCCGTGGCCAGGGTGCTGGCCGGCAGGGCTTCCGTCAGGTGCTCGTCGATCATGGCGGCGGCTTCGGGCCTTGCCGCCTCGATCTCGATCAGGCCGAGGCTGCCCGTCCCGCCATCCGTCTCCAGGCTGCGGCGGACTTCCGCGGCGTCGGCCAGCGCCGGCCGCGCGGCCCCCTGCGGGGCGGCGGCGATGGTGAGGCAGATGTTGCGGCTCTCGTGCCGGGGCCGGCGCAGCCCGCCGATGGAGACCCGGGTGCCCGCGGCATCGTTCAGGCGGAAGGCCGTCGGCGCCATCCGGTCCCGGCCGAGGAGCAGGCTGAAACCGGTATCGAAGGCAGCGCGGTCAGCGAGGGCCACCAGCTCCCGCACCGGGCGGCCGAGCCAGGCCTCGGGAGGCTGGCCGAGCCGGCTCTGGAAGGCGCCGGCGGCGAAGGCGACGCGGCCCTCGGGCGTCACCTCCACCAGCAGCTCGGCCGCGGCGAGGGCGAAGGTCAGGAAGAGCTCCCGATCCATCGCCCGGCGGGAATCGGCAGGGGTGATGGGCTCGGCGCCGTCGGGCATCAATCAGGGCGCTCCCCATCCTCGGTTCATGCCCGAGGATGGATCAGCCGCGTTAAGCCCTGGTGAATCAGGCCGCCAGCGCGGCCTCGCCATCGAGGGTCGCGGCGGTCGCATGCACCACGGCGGCGATGCGGACGGCGGACTGGATGGTCTCCTTCGAGACGCCGTGCTGCAGCAGCGTCTTCTCATGCGCCTCCATGCACATGCCGCAGCCGTTGATGGCGGAGACGGCGAGCGACCAGAGCTCGAAATCCACCTTCTCCACGCCCGGCTTCGCCATAACGTTCATCCGCAGCCGAGCCGGCATGGTGTTGTAGTCGCCGACGACCAGGTGGGTGAAGCGGTAGTAGATGTTGTTCATCCCCATGATCGAGGCCGCGGCCTTGGCGGCGGTCAGCGCCTCGGCGCTCAGCTTCGGGCCGAACTCGGCGAGGATGTCGCGGATCACGTCAGGGTTGCGGGAGGCAAGCGCCGAGACGACGAAGGTGCCGGCGCGCTGCTGCTCGGTCAGCACCGGCTCGGTCGAGAGGCTGCCGAGGTTGAGCTTCTGGTCCTTGGCGTAGTCAGGCAGGCGGTTGCGCAGGGCTTCCAGCGACATGGCTTGGCTCCTTCCGGATCGATTTTTGGGGGTGGGTGGAGCGGACCGCGGCCGGTCCGTTCGGCGCACCCTTTCCTTGGCAGGAAAGGGTAGGCGAGGGGGGCCTTGCCCCCCTCGGCCGGATCAAGCCGCCTTGTTGAACAGCTTCTGAGCGTCGAGGGCCTCCTGGCCCTTGGTCCAGTTGCAGGGGCAGAGCTCGTCGGTCTGCAGCGCGTCGAGCACGCGCAGCACTTCCTGCGGGTTGCGGCCGACATTGAGGCCGTTCACCGAGGCCCACTGGATGGTGCCGTCGGGGTCGACGATGAAGGTCGCGCGCAGCGCCACGCCCTCCTCCTTGTGGAGGATGCCGAGCGCCTCGGAGAGCTCGCGCTTGACGTCGGCCAGCATCGGGATCTCGAGGTTCTTGATGTCCTCGTTGTAGACGCGCCAGTTCAGGTGGACGAACTCGCTGTCGGTCGAGACGCCGTAGAGGACGGCGTCACGGTCGGCGAACTCGCCGGCCAGCTTGCCGAAGGCCGCGATCTCGGTCGGGCAGATGAAGGTGAAGTCCTTCGGCCAGAAGAAGACGATCTTCCACTTGCCGGCATCGGTCTGGGAGTTGATCTCGGTGAAGGACTTGCCGGGGCCGCCAAGGCCCTCGGGGCCGGCCTTCACGGCGGTCAGGGCGAAGGACGGAAACTTGTCGCCGACGGTCAGCATGCAGGAAATCCCCTAGGAATGTGGCCAGCGCCATAAACGGAGCCGAATGGGTGGCGCCTTCAGGCACGGTCCCGCTTATGACGCAGCGCAGCATTTCGGTCCAATGAATAGTTTTTGGAATTTCGATTGACGTAGTCGATCGAATCGACCATCTCTTGCCCATGCTGTCCCTCCCCAGCCCCCAGCAGCTCCGCTACCTGCTTGCCCTCGCCGACCATGGCCATTTCGGCAGGGCAGCAACCTTCTGCGCGGTGACGCAATCGACCCTCTCGGCCGGCATCATCGCGCTCGAGCGGCAGCTCGATGCCCATCTGCTGGAGCGCGGCTCCGCCAAGCGCCCGGTCTTCACCCCGCTCGGGCTGGAAGTGGTCGGCCGCGCCCGCACCGCCCTCTCGGCGCTGGAGGCGGTGGCGGAGACGGTGGCCGCAGCGCGGGACCCGCTCTCCGGCCCGCTGCGCTTCGGCGTCATCCCGACCATCGGCCCCTTCCTGCTGCCGCGGTTGATGCCGGCCTTGCGCCAGGCCTTTCCCCGCCTCCGCCTCTGGCTGCGGGAGGATCAGACGGACCGCCTGGTGGCCCAGCTCGAAGCCGGGCGGCTTGACCTGCTGCTGCTCGCGCTCCCCTGCGCCTGCGGCGAGATGGAGACGCTGCCGATCGCGGCCGACCCCTTCCTCGCCGCGCTGCCCGCCGGCCATCGGCTCGCGGCGAAGCAGCGGGTGCCGGTCGCCGCCCTCGGCGCGGAGCGGCTGCTCCTGCTGGAGGATGGGCATTGCCTTCGCAACCATGCACTCGATGCCTGCGGCCTGCCGCGCGGCGTGCTGCCAGCCGAGGACGGAGTCGCCGCCACCTCGCTCCATACCCTCGTGCAGATGGTCGCCGGCGGCCTCGGCGTGACCCTGCTGCCGCAGCTTGCCCTCGAGGGCGGCGTGCTGGCCGGCGCCGCGGTCGAGATCCGCCTGCTGGAGCAGGAGGGCGGCGCACCGCCGAGCCGCAGCCTGGCGCTGGCCTGGCGCCCGCGCAGCCCGCGCGCGGCGGAGTTCCGCGGCCTCGCCCCGGCCATTGCGGCGGCGCTGCAAGCGTCCTAACCCTGTCGGCAAGGGATGGGAACGAACGACATGGACGGGCTGACCGCGGAACAGGTGCGCCTGCGCGACCGGGCGCAGGAGGTGGCGCAGGAGGCCGCCGCCCAGGCCGCCACCACCGACCGTACGGAACAATACCCCTGGCCCATGGTCCGCCGCATGCAGGAGGCCGGGCTGATGGGCCTGACCATTCCGCGCGAATGGGGCGGGCCGGGCCTTTCCTACTTCGATGCAGTGCTGGTGATCGAGGAGCTTTCGGCCGCCTGCGCCGTCTGCGGCCGAATCGCGGTCGAGAGCAACATGGGCGCGTTGGGCGCCGTCATGGCCTATGGCAGCCCGGAGCAGCGCCGCCTCGCCGCCGGGCTGGTGCTCGGGGGCGACAAGCCGGCCATCTGCATCACCGAGCCCGAGGCCGGCTCCGCCGCCACCGAGATGACGACGCGCGCCGTCCGCCGCGGCGACGGCTGGGTGATCGATGGGGTGAAGCACTGGATCACCGGCGGCGGCATCTCCCGCCTGCACCTCATCTTCGCCCGCGCCTTCGAGGAGGGGCGGGACCTCGGCATCGGCGGGTTCCTCGTGGTGCGGGAGGGGGAGCGGGACCCGCCCGGCCTCGTCATCCATCGCCGCATCCCTTCGATGGGGCTGAAGGGCATGCCGGAGGCGGAGATCCGCTTCGAGGGGCTGGTCGTGCCGGATGCGATGGTGCTGCATCCGCCGGGCGGCTTCGCCCGCGGCTTCGGCCGGCTGATGGATGCCTATAACGGCCAGCGCGTCGGCGCGGCGACGGTCGCGCTTGGCATCGCCGCCGGGGCCTATCGCGAGGCGCTGGACTATGCCGGGCAGCGGCACCAGTTCGGCCGGCCGATCGCCGAGTTCCAGGGCGTCGGCTGGATGCTGGCCGACATGTCGATCAGGCTGGAGGCCGCCCGCGCCCTGGTCTGGCGCGCCGCGCGCAGCGCCGGGCCGGCAGGCTTCCCCGATCGGCTGGCCGCCGCCCAGGCCAAGGTGCTGGCGGCCGATACCGCCATCGAGGTCACCAACAATGCCCTCCAGCTCTGGGGCGCGGCTGGCTACAGCCGGGAGAACCCGCTGGAGCGGATGGTGCGGGATGCGCGGATGTTCGCCATCGCCGGCGGCACCGCGCAGGTGCTGCGGACCCAGGTGGCGGAGGGGATCCTCGGCCGCAAGCTGCCGCAGACGCGGGACGGCTTCCTGCGCCAGGGGGGCGGTCGCGATTGACTCGGGCAGGGGCTTCGCTTATCCCGCGCCCTCCCCGGCGGTGGCGCGAGCCCTCGCCGCAACCCCTTCGCCTTGCCAGTGAGTCCGCGTCATGAAGATCCGCAACAGCCTCAAGACCGCCAAGACGCGCGACAAGAACTGCGTGGTGGTGCGCCGCCGCGGCCGCCTCTACGTGCTGAACAAGAAGAACCCGCGCCTCAAGGCCCGCCAGGGCTAAGCACCGGCCGCAGGCCGTTCGTCAAAGGGTTCGGACCCGCCGCAGGCCTCGCCGCGGCGGGTTTTTCTGCGTCATTGCGGCTTCAGTGTCTCCGTTCCGAGCCCGCCGCCGGTGGTCCAGGTGCCGCGCAGGCTGCCATCCGGCTCTACGCCGTAGATCGCAACCCCGGGCCGGTTGTCCACCACGAAGGAGATGGCCAGCATCCCGCTCTGGATCAGGCCGAGGCCGATGATCTGCGCATTGCCGACCAGCCAGCGGGCGAGCCAGGCGCCGTTCGGCCCCTCCCGCAGCTCGAACTCGCCGTCATAGGGGGTGCCGTCGGGGTTCTGTCCCTCGACGGCATAGCGGCCCTCGCGGAGCTGGGCGAAGGCGGCAGGGGCAAGGGCGATCAGGCCGAGGGCCAGCAACAGGACGCGGCGGAGGGGCAAGGGTGGCTCCCGGAAGGAAAAGGCGGCGGAGAGTGACGCTGCGCCCCCGCCGGAGCAAGCCCGGCGCTTGCCCGATGCCACCCCGCCGCCCATTTTGCAGCCTCAGGAGGAGCCCGCGCCATGATCGAACTGCCCGCCCCCAAGCCCGACGTCATGGCCCGCCGCGACGAGATCCTGGCCGGCCTCCAGGCCGTTCTGCCCGGCGATGGCATCATCATCGAGCCGGCCCGCGTCAAGCCCTACGAGACGGACGGCCTCTCCGCCTATCGCCAGCCGCCGCTTGCCGTCGCCCTGCCGCGGACGACGGAGGAAGTCGCGGCGATCCTCGCCTTCTGCCACCGCAACGGCGTCCGCGTCGTGCCGCGCGGGGCGGGGACGAGCCTCTCCGGCGGGGCGCTGCCGCTGGCCGATTCCGTGGTGCTCGGGCTGATGCGGATGAACCGGATCCTTGAGGTGGACTACGCCAACCGCCTCGCCGTGGTGGAGGCGGGCGTCACCAATCTCGGCATCACCAACCATGTGGCGGCCGACGGCTTCTTCTACGCGCCCGACCCCTCCTCGCAGCTCGCCTGCATGATCGGCGGCAACGTCAACATGAACTCGGGCGGGGCGCATTGCCTGAAGTATGGCGTCACCGCCAACAACCTGCTTGGCCTCAAGGGCGTCACCATCGAGGGCGAGGTCTTCGAGGTGGGTGGCCGGCACCTCGATGCGGCGGGCTATGACTGGCTCGGCCTGCTCACCGGCTCCGAGGGTCAGCTTGCCGTCATCACCGAGGTGACGGTGCGCATCCTCCATGCCGCCGAGGGGCAGCGCGCCATGCTCGCCGCCTTCCGCGCCAACGAGGTCGCCGGCCAGGCGGTGGATGCGATCATCGCCTCCGGCATCATCCCCGTCGCGCTCGAATTCATGGACCGGCCGGCGATCCATGCCTGCGAGGCCTTCGCCAACGCTGGCTACCCGCTCGATGCGGAGGCGATGCTCATCATCGAGGTCGAGGGCAGCACGGAGGAGCAGGACATGCTGCTCGGCCGGCTGAAGGAGATCTGCGAGCGGTTCGACCCGATCAGCCTCAAGGTCGCCGAGACGGCGGAGCAGTCGCTCGCCATCTGGAAGGGGCGGAAGGGGGCCTTCGGTGCGGTCGGGCGCATCTCGCCCGACTATCTCTGCATGGACGGCACCATCCCGACGGGACAGCTGCCCTTCGTGCTGAAGCGCATCGGCGAGATGTCGGCGAGCTACGGCTTGCAGGTGGCGAACATCTTCCATGCGGGCGACGGCAACCTCCACCCGCTCATCATGTTCGACGCCAACGACCCGAAGAGCTTCCACGATGCCGAGCAATTCGGCGCCGACATCCTGACCCTCTGCGTCGAGGTCGGCGGCTGCCTCACCGGCGAGCATGGCGTCGGCGTTGAGAAGCGGGACCTGATGCCGGTGCAGTTCACGCCCTTCGAGCTGCAGCAGATGCGGGCGCTGAAGGCCGCCTTCGATCCGCAATGGCTGCTGAACCCGGCCAAGGTCTTCCCGCTGGCGGACAACCCGGTGCTGCGGCAGGCGGCATGACCTCGCTCATCGCGCCCGCCGACGAGGCGGGGGTCTCCGCCGCGGTCGCCGCGGCGGCCGGCGCGGGCGAGCCGCTGGCGATCGAGGGACGCGGCACCAAGCGTGCCCTGCTGCGGCCGGTGCAGGCGGCGCGCACCCTCTCGCTGCGCAACCTCTCCGGCATCACCCTCTACCGGCCGCAGGAGCTGATCCTCTCGGCCTGGGCGGGCACGCCGCTGCCGGAGATCGAGGCGGCGCTGGCCGAGCGCGGGCAGCAGGTGATCGCCGAGCCGCCCATGCTCTTCGCCATCTTCGGCGGGAGCGAGCCGCCGACGCTCGGCGGCCTCGTCGCCACCAACCTGTCCGGCCCGCGCCGCATCACCGCGGGCGCCATGCGGGACCATGTCATGGGCATCCGCGCGGTGAACGGGCTCGGCGAGGTCTTCCGCAGCGGCGGGCGGGTGCTGAAGAACGTCACCGGCCTCGATCTCTGCAAGCTGCTGACCGGGGCGCATGGCACGCTCGGCGTCATCACCGAGGTGACGCTGAAGGTGCTGCCGGCCGCCGAGCGCAGCGGCACGCTCGCCGTCACCGTGCCGGACCTGGCGACGGGGGTGCGGGTGCTCTCGGCCGGGCTCGGCAGCCCCTATGGGGTGAGCGGCGCGGCGCTGCTGCCGGGCGAGGCGCCGCGGGCCCTCCTCCGCATCGAGGAATTCGCCGAGTCCGTCGCCTACCGGCTCGGCCGGCTGCGCGAGGCGCTGGCGCGCTTCGGGGATGCCGTGGTGATCGAGGATGCGGAGAGCCGCGAGCTCTGGCGCGGCATCCGCGAGGCGGAGCCGCTGGGCGCCACGCCGGAGGATGCCGTCTGGCGCGTCTCCGTCCAGCCGACCGCGGGGCCGGGCGTGGTCGCGGCGGCGGGGCTGCCGCGGGCGCTGCTCGACTGGGGCGGCGGGCTGGTCTGGCTGGCGGGGCCGGCGACGGCCGGATCGCACCAGCGGGTGATGGCGGCGGCGCGGGAGGCGGGCGGCAGCTTCACCCTGTTCCGCGCGCCGGAGCCGCTGCGCGCCGCCCTGCCGGTGCTGCCGGAGGAGGGGCCGGTGCTCGCCGGCATCCGCGGGCGCATCCGCGCGGTGATGGATCCGAAGGGTATCCTCAACCCAGGGCGGATGTACACCGCATAGGGACGTGTCCTTGCGGGATCTTGAGCGCGGCGCGCATTCCCCGCCGCCGCGCCCCGGTGCAGGTTGCGCCCCGCCGGGGCAACGGGTCCTAAGGATTACGCAGAGTGCAGGACGACGCCGCCCTTCAATGGAACAGGATTACCCTCGAGGCCATCCGCAGCGCGGGCATCACGCCGCCCGAAGCCTCGCGCGTGCTGGCGATCGAGAGCATCGCCGTCTATGACGCCGTCGCCGCCGTCCAGCACGGCACGACCTTCCTGCCGACCGCCGCCGCGCCGGCGCATGCGGATGCCTCCGTCGCCGCCGCAGCCGCGGCCGAGGCGGCGCTGGAGGCGCTCTTCCCCACACTGAAGGCCAGCTTCCAGGCCGATCTCGCCGCACTCTCGAAGGATGCCTGCAACGCCGCCAGCCTCGACTTCGGCCACGCGGTCGGGGCAAGCGTCGCGGCGCATTATGCGAATGACGGCTGGGACAAGGCGGTGACGCTGCCGGAGCGGAGCGATGCGCCGGGCGTCTGGCAGCCGACGCCGAACCTCTACCTCCCGGCGATCAACCCGCAATGGGCGACGCTTCAGCCCTTTGCCATGACGAGCCCGGACCAGGTACGGCCGCCGCCGCCGCCCGCCCTCGACAGCGCGGCCTACCGGCAGGCGCTGCAGCAGGTGGAGGCGCTGGGCGCGGCGAACAGCACTTTGCGCACGGCGGAGCAGACCGAGATCGCCAAATTCTGGGCGGATGGCGCGGGCACCTACACGCCGCCCGGACACTGGAACGTCATCGCCGACCAGATCGCCGAGCAGCGCGGCGAAGGGCTGGCGGCGGATGCGCTGATGCTTGCCAAGCTGAACGTCGCGCTGGCCGATGCGGGGATCGCGGCCTGGGACGCTAAATTCGACTACGAGTTCTGGCGGCCGGTGACGGCGATCCGCGCGACCGAGGGCCAGCCCGACTGGCTGCCGCTGCTGCCGACGCCGGCCTTCCCCTCCTACGTCTCCGGCCATTCGACCTTCAGCGCGGCGGCGGCGGCGGTGCTCGGCTCCGTCTACGGCCAAGACGTGCCCTTCGACACCACCTCGCCGGGCATGCCGGGGGTGACGCGGCATTTCGACGGCTTCGAGGATGCGGCGAAGGAGGCGGGGATGAGCCGCATCTACGGCGGCATCCATTTCGCCTTCGACGACCAGGCGGGGCAGGCGATGGGGCGGCAGGTGGCTGCCATCGCGCTCGACGCCTTCGAGGCGGTGACGCCGGCGCCGAAGCCGGTCGACTGGAACGCGCTGGCGAAGCAGGTTGAGGCGAACCACGCGGCGACGGGCAAGTGGTTCGCCGACCCGGTGACGCCGCCCGCGCCCGCGCCCGCGCCGGTCGACTGGAACGCGCTGGCGAAGCAGGTGGAGGCGAACCATGCCGCCACCGGGCACTCGCATGCGGACCGGGTGCCCGCGCCGGGCCAGGCCGCCACCGACTGGCACGCGCTGGCGGCGCAGGTCGAGGCGCATCATGCGGCGACCGGGCAGTGGTATCTCTGAGCTGAGCCAGGTTGCCCGGCTGCGACTGCCTCAACGCTTGAAGCCGAGCGGAGCCAAGCGGTTGAACCGCCTCGCCTTCGGGGCGGCCATTGAGGAATTGAGGGTTTTAGGGAGGGGCCGGCCCGGGCCCAGGGTCCCGGATGCGGGCCGGGATTTGAAAATATTCCTATAACCCCGCCGGCAGGCCGGGGCAAGGAAGCCCGGCCTCAGCGTCCGGCGATGCGGCGCGGGCCGGCGGCGTCGACCATGGCGTGGGTGAGGGCCTGGGCCAGGCAGGCATAGCCGTGGTCGTTGTGGTGCAGCCCGTCCGGGCCGATCATTTCGCTGGCCGGCGTGCCGGCGGCGGCCCAGGCCTCCATCAGCGCGGCGCGGGAGAAGAGCGGGACCTGCAGCCGCGCGGCGGTGTCGCGGATCGCCCGGTCGAACAGCGCGAAATTCGGGGCGCTCAGGATTCGGGGGGCGCGCTGGCTGTCCATCAGCACGACATCGGCGCCGAGGCCGCGGAGGCGCCCGATGCCGTCTTCCAGCAGGGCGGCGAAGGCCTCAGGGGCCAGGCCGCGCAACACCGCATTGGCGCCGGCCTGCCAGATGACGAGGGTCGGGCGGGCCTCGATCACGTCCCGCTCCATCCGCGCCATCATCTCGGTCACGTCCTCGCCGCCGCGGCCGCGGTTCAGCACGGTGAGGCGGGCCTCGGGCAGGGCGGCGTGCAGGCCGGCCTCGAGCAGGGCGGGGTAGGTCCGGTCCGGGCCGGTGGCGCCGGCGCCCTCCGTGGAGGAGGAGCCGAAGGCGATCACCGTCACCGGCCCGCCCCGCGACAGGGTGGCGCGGGTGACGGGCAGGGACAGGCGCTGGGCCGGGGCCTTGGGGCAGGATTCCTCCGCCCGGAGCGGCGCGGGGAACAGGAGCGCCAGGCCGAGCAGGAAGGCGGGAAGGACGGCACGCATGGCCCCAGGCTGCCCCAAGCGGGGGCGGCGCGCCAGCCCCGAAACGCTGCGGCTTGCGCAGCGGACGCAAGGCAGCCATGTCTCCGCCCGGAGGTGACGATGCGGGGGCTGATCCGGGGCATGCAGCCGGTAGCGGGCAAGCCGGTCCGCGACCTTCGGGCCGATGTCTTCCGGGGCATCGCCCTCTGGTTCATCCTCATCGACCACATCCCGGGCAACCGGCTCGGCGAGCTCACGCTCCGCAACGCCGCCCTCTGCGACGCAACCGAGGCCTTCGTGCTGCTCGCCGGCTATGCCGCAGGGCTCGCCTATGGCGCGACGCTCGACCGGCGGGGCTGGCCCTTCGCGGCGGCGGCGCTGCTCAGGCGCGTCGGCACGCTCTATGTGGCGCATATCTTCCTCTTCGTCGTCTTCACCGCCCAGGTCGGCTATTCCGCCGCGGCGCTCGAGAGCACGGCCTATCTGGACGAGATGCATCTCGACGTGTTCGGTGAGCAGCCCTACCTCGCCCTGCTCCAGGCCCTGCTGCTGCGGTTCCAGCCGGCCTTCCTCGACATCCTGCCGCTCTACATCGTGCTGCTGCTGCTGCTGGTGCCGGTGCTGCCGCTGCTGCGCCGGCCCTGGCTGCTGATGGGGCTCTCGGCCGCCGGCTATGTCGGAGTGCGGCTGCTCGACATCAACCTGCCGAACTGGACGGGAGGCGGATGGTTCTTCAACCCGCTGGCCTGGCAGGTGCTGTTCGTCACCGGCGCGCTGCTCGGCTATGCGCCGCGGCGGCGGGGGCCGGCGCCGGCGGTGCCCTTCCACCCGCTGCTGATCGCGGCGGCCGTCGTGGTGCTGGTGCTCGGGCTCGGCGTGGTGCTGCTCGGGGATTACGGGCAGCTCTGGCTGGCGGCGCTGCCGCAGCCGCTGGCCGACCTGCTGACGACCATCGACAAGACGGGGCTGCACCCCTTCCGGCTGCTCTCCATCCTGGCGCTTGCCTATCTGGTCGGGCATGCGGTGCCGCGCGGGGCGCACTGGCTGCGGGGCCGGCTGGCGGCGCCCTTCGTGCTGATGGGCCAGCACGGGCTGCCGGTCTTCTGCGCCGGGATCTTCCTTGCCTTCCTCGGGCGGCTGGCGCTCGAGCAGGACGATGGCTGGGCGATGCAGGCGGCGGTGAACCTGGCGGGGCTGGCGGCGCTGGTCTCGATCGGGGTGGTCGGCGCCTGGTACCGGATGCGGGAGCGGGGCGAAATGCCGCATCATGCAACGAATCCGGCGCCTGTCGACTTGCGGGCGCCGGCTGGCTCTTCTACGAAAGCATCATGACCCTCAGCGCCGGCCGCGTCCTGCTGCTGCTTGGCCTGCTGCTGGCCCCGCCTGCGGCGAGGGCCGGCGGCATGGCCTGCGACGCGCCGCCGGAACTGCTCTCCGCCAATGCGGCGCTGCCGGCGACGGCGCGGGCGGCGGGCGAGGGGACCCTCCGGATCCTTGTCGTCGGCAGCGCCTCGGTGCTGGGGCCGGGGACGAGCGGGCCGGAAGCCGCCTGGCCGGCGCGGCTGGAGGCGCTGATCCGCGCCCGGGTGCCGCGGCTGCAGCTCGAGATGGTGACGCGGGGCGGGCGCGGCATCACCACGGCGGAGTCGGCGGCGGTCATCGCGGCCGAGCTGGCGCGGGTGCCCTTCAACCTGGTGCTGTGGCAGACCGGGGCGACCGAGGCGATCCGCGGCCTCGACCTCGACGAGATGGTCACGGAGCTGAACGAGGGCCTCGGCCAGATCGTTGCGGCGGGGGCGGATGCGGTGCTGATGGACCAGCAATTCTCCCGCTTCCTCCGCGCCAATGCCAATGTCGATGCCTACCGGGATGCGCTCCGGCTGACAGCGGCGGCGCATGGCGTGCCGGTGCTGCGGCGGTGGGACCTAATGCAGGCCTGGGCGGAGGCCGACATCGTCGATGTCGAGCGGGCCGGGCGGCATGAGCGGGTGGCGGCGACGGACAAGCTCAACGACTGCCTGGCGCAGGCGATGCAGCTGCTGATCCGCGACGGGGTGACCGAGGCCAGGGGGCGGCCGGGACAGCGATAGGCCGGCCGGGCGATGGCGCCCGCGTAACCTCAGCGCCCGGCGGGGCGAAGCGCCTCGATCCCCGGGGACGAGGCGAGGCCGATGGCGACGACGACCGACACTGCAGGCGCCGCTGCGATCCGGCCGGTGAGGCGGGACGACCTCCCCGCGCTGGAATCGATGATCGCCGCGACCGGGCTCTTCCCGCCTGAGATGCTGGCCGGCATGCTCGATGCGCATCTCCGCGGCGCGGCCGGCGAGGTCTGGCTGACCGCGCTCGCGGGGGCGACGGTCGCCTATGCCGCGCCGGAGCGCATGACGGAGGGGACCTGGAACATGCTGCTGATCGCGGTCCATCCCGACCGGCAGCGGGCCGGGCTCGGGACGGCGCTGGTCGCGGCGGTGGAGCGGGCGGTGGCGGCGCAGGGCGGGCGGCTGCTCCTCGTCGAGACCTCGGGCCTGCTGGATTTCGAGGGCACCCGCGCCTTCTACCGCAGCCAGGGCTATGAGCGGGAGGCGCTGATCCGCGACTTCTTCCGGGCCGGCGAGGACAAGGTGGTGTTCCGGAAGGCGCTCGCCCGGCCCGGCCCGGGTTGACGCTGGCGCGGCGGTTCGGCCGCCGCGCCGCATACGATGCCGCGACAGGCGGCGCCCCGGCGCCCGGCGCCCTATTCGCCCGGGCCGGCGGCAGCCTATATTCGGGCGATGCAAACCCATTTCTCGACGGAGCAATTGCGGGACCCGGATACCCGCGAAAGCAACGGCATCCTCCGCACCTGCGTCCATTGCGGCTTCTGCACCGCCACCTGCCCGACCTTCCTGCTGCTGGGCGACGAGCTCGACAGCCCGCGCGGGCGCATCTACCTGATCAAGGACATGCTGGAGGGCGGCAAGCCCGCGACGGAGGAGGTGGTGCGGCATGTCGACCGCTGCCTCTCCTGCCTGTCCTGCATGACGACCTGCCCGTCCGGCGTGCACTACATGCACCTCGTCGACCATGCGCGGCGCTACATCGAGGAGACCTATGACCGGCCCTGGCACGAGCGGGCGCTGCGGCGGGTGCTCAGCGGGGTGCTGCCTTATCCGAAGCGGTTCCGGGCGGCGCTGACCGGGGCGCGGCTGGGGCGGGGCGTCGCCGGGCTGATCCCGGGGCGGCACGTGCTGGCGCAGCGGCTACGGGCGATGCTGCGGCTGGCGCCCGGCGCGCTGCCGCCGCCGAGCCCGATGCAGGCACCGCAGGTGCATCGCGCGGTCGGCGAGCGGCGCGGGCGCGTCGCGCTGCTGACCGGCTGCGCGCAGCAGGTGCTCGCCCCGTCCATCAACGAGGCGACGATCCGCCTGCTGACCCGGATGGGGGTCGAGGTGGTCATCACCCGGGAGCAGGGCTGCTGTGGGGCGCTCGACCACCATATGGGCCAGCACGACCCGGCGATGCGGCTGGTGCGGGCCAACATCGCCGCCTGGGGCCGGGAGATCGACGGCGAGGGGCTGGACGGCATCGTTATCAACACCTCCGGCTGCGGGACAACGGTGAAGGACTACGGCTTCATGTTCCGGGAGGAGCCGGAGGCGGAGCGGGCGGCGGAGGTCGCCGCGCTGGCCATGGATGTCTCCGAGGCGCTGGTGAAATTCGGCTACCTGCCAAGCCGGGAGCCGCCGGGGCTGACGGTCGCCTATCACGCGGCCTGCTCGCTGCAGCATGGGCAGCGGGTGACGGCGGCGCCCAAGCAGCTGCTGGCACGGGCGGGCTTCACGGTGAAGGAGCCTGCCGAGCCGCATATCTGCTGCGGCAGCGCGGGCACCTACAACCTCCTGCAGCCGGAGATCGCGGCGCAGCTCCGCGACCGCAAGCTCGGCAATCTGGACCGGACGGGGGCGGACCTGATCGCGGCGGGAAATATCGGCTGCCTGACCCAGCTCGCCGGGGACCGGATGCCGGTGGTGCATACCGTCGAGCTGCTGGACTGGATGGCGGGCGGGCCGGCGCCGCCGGCGGTGGCGCAGCGCGCCGCGTGATCCCGGCGCGCCAGAGCGGTTTCCGTTCGCATAGGCTCACGGAACCCGCTCTAGCAGCCTGTCGGATTCCCAACGGGCCTGATATCGGCGAATCTGTTCGGCATGACGCAGTTCATTCCGTTCAGCCGCGACCAGGCTTTTCTGCTGCCGCCGGATGCCAAGGATTGGTTGCCG
>JAESFQ010000025.1_pt1 | contig 122999 bp, 121 predicted proteins | sample 9269431 | NCBI WGS metagenome assembly JAESFQ01 (sample SAMN14502588, study PRJNA617103) | algae metagenome | isolation source: Plectolyngbya sp. WJT66-NPBG17 and co-occurring heterotrophs from well... | place: USA: Mojave Desert, Joshua Tree National Park, California | collected 2006-08-06 | reverse complement strand
AGCGAATGGACCCTCGTCGCCCTCGCCTACAACTGCCGTAGGCTGCATCGCCTGCGGCCAGCCGCCTGATCCACAATCCAACGGACCCGTCGCCAGCAAACCCAAACCCGACAGGCTGCTAGAGCGGGTCCCGTTCGACATGGCGCACGGAACCGGCTCCGGCCTGTCGCTTGGCCGAGCAGCTGCCTCCGGTCAGGTGCTCCCGCTGGCCGGAGCTTGCTCTACCGCTTGTACCCGCCATCCGCCCCGGCCGGCGGATAGGGATTGGCCCCCGGGATCACCACCACGGGCGGCGCATAGAGGACGGGCGGGGGAAGGGCCAGATAGGCCGGCGGCGCATAGACGACCGGCGGCCCGTACCCGTAGCCATAGTATCTCGGCCCGTAATGGCGCGGCCCGTAGAACCCGACCGGCGGCCCGAGGCGGGGGCCGAAGCCCCCGCGATAGCCGTAGCCGCCAGGATAGCCATGGCCGCCCCGGTAGCCGCCGCCGTGATGGCCACGCGCCCCGGCCTCGCCCGGCGCCAGCGCGAGGAAGGCGGCCAGCCCGGCCGCGAGACAGGCGAAGCGCATCGACAGGCCTCCCTTGGCGTCCTGCCTACTCATACACCAGCGACAGGGTCTCCGCGACCAGGGCCGGCCGGCTGGACCCTTCCACCTCCACCGTCGCCTCCATCGTCAGCCGCGCCCCGCCCTCGACCGGCTCGACCGCCTTCAGCGTTAGGTGCCCCCGCACCCGCGACCCCGCCGGGACCGGCGCCGTGAACCGCACCTTGTTCGAGCCGTAATTCACCCCTCGGCTCCGCTTCTTCACCTGGAAGATGCTGGCGTTCAGCCGCGGCAGCAGGGAGAGGGTGAGGTAGCCATGGGCGATGGTCTTGCCCCCCGGCATCTCCCGCCGCGCCCGCTCCACATCGACATGAATCCACTGGTGGTCGCCCGTCGCCTCGGCGAACTGGTCGATCATCCGCTGGTCGACCGTCACCCACTCCCCGGCGCCCAGGCTCTTGCCCAGATAGGCCTGCAGATCCCCGATCGTCTCGATCTCCAGCATGCGTCCGCTCCCTTGTTGCGCGTCGTGACTGGAATTCCTGGCACACAAGGCTAGGCTTGCCCATCATCGGACCGAGGAGAGACTGCGTGCCGCCCATCCTCCGGGCCCTGGCCCTGATGGGGCTCGCCGGCCCGGCGCTTGCCCAGCGCCCGGCCGATGCGGTGACGATCGGCGTCGCCGCCCCCGCCACCTCGGTCGACCCGCATTTCTTCAATGCAGTGCCGAACGCCCAGCTCGCCGCCCACATCTTCTCCCGGCTGATCGAGCGCGATGCCCGCGTCCAGCTCCAGCCCGGCCTTGCCGAAAGCTGGCACGCCGTCTCGCCCACCCTCTGGGAGTTCCGCCTCCGCCCCGGCGTCACCTGGCATGACGGCCGCCCCTTCACGGCGGAGGACGTCGCCTTCACCCTCGCCCGTGCGCCCAACGTGCCGAACAGCCCGGGCGGCTATGGCAGCTTCCTCCGCATGGTGAAGGCGGTGGAGGTGGTCGACCCTCTGACCATCCGCCTGCACACCAGGCAGCCGCATTCCCTGCTGCCGACCGAGATCGCCTATATCGCCATCATCGCCCGCCACGCCGCCCAGGGTGCTGCGACGGAGGACTTCAACAGCGGCCGCGCCGCCATCGGCACCGGGCCCTACCGCCTGCTCGCCCACACCGCCAACGACCGCACCGAGCTTGCCCGCAACGAGGCCTATTGGGGACAGCGCGAGCCTTGGTCCCGCGTCACCCTCCGCTTCCTCGGCAACGACGCCGCCCGCACCGCCGCGCTGATCGCCGGCGATGTCGAGATGATCGATCAGGTCCCCTCCGCCGACCTCGCCCGGCTGCGCGCCGACAGCCGGGTCGGCCTGTTCGAGACCCAGGGCCTTCGCCTGGTCTACCTCCAGGCCGATTTCTCGCATGACACGGCGGTACCCTTCGTCACCGACCAGGCCGGCCAGCCCCTGCCGGGCAACCCCTTCAGGGATGTCCGCGTCCGCCGCGCCCTCTCCATCGCCATCAACCGCCAGGCGCTGGCCGAGCGGGTGATGGAGGGCGCCGCCCGCCCGGCCGGGCAGTGGCTGCCGCCGGGCGTCTACTCCTTCGACCCCGGCACCCCCGTCCCCGCCTACGACCCGGAGGGCGCCCGCCGCCTGCTTGCCGAGGCCGGCTATCCGGAGGGCTTCCGGCTGACCCTGCACAGCCCCAACGACCGCTATCCGAACGACGCCCGCACCGCCCAGGCCGTCGCCCAGATGTGGAGCCGTATCGGCATCCGCACCGAGGTCGCGGCGCTGCCCTGGGCCGCCTTCTCGGCCCGCGCCGCCCGGCAGGAATTCGCCATGCGCCTCTCGGGCTGGGGCAGCACGACGGGGGAGGCGAGCTACCTGCTGGCCAATGTGCTCGGCACCTACGACCCGGTGGCGCGCCGTGGCGCCTCCAATGCCGGGCGCTATTCCAACCCGGCCCTCGATGCGCTCACCGACCACGCTACCGCGACCCTCGACGCGGAGGAGCGCGAGGCCCTGCTCCGCCAGGCCGTCCGCATGGCGAGCCAGGACGTGGCGCTGATCCCGCTCTTCCATCTGGTCAATGCCTGGGCGACCCGCGCCGGCCTTCGCTACGAGGCGCGGATGGACGAGCGCAGCCTGGCCATGGGCCTGCGCCGGGCCGAATGAGGCCGATGCCGGAGTTCCAGCCCGCCCCCGCCAGCCTGCCCCCGGGGCATCGCGTCTATGCGGTGGGGGACATCCACGGCCATGACGCGAAGCTCGCCGCGCTGCATGCGCAGGTCGCCGCCGACCTTGCCGCCCGCCCGGCCGAGGCGCCGCTGCTGATCCATCTCGGCGACTATATCGACCGCGGCCCCGACAGCGCCGGCGTCATCGCGCGCCTCGCCGCTGGCCCGCCCGTCGACGGCCTCCCCACCGTGAACCTCCTCGGCAACCATGAGCGCAGCATGATCGACGCGCTGGCCGGCGAGCGCGCCGCGGTCACCGACTGGCGCCTGCACGGCGGGCGCGAGGCGCTGGCGAGCTGGGATATCGATGCGGACAGCGACCCCGCGACCTGGCCGGCGCTGATCCCGGCCGCGCATCGCCGCTTCGTCGAGGGCCTCGCCCTGATGCACCGGCTGGGCGGCTACCTCTTCGTCCATGCCGGCATCCGCCCCGGCCGCCCGCTCGAGGCGCAGTCGGCCGACGACCTCATCCGCATCCGCGGCGGCTTTCTCGACTCCGAGTCCGATTTCGGCGTCGTCGTGGTGCACGGCCATACCCCGACCCAGGGCCCCGTGGTACGCCGCAACCGCATCGGCATCGACACCGGCGCCGCCTATGGGCGCGAGCTGACCTGCCTGGTGCTCGAAGGCGAGCGGATGGGCTTCCTCCACGCCTGACGCCCGCGGTCCGGACCGGTGCCTGGACCTTCTCCGGGCAGGCTCGGGCCAGCTGGAACCGGCCGCCCCGGTGCTCGACGGACCAGCACGTGAAGACGGCTTCCGCCCCCCAGCTAGAGCAGACGGCGCCATTCTTGCAGCACGCTCCTGGTTTATGAGACAGCATGTTTATTTTTGTATACGATTTTTCAGTCCTTTGCTAAGACCGAGACGCTTTTTCAAAGCAGCGCAAGAGTTCCATTGCAGAATTCTCACATTCATTTAAGGGACGGGTTGCAGCCATGGATCTGAACGTTCTGGTGCGTGGTCAGAGCAACGCCCTTCTTTTCGTCCAGAATGGCGGTGCGGCCCGCCTTGAGACCGACCTCGAACGGTCCTTCGGCAGCCAGGTCGATGTCCGCATTATCGCCTCCTGGGGGACCGGCAAGGAGCAGACGATCCAGTCCGGCACCGCTTTCCTGAACTGGGACACCAGCGGCTACACCGCGGGCATGGGCACCTATCTCGGCAAGCAGCCGGAGACGGTGAAGGACGACCCGACCATCACGGTCTGGATGCACAACGAGTATGACGGCAACACGCTGGGCGTGACGACCGAGAACTGGGTGCAGGAGGTGAAGGCCGACGCCACCATCATGCGCGGCGCGCTGAACCAGTCCGCCGGCACCACGCCCTATGTCTTCACCTACATCCCTTATCCTTATAGCCAGGGCAGCTCGCCGGCCGCCATCAAGGCCGGCATGACGCAGCTGGCCGCCGACCCGGCCTTCAACGCGAAGATCGGCCCCAGCCTCGACGACCTGGTGATGGACGGCGACGGCTACCCGCGCAGCTCGCATATGGGGACGGCCGATGCGTTGCTGACCGGGTCGCGCCTCGCCACCGCCCTGACCCCGACGGTCGCCGACCTAACCGGCAGCTCCGTGGCCCCGCCCTCTGCTGCGCCGCCCTCGACCCCGGTGCTCGGCAGCTTCGCTGCCGGCAGCGGGCCGGACGCGCTGGTGCTGAAGGTCAGCCAGGATGCCTGGCAGGCGGCGGCGCAATACAAGGTCTGGGTGGACGGGGTGCAGATCGGTGGCACCTTCTCCGTCACCGCCAATGCCCTGCACAAGCAGGGTCTGGCGGACACGCTGACGCTGAAGGGCGACTGGACAGCTGGCGCGCACAAGGTCGAGGTGGCCTTCCTCAACGACGGCTGGGGCGGCAGCGCCGCCACCGACCGCAACCTCTATGTCGAGGCCGCGACCTACAACGGCACGACCGTGGCCGGCGCCGCCAACTCCTTCTACAGCAGCGGCACCAAGGCCTTCTCCTTCACCGAGGCAGCCCAACCGCCTGAGCCGCCTGCTCCCGTCACTGACTATATCGGCTGACGCCAGGGCCAGCGGGGGTGACGCCGGTCGCACTGACGGCGCATCGGAGCGGTTTCCGTTAGCCTCGACTCACGGAAGCCGCTTCAAGCTGTTTTTCGGTCGAGCAAATTACGCCGCTCAGGTGCTTCCATCTGATCGGAGTCCGCTCCCGGACCTTGCAACCATGGCGTGATTCCTCGTCGCGCCCGCAGCCTACGCGAAGCGTAGCGGACCGGCTGGAAAGCTTAAGGCTTTATGTATCACCAGCTGTACAACGCGCCGTATCATAACTTTAGGTTGAATAGCTGAGCGGTTCAGCTAGGTTGTCGCCCCTTCTGGCGGGTGCTTCATTTGCAGCTTCGATATTCTTTTACGCAACGACTCGGCGGTCTGCGGTTGCGTGTGACCTCTTCGATTCTGCTCGCCGCGCTGCCGCCTACGGGGCTGGCCCTGTCCGAGCAGCATCGCCTTGCCGAACCAGCTCTCGCTGGGCCGAGCCTTGCCCTCCAGAACCCCGCGATGCCGACCGCGCCCAGCCGCGCCGACCTCATCGGCCTGGCGGAGGCCTTGCCGGCCAGCCTTGCTTGGGTGCCGGCCCTGGCCGTGGGCAACGCCCTCGCCCGAGCCGAGGAGCGGCGTGGCCTCGACGGGACCATGTCCTGGCCGGCCTCCGCCGGCCTCGATGACGCCGAAGCCCGGCCAGTCTGCGCCGCCGGCGGCCTGGCCACCTCCGACCCGACCCTGCTCGAGGCAGGCCCGCCGGCCACGCTCGTGCTGAGGCCGGAGCCGGTCGCCGAAGGCCGGCTGCTCCTCGCCACCCTCCCTACCGGCCGCGCGGTCGAGGCCGCCGAGGCGGGGCGGCAGACGCCTCTCCGGCTCCTCGGTGCCTGCCTCCTCGGCCTGACGCTGGCGCTGCCCCTGGGTCATCGGGCGTTGATGCGGCCCGTGGCGCGCTGCTCCGCCGGCCCTCGCCGCCTCGCTGCCGGGACCGGCCGCCCGGCCAGCGGCTTGGGCGCGCTTGCCGTCGAGTTGGACGGCATGGCCGCCCGCCAGGCCGCGCTGGAGGCGAGGAACGCCGGGCTTGCCGCCCTCGCCGAGCGGCTCGGCACCGCCCGTGACAGCGCCGAGGCCGCCAGCGCCGCCAAGACCCGCTTCCTCCGCATGCTGAGCCATGAGCTGCGCACTCCGCTCAACGGCATCCTCGGCCATGCCCAGATCCTGCAGGCCGATTCCGGCCTCACCCCTGCCCAGCGCCGCTGCGCCGAGCAGGTCACCGAAAGCGGCGAGCACCTCATGGCGATGATTCGGGAATTGCTGGACCTCGCCGCCATCGAGGCCGGCAAAGTGGCGCTTGAGCCGGCGCCGGTCCGCCTCGTCACCCTGGCCGAATCCTGCGCCGCCCTGATGCGCCCGGTTGCCGCGGCGAAGGGCCTCGGCCTCCGGGTGGAGGTCTCGCCCGCCGCCGGCTGGGTCTCTGCCGACCCGGTCCGGCTGCGCCAGATCCTGCTCAACCTGCTGGGCAATGCAGTGAAGTTCACTGCCGCGGGCGAGGTTGCCTTACGCATCCGCCCCGGCGTCGGGGGCCTCACCCGCTTCGAGGTGAGCGACACCGGCCCCGGCATGACCGAGGCCGAGCGTGCCTCGCTCTTCCAGGAATTCCTCCGCCTCGCCGGCGCCGGGCAGACCGAGGGCAGCGGCCTTGGCCTCGCCATCACCGCGAGGCTGGTCGGGCTGATGCAGGGCACGATCGCCTGCGAGAGCGCGCCGGGGCAGGGCAGCCTGTTCCGCGTCGAGCTTCCCCTGCCGCCCGTCGCCCCCGGCGAGGCCGGGCCCGTGCCGGCGCCGCCCCGCCTCGGCGAGCCGCTCCGCCTGCTGCTCGCCGACGACGTCCTGGTCAACCGCGAGGTCGCCCGTGCCCTGCTGAACGCCGCCGGCCATGAGGTGGAGCTGGTCGCCGACGGCGCCGCCGCCGTCACCGCCGCGCTCGCCCGCGACTGGGACGCCGTGCTGCTCGATGTCCACATGCCGGTGATGGACGGCCTCGCCGCCGCCCGCCATATCCGGGCCGCGTCCGGCCCGCGCGGGCGCGTCCCCATCCTTGCCGTCACCGCCAGCGCCAACCAGGCCGAGGTCGAGGAATGCCTCGCCGCCGGCATGGACGCCCATGTCGAGAAGCCGCTGCGCATCGCGGAGCTGCAGGGCGCCCTGGCCGCCATCCGCGCCCGCAGCCTGGCCACGGCGCCCTGACGATCCCCCTGGTCAAGCGGCGGCGGATGCCCCATATGCAACCGGCAGGCCTGCATCACGTTGCCGAGTTGCCCCGTCCGGGCCCGTAGGCGGCAGGTCCGATCCCCCGCTTCGTTCCAAGGCGTGGCTTCCCCGAGGGGAAGGCCGCGGAGTTGCCGATTTGACCGAACCCGATGGCGCCCCCTTCGCAATCGCCGAGAATCCCGCGCCACGCCATTCCCCCGCCGAGGCCGCGATCCTCGCCTCCGGCCTCGCCGTCAGCCCGCGCGAGATGCCCGCCCTCATCCGCCGCGTCGAGCGCCGCCTGCCGGCCGATGCCGAGGCCGTCCGCGCCGCGCTGGTCGAGACCCGGCGCCGCGGCTGGATCGCCCGGCTGAACGACCTCGCCAACCGCGCCGGCCGCGTCTGGGTCCGCCGCGCCGAGGTGGAGACCGCGGCCGGCACCATCGCCGAGCTCGAGCCGGAGGACGGCGCGCTCCTCGCCGCCCTCGATCAAGCGGTGGGCAACCGCCTGCGCGGCCTCGGCCCGACGCCGGAGGTCGCCCTCGACGCCATCGCGGCTGAGCTGGTGGAGGGCGGCTCCGGCAGCCTCTCGGCCGATCGCCACGCCATGCTGGCCCGCGAGGTCGCCGCGGCCTTCAGCCTCGAAGGCGGTGTGGAACTGGCCTTCCTCGACTCCGTCGCTGCCGTCGAATCCCGCCGCCGCCGCGACCTCCGCGAGGCCGAGACCGCCGCCCGCGCCAGGCGCCGCGAGGAGGTTCAGCGCCTTCGCGACTGGGAGCGCAGCCTCGTCGAGTTCCGTGCCCTCCCCAACCTCCTCGGCGCCACCGAGAAGGAGGTCCTGCGCTGGATCGGGGCCGGCCTGATCCCCGTCGCCCGCCGCATCCCGACCCGCAACAAGGGCCAGGAGAAGTGGGAGTTCGACCCCAAGGAGGTCACTGGCCTCCGCCCCCAGGTCCCGGCCTGGCGCGAGGCCGAGGCCCCCGGCACCCGTCTTGCCCGCCCAGCCGTGGCGAAGCCGAGCCGCGCCGGCAATGCGGCCGTGGCCCGCGTCGCCGCGCTTGACCGCTATGCCGGCCACTTCGCCACCGCCCGCGCGCTGAACCGCCGCATCACCCTCGTCACCGGCCCGACCAATTCCGGCAAGAGCCACACCGCCCTCGACCGGCTGGCGAAGTCGGAGAGCGGCATGGCCCTCGCCCCGCTCCGCCTGCTCGCCCATGAATTCCGCGAGGCCCTGGCGACCCGCGGCGTCCTCGCCTCCCTCTCGACCGGCGAGGAGCGCCTGCCCATCCCTGGCAGCCGCCACCTGGCGGCCACCGTCGAGATGTGCCCCTTCCACAACCCGGTCGACGTCGCCCTGATCGACGAGGCGCAGATGCTCGGCGACCGCGACCGCGGCGCCGCCTGGACCGCCGCCATCATGGGCGCCCCGGCGCGCGAGGTCTTCGTCCTCGGCGCCCCGGAATGCGCGACCCTCGTCCGCCGCATCGCCCGCCTCTGCGACGACGAGATGGACGAAGTGAAGCTGCAGCGGAAGAATCCGCTGGTCGCCGCCTCCAAGCCCGTCGCCCTCGGCGACCTCCGCACCGGCGATGCGCTCGTCGCCTTCTCCCGCCGCGACGTGCTCGACCTGCGCGCGGAACTCGTCAAGCGCGGCAAGCGCGTCGCCGTCGTCTACGGCGCGCTCAGCCCCGAGGTCCGCCGCGCCGAGGCCGCGCGCTTCCGCAACGGCGATGCCGATGTGATCGTGGCGACGGACGCCATCGGCATGGGCCTCAACCTGCCCATCCGCCGCGTCGTCTTCTCGACGCTCCGCAAGTTCGACGGCGAGGCCCGCCGCGAGCTGAACACCCAGGAGGTGAAGCAGATCGGCGGCCGCGCCGGGCGCTTCGGCCAGCATGAGGAGGGCGTCGTCGCCGTCCTCGCCGGCGGCGGCAGCCCCGACTTCGTCAAGATGATGCTGAACGCCGCGCCCGAGATGCCGGAGGACCTTCGCCCCCAGGTGCAGCCCGATGCCGACATCATCGCCGCCGTCGCCGCCGAGATCGGCTCCGACAGCCTCTTCGGCGTGCTGGCCCGCATCAAGCGCGCCGTGCTCCGCACCGACGACCCGAACTACCGCCTCGCCGACCTGACCCAGGCCATGGCCGTTGCCTCAGCCATCGACGGCGTGCCCGGCCTCTCGCTGCTCGACCGCTGGACCTATGCCCTCTGCCCGGTGGACGAGCGCGACAACGGCGTCGCCCGCCTCGCCCGCTGGGCGGTGGAGCACGGCGCTGGCCGTCCCGTGCCGCCGCCCATGGCCGGGCGCCTGCCGGCGCCGGACCGTGCCGCGCGCGAGGAGCTCGAGCGCGCGGAGAAGGTCCACAAGCGCCTGGTCGCCTGGCGCTGGCTCTCGCTGCGCTTCGAACTCGCCTATCCCGACCGCGCCGAGGCCGAGGCGGAGACGATCCGCCTCGATCGCTGGATCGAGGATGTGCTGCGGCAGCAAAGGCGGTCGAAGCTCGTCATGTAAGTACGGGGGCGCTGCCCCCGTGCCCCCGCCGGGGGGAAAGCTCCCCCCCGGGCCCCGCCGTAAGTTGTCCGGATACCTTGATGCCCTTTCCCCCGCTCCCCGCTCCGTTGCAGGCCGCGCTCGCCGAGCGCGGCTATGCCGAGCCGACCCCCGTCCAGGCCGCCGTCCTCGAGCCGGAGACCGAGGGCCGCGACCTGCTCGTCTCTGCCCAGACCGGCTCCGGCAAGACCGTCGCCTACGGCCTCGCCATGGCGAGCCTGCTCATGGGCGGGACGGACCGCTTGCCGGCGCCCGGCCAGCCGCTGGCCCTTGTCGTCGCCCCGACCCGCGAGCTGGCCCTCCAGGTCCAGGGCGAGCTCGCCTGGCTCTATGCCAAGGCCGGCGGCCGCGTCGTCACCTGCGTCGGCGGCACCGACCCGATCGCCGAGCGCCGTGCGCTGGAGCGCGGCGCCCATCTCGTCGTCGGCACCCCCGGCCGCATCCGCGACCACCTGGAGCGCGGCAACCTCCGCCCGCAATCCCTCCGCGCCGTCGTGCTGGACGAGGCCGACGAGATGCTCGACCTCGGCTTCCGCGAGGAGCTGGAGGCGATCCTCGAGACCACGCCCGAGGACCGCCGCACCTTCCTCTTCTCGGCGACCGTCCCCGCCGGCATCGCCGCCATCGCCCGCACCTACCAGAAGGACGCGCTGCGCATCGCCGCCGGCGATGCCGGCGCCCAGCATGGCGACATCGAGTACCGCGCGCTGCTGATCGCCCCGCACGAGATCGAGCGGGCCGTGGTCAACAGCCTCCGCTTCTTCGAGGCGCGCTCGGCCATGGTCTTCTGCCGCACCCGCGCCACGGTGACGCGCCTGCACGGCAACCTCGCCGAGCGCGGATTCGCCGCCGTGGCGCTGTCCGGCGAGCTGTCCCAGGCCGAGCGCAACCGCGCCATGCAGAGCCTCCGCGACGGCCGCGCCCGCGTCTGCGTGGCGACCGACGTGGCGGCGCGGGGGATCGACCTGCCCGATCTCGGCCTCGTCATCCATGCCGAGCTGCCGAACGACCCGGAGACGCTGCTGCACCGCAGCGGGCGGACCGGCCGCGCCGGCCGCAAGGGCATCAGCGCGCTTCTCGTCCCCCATAACCGCCGCCGTGCCGCGGAGCGCCTGCTCCAGGCCGCCCGCGTCCAGGCCGCCTGGAGCCCGGCCCCCTCCGCCGAGGCCATCCGCGAGAAGGACGACGCCCGCATCCTCGCCCAGGCGACCGAGCTCGCCGCCGAGGAGCCGACCGATGGCGACCTGGCGCTCGCTCGCCAGCTCCTTGCCGCCCAGCCGCCCGAGGCCCTGGCGGCAGCCCTGATGCGCACCCTCCGCGCCCCGCTCCCGGCGCCCGAGGACCTCGCCGAGATCAGCGACCGCCCGCCGCCCCGCCAGCCCCACGCGGCGGCGGCCGGCAATGCCCCCGGCGCCTGGTTCCGCATGAATCTGGGCCGCAACGGCAATGCCGATCCGCGCTGGGTGCTGCCCTTCCTCTGCCGCCGCGGCAACGTCACGCGCCAGGAGATCGGCCGCATCCAGGTGCAGGAGCGGGAGACGCGCTTCGAGGTCGCCCCCTGGGCCGCCGACCGCTTCGCCTCGGCCCTCCGCCGTCCGGGCGATGCCAAGGACGCGCATATCCGCATTCAGCCCTCGGACCCGCCGCTCGCCGACACCCCGCGGCCGCGCCCGCCCCGCCCGGTGGCCCCTCGCCGGCAATACGAAAAGCGGTAACGAGCGCCCGGCGCCCCATCGCTGGCCCCGTCGGCCCGCGGCTGCCGCCGACCTTCGCCGACAGGCTGGAGCGCCAGGGGCAGCTCGCAGGCGGCTTCGGCCGGCGCACCGGGCACCGTCGGCTCGATCGGCTTCCGTTCGCACCGGTGCACGGAAGCCGCTCCGGCTTGTCGTCTTGGCGAGCGAATACCTCCGATCGGGTGTTTCCACCTGATCGGAGCCTGCTTCAGGCTGCGTCTCAGTCCGCTGGCCGGCCTCAGATGATGGCGACGAGCGCCGAGGTGAGGCGGGCGAGATCGAAGGGCTTCTGCAGCATCGGCGCATCCACGTATTGGGCGGCTGCGCATTCTGCGCCGTAGCCGGTGGTGATGACGAAGGGCACCTTCATCGCTTCCAGCCGGTCTGCGACGCGCGTCACCGGCTCACCGCGCAGGTTGAGGTCGAGTACCGCGGCGTCCACCCCGCCAGTCTCGATCAGGGCCAGTGCCTCGTCGACGGTGGAGGCGGGGCCGAGGACGGTGGCGCCGGCATCCTGCAGGCTATCCTCCACCAGCATGGCGACGAGCGCCTCGTCCTCGACGAGGAGCACGCGTTGCCCGGTCAGTTCCTGGCGCGGCCTGGGCGCGCTCTGGTGACGCATGACGCTTCCCTTTCTCGGGATCACTTCAGCCCGTTGGACGTCGAGAACATTGCGAAGGCACAAGCAGCGGAATTGATAGAGGACCTTCCCACTCGCCTGGTCTGTTCACTGGCGGACAACCGCTGCGAAAAATGCAAGCTCGCCGGTTACGGCGTCCGCCCGGCGCCCTGCGGCGGCGAGGTCCGGGCCCGCTCCGGACCGGTAGGGCCGGTTATGGTGATCCACCCCGGCGGTTGAGGCTTGCCCCGGCCCCTCTCTCCGATAGGGTGATGATACCCGACCCAACCGCGCCGGATCCGCATGCACCTCCGTCAGGCCGACCTTGCCATCACCCCCTGGCGCAACGGCGCCGGCCGCAAGGCGGATGTGGTCGGCGGCCCCGGCTGGCTCATCACCTTCGCCTGGGCCGACCGGGATGCGGAGTTCTCCGACTTCGCCGGCCAGGACCGCACCATCACCCTGATCGAGGGCGACGGCTTCACGCTCGACTTCCCGGGCCAGGCCCCGCTCGTCCTCGACACGCCCTATCAGCCACGCTGGTTCGACGGGGGCTGGCCTGCCCGCTGCCGCCTGCATGGCGGCCCGAGCATGGTGCTGAACGCCATCTCGGAACGCGCCGCCTGGCGGCACAGCGTCGAGATCCGCGCGCCCCGCCCGGAGGATACCGGCTTCGCCGTGCTGCTCGAGGAGGCCGGCCCCGGCTATCGGCGCCTCGACACCATCGCCCTGCCGGCCCCGGTCGCCGCCCGCTGCGCCATCATCCGCTTCGACGCCAGGCGCTGAGCCGGGCCGCCGGGCAGGGCCTGGCCCGTCGCCCGGCCACGGGCACCGCCTCCGGCCGTTCCGGCCTCCGCCGATGGCGCGTCGAGGCTTGAGGCCGACGCCCGAAGCGCCGACACTCCGGCAAAACGGGAGGCGCCCCATGGATTTCGGCCAGTTCAACCTGATGGGCTACCGCGAGCCGGGCACGGACCTCGCCGGCCTCTACGACGGCGCCGTCGCCCAGGTGAAGGCCGCCGAGCAGGCCGGCTTCGCCATTTCCTGGTTCGCCGAGCATCATTTCTCGAATTACTGCGTCTGCCCCTCGCCGCTGATGATGGTCGCCCGCTGCGCCGGCGAGACCAGCCGCATCAGGCTCGGCAGCGGCGTCATCATCGTCCCGCTCTACCAGCCGGCGCGGCTGCTGGCCGAGATCGGCATGGTCGACCAGCTGACCCATGGCCGCCTGGTGCTCGGCATCGGCAGCGGCTACCAGCCCTTCGAGTTCGAGCGCTTCGAGGCCGACCTCGCCGAGAGCACGCCCCGCCTCGTCGAGTTCATGGGGATGCTGGAGCAGGCGACGGCCCACGAGACCTTCACCCATGAGGGCCGCTTCTACCGCCTGCCCGAGACCCATATCGCCGCCCGCCCGGTCCGCGGCCTGCCCGAGGTCTGGGTTGCCGGCGACAATGCCGAGCTCCATCGCATGGCGGCGCAGCGCGGCTACGTCGTCATGGTCACGCCGCGCCACTACACCGCCGAGATGCTGGCGAAGGCCCGCGCCCGCTTCGAGGCCACCTACCGCGAGGCCGGGCAGGACCCGGCGCGGATGCGCTTCGGCGCGCTGCGCCACATGTGCGTCACGGACGACCGGGGGGAGGCCGAGGGCTTCCTCGAGAACATCCGCTACCAGATCCGCCTCTCGCAGAGCCTCCGCCACCGCGAGCAGCACATGCAGGGCGGCATGCTGCTCGAGAAGCCCTGGCCGGGCGAGATGAGCCTCGAGGACATGGCCCGCCACATGCTGGTCGGCGACGCCCACACCATCGCCGAGCGCATGGTGGCCGAGATCCGCGCCGCGCAGCCCTGCCACTACCTGCTGCATTTCCAGGCCGGCGCCTCGACCACCGCGCAGGCGCTCCGCAGCATCGAGCGCTTCGCCACCGAGGTCCGCCCGCTGCTGGAGCGCGAGCTCGGCCCGCTCGAGCGCATCGGCCTGCCGGAGAGCCTCGCCGCATGAGCGCGCCCCGCTTCGCCGACCTCGCCTTTCCGACCCCGACGCCGGACAGCCTCGCCGCCGAGCACGCCGCGCTCGACGCGCAGCTCGACGCCGGCCGGCTGGACGAAGCCCTCTCCGACTGGGATCGCCAGCGCCGCGACTACGAGAGCTGGTCGAGCCTCGTCCATCTCCGCTTCTCCCAGGACACGTCGAGTGCCGAGGCGAAGGCGGCGCGCGAATATGCCGACACGCTCTCGCCCGAGGCCACCGGCCATGAAGTCGCGCTGAAGCGCCGCCTCCTCGCCTGGCCCGACCGTGCCGCGCTGGAGGCGGCGCTCGGCGCGCATACGCTTCGCCTCTGGGAGACCGACGTCACCACCTTCGACCCCGTCATCGCCGGCGACCTCGAGGAGGAGGCCAAGCTCACCGCCCGCTACACCGAGCTGCTGGCCTCGGCGAAGCTCAGCATCCGCGGCAGGGAGACCAACCTCTCCGGCCTCGCCCCCTATGCCGAGGATGCCGACCGCGCCACGCGCCATGAGGCGGAGAGCCTCCGCTGGTCCTTCTTTGCCGAGCATGGCGACGAACTCGATGGGATCTACGACGCCCTCGTCCGCCTGCGCCACGGCATGGCCCGCAAGCTCGGCTACGAGAACTACCTGCCCCTCGGCTATCGCCGCCTCCGCCGCACCGACTACGACGCCGCCGACGTCGCCCGCTATCGCGACCAGGTGGCCGAGCACGTCGTCCCCCTCATCGCCCGCCTGCTGGAGGCGCGCCGCCAGCGCTTCGGCTGGGACCGCCTGCGCGCCTGGGACGAGGCGCTGGTCGACCCGGAGGGCAACCCGAAGCCGATCGGCGACCACGATACGCTGGTCGCCGCGGCGCAGGCCATGTTCGACCGGATGGAACCGCGCCTTGCCAGCTTCTATCGGCTGATGAAGGAGGGTGGCTTCCTCGACATGCGCAACCGCCCCGGCAAGGCGGGGGGCGGCTTCTGCACGTCGTTCCCCTCCGTCGGCTTGCCCTTCATCTTCGCCAATTTCAACGGCACGCATCACGACATCGGTGTCTTCACCCATGAGATGGGGCATGCCTTCCAGAACTGGGAAAGCCGCGACCTGCCAGGAATCGACCAGCTCTGGCCCACCATGGAGGCGGCCGAGATCCACTCCATGAGCCTCGAATTCCTCACCTACCCGCATATGGCGTTGCTGGTGGGGGAGGGGGCGGCGGAGCGCTTCCGCCGCATGCATCTCGAGACCTCGCTCGCCTTCCTGCCCTATGGCGTCTGCGTCGACCACTTCCAGCATGAGGTCTACGAGAACCCCGAGGCGACGCCCGCCGAGCGCCATGCCATCTGGCAGCGCCTCGAGCGCCGCTACATGCCCTGGACCGACTACGGCGACCTCGCCTATCCGGCGAAGGGCGGCCGCTGGCAGGCGAAGCAGCACATCTACAACTCGCCGCTCTACTACATCGACTACACGCTGGCGCAGTGCTGCGCGATGCAGTTCTGGGTCAAGGCGCGTCACGACGCGCCGGCGGCGCTTGCGGATTACGTCGCGCTCTGCGCCCGCGGCGGCAGCGCGCCCTTCCAAGACCTGGTGCGCTCGGCAGGGCTGATCTCGCCCTTTGCCGCGGGCGCGCTCGCCGATGTGGTGCGCGAGGCGGAGGGCCTGCTGTCCGGGTAGCTCGCCCGGGCCCTGAACGGCATCGCCTTGGGGTCCGCCGCCATCCATTCCCACGGCACGGAGCCGGGCTCCCGCCCCGGCGCGGGGACGCGTAAGGCAGCCTCGCCTCGACGGAAGGCCGTCGAGGCCCAGACGGATCGGCCCTTCGGCCTCCACAGGAAGCCCATCCGCCCGCCGGAGCGGGTGATGTGGACCGTCCCGCAGCCGGGCCGAGATGTCCTGGCCGTCGCCGGGACCTAGCCGCTACGGTCCGGCCGCTGCCCGGCGGCGATCATCGCCGCCGTGGCACCAGCCGGATCCGGCATCAGGCGGCCGGGCGGCTCGTCGTGCTGGTGGTCGAGGCGTGCGGCGTGGTCGTCGCGGCCGGGCCCTGGATCGTCCCGGTCGGCTGGGTGCCCGGCGCCGGCGGCGCGCCCTCGGCGAGCGAGGCGTCATCCTCCTCCTTCATGTTCTTCTTGAAGGATTTGATGCCGGTGGCGAGGTCGCCCATGAGGGTGCTGATCTTGCCGCTGCCGAAGAGCAGAAGCACGACCAGCAGCACGATGAGCCAGTGCCAGATGCTGAAGGAACCCATGTGACGCCCCGATAACCCTTTGTTGCTGGCTGCGGTTGGCAACCCTGACCGGGCCGGACACTACTGCCCCGGCATCCGTAGAGCAAACCCGCAGATGGCGTGGCGGGGTCCTGGCGACAACGGGCTTGAAACCGGCATCGGCCGGAGCCATCTCGACGCCGATCCGGGCCCCTCTGGCCGCCCGGCGCCGGGCCTCGGCCCGCTGCCGGGTGAGCGATGTCGGATCGCGTGCAACGTCGCGCGATCGGGCCCCATCGTTACCTGGAAGGCCAGCCCATCGCGCCAGTGAGGAGCTCTCCGGCGATGGAGCCGTCCGTCTGGTTCTGGGTCTGGTTCAACGCGGCCGTTCTCGGCCTTCTGCTGCTCGATCTCGGCGTCTTCGCCCGCCGCGGCGCCGATGGCCAGCCGGCCCCCGTGCCGGTCCGCACCGCGCTCTGGAAGTCGGCTGCCTATGTCGGCCTCGCGCTCGGCTTCTTCGCCTGGCTCTGGACCGGCTACGGGCCGGAGGAGGGGCGGCAGACCCGCGCCCTCGAATTCCTGACCGGCTACGTCATCGAGTGGTCGCTCTCGGTCGACAACATCTTCGTCTTCGTCCTGATCTTCGCCAAATTCGGCGTCCCCGCCGCCTACCAGCACCGGGTGCTGTTCTGGGGCATCCTCGGCGCGCTGGCGATGCGCGCGGCGATGATCCTGCTCGGCACCAGCCTGCTGCGCGAGTTCGACTGGCTGATGATCGTCTTCGGCCTCTTCCTCGTCTTCAGCGGCTGGAAGATGCTGCAATCCGTCAACGCGCCGGAGGGCGATCCGCGCGACAACCCCGTCCTGCGCTTCCTGCAGCGCCGCCTGCCGGTGAGCGACGGCTTCCGCGGCACCGCCTTCACGGTGCGGGAGGCGGGGCGCTGGATGCTGACGCCGCTCGCCCTGGTGCTGATCCTGGTCGAGCTGACCGACCTGGTCTTCGCCCTCGACAGCATCCCGGCGATCTTCGCCGTCACCACCGACCCGTTCATCGTCTACACGGCCAATGTCTTCGCCATCCTCGGCCTGCGCGCGATGTACTTCGCCCTCGCCGGCATCATCCACCGCTTCCGCTACCTGAAGCACGGGCTGTCGATCGTGCTGATGATCGTGGGCGCCAAGATGCTGGCCAACTACTGGGCCGGCGGCAAGGCGGTGCCGGTGGAATGGGCCCTGCTGCTGACCGGCAGCATCATCGGCGGCTCCATCGCGCTCAGCCTCTGGCGCACCCGCGCCCTGTGAGCGGGGAGGGGATCAGGCCTCGGCCCTGATCCCCAGGCGGCGGATCAGCCCGCCCCAGCGCTCCGCCTCGGCGGCCATGAAGGCGCGCAGCTCCTCCGGGCTGCTCGCCACCACCTCGAAGCCCGCCGTCTCGAGCGCCCTGCGCGCCTCCGGCACGGCGAGCGCCCGCTGCGCCTCCGCCGCCAGCCGCGCCACCCGCTCCGCGGGCGTCGAGGCGGGCCCGATCAGGCCGATCCAGGCATAGCTCGCCGCGCCGGCGATTCCCGCCTCGGCCAGCGTCGGCACCTCCGGCGCCTGGGGGATGCGCGCCTCGGCGGTCACCGCCAGGGCCCGCGCCTGCCCCTCGCGCAGCTGCGGCAGGATGCCGGCGGCGATGATCACCATGGCGTCGATCCGCCTGGCGACGAGGTCGACCACCGCCGGCGGGAAGCCGCGATAGGGGACGTGCAGCATCTCCCCGCCCGCCCGGGCCAGCAGGTCCATCATCGCCAGGTGCCCGCCCGAGCCGGAGCCCACCGAGCCGAAGCTGTACTTCCCTGGCTCGGCCTTCACCGCCGCCAGGAAGTCGCCGAGGCCGGTGAAGGGCAGGCCCGACCGGACCACCAGCAGCTGCGCCCCCCGCATCAGCAGCGAGATCGGCGCGACGTCCCGCGCCGGGTCGTAGGCGAGGTTCGGATAGAGCGCCGGCGCCGTCGTCAGCGGGCCGTTGATGGAAACCCCGATTGTGTGCCCGTCCGCTGCCTTCGCCACCGTCTCCGTGCCGATATTGCCCCCGGCGCCGGCGCGGTTCTCGACGACGCAGGACTGCCCCAGCACCTGGCCGTAATGCGCCGCCACCGCCCGGCCGGCGATGTCCGGCGTCGAGCCGCCGGGGAAGGGGACGACGAGCCGGAGCGGCCGCTCCGGCCAGGGCGCCTGGGCCAGGGCGGGGGCGGCCAGCAGGGCAGGGGCGACAGCCAGCAGCGCGCGGCGCGGGATGGGCATGATCGGCTTTCCTCGGCGGGGATTTGGGTGCGGTTGCAGCACGAAGCGCCGCCCGCCGGCAAGCCTCACCCGCCCCCGATTAGCCGCCGCCTGAGCCTGGCCGAGACCCAGTCGATCGCCGCCACCGTCGCCACCATCAGCAGGATGATGAAGGCCACCTCGTCCCAGTGGCGGACGCGGATGCGCTCCGAGATCTGCAGCCCGATCCCGCCCGCGCCCACCACGCCGAGGATCGCCGCCGAGCGGGTGTTGCTCTCGAAGAAGTAGAGCGCCTGCGCCAGCACCACCGGCAGCACCTGCGGCAGCAGGCCGAAGCGGAGCCGGGCGAGGAACCCGCCCCCCGCCGCCGTCACCCCCTCCACCTGCCGCCGCTCGGCATTCTCGATCGCCTCGGCATTGAGCTTGGCCAGCACCGCCACGTCGGCGGTGGCGATGGCGAGGACGCCCGCCAGCGGCCCGAGCCCCACCGCGCGCACGAAGGCCAGCGCCCAGATCAGCTGGTCCACCCCGCGGAACCCGTCGAAGACGCGCCGCAGCGAGAAGCGGAAGAGCGTGTTCGTCACCACGTTCCCGGCCCCGAGGAAGCCAAGCGGCAGGGCGATCAGCGCCGCGACGAAGGTGCCGAGGAAGGCCATGGCGACGCTCTCGGCCAGCCCCTGGAGGATGTCCAGCCAGAGCTCGCCCGGCGAGGGCGGCACCATCAGCCGGAGGATGACGGCCAGCCCCGTGAGCCCGTTCCACAGCCGCCCCGGCGCGAAGTCGAAATGCCAGAGCGCCCAGCCCAGCCAGGCGAGGAAGGCCGCCCAGCCGAGCGCCTTCAGCAGCCGCCCGCGCGGCGTGCCGCCGAAGGCGCCGGGGATGCGCGCCCGCCAGGCCGCGATCTCGGGCGCCCCGCTCACTGCATCGCCCCGATGACGCGGTGCCGCAGCCGCTCCGACAGCATGTCGATGGCGAAGACGGCGAGGATGATCAGCAGCAGGATGGCGCTGATCTCCTCGTAGTAGTTGAAGGAGATCACCTTGTAGAGCTCCTCCCCGATCCCGCCGGCGCCGACGAAGCCGATGACGCTGGCCGAGCGCAGGTTGATCTCGAAGCGCAGCAGGGCATAGCTCAGCAGGTTCGGCGCCACCTGCGGCAGCACGGCGAAGCGGCAGGCCTGCACCCAGTTGCCGCCCGCCGAGCGCACCCCGGCCCAGGCGCCGAGCCCGGTATTCTCGATGCTCTCGGCGAAGAGTTTGCCGCAGGCCCCGGCGGTGTGCAGCGCGATGGCGAGGATGCCCGCCAGCGCCCCGACGCCGAAGGCCCAGACGAAGATCAGCGCATAGACGATCTCGGGCACCGTCCGCATCGCCTCCAGCAGCCGCCGCGCCGCGATGTTGAGGAGGCGCCCGGCGCCGAGGTTCCGCGCCGCCGGGAAGGCCAGCAGCAGCGCCGCCCCGACCCCCATCAGCGTCGCCAGCGCCGCCATGTTCGCCGTCTCGAGCAGCAGCCAGGCCCAACTGTCCAGGCGGTACATCCAGAAGGCGAGGCTGCCCTCCGTCTCGGTGCCGCCGAGCAGCGCTTCCCAGCGCAGCGTCGGCAGGATGCGCCCGAAATACTCGCCGATGCGCGGCAGGCCGGCGAGCAGCGTCGCCGGATAGGCCTCGCTCAGCCTGGCCGAGAGCAGGAGGCAGAGGCCGAGGATCAGCAGCCCGAGCAGCGTCGCCCGCCGCTTCTGCCGTACCGCCGCTCGGTATGCCTCCTCGCCGCGGAGGACGGCACCCGCGTTCACCGGCGCTGCCGGCGCATCGCCGCCTCCTGCCGCTGCCCATCGGTGATGACCTTGCCGTCCATCCCGGCGGCGCCCCGGCCCGCGTATCGCATCGCCATCGCGGTCCCGAAAGTCCGGACTATGCCAGCGCCAGCCGCGCCGGGGCGGGCTGGGCCGGCCGCAGCCGCGCCTCCGCCTCGGCGGCGAATTCCTGCTCCGTGACGCCGTAGATCGCCCGCACCCGCTCGGCCGTCAGCGCCGCCGGCGCGCCGTCGAACACGACCTTGCCCGCCTGCATGGCGACGATCCGGTCGCAATACTCCCGCGCCGTGTCGAGGTGGTGCAGGTTGACCAACACCGTCAGCCCGTCGCGGCGGTTCACGTCGCGCAATGCATCCATCACCAGCTGCGCGTTGCGCGGGTCGAGCGAGGCGACCGGCTCGTCCGCCAGCACCAGCCGCGGCTCCTGCAGCAGCGCCCGGCAGAGCGCCGCGCGCTGCTGCTGCCCGCCCGAGAGCGTCTCCGCCCGCTGCAGGGCGGTGTCGGCGAGGCCGAAACGGTCGAGCGCGGCCAGCGCCATCGCCCGCTCCTCCGCGGTGAAGCGGGCGCCGACCAGCACCATCGCCGCCCGCCAGCCGCGCTGCCAGGCGAGCCGCCCGATCAGCACGTTGGTCAGCACGTCGAGCCGCTGCACCAGGTTGAATTGCTGGAAGACCATGGCGCAGTCGCGCCGCCACTCGCGCAGCGCCCGGCCCTGGAGCGCCGTGACCTCCCGTCCGCCCGAGAGGATCCGGCCGTCGCTGGCCGTCTCGAGGCGGTTGATCATCCGCAGCAGGGTGGACTTGCCGGCGCCCGAGCGGCCGATGATGCCGACCATCTGCCCTGCCGGCACCTCGAGGTCCACGTGATCGACCGCGACCTTCGCGCCGAAGCGCCGGGTCAGCCCCTGCAATGCCAGCATGCCGCGCGCATTCCCCAAGGCCGCGGCCTCCCGATCCGGCGCCGCCGCCTGCCGCAACCCCACGATCATTCCCCGCTCAGGACCGGCGCCGCCGCTCGTTGGCCTCGGCCTTGCGGAGGTCGACGATCAGCTGGAAGTCCTCGTGCTTCGCCTCGCGGTACCCGGTGCCGCCGCCGCGCTCGACGTCGCGGTAGATGGCGGGGTGCGACTTCGGCAGCGCCAGGTGGAAGAGCGTCATGTCCTCCTTGAATTCCGCCGGCAGGTCGGTCCGCACCGCGGTCGGCCCGTTCGGGATCGGGGTGGAGCGCCAGATGATGCGGAGGTCCTTCATGTCGAGCATCTTCTTCTCGACCATGGCGTGCAGGTTGCCGCGGCTGAAGCCCTCGGCCTCGTTGCCCTGGCCGGAGGCCCAGGTCACTGCCGCATCATACTGCCTCTGCAGCACGGCGACGACGCCCTGCTCGTGCCCGCCGGCGAAGCCGGTGCGCGAGAAGTACTTGCTGCCCTCGGGGTCGATCCCCCCCTGGCGCAGCGCGAAGCGCGGGATCAGGTAGCCCGAGGTGGAGTTCGGGTCCGCCCAGGCCAGCGACTTGCCGCGCATCTGCTCGAGGCTGGTGATGCCGCTGTCGGCCCGCACCACCATGACCGAGATGTAGGAGACGGAGCCGTCGCTCTCCTCCGGCACCACGATCGGCTCGATGCCGCCATTGGTGTCGAGCCAGGCGCCGGCATAGGCGGAGGCGCCGAGCCCCGCCATCTCGATCTGCCTGGCGCTGAAGGCCTGCAGCACGCCGGCATAGTCGGAGGCCGGGAAGAGCCGCACCGGGACCTTGAAGGTCTCCTCCAGCAGCTTCTGGTAGCCGCTGAACCGCCCCATCCGGTCGCTCTCGTTCTCGCCGCCGAGCAGGCCGATGCGCAGCACCGGAATCTGTGCCTTCCAGGCGCGCTCGCCGGCGGCCGGCATGGCCGTGGCGGCATCGAGCGTGCGGCGCTGGGCGAGGGCGGCGCCCGGCAGCAGGGCGGCCCCGGCGAGGAGGCCGGCGAGATGGCGGCGGGTCAGCATGGGGGTCTCTCCCGTCTGGGCGTTGCGCCGCCTCTACCAATGCCGGGTGACAAACGGATGACGCATCGATGACATCCCCATGTCCCTTGCCAAGGCCCCTTCGCCGGCCCAGCCTCCGCGCAACCACAGGAGGAAACCGATGCCGCACCGCCGCAGCGTGCTTGCCTTGCCGATGCTGCTCGCCGGAGGGGTGGCCCGGGCGCAGGACGCCTTTCCCGCCCGCGCGGTCGCCGTCTATTCCGGCTATGCCCCGGGCGGGGTGACCGACATCACCTCCCGGGCGGTGGCCGAGCGCATGGCCCGCGAGCTCGGCGTGCCCGTCGTGGTCGAGAACCGGGTCGGCGGCGCGACCTCGGTCGCCAACACCGCCGCGGCGGCGGCCCGGCCGGATGGCTACGTGCTGCTGATGGGCACCTCGTCGCTGGCGATCAACCCGGCCCTCCAGCCGAGCCTCACCCCCCGCGAGCCGATGCGGGAGCTGGCGCCGGTCGGCCTGGTCTTCCGCAGCGCCTTCGTGCTCCATGTCCATCCGAGCGTGCCGGCGCACAGCACGGCGGAGCTGATCGCCTGGTGCCGCGCCAATCCCGGCCGGCTCAATTTCGGCAGCAGCGGCACCGGCGCGGTGAACCACCTGTCGATGGCCCTCTTCGCCCAGCGGGCCGGGATCGAGGTGACGCACATCCCCTATCGCGGCGGCGCCCCGGCGCTGCTCGACCTTCGCGCCGGCCGCATCGGGGCAATGTTCCAGGCCGTGCAGGAGGCCCTGCCGGCCCTGCAGGAGGGCGCCACCCGTGGCCTCGCCATCTCCTCCGCCAACCGCGAGCCGCTCCTCCCCGACCTGCCGCCCGTCGCCGAGGCGCTGCCAGGCTTCGACGCCGTTTTCTGGCAGGGCCTCTTCGCCCCCGCCGGCACTCCGGCCCCCATCCTCGCCCGCCTCGGCGTCGCGCTCCGCGCCGCCACCGAGGATGCCGAGCTGCGCGCCCGCCTGGCGCAGCAGGGCGTCGCGCTCACCACCGGCGATGCCACTGCCCTGGCCAGCCTGCTGCAGCAGGACACCGCCCTCTGGAGCCGCCTGATCCGCGAGGCCGACATCCGCCCCGACTAGGGAATGTTACTGTTCATCCATGTTGTGACTATGCGGCTTCGAAATAGCTACGCAACCGATCGGTCCGCAACAAACCGATGGATTTCAGAATGAAATAGTCTGTAACCGAGATTGACGGTCTGTCATGCGGATAGTGCCGGTAACATCCCGGACAAGCCTATTAAAAGAGACTGCCCTGCCTGCCCCCCGAAGCTTAAGGTTTGGGCATAACGAGGTACGTCCATGTCCGCGATCCTGCAGTCCAGTGGGCATCCGCTTGAGCATCCCCCCGGGTTCCGGGGCGAGGCGCCACTCGGCCCGGTGGAGATCGCCGCCCCCGCCCGTGCCGCTGTCGAAGGGCTACGTCAGACCATTCCCGCCGCCCTTCGCCGCGCCGCCGACGCCATCCCCTTCCTCGACCGGCCCCGCGCGACCCGGCGCCTGGTCCGGCGCATGGAGGCTGCGCTCGGCTATACCCCCAACCTCCGCCGGCCGCGCACCTTCAACGAGCACGTTGCCTGGAAAATACTCAACGATCGCAACCCGCTCATCCCGCTGACGACGGACAAGGTCACGGCCCGCGACTACGTGGCCGCCAAGGCCGGATCCGACCTCCTCCTCCCGCTCCATGGTGTCTGGGAGCGCGCCGAGGACATCCCGTGGGACGACATGCCGGAGCAGTTCGCCCTCAAGGCCTCGCATGGCTGGCAGATGAACCTGCTGGTGCGCGACAAGGCGGCGCTCGACCGGGCCGCCGCCATCCGCGAGGCGAATGCCTGGCTCGCCGAGGACCACTACCGGCGGACCGGGGAATGGGGCTACCGCAACCTCCGCCCGCGCCTCATGGCCGAATCGCTCATCACCGGCGACCGCCCGAGCGGCGTGCCGGAGGATTTCAAATTCTACGTCTTCCGCGGCCGCGCGCGCCTGCTCAGCATCCATCTCGACCGCGGGACGGAGCAGTACGGCTACCGCTTCTACGCGCCGGACGACCTGCGGCCGCTGCCCTTCATGGGTGGCGGCTGGCGCGGCCCCGTCCCCTACACGCCGCCGCCCGAGGCCCGGGAGCTCGCCGCCATCGCCTCCCGCCTCGGCGAGGATTTCGACTTTGTCCGGGTCGACCTCTACCTCGCCGGGGGCAGGCCCTGGTTCGGCGAGCTGACCCACTACCCCGCCAGCGCCTGCATCCGCTTCCCGAGCCGCGTCCAGGACCGCTTCATGGGCGACATGTGGTCCGGCCGGATCTGACGGACTTGCACCGGTAAGGCCCCAGCCGCGATAGTCTCCCCAACCAATCGTTCGGGGGAGACATCCACGATGCTGGGCCTGATGCAGGACCGACCGCTGCTGATCTCGAGCCTGCTGGAACACGCCGCCCGCCACCACCAGGGCTCCCGCGTCGTCTCCGCCCGGCCCGACGGCACGCTGGTGCGCCACACCTGGGCCGAGATCGCGGCCCGCGCCGCCCAGTTGGCCCACGCCCTTGCCGCCCGCGGCGTCCAGCCCGGCGAGCGCATAGCGACGCTCGCCTGGAACGAGCACCGCCACCTCGAGGCCTACTACGCCATCTCCTCCATGGGCGCCGTCCTCCATACGGTGAACCCGCGCCTGTTTCCCGGCCAGATCGCCTATATCCTGGCCGATGCCGAGGACACCCACCTGCTGGTGGACCCGACCCTGCTCGCCGGCGCCGAGGCGCTGGCCGACAAGCTGCCGCCCAGCCTCCGCGCCATCATCGTCATGGGGACGGAGGCCGACATCCCGGCCAACTGCCCCCTTCGCGGCCGCTTCGAGCTGCTGGCGCAGGAGAGCCTGATCGCCGGCCAGCCCACCAGCTTCCCCTGGCCCGAACTCGACGAGCGCAGCGCCTCCTCGCTCTGCTACACCTCGGGCACCACGGGCGAGCCGAAGGGCGTGCTCTACAGCCACCGCTCCACCCTCATCCACGCCATCAGCACCTTGCAGAAGGACTGCTTCAACATCGGCGCGCAGGATGTGGTGCTGCCGGTGGTGCCGATGTTCCATGTCAATGCCTGGGGCATCCCCTATTCGGCGGCGGCGGCCGGCGCCTCTCTCATCCTCCCCGGGCCGAAGCTCGACCCGGCGAGCCTGCATCGCCTGTTCGAGGAGGAGCGCGTCACCGTCTCCGCCGGCGTGCCGACCATCTGGACGGCGTTGCTGAACTGGCTTCGCGCCGACCCCTCCCGCCGCTTCGCCAACCCGCCGCGCCTGATCGTCGGCGGCACCGCGCTGCCGACCGCGATCAATGCCGGCTTCCTCAAGGACTACGGCGTCTCCATCCTCCATGCCTGGGGCATGACGGAGACCAGCCCCCTCGGCACCACCAATGCCCGCAAGCCGGAGAATGCGGACTGGGACGACGACCGCTTCCTCGACTATGCCCGGAAGCAGGGCCGCCCGCTCTTCGGCGTCGAGATCCGGGTCCGCGACGGCCAGGGCCAGGAGATCGCGCATGACGGCGTGGCCTTCGGCGAGCTCGAGGTCCGTGGCCCCTGGATCGCCGGCCAGTACTTCAACCGCCCGGGCGACGCCGCCTTCACCGAGGATGGCTGGTTCCGCACCGGCGACGTGGTGACGGTGGACGAGCTCGGCTGCATCGAGATCGTCGACCGCGCCAAGGACGTCATCAAGTCGGGCGGCGAGTGGATCAGCTCCATCACCCTCGAGAACCTGATCATGGGCCACCCGGCGGTGCAGGAGGCGGCCGTCATCGCCATGGCCCATCCGAAATGGGACGAGCGCCCGCTGCTCCTCATCCAGCCGAAGCCGGGCGCGAGCCCGACGGCGGAGGAGATCCTCGCCTTCTACGAGGGCAAGGTGGCGAAGTGGTGGATCCCCGACGCGGTGGAATTCGTCGAGAGCCTGCCGCACACCGCGACCGGCAAGCTGTGGAAGGCCGACCTCAAGGCCCGCTACAAGGATGTGCGGCGCGCGGGTGGGTGAGGGGGCTGGCCTCGGCGCCTTCATCGCCGCCCGGCCCGAGCTGCTGGCGCCGCTCCGCATCCTTGCCGGCCTGGGCCTGCCCGATGCGTGGATCGGCGCCGGCGCGCTCCGCAACCCGGTCTGGGACGCGCTCTCCGGCTTTGCCTCCGGCACCAACCCGCCGGAGGATATCGACGTCGTCTGGTTCGATTCCGCCCGCGCCACCCGCGAGGCCGATGCCGCGATCGAGGCCCGCCTGTACGCGCTCGCCCCCGGCTTTCCCTGGTCGGTCCGCAACCAGGCCCGCATGGCCGCGCGCAACGGCGACGCCCCCTGCGCCTCGGCCGCCGACGCCATCGCCCACTGGCCGGAGACCGCGACCGCCATCGCCGCCCGCTGTACCGAGACCGGCATCGAGGTCGCGGCGCCGCACGGCACCGGGGACCTCCTCGCCCTCATCCTCCGCCCGACCTCCCCGGCCAAGGCTGCGGCGATGGCCGCCCGCGCCGCCGCCAAGGGCTGGACGCGCCGCTGGCCGCGCCTGACCATGGCCCCGACCAACCGGAGCCATCCCTGATGCTGCAGCCCCCGCCCGCCGAACCCGGCATGCACGAGCAGGAGGTCGACACCCCCGCCCTGGTGCTCGACCTCGACGCCTTCGAGGCCAATCTCGACCGCATGGCGAGCCTGCTCGAGGGCACCGGCGTCAGGCTCCGCGCCCATGCCAAGACCCACAAGTCGCCGGTCATCGCGCGCCTGCAGATGGCCCGCGGCGCCGTCGGCCAATGCGTCCAGAAGGTCGCCGAGGCAGAGGTGCTGGCCTGGGGCGGCATCCCCGACATCCTGGTGAGCAACCAAGTGGTCGGCCATCGCAAGCTCGCCCGCCTCGCCGCCCTCCAGCGCATCTGCCGGGTCGCCATCTGCGTCGACGGGCCGGAGCAGGTCGAGTCCCTCGAAGCCGCCGCCGCGGCGGCCGGCACCCGCATCACCGCGCTTGTCGAGATCGATTGCGGCGCCTCCCGCTGCGGCGTCGAGGCCGGGCCGCCCACCGTGGCGCTCGCCCGGCGCATCGCCGAGAGCCCGCACCTGATCTTCGGCGGCCTTCAGAGCTACCACGGCAGCGCCCAGCACATCCGCGGCCCCGCCGAGCGCGCCGCTGCCATAGCCCATGCGGTGGAGCTGACCCGCCGCAGCGTCGAGCAGCTCCGTCAGCAGGGCCTCGACTGCGCCATCGTCGGCGGCGGCGGCACCGGCACCTTCCGCGACGAGCTGGCGAGCGGCGTCTATACCGAGATCCAGGCCGGCTCCTACGCCTTCATGGATGCCGACTATGCCCGCAACGCCGAGCCGCCGCCCTTCCGCCATGCCCTCTTCGTGCTGTCGACGGTGATGAGCCGCGCCATCCCCGGCGTCGCCGTGCTGGATGCTGGGCACAAGGCGGTGGCGATCGACAGCGGATTGCCGCTTGTCGCGGACCGCCCCGGCCTCCGCTACGCCGGCGCCTCCGACGAGCACGGCAAGCTGCTGGTGGAGGACGGCGCGCCGCCCGCGCTCGGGGAGAAGCTCCGCCTCGTCCCCGGCCATTGCGACCCGACGATCGACCGCTACGACTGGTATGTCGGGGTGCGGGGCGGCCGGGTGGAGTGCCTCTGGCCGGTCGCCTCGCGCGGCGCGATGGCCTGACGGGGGCGGGGGCGGCCCTCGCTCGCCCCGGCCCGCGGAGGTGGCGCCGGATCTCGGTCCCGGCGAGCCGGTGACGCCGGTCGCGGTTCGCCCTACCGGCGCGTCCGGTGATGGTGCCGGACGGTCGGCGCGGCGGGCTTGGGCGGCCGCGCCACCACCCGGCTGTCGCTGTCGCCCTGCTCGATTCGCGCTGCTGGCCGCAACGTCGTCCGCGTGCCGACGGCCCGGAGCAGCCCCGGCCGGGCCGCAAGGGTCGTCGCCCGGGCCGGACGGACCTCCGGCTTCGCCGCGGCGACCGCGACGCGCCGCCCCGCCCGCGGCGCCGCCGCCTGCGCCGTCGCCAGCACATGCCGGCCCCGCAGCGAGGCTGCCTGGGCCGAAGCCATGACGGCGGGCGCGCGCCGTGCCGCGACGGCGACGCCCATCTGGCCGAAGCCCTGGTCGAGCAGCGCCATCATGTGCCGGTCCCGCTCCCGGCCGGTCTGCCCGCCGAAGACGGCGGCCACCAGCCGCACCCCGTCCCGCTGCGCGCTGGCGACGAGGTTGAAGCCGCTGTCGTTCACGTAGCCGGTCTTGATGCCGTCCGCCCCGTCATACTCCTGGAGGAGGCGGTTGTGGTTCCAATGGGTCCGGCCCCGGAAGACGAAATGCGGGGTGGAGAAGAAGGTGTACCGCTCCGGGAAGTCCTGCATCAGCCGCCGGCCGAGCAGCGCCATGTCGCGCGCCGTCGTCACCTGGTCGAGATCAGGAAGACCGGAGGCGTTGCGGAAGGTGGTGCGCGTCATCCCAAGCGCCCGGGCCTTCATGGTCATCAGCTGGGCGAAGCGGTCCTCGCTGCCACCACCGAGGAACTCGCCGAGCGCCGCCGCCGCGTCATTGGCCGACTTGGTGACGAGGGCGAGGATCGCCTCCTCCACCGTCAGCGTCATGCCCGCGGTGAGGCCAAGGCGCGACGGCGCCATGGAGGCGGCATTGGCCGAGACGCGGATCGGGGTGTCGAGGGTGACGCGGCCATCGCGCAGCGCGTCGAAGGCAAGGTAGACGGTCATCATCTTGGTCAGCGAGGCCGGGTAGCGCTGCTCGTCCGGGCTGGCGGCGATCAGCACGTTGCCGCTGCGGGCATCGGTGACGATGGCGGCGTATCGCTCGCTGCCGATCTGCGCCCGGGCGGGTGGGGCCGTGGCCAGGCCACAGGTGACGGCAAGGGCCATGACGGCCCCGAAGCGCGATGCGCAGGTCCCCAACATACCAATCCCCCGATACGCGGCCCATGCCCCCCGGCCGACCTGCGAATCGAGGATAAGCTACGCCTTCGTAAGGCTCCTTGTCCACTGGAATGGGATAAGAACCACAGGAAAGCAGGGAGTTACTGGCCTTGTTTCATAGGTGGCACGGAATCTTCGGGTGTCGGCCTCGGGAGCCGTCCCAAGATCCGGGACCTATCTCACGACAGAGTGATGTTGCGGCGCGATAGAGGCTTGCTAAAGCCCCGGGCCCCGACCTACATAGCGTCATGTTGCAGCGCAGCAAAAGGCGTGCTCTCCGGGTCGTCAGTGACCCGGGCTACGCCTCAACCCATTGAGGAGCAAGGCGATGGCGGTAGTTTCCGAGGCCAAGCTGGCCGATGTGAAGAAGCTGGTGAACGAGGCTGCCGCGACCGGCGCCGCGAATACCCAGAAGGTTGTCCAGGAAAGCGCCGCCCCGGCGCATGCGACGATGGAGAAGACGATGGAGCAGGCGACTAAGGCTACCGAAGGCATGATGAAGGCCGCCGAGCAGGCCGCCGAGTTCAACCGCGGCAATGCCGAGGCGATGGCGAAGGCCGCGCAGGTCTACATGACCGGCGTGCAGGACCTCTCCAAGCAGACGCTCGCCATGATGCAGAGCCTCAGCGAGCACGCGATCGCCAGCGCCCGCGCGCTCTCCACGGTGAAGAGCCTGAAGGAGGCGACCGAGATCCAGACCTCCTACGCCCGCAGCGCGATGGAGAAGACCCTCTCCGAGACCACCAAGCTGCAGGAGGCCTCGCTGAAGCTGGCCGAGGCGACCTTCGCGCCGATCACCGCCCGCATGCAGGTTGCGGTCGAGACGATGTCGAAGCCGATCGCGGCCTGACCCCGCCCGGCCCCTCGGGGCCGGACGAGCTGGGGCCCGGCCCCGGCATCCCCGTCCTGGGGGTGCCGGGCCGGGCCCTTCATGTTTCAGGGCTTTTTCCGGGGCGCCCGCTGACCATATCCTGCGCGACCGCCCTGCTTAGCCCTTCACCTCATGCCATCCGGGGCGATATCCTGTTCGAGAGGCCGGGCCGCGCGCCCGGCTTGCCCGGATGCCCGAAGGCAGGCGAGGCCTGACCACCAGGAAGCTCATGATCGCTCAGGACAAGCCGTTGATCGAAGGGGCCACCCCGCCCAGCACGCCACCTGGGGACACCACGCCGAATACCGGCGTCGTCGTGAAGACCCGGCCGCGCACCAAGAAGCCGGCCATGTACAAGGTCTTGATGCTGAACGACGACTACACGCCGATGGAGTTCGTCGTCCACGTCCTCGAACGCTTCTTCCAGAAGAACCGGGAGGAGGCGACCCGTATCATGCTCCATGTCCACAGGCGCGGCGTCGGCGTCTGCGGCGTCTTTACCTATGAGGTCGCCGAGACCAAGGTGACTCAGGTGATGGACCTCGCCCGGCAGAACCAGCACCCGCTCCAGTGCACGATCGAAAAGGAATGATCGCCGGAAGAGCTCGTTCCGGTACATTATCGGATGGCCGAGAGCCGCGGCGCCGTCACAAGACTGCCACCCCGCCGAATGGGGGGCTCGTCGAGCCTGCCGGGACGACCCAGATCATGCCCACGCCTATCGCCGGTTTTCCGATCGGCGCAGAGTTCAGCGGAAACCCACCCATGGCCCTGGATGTTCCAGGTTTGTTGGGTTCCATCGGGGAGCGTCGCTAAGCATGTTGTCCCGCAATCTCGAGCAGACGCTCCACCGCGCCCTCGGCCTGGCCAATGAACGCCGGCACGAATACGCGACACTGGAGCACCTCCTTCTCGCCCTCACCGACGACACCGACGCGGCCACCGTGCTGCGGGCCTGCGGCGTCGACAACGACAAGCTCAAGCGTGACCTGACCGAGTTCCTGGACAAGGACCTCGCGGGCCTCGTGACCGAGCGTGCCGGCGACCCGAAGCCGACCGCCGGCTTCCAGCGCGTCGTCCAGCGCGCCGCCATTCACGTCCAGTCCTCCGGCCGGGACGAGGTGACGGGCGCCAATGTGCTCGTCGCCCTGTTCTCCGAGCGGGAGAGCCATGCCGTCTACTTCCTGCAGCTACAGGACATGACGCGGCTGGACGCGGTGAACTTCATCTCCCACGGCATCGCCAAGGCGCCCGGCCGCGCGGCCAACCGCCCGGTGCAGGGCACGCCAACCACCAGCCAGGCGCCTGAGGAGCCGGAGAAGGAGGAGAAGCCGCGTGGCGGCCGCGGCCAGGACGCGCTCTCCAACTACTGCGTCAACCTCAACAAGAAGGCGCAGCAGGGCAAGATCGACCCTCTGATCGGCCGCGACCACGAGATCGAGCGGACGATCCAGATCCTCTGCCGCCGCACCAAGAACAACCCGCTCTATGTGGGCGACCCGGGCGTCGGCAAGACGGCGATCGCCGAGGGACTGGCCAAGCGCATCATCGAGGGCGACGTGCCCGAGGTGCTGGCCAAGTCGACCATCTACGCGCTCGACATGGGCAGCCTGCTCGCCGGCACCCGCTACCGCGGCGATTTCGAGGAGCGGCTGAAGGCCGTCGTCAACGAGCTCGAGCAGCAGCCCGGCTCCATCCTCTTCATCGACGAGATCCACACCGTCATCGGTGCGGGTGCGACCTCGGGCGGGGCGATGGACGCCTCGAACCTGCTGAAGCCGGCGCTGGCCCAGGGCACGCTGCGCTGCGTGGGCTCGACCACCTACAAGGAATACCGCAACTACTTCGAGAAGGACCGGGCCCTCGTCCGGCGCTTCCAGAAGATCGACGTCAACGAGCCGACGGTCGAGGATGCGGTGAAGATCCTCCAGGGGCTCAAGACGAACTACGAGAAGCACCACAAGGTCCGCTACACGCCGGAGGCGATCCGCGCCGCCGTCGAGCTCTCGGCCAAGTACATCCATGACCGGAAGCTGCCGGACAAGGCGATCGACGTGATCGACGAGGTCGGCGCCTCCCGCATGCTGCAGCCCGAGGGCAAGCGGAAGAAGACCGTCACGCTGAAGGACGTCGAGGAGATCGTGGCGAAGATCGCCCGCATTCCACCGAAGACCGTCAGCAACGACGACAAGGAGACGCTCAAGACTCTCGAGCGCGACCTGAAGTCGATGGTCTTCGGCCAGGAAGCGGCAATCGAGGCGCTGTCCGCCGCCATCAAGCTGTCCCGGGCTGGGCTGCGCGATGCGGAGAAGCCGATCGGCAACTACCTCTTCTCCGGCCCCACGGGCGTCGGCAAGACCGAGGTGGCGAAGCAGCTGGCGAAGACCCTCGGCATCGAGCTGATCCGCTTCGACATGTCCGAGTACATGGAGCGGCACTCGATCAGCCGGCTGATCGGCGCGCCCCCGGGCTATGTCGGCTTCGACCAGGGCGGTCTGCTGACCGACAGCATCGACCAGCACCCGCATGCGGTCCTGCTGCTTGATGAGATCGAGAAGGCGCATCAGGATCTCTACAACATCCTGTTGCAGGTGATGGACCACGGGAAGCTGACCGACCACAACGGCAAGACGGTCGACTTCCGCAACGTGATCCTGATCATGACTACCAATGCCGGCGCGGCCGACATGGCGAAGCCCGCCATCGGCTTCGGCAGCAGCGTCCGGGTGGGCGAGGATACGGAGGCCATCCAGCGGATGTTCACCCCCGAATTCCGCAACCGGCTGGATGCGGTGGTGCCCTTCTCCGGCCTGTCGCAGGAAATCGTCGGCCAGGTGGTCGAGAAGTTCGTGATGCAGCTGGAGGCCCAGCTCGCAGACCGCAACGTGACCATCGAGCTCAGCTCGGCGGCCAAGGAGTGGCTGGCCGAGAAGGGCTACGACCCGCTCTATGGTGCGCGGCCGCTGGCCCGCGTCATCCAGGAGCACATCAAGAAGCCGCTCGCCGAGGAGCTGCTCTTTGGCAAGCTCGCCAAGGGCGGTTCGGTGAAGGTGAACCTGCGCGACGGCGCGCTGGCCTTCGACTACCAGGAGGCTGCGCCGCCCGCCTTGCCGAAGCCCGAGGAAGGGCCCGGCGATGGCGAGGCGGAGAAGGAGCCGGAGGCGGTGGAGTAGCGCTCCACCCCATCCTGACGGAGACTGGACGGGCGCGGGGGACATCCTCCGCGCCCGTTTTCATTCGGGGAGAAGCCAGTGAGCGCCATCAAGGATTGGGATGCCTACAACGCCGCCGAGCGGGCACGCGGCAAGGAGCTCAGCGAGCTGCATCCGGAGCTGGTGAAGGGCTTCGGCGCGCTCAGCCGCGGCGCGGCGGCGACGCAGCATCTGGATGCCAAGACGCGGGAGCTGATCGCCCTCGCGGTCGCCATCACGACGCGCTGCGACGGCTGCATCGACGCGCATGTGCGGAAGGCGAAGGTCGCCGGCGCCAGCAAGGCGGAGATGGCCGAGGCGATGGGCGTCGCCGTCGCGCTCAATGCGGGCGCCGCCTTCACCTATGCGCTGCACGTCCTCGACGCGGCGGGCGAATCAGGCGGCTGAACGGGTCCAGGAGCCGGCCAGGCCCAGCATGAGGGCGCCGAGGCTGCCCTCCTGCACGGCGCTGGCGGCTTCGGCCAGGGGGAACCAGCGGCGCTCGCGCTGCGCCTTCTCCGGCCAGTCCTCCAGCAACTCCTCGACGGCAAGGGGGAAGACATCCACCTTGCAGGTCACGGTGGCGCCGTCGCGGAGCCGCTTCGGATAGGCGTAGGTGCCGATCGGCTTCTCGGCAATGCGGCCGCGGATGCCGGCCTCCTCATAGGCCTCGCGCTCGGCCTGGCGGGCGGGGCCGCATTTCTCGGTCCAGCCCTTGGGCAGGACCCAGCGCCGCGTCTCCCGGCTGGTGACCAGCAGGACCTGCATCTCGCCCTCCGCCTGCCGGAAGGGCAGGGCGGCACATTGGCGTCCGCGGCGGGATGGCTTCGACGAACGGGACATGGCCTATAGATATGCAATCTAGTTGAGCGATGCTGTGCGAATGTTAACACAACCCTTGTGACACGTGGTCGTGAAAAGGCGCCAGCGGCCGGTTGCTACCGCGTACCGAACATCCGGTCGCCGGCATCGCCGAGGCCTGGGACGATGTAGCCATGGCCGTCCAGATGGCTGTCGATGGCGGCCGTCCAGATCGGCACCTCCGGATGGGCGCCGTGGAAGCGCTCGATCCCCTCCGGCGCGGCGAGCAGGCAGACGAGGCGCAGCTCGTGGCAGCCGCGCTCCTTCAGCCGGTCGACCGCGGCGACGGCGCTGTTGGCGGTGGCCAGCATCGGGTCGAGGACGATCACCAGCCGCTCCGCCACGTCGGGCGGCGCCTTGAAGTAGTATTCGACGGCCTGGAGGGTCTTCGGGTCGCGGTAGAGGCCGATATGGGCGATGCGGGCCGAGGGGACGAGGTCCAGCATCCCGTCGACGAAGCCCATCCCGGCGCGGAGGATGGGGGCGAAGACCAGCTTCTTGCCAGAGAGGATCGGCGTCCTCATCCGGGCCAGAGGGGTCTCGATCTCGACCTCCTCCAGCGGCAGATCGCGCGTCACCTCATAGGCCAGCAGCATGCCGATCTCGTTCAGCAGGCGGCGGAAGCCCTGGGTGGAGCGCTCGGCGCTACGCATCAGCGAGAGCTTGTGCTGCACCAGCGGGTGGCGGACGACATGGACCTGGCGCATCGGGAACCCTTCAGAAGACGGTGCCATCGCTGGCGATGCGGAGCGGCGGGCCGCCATCGGCGCGGCGCTCGGCGGCGAGGCGCCGACCGGCCCACCAGGTGCCGCCCTCCAGCACGCGGGCCAGCGGGAAGGCCTCCGCGGTGACGCCGAGGCGCGCGCGGACCAGCGGCGCGATCCGGTCGAGCAGCGCGACGGTCAGCGCCCGCCAGCCGACGATGAGCGGCGAGCCCGGCGCGTGCTCGCGCCCGGCATCCGTGGGGTCGGCAAGGCGGATGACGCCCATGTCGAGGAAGAGGCCGCCATTGCGGTACTCCGGCAGGCCGGTCAGCGCGTCGATGGCGGTGACGCGGATGCCCGCCTCCTCCAGCGGCTCGATCAGCGAATAGGCGAGCCATTGCGAGAGCTTGTGGAAGGGCACCGGCCCGTCCGCGATGGCCGGATGCGGCCAGGCATCGGCGCCATGCGGCCAGATCGGGCCGAGCCGGTGGAGCAGGGCGATGAGGATCGCTCGCGCCGGCAGCGCACCGCCCTCAGCCTCCGCCGCCAGATGGTCGAAGAGCGTGCCCGGGCGGCCGGGCACCGCCTCGCCCAGGCGGCGCAGCAGGGCGGCGCGGCCCTCGAGGCCGACCAGCGGATTGTCCGTGCTCACCTGGAAGCCCGCGGCCAGGTCGGCGGTGGTGATTGTGGCAAGCCGCGCCGCATCCGCCCGCGCGCTGCGGCCGTCGGTGGCGAAGGCGCCAGCCATCATCATGCGGAAGCTGGCGACGGCGAGGCCTTCCGACCGGGCGAAGACCTGGCCCGTCTTCGCCTCGCGGTAGCGCCAGGCCATGCCGGCGCCGGCATCGAGCAGGACGGAGGTGATGGCAAGGTCGAAGGCCATCCGCGGGTCGCGGTGGGGGAAGGCGGCCCAGCGGTCGACGCCGCCCACGGCGAAATGCCGCCAGCGGGCATGGAAGGGGACGGCGAGGTCCGGGTAATTCTCCCGCACCACCTGCGCGACGAAGTCGGCGGTGGCGGGCAGCCGGCCGAGATCGAGGACCCAGCCCTCCAGCCGCCCCGCCTCGGCGAGGGCGAAGAGCGCCTCGCACCGCTCCCGCACCGCCTCCGGCGTCAGGAGATCGCTCACATGCTCTCCAGCGGCCGGCCGACGGTGCGGGCGAGGTCGGCGGGGCTCGGCGCGTCGGGGGCGAAGTAGCCGGCCGCCTTCTTCGCCTCCATCTCCACGGCGGCATCGGGCGGGATGCGGTCGGGCGGGATGGGGATGCGCTCCAGCACCTCGATGCCCTGCTCCACCATCGCCTCGTATTTCATGTTGGACATGGAGACGAGGCGGTGGATGCGCGTCACGCCGAGCCAGTGCAGCACATCCGGCATCAACTGCTGGAAGCGCGCATCCTGCACGCCCGCGACGCATTCCGTCCGCTCGAAATAGGTGGCGGCCTGGTCGCCGCCCTCCTGGCGCTTGCGGGCATTGTAGACGAGGAATTTCGTCACCTCGCCGAGCGCCCGCCCCTCCTTGCGGTTGTAGACGACGAGGCCGACGCCGCCCTCCTGCGCCGCCCGCACCCCCTCCTCGATCCCCTGGATGAGATAGGGCCGGCAGGTGCAGATGTCGGAGCCGAAGACGTCGGAGCCGTTGCACTCGTCGTGCACCCGGCAGGCGAGGCGGGTATGGCGGTCCGCCAGCGCCCGCGGGTCGCCGAAGATATAGGCGGTGATGCCGCCGATGGGGGGGAGGAAGACCGAGAGGTCCGGCCGCGTCACCAGCTCCGGATACATCCCCCCCGTCTGCTCGAAGAGGGTGCGACGGAGGTCGTGCTCGGCGACGCCGAAGCGCTCGGCAATCCCCGGAAGCCACCAGACCGGGTCGATCGCCGCCTTGGTGACCGAGACATCGCCATTCGGGTGCAGCACCTGCCCGTCCGGCGCCAGCTCGCCGGCGCCGATCAGCGCGTTCAGCTCCGCCATGTTCAGCCGGGCGCGGGTGATGGCGATGGTCGGGCGGATGTCGATGCCCTCGCCGATCGCCTGGCCGAAGGCCTGGCCGGTGACATGGCCCCAGGGGTCGAGCGAGACGATGCGCCCCGGCTCGCCCCATTGCGGATAGGGCCCGATCTCCGTCACCGGATGGGTGTTGGCGAGGTCCGGCCGCTGCAGCGGCGAGAGGGCGCCGGCCGAGACCGCGAGCGCCCGGTAGAGCGAGTAGGACCCGCCATGGGTGCCGATGACGTTGCGGTCGGAGGGCCGGGTGACGGAGCCGATGACCGGCCCGCGCACCTCCGGCGTCGCCGCCCCCCAGCGCAGCGGCCAGCGATGCGCCTGGGGCTCCGGGTGGGAGGTGAGGCGGATGTGGCGCGGGGCGTTGCTGCTCATGCGGCGCAGCTTGCCAGGATGCGTGCCCGGTTCAAAGTGCCGCTTCCGTGGTAGCAACGGACGGTGCCGGCACCCTATCCTCCCCGCATGCCCCCGGCACGAGGGGCTCCACAGGGAGGAGATACGCATGGAACGCCGCATCCTCGCGGGCGGGATCGCCGGTCTTGCCGGCGCCGCCTCGCTTGCCGCCCCCAACCTCGCCAGCGCGCAGCCACGCATCCGCTGGCGCTGCCCGAACAGCTTCCCGAAGACCCTCGACACCCTCTACGGCGCGGCCGAGATCGTGGCGCGCCGGGTGCGGGAGATGTCGGACGGCGCCTTCGAGATCACCGTCTCCGGCCCCGGCGAGATCGTGCCCGCGCTGCAGATCATGGATGCGGTGGGGCAGGGCTCGGTCGAGTGCGGCTTCACCTCCAGCCTCTTCTACTTCGGCAAGGATCCGAGCCTGGCGATCAGCACGACCCTGCCCTGGGGGATGCCGAGCCGGGCGATGTTCGCTTGGCTCAACTACGGCGGCGGGCGCGACCAGCTGCGCGAGGTGTTCCGCGACCAGGGCGTGGTCGCCATCCCCGCCGCCTGCACCGGCGCACAGATGGGTGGCTGGCTGAAGAAGGAGATCCGCGCGCCGGAGGACCTCCGAGGGCTGAAATTCCGCATCGCCGGGCTTGGCGGCAGCGTCATGGCGAAGCTCGGCGTCGTCGCCCAGCAGATCGCGCCCGGCGACATCTACCCGGCGCTGGAGCGCGGCGTGATCGACGGCGCCGAGTATATCGGCCCCTATGACGACGAGAAGCTCGGCTTCGGCCAAGTGGCGAAATACTACTACTACCCCGGCTTCCAGGAGATCGGGCCCAGCACCGACTTCATGATCAACCAGCGGGTCTGGGACGCGCTGCCGAAGCCCTACCAGTCCATGCTGGAGACCGCCTGCGCCGAGGCCTGGCATGCGACGACGGCGAAATACGACGTGCTGAACCCGCCGGCGCTGCGGCGGCTGGTGGCGGCCGGCACCCAGCTCCGCCCCTATCCGCGGGAGGTGATGGCGGCGCTCTACAAGGCGGCGCAGGAGCTCTACGCGGAGCTCGGCGCGCAGAATGCCCGCTTCAAGCGCATCCACGAACATTGGGACAAGTTCCGGCTGGAGCAGGTCCAGTGGTTCCGCGTGGCCGAGGACAGCGCGGCGAACTTCGTCGCCGTGACCACGGCGCAGCGCTGACCGGACCCGTCAGGCGGCTTCCGCCGCCTGGCGCCCGAGGATGAAGTCCGCCGCCCGCTCCGCGATCATCAGCGTGGTCGCATAGGTGTTGGCAGAGGGCATGCTCGGCATGATCGAGGCATCGACGACGCGCAAGGCCTGCATGCCATGCACCAGCAGCCGGTCGTTCACCACCGCGGTCGGGTCGGTCTCCGGCCCCATGCGGGCGGTGCCGATCAGGTGGTAGGTGGTGCTGCCGTTGCGCTTGGCGAAGTCGAGCAGCTCGTCATCCGTCTGCGCCTGGGGCCCCGGCAGCGTCTCGGCCTCGAGATACCGGCTGAGCTCCGGCGTGTTCAGCATCCGCCGCACCAGCCGCATGCCGCCGAGATGCACGCGCACATCCATCGGGTCGGAGAGGTAGTTCGGGTTGATCACCGGGTCCTCGAAGACATCCGTGCTGCGCGCGGTGACCCAGCCGGTGCTCTCCGGCCGGTGCTGCCAGGCGCCGGCGGTGACGCCCGGATAGTCATCCAGCACATAGACTTTGCCCTCGACATAGGAGCCGGGGGTGAAGACGCATTGCAGGTCCGGCACGTCGAGCCCCTCGAAGCTCTTCCAGAAGACATGCACATGGGAGGGCGCGACGGCCAGGATGCTCGGCCGGCGCAGCCCCCAGCGGGCGATCTGCATCCCGAGCTTCACGCCGCGGCCGAGCTGGTTCAGCGTCTCGACGCCCGGCTTCGCCCGCATGACGAAGCGCGAGGCGTAGTGGTCGCGGAAATTGGCGCCGACGCCGCGCAGCGCGTGCACCACGGGCACGCCGAGCCGCTCCAGCAGGTCGGCGGGGCCGACGCCCGAGACCTGCAGCAGCCGCGCCGTGTTCACCGTGCCGGCGGAGAGGATGACCTCGCGCCGCGCCCGCACCTCGCGCGGCGGGGCGCCGCGGGCGGCGAGGTAGCGGATGCCGACCGCGCGCTTGCTCTCGAAAAGGATGGCGCTGGCCCGCGCATTGGTCCGCACCTCGAGGTTCGGCCGCTTCATGGCCGGCTTGAGGAAGGCCCGCGCCGCCGAGACGCGCCGCCCGTTGCGGATCGCCCGCTGGAAGTAGCCGACGCCCGCTTGGTCGCCGCTGTTGTAGTCGCGGGCGCGAGGGATGCCCAATCCGACGCAGCCCTCGATGAAGGCCTCCGAGACCGGGTGGATCCAGTCCATGTCGGTGACGGGGATGCCGTCCTCGTTCCGCCCACGCGACTCGTCGCCGTCGCCGATGCGGTTCTCGCTGCGCCGGTAGTAGGGCAGGCAGTCCGCATAGCCCCAGCCGCGGTTGCCGCGCTGCGCCCAGTTGTCGAGATCCGCCGGCTGGCCGCGGTTGTAGACCATGCCGTTGACCGAGGAGGAGCCGCCGAGCGTCCGCCCCTGCGTGGTGCTGATGCGCCGCCCCCCGGTCATCGGCAGCGGCTCGGTCTTGAACTGCCAGGTGACGCCTGGGTCGACCAGCGTCTTGATGAAGCCGGCGGGGATGTGGATGAAGGGGTTGCGGTCCGGCGGCCCTGCCTCCAGCACGCAGACGGTGACGCGCGGGTCGGCGCTCAGCCGGTTGGCGAGGACGGAGCCGGCGGCGCCCGACCCCACGATCACATAGTCGAAGCTGTCGGCATCCATGGGCGGCGTCCTGCTGATCCGTCCCCTCAGGCTATAAACCGAACCCCGACGCTGCCAAGCCGCCCGAACTCCGCCCGAACCGCATCCCCTGGCCGGATCTCGAGCGGCACCATGCAGGTGCCCGTCGTCACATAATGCCCGGCAACGAGGCCAGGCCCATGGCCCGCCAGCTCATTCGCCAGCCAGGTCAGGGCGATGCGCGGGTCGCCCAGCACATTGGCCCCGATCCCCTCGCGCCCGTAGCGCCCGCCGACCTGCGCGCTGACGGGATGGGCGGCGAGGTCGACCTCGCGCCAATCCGCCGGCGCCTCGGGGCCGAGGACGAACTGATGGGCGCATGCATTGTCGGCGATGAGCTGCGGGCCGCCCGCCGTGGCGAAGTCCTCGAAGCGGCTGTCCGGCACCTCGATGCCGAGATGCAGCGCGCCGACCGCCGCCATCACCTCGGCCTCGGCATAGGGCGCCGGCCTCGGCGGCAGGTCGCGCGCGAGGCGGAAGACGAATTCCGGCTCCGCGACCAGCATGGCATTGGCGCCGAGCGGCACGGCGGCCCCATCGGCGAAGACGCGGCTGGCGAGGATGCGGCCGGCGAGCGGACCGTCCACCCCGATATGCGCCTGCCCGGCCTTGCTCGTGGCGGCGATCTTCCAGCCGAAGAGCGGCCGCCCGTCGCGGCCCTCCAGCCGGGCCTGAATCGCGTAGCCCTCGGCCCGGCTCGCCGGCCGCATCGGGGCGGGGAGCGCGGGCAGGCGGGTTCCCTCCCGCCAATGCTGCCAGAGCAGCGCCGCGGCGGCCTCGGCCGCGCCGTCGTCGAGCATCCTCGCCTCTCCCAAGCCTGCCGTCAAAATCCTTCAAGCACGATCTTGCCCCGCACGCGTCCCGCCCCGATGGCGGCATGGGCGCGGCGCAGGTTCCCGGCGGTGATCCGGCCGTAATGCTCCGGCGCGGCCGGGCGCAGGACGCCACCGTCGATCAGCGATGCCGCCTCGGTCAGGATGGCGTGCTGGCGCTCCATATCGGCGGTGCGGAACATCGGCCGGGTGAACATCGCCTCCCAATGGATTGAGACGCTCTTGAACTTGACAAGACGCAGGTCGAGCGGCTCCGGGTCGTCGATCAGCCCGAAGCGGCCCTGCGGCGCGATCAGCTTGGCGATCTGGGCCCATGCGGCGGCATCGGTATGGGTCGAGAAGACGTAGCGCACCGGGCCGAAGCCCTTCACCTGCGCGGCGAGCGGCTGGCCGTGGTCTACCACCTCATGCGCCCCGCACGCGCGCACCCAGGCGGTGCTCTCGGGGCGGGAGGCGGTGCCGATGATCCGCAGCGAGGTCAGCGCCCGCGCCAGGGCGATGGCGATGGAAGGCACCCCGCCGGCGCCCCCCAGCATGAGCAGCGACTCGCCTGCGCCACCGCCACGGGGGATCTCCAGCCGGTCGAACAGCATCTCCCAGGCGGTCAGCGTGGTCAGCGGCAAGGCCGCCGCGGCGGCATGGGAGAGCGTCGCGGGCTTGCGCCCGACAATCCGCTCGTCGACCAGTTGCAACTCGGCATTGGAGCCCGGACGGTCGAGGACGCCGGCGTAGAAGACCGCGTCGCCGGGGCGGAAGAGCGTGCAGTCCGGCCCCACCGCCTCGACGATGCCGGAGGCGTCGTAGCCCAGCACCCGGGGCGCCTCGGCCGAGGCCTCGAAGACGGCCCGGCTCTTCGCATCCCGCGGATTGACCGAGACGGCCTGCACCCGGACCAGCAGGTCGCGGCCTTCCGGCACGGGCGGCGCCGGGAGGTCGAGGTCCTGGAGCGAGCGCGGGTCGGCGATCGGCAGGCCGCGCTCGGTATAGCCGACGGCCTTCATGCGGCGCCCTCTCGCAGCGGCCGGAAGAAGGCGGCAATCTCCTCCGCCAGCGCCACCGGCTGCTCCATGGCGGCGAAATGCCCGCCGCGCTCCATCGGCGTCCAGCGGCGGATGTCGGTATAGGTCCGCTCGGCGATGCTGCGGGGCGGGCGCCGGATCTCCTTCGGGAAGGCGGCATAGCCCATCGGCACATCCACCGTGCGCCCCTCCGGGATCGGCCAGGCTCCGTGCAGCCGCGCGTAATAGGGCCAGAAGGAGGCACCGATGCAGCCGGTGAACCAGTAGAGGGCGATGTTGGCGAGCAGGCGGTCGCGCGGATGCACGCTCTCCACGTCGCCGTCGCAATCCGACCAGGCGCGGAATTTCTCGACGATCCAGGCGGCGAGGCCGGCCGGGCTGTCATTCAGCGCGAAGGCGAGCGTCTGCGGCCGCGTGCCCTGGATCCACTGGTAGCCGGTCTCCTCCCGCGTCCAATAGGCAACCTCCTCGAGGTAGCGCCGCTCCTCCGGCGTCGGGTTTTCGGGCGGCGGCTGGTCGGGGCGGAGGGAAAGCAGGTTGAGATGGATGCCGACCAGCTTCTCCGCATGCGCCACGCCGAGGCGGGAGGCGGTGAAGCCGCCCCAGTCGCCGCCCTGCGCGCCGAATCGCTCATAGCCGAGCACCCCGGTCATCAGATGGGCGAGGCAATCCGCCACCGCCTCGATCGGGAAGCGCGGCTGGCCGGGGCGGAAGGAAAGGCCGTAGCCGGGCAGCGAGGGCACGACCACGGTGAAGGCATCCGCCGGATCGCCGCCGAAATGCGCCGGGTCGGTGAGGCGCGGGATGATGTCGAGGAACTCGAAGACCGAGCCGGGCCAGCCATGCATCAGCAGCAGCGGCATCGGCGCCGGCCCCTGGCCGGGGACGTGCAGGTAATGCAGGTCGATGCCATGGAGGGGGACGGTGAATTGCGGGAAGGCGTTCAGCCGCGCCTCGGCATGGCGCCAGTTGAAGCCGGTCTGCCAATAGGCGAGCAGCCCGCCCAGGTAGTCGACATCCGTGCCGGTGGCCCAGGGCTCGCCCGGCGGCTGGTCGGGCATGCGGGTCAGGGCGAGGCGGGCTTTGAGATCGGCGATCGCCTGGTCGGGAATCTCGAGGCGGAAGGGCCGGGGGGTCGGGACCATGGTGTCCTCCTGCGCGCAGGCGAGCGCGAGGGGCGGCGCGCGTCAAGCGATGGAACGCTTGGCGATGCATCGCGGCCGGGCAGGGCGGCCTCAGCGCGGCGCGGCATTCTCCGGACTCGCCGGCCGCCCGGCGGCGACGCCGGCCAGCCAGCGGTCGCGGTAGCGGATGCGCAGGCGCCGCGGCGAGGGCGGCATCAGCCGCATCCCCTGCGCGGCGACGCGGTAGACGACGCGGCGGAGGATGTCCTTTGGCGTCCCGCCGCCGGCATAGTTGCGGCCCTCGCCGACGCCGTAGCGGAAGGCGCGGTCGAGGATCCAGCCCTCCTCCATCTGCTCCGGGCGGATGATGTGGCGGACGCGGGCCGAGGCCTCGAACCAGCCGCGGTGCCCGGCCGCCTCCAGCCGGCGCAGCAGCTCCGTCTCGCTGCCCATGGCGTAGAGCGGGTTGGTGCCGTCCGGCCCGACATGCTCGGCGAAGCGGGTGCCGGCGCGGAACAGGTCGGCGCGGATCGCCATGTTCGGGCCGAAGATGTCGGCGAAGCCGCAGGGCCCGCTCGGCCGCCGCTGCTGCGCGTAGAGCACGCTGAACTCGACGACCGCCTCCGACAACCAGTCCGGCTTCGGCCGCGGCCAGTCGGGCAGCACCGTGCCGCCGAAGAGGTCCGCCTCGGAATGCTGGTCGGCCGCCGCCTGCAGGCGGACCAGCCAGTCCGCATCCGGCAGCACGTCGTCATCGGTGAAGACGGCGAGGCGGCCGGCGAGCTCCGGCAGGGCGAGGTTCAGCGCGCGGTTCTTGCCCGGCTTCGGGCAGGAGAGGATGGTCAGCGGCAGCCGCCCGGCGAAGCCCTGCAGCACCTCCGGCGTGTTGTCGCCGCTGCCGTTGTCGATAACGACGAGCTTCCAGCCGCCTTCGGGCGAATCAAGCCCGGTGAAGGCTTCCAGCACGCGGGGAATGGCCTGCGCCCGGTTGCGGGTGGCGAAGAAGACGGTCAGGGCAGGCTCGGTCATCGATGCGTCTTGCCGGCTTCATCGGCGCGGGCACCGATGTCGAGGGTCGGGATGATCGGCTCGGCATCGCGCCGCAGCAGCGCGCGCAGCAGCCGGGCCGGCAGCGTGCGCTTCCTGTGCTCGCCCATCAGCGCCATGCGGGTGAAGCCGCGCGCATAGGCGAGGCGCCAGCGCAGCCCGAGCAGCGCCGTGCTGCCCGGCGGCAGCAGCGCCGTCGGCAGGGTGATGGCCTCCACGGCGAGGCGGCGCGGCAGCTCGCGCCAGACCTGCCCGGGGGCGCCGAGGATGCGCCGCGTGGCGACCGTCGAGGCGCCCTGCCAGTAGAGCCGGTCGAGCAGCCATTCCGGCCGCAGGCGCTTCGCCTGGATCTGGTGACGGACCACGATCCGGCTGTCGTACCAGGCGGAGAAGCCGCGGTCCTGCAGGCGCCAGCCGACCTGAACATCCTCGTCGGAGAGCAGCAGCTTGCCGACGCGCCCGAGGCGGTCGGCGAAGCCGCCCATCTCGAGCAGCGGCCGGCGCTGCACGATCATGTTGACGCCGTAGGGCTCGAGCCCCTGCGGCACCTGCGGCGTGCGGAACTCGCCCTCGCCCTCCCATTCGATGATGGAGAGCACGCCGCGCAGGCTTTCCGGCCACCAGTCCGGCAGCGGCGCCTCCCAGACCGGCAGCACGCGGCCGGCGAGCACGCCGGGCCACGGGTCGCGCCGCGAGGTGACGTCCTGGATGCGCTCGATCCAGTCCGGCATCGCCAGCGCGTCGTCGTCGAGATAGGCGATGAAATCCGCGTCGCTGGCCTCGGCGCCGCGGTTGCGCGCGGCGCTGGCGCCCGGGCGGTCGACGCGCAGCAGCCGCGCATTGGGCAGCGGCCCGACCATGCTGGCCAGTTCCTCGCTCACCGAGGCGCTGCAGCAGCTGTCGACGACGATGATGTCGAAACCGTCGGACCCGACCGTCTGCTGGCGCAGGCTCTCGAGGCAGGTGCGCACGTAGTGCGGCCGGTCATGCGTGACCAGGCAAGCGGTGACGCTCGGCACGCGTCCGGCGGATGGCGGTGCCGCCCCGCCCGGGTGTGTCGCTGTCATCCTCACCTCGGCAGTGACCGTATCCCGCATCCGCCATCATGTCCCGGAAGTCGCCGGAAAATAGGTGTGATAGGCATGTGAAGGAAAGGTCGCGTCGCCCTTTCGACGCCGGGGAGGCAGTCACTTTGCGTTGCGCGCGCACATCGTAATGCCGGCGCGCCAGGGTTGCATGCAGCCGGCGAAAAAACGGTCAATCCTTGGTGTCCAAACCGGGACGTTTCTGCGTGATGGCACGGGTCTCACGCCAATGGCATTACCCGAAACGGGGGGCGGGTGGGATTTTGCACTGCGTCAAATGATCGGGTTGCTGAATGCAAGGCGTGCAGACGAGCGAGGCGCTCCCTGGAACGAAGCGGCTTCTGCCGCTGGCCGTCGATCTCGACGGGACGCTTCTGGCGACCGATACGCTGCATGAAGGGCTGGTAGAAGCGCTGCTGCGCAGCCCGGGCGCCTTCCCCGGCCTATTGCGCAGCCTGCCGGAAGGCCGCGCCGCCTTCAAGCGCCGCGTCAGCCGCCAGGCGCCGGCCAATGCGGCGGGGCTGCCGCTGCGGCAGCCCTTCCTCGACTGGCTGCGCGAGCAGCATAGCCTCGGCCGCGAACTGCATCTTGTCACCGCCGCCGACCAGGCGATCGCCGATGCGGTCGCCGCGCATCTCGGCCTGTTCCGCAGCGCGACCGGCAGCGACGGCACGCGCAACCTGCGCAGCGAGGAGAAGGCGGAGTTCCTCCGCCGCTCCTTCCCCGGAGGCTTCGCCTATGCCGGCGACAGCCAGCACGACCTGCCGGTCTTCGCCGCCGCCTCCGAGATCGTGCTGGTCAATGCCAGCGCCGCCACCGCGGCCGCCGCGCGGGGCCTCAACCCGGCCGTCATCGCCGAATTCCCGCCCGAGGGCTCGAGGCTGCGCACCTGGCTCGGGGCGCTGCGCCTGCATCAGTGGTCGAAGAACGTCCTGGTGCTGGTGCCCCTGCTGCTCGGGCACAAGCTGCACGATTCGACGGCGATCCTTCATTGCGTGCTCGGCATGCTGCTGCTGAGCCTCGCCGCCTCGGGCACCTACCTACTGAACGACCTGGCGGACCTCAACGCCGACCGGCAGCACCGCAAGAAGCGGCATCGCGCCATCGCCTCGGGCCGCATCCGACCGCTGCATGCGCTGGCGGCCGCGATCGGGCTGATCGTCTTCGCGCTACTGGCGCCGCTGCTGTTCCGGCCGATGCTCTCCGTCGCCATCATCGGCTATTGCGGCCTGTCGCTGCTGTATTCCGGCGGGCTGAAGCGCATCGCGCTCGTCGACACGCTGACCATCGCCGCGCTCTTCACCATGCGGCTCTGCCTCGGGATCGAGCTCGCCGACGTCCCCTATTCGCCCTGGCTCGTCGCCTTTGCCAGCTTCTTCTTCTTCTCCCTCGCGCTCGCCAAGCGGCATTGCGAGCTCATGGAGGCGCGCGACGGCGGCGGCCTCGCCCGGCGCGGCTGGGAAGTGGAGGACTGGCCGCTGACGCTCGGCTTCGGCGCGGCGGCAGGGCTCGGCGCCCTGCAGATCATGATCCTCTATGTCGCCAACGACGCGCTGCCGTCGCGCATGTACTCGCATCCTGCCTGGCTCTATGTCGCGCCCGGGGCGGTCGCCCTCTGGTTGATGCGCATCTGGCTGCTCGCGCATCGCAAGCAGTTGCAGCATGATCCGGTGGTGTTCGCCTTGCGCGATCCCTGGTCCTGGGGCATCGGCACGGTCGCCGCCACCGCCATCGTCCTGGCGCTGTAGGACAGGAAGGCATGCCCGATACGCTGGCCGCGCGCGCGGCAATGCGCACCATTGGCTGGAAGCAGACGTCGTTGCAGGGCTGGGGCCGTTCGAGCCTCAGCCCCTGCCTCGCCGCGCGGCCGGAGCGGCTGCGCGAGCTGCAGGCCGCTCTCGATGCGCCGGAGGGGCGGACGCTCATCGCCCATGGCGGCGGGCGGAGCTATGGCGACGCGGCGCTCAACACCGATGGCGCGGTGGTCGTCACCGGGCGGCTCGACCGCATCCTCGGCTTCGATCCGGCGACGGCCGAGCTGATGGCGGAGCCGGGCGTCACCTTCGCCGACCTGCTCGAGGTCTTCCTGCCGCGCGGCTTCGCGGCGCCGGTCTCGCCGGGCACCTCCCATGTGACGCTCGGCGGCGCGCTGGCGAATGACGTGCACGGCAAGAACCACCACCAGGCCGGCAGCTTCGGCGACCATGTGCGCTGGTTCGACCTGCTGCTGCCCGATGGGCGGATGCAGCGCGTCTCGCCGGAGGGCGACCCGGCCCTGTTCCAGGCGACGGTTGGCGGCATCGGCCTCACCGGCCTCATCGCCGCGCTCTGCCTCCGCCTGATGCGCGTCCCCTCCAATGCGCTCACGGTACACCGGCGGCGGGTGCGGGACCTCGACGACTTCCTCGCCGGCTTCGAGGCCGCCGCCGGCGCGACCTGGTCGGTCGGCTGGATCGATGCGCTGGCGGGCGGCGCCTCGCTCGGCCGCGGCGTGCTGGAGACAGCGGAGCCGAGCGAGGCGGGGCTCGAGGCCCGCCCGCCCAGGGCACGCCGCTTCCCCGTCGATGCGCCGGGCTGGCTGCTGAACGGCATGAGCGTCCGCGCCTTCAACGAGCTTTACTGGCGCCGCGTGCCGCCCTCCGGCCAGGAGGTGACGGTGCCCTACCGGCAGTTCCTCTACCCGCTCGACGCGGTCGAGGGGTGGAACCGCATGTATGGCAAGCAGGGCTTCCGCCAGTTCCAGTGCGTGGTGCCGCCCGGGCCCGGCGAGGCGGCGCTGCGCCGGCTGCTGGAGACGGTGGCGGAGGGCGGCGCCGCCTCCTTCCTCGCCGTGCTGAAGGTGATGGGGCCGGAAGGGCAGGGGATGCTGTCCTTCGGCATGCCCGGCTACTCGCTGGCGCTCGACATCCCTGCCCGGCCGGGCAGCGAGGCCCTCTTCGCACGGCTGGAGCGCATCACCCGCGATGCCGGCGGGCGGATCTACCTGGCGAAGGACAGCCTGCTCTCGGCCGAGGGCTTCGCCGCCATGTATCCGCGGACCGCTGAGTTCCGGGCGGTGCGCGAGCGGGTCGATCCCGACCGGCGGCTGTCCTCCGACATGGCGCGGAGGCTCGGCCTGTGAGCGAGACCTGGCTGATCCTCGGCGCCTCCTCGGCGGTGGCGCGGGCCTTCGCGCGGGAGGCGGCCTCGCATGGCGCGGCGCTGCTGCTCGCCGGGCGCGACATGGAGGATCTGGATCGCCAGGCCGCCGACCTCGCCATCCGCCACGGCGTGGCGGCCATGCCGATGCGCTTCGAGGCGGGCGACCTCGCCAGCCATGCCGGATTCGTCGCCGAGTGCCGGCGCCGGGCGGGCGATGGCCTGCTCAACGTCTTTCTCGCCTTCGGCGTCATGCCGGACCAGGCGGAGGCGGATGCTGACCCGGCAGTCGCCGCCGGCATGGTCGAGGCCAATTTCACCGGCGCCGCCTCGGTGCTCGGCGCGCTCGCCCCGGTGCTCGAGGCGCAGCGGGGCGGCAGGGTGGTGGCGCTCGGCTCGGTCGCCGGCGACAGGGGGCGGAAGCGCAATTTCCTCTACGGCGCCACCAAGGCGGCGCTGCTCGTCTATCTGCAAGGCTATGCGGCCCGGCTGTCGGGCGCCGGCGTCCGGGTGCTCTGCATCAAGGCCGGGCCGGTGGATACGGCCATGACCTGGGCCCTGCCGAAGCTGCCCTTCATGGCCTCGCCCCGCGGCTTCGCAGCGGCGGCCTGGCGACGGGCGGGGAAGGGCGGGGGCAGCGCCTACCTGCCCGGCATCTGGTGGCCAGTGATGACCATCATCCGGCTGCTGCCGACACCGATCTTCAACCGCCTGAACATCTGACCCGCGCCGGGCCGCAACGAATGCATCTCGCCGAATACTCTATTAATATGCATGGAACACCGAGGACATGGATGGCGCAAGGAATGGCGCGGTTGACGAACGAGGACCGGGCTTCGCCCTTGGCGGCAGCGGGCAAGGGCGGCCGATGATCGGGGGGGGGCGACGGGCGCTTCCCGGCCCGGGCTCGCCCGCCTGGGTGGCGGCGGAGACGCTGGGCGCGGCCGCCTTCTCCCTGGTCGGCCTGCTCTTCATCGCCCGGCTGATCGGGCCGGAGGCGGCGGGCATCGGGGCGATCGCGGCCAGCGCCTTCCTCACCATCGACTTCCCGATCGCCGCCCTCTTCGGCGACGCGCTGCTGCAGCGGCGGGACCTGGAGGAGCGGCACCGGTCTTCCGCCCTCTGGGCGACCATAGGCGTGGCGCTGATCGCGCTGGTCGGCCTCGGCCTTGCCGCGCCGCTGATCGCGCATGCCATCGGCGCGCCGATCCTCACCGACATGATCCATGTGCTGGCGCTGCTGCTGCCCTTCTCCGCCTGCTCCGGGTTGATGGCGGCGCTGGCGCTGCGGGCGCGACGCTACCGGCTGCTGGCGCAGCGGGTGCTGATCTGCCAGCCGCTCTCGGTCGGGCTCGGCATGCTCGCCGCCCATGCCGGCTGGGGCTCCTGGGCAATGGTGGTGCAGCAGGCGGCGGCGACGCTCAGCGTCTTCCTCCTGCTCAGCCTGCTGTCCGGCTGGCGGCCGCGGCTGATGCTCGACCGCGCGGCGATCAACGACCTTTGGCCCATTGCCGGGCCGCAGATCCTGGCGCTGCTGGTGCTGAACGGGCGCTACCGCATCTTCATCCTCGTCCTCGGCACGCTGGTGGCGGAGACGGTGGTGGCGGTGACGCACATCGCCTTCCGCCTGCTCGACGTCTCCATGTCGGTAGTGGCCGGCGCCTCCTCCCGCCTTGCCATGCCGCGCCTCTCCGCCCTGCAGCATGACCGGGATGCGATGGCCGAATGCTATGGCGACTTGGCGCAGCTCCAGGCGCTGATCGGCCTGCCGATCGCGGTGGGCCTCGCCATCACCGCGCCGCAGCTCGTCACCCTGCTGATGGGCGGGCCCTGGGTAGCGGCGGCCGAGCCGGCGCGGCTGGTGGCGCTGGCGGCGGTGCCGGCCTTCCTCATCGGCCCGGCGCCGGCGCTCTGGCTGGCGCTCGGCCGGACGCGGATGAACCTCATCACCCAGCTCATCGCCTTCTCCGTGCCGCTGGCGGCGCTGCTGATCATCCGGCCGACGGATGCCGCCGGGGCGGCGGTCTGCTGGGTGGGCGGGACGCTCGCGGTGGTGCCCCTGCAGGTGATCCTCGGCCTGCGCGCGCTGGACCGGCCGCTGCGCTGGCTGGGGGCGCAGCTCATGATCCCGCTGGTGGCGACCGCCGCCATGGCGGCGGTGGCCCTGCTGGTCGCCGAGCATGTGCAGGGCAAGCCGGCGCTGACGGCGATCGTCATGATCGGCGGCTGCGGGGCGACGACCTATGTCGCGATGCTGGCGCTGCTGCTGGGCGGCCGGTGGCCGAGGGCCCTCAGGGAGGCCTGATCCGGGCCTTCCCCCGCCTCAGATGAACTGGCCGCGGAGGAAGCCCAGGGCCGGCAGCGGGGTCCATTTCCGCGGCAGCTCGGCCCGGGTGATGGGTGCCACGCTGTAATGCGGCACCGGCTGGCGGCTGCGGCGGAGGAAGTCCTCATAGGCCTTCACCTGCTGCGCCCGCCAGTCGCGGTCGGCCAGCGCCGCGGCGCGGCTCCGATACACATCGGCCACGCGGTTGGTGCGCCCGACCGTGGCGTAGACGGCCCAGAGACGGTCATCGTCGCGGCCGACGGGGAAGAGGTCCCTCACACCGCATAGGTCGCAATCGGCGCGGCGCGGGTCAAGGCCTCAGCCCAGTTCCCTTCGGCCTTCCTCGAGCCGCGCGCGCTCCTCCTCGGTCACCGCCGGGTAGTGCAGGTCGAGCGACTCGAGCGTCTGCGCCAGCGCCTCCGCCACCACCAGCCGGGTGAACCACTTGTTGTCCGCTGGGACGACGTACCAGGGTGCCGCCGGCGTCGCCGTCGCCCGGATCGCCTTCTCGTAGGCCTCTTGGTAGGCGTCCCAGTGGCGCCGCTCGGCGATGTCGCCGAACTCGAATTTCCAGTTCTTCTCCGGCTCCTCAATCCGCTTCAGGAAGCGCTCCCGCTGCTCGTCACGGCCGAGATGGAGAAAGAACTTCACCACCACCACACCCTGCCGGCCGAGATAACCCTCGAAGGCGGCGATGTCGGCCAGCCGCTCCTCCCAGATGCGCCTGGTCCGCAGCGCGGCGGGCAGCTTCTGCCGCTCCAGCACCTCAGGATGGACGCGGGCGACCAGCACCTCCTCGTACCAGGAGCGGTTGTGGATGCCGATCTGCCCCCGCCCCGGCAGCGCCTGCATATGCCGCCAGAGGAAGTCGTGGTCGAGCTCCACCGGCCCTGGCGCCTTAAAGCTGGTGGCGTGGCAGCCCTGCGGGTTGACGCCGGTGAAGACGTGCTTGATCGCGCCGTCCTTCCCCGCCGCGTCCATCGCCTGGAAGAGGCAGAGCACCGCCCAGCGGTCCTGCGCGTAGAGCATGTCCTGCAGGCCGGAAAGGCGCTCCACCCCCTCCTGCAGCAGCTCCGCCGCCTTCTCCTTGCCAAGGTCGAGCCCGGCGGTGTCGCCGCTGTCCCAGTCCTTGAGGTGGAAGCCCTTGCCCTGCTCCACCCGGTAGCGGGCGACCAGCTTGCGGCGCTGCTTGGCATCCATGGTCTATCTCCTCAAGGCACCGCCAGGCGGATGCTGAGCGGGCAGTGGTCCGACAGCCGCTCGCGCCAGTCGCGCCCCTGCTCGGCATAGACCAGGACGCGGAGGCTCCCGGGCACCAGCCATTCGCGCGCCGGGCCGCCGAGCAGGATGTGGTCGATGAAGGCCCGCCCGCCCCGCGGTCCGGCCCAGCAGGGGTTGGAGGTGCCCGCCGTCACCCGCGTCAGCGGCGCCGCCGATTCGAGCCGGCGGTACAGCGGCTCGCCCGGCGCCTCGAAGCTGCGGTTGAAGTCGCCGAGCAGGGTGAAGGCCACGCCCTCCCGCCGCCGCGCCGCGATCCAGCCGGCGAGGATCTCGCCCTGCCGGGCCAGCTGCTCGCAATCCGGCTCCTCCCGCTCCAGCCGGCCGCTGCTGCATCCGGCCTTGAGGTGCAGCGAAAGCAGCCGCAGCCGGGCCCCGCCCGCCTCCACGGTGACGTCCGTGCCGCGGCGGAGCGAACGGTGGGCCTCAGGATTGAGGTCGAGCGCTGCGAGGTCCGGGTTGCGGATGACACGCAGGCCCCGCCGGATGGCGAAGCCGGAGCGCTGCAGGTCCTCCTCCTCGGGGAAGTGGAAGGCATAGGCCTTCGGGTCGAGCAGCAGCGCCGCCGCCTCCGGCCCGTCCACCTCCTGCAGGGCGATGATGTCGGCATCGAGCCGCCGCCCATACTCGGCGAGGCGGGCCAGGTCGCCCCGCTCCCGCGGCCGCCGGTCCCGCGGCAGGAGCGCCGTGCGGGTGGTGAGCCAGGCGATGTTCCAGCTCGCCAGCTTCAGCTCCGCCCCCGTGGCGCGTCCGGGTGCCAGGCCGGGAAGGAGCAGCAGCAGGGCAAGGATCAGGACGCGCATGCCAGGGAGCTTGCCGGGCGGAGGCCGGGGTGCCTAGCCTGCCGCATGACCCGTCCGCTCGTCGCCCTCCTTCTGTTGATCGCCCTTCCCGCCGCTGCCCCCCAGGGGGCGAGCCAGGAGGCGAAGGCTGCCGAGACGCCCCTGCAGCGCATCGCCGGCCTGCCGGCCGAGGCCTCTGGCTGGCGCCGCGCCAATGTGACGGATTTCGAGGCGAGGCCGAACGGCGCCGGCCTCGGCGCGGCGGCGGAGTACCGCCCCTCGCTCGGCGGGCCGGGCGTTGCGACCCTCTACATCTACGACCGCGCCATCCCCGGCGGCGCGACGGCGGAGAGCCTCGCCGCCGAGCTGAGCCAGGCCACGCGCGAGATCGAGATGCTCGGCCCGATGCGCCGCTACCGCGTCGAGGCGCGCCAGCCCGGGCCGGTCATCACCCTGCCCTCGGGCGCCGAGGCGATGCGCTGCGAGGCGCTGACCCTCGCCTTCGACGGCGGCAGCAAGTCCGACAGCTATGTCTGCCTCGGCCTCGCGGGGCGCCGCTTCCTGAAGCTGCGGATGAGCCTCCCGGCCGGCGTGCCGGCGGTGGAGGAGCAGCAGCTCCAGATGCTCGGCGGCCAGCTGGCCGCGGCCATCCGGTAGGAGAGGGATGATGCAAGGCAACACGGCGCCGCTCACGGTGCGGCTCGATGGGTTGCGGGTGGCGATCACCGCGGGGGCCGGCGGCATCGGCCGGGCCATGGCGGACGGGTTCGCCAGTTGCGGCGCGAAGGTCTTCCTCTGCGACGTCGACCGCGAGGCGCTGGCCGCCTCGCCGCACCCCTCGATGCTGGCCGACATGGAGAGCGTCGAGGGTTGCGAGGGCTTCGTCGACGAGGCGGTGGCACGTCTCGGCGGCCTCGACGTGCTGGTGAACAATGCCGGCATCGCCGGCCCCACCGCCCGCGTCGAGGACGTGGCGCCAGAGGCGCTGAGCCGCACGCTGAAGATCGACCTCGAGGCCATGTTCCACTGCGCCCGGCGGGCGGTGCCGGCGCTGCGGGCGGCCGGCGGCGGCTCCATCGTCAACCTGTCCTCGGCGGCGGGACGATTCGGCTTCCCGCTGCGCAGCCCTTATGCGGCGGCGAAATGGGGCGTCATCGGTTTCACCAAGTCGCTCGCCATCGAGCTCGGGCCGGAGCGGATCCGGGTGAATGCCATCCTCCCCGGCCTGGTCGCCGGCGACCGCATCCGCCGCGTGCTGGAGGCCAAGGCCCAGGCGAATGGCCGCAGCTTCGCCGAGCAGGAGGCGGAGGCGCTCCGCCCCGTCTCGCTCCGCTGCTACGTGACGCCGCAGGACATCGCCAACATGGCGCTCTACCTCTGCTCGCCCTTCGGGGCGACGATCAGCGGCCAGTCCCTCTCGGTCGATGGCGACATGCAGGTGCTGATGTGAGCCTCGCGCCCATCGCCTCCTTTGACGAGCTCGAGGTCGGCCAGCGCTTCGACTTCGGCACGCTGGAGATGACGCGCGACGAGATCCTCGATTTCGGCCGCCGCTTCGACCCGCAGCCCTTCCATGTGGACGAGGCGGCGGCGGCGGAGGGGCCCTTCGGCGGGCTGATCGCCTCCGGCCTGCACACGCTCTCGGCCGCCTTCGCCACCATGATCCGCACCGGCCTGCTGGCGAAGGTCTCGATGGGCGGGGCGGGGATGGAGATCGCCTGGCCGGCGCCGGTGCGGCCGGGCGACGTGCTGCGCGTCTCCGGCCTGGTGGAAGAGCTGACGCCGAGCCGCAGCAAGCCCGACCGCGGCGTCGCCAAGCTGCGCTTCACCGCCCATCGCGCCGCAGACGGGGCGAAGGTGCTGGACGTGCTGGGGACGGTCCTCCTGAAGCGCTAGATGTTTGATCCCAGGGTTTGATGGTGCAGTCTTCCAGCAGGCGTGGAAGGACGCGCTATGGGTCAGGTTCACCATGGGAGCGCCACAACGACAGCGGCGGTCCGTCGAGCGATACAGCATAGTCAAGAGAGCCTGAGAGGGCTCGCCAGGCGCTACGGGATCAACCCGAAGACCGTGGCCAAGTGGCGGAGGCGCACCTCCGTCTCCGACCTGCGCACCGGTCCCCAAGAGCCCAGGCCAACGGTCCTGTCGGCCGAGGACGAGGCCGTCGTCGTTGCCTTCCGCCGTCACACGCTGTTGCCACTCGACGACTGCCTCTATGCCCTCCAGCCCACCCTGCCGCACCTTACCCGCTCCAGCCTGCATCGCTGCCTCCAGCGCCACGGCATCAGCCGGTTGCCGGACACCGAGGGCGACAAGCCGAGCCGATCCAAGTTCAAGCGCTACCCCATCGGCTATTTCCACATCGACATCGCCGAGGTCCGGACGGAGCAGGGCAAGCTTCACCTCTTCGTTGCCGTCGACAGGACTTCGAAGTTCGCCTTCGTCGAGCTGCACGAGAAGGCCACGCGGCGTGTCGCAGCTAACTTCCTCCGGGCGCTCGCCGCAGCCGTTCCCTACAGGATCCACACCGTGCTCACCGACAACGGCACGCACTTCACCGAGCCGACAGGCGATGGCTGGACGCCGAGGACATCAAGCAGTTGCCGGCGAGCCAGCAGCCATTCCTCTGCCACGACTTCGAATTCGCCTGCGCCGAGCTCGATATCGAGCACAGGCTCACCAAGCCTCGGCACCCATGGACCAATGGTCAGGTCGAGCGCATGAACCGCACCATCAAAGAGGCCACGGTGAAGCGATTCTACTACGAGAGCCACGAGCAGCTCCGCCAGCATCTCGCCGACTTCGTCGCCGCCTATAACTTTGCACGTCGGCTGAAGACCCTACGCGGCCTCACCCCCTACGAAGCCATCTGCAAAGCCTGCACGGAGGAGCCGTCCAGGTTCACCCATGACCCGCACCACCAAATCCCGGGACCAAACATCTAGGTTCTGGCCCGGGCGATGATCCCCGTGGTCGAGCGCCCCGGCAGCAGGTCGAGCAGCACCACCTCGCCGCCGGCCGCTTCCACCTCGCGGGCGCCCACCACCGTCTCCTTGGTGTAATCGCCGCCCTTCATCAGCACATCCGGCAGCAGCAGGCGGATGAGCTCGATCGGCGTGTCCTCCTCGAAGGCGAGCACCGCATCGACCGAGGCGAGGCCCGCGACCACGGCCGCGCGGTCGGCGAGCGGGTTCACCGGCCGCGTCGGGCCCTTGAGCCGGCTGACGCTCGCATCCGAGTTCAGCGCCACCACCAGCCGGTCGCAGCGCCGCCGCGCCGCGCGCAGCGAGGCCACATGCCCGGCATGGAGGATGTCGAAGACGCCGTTGGTGAAGCCGACGCGCAGCCCGTGCGCCCGCCATTCCGCCACGAGCCGCCGCGCCGCCGCCCGGTCCAGCAGCGCGCCCTCATCCGGGGCGGAGCCGCTCTCGGCCCGCAGCGCGTGGGAGAGCTCGTCGACGCCGACCGTCGCGGTGCCGAGCTTGCCGACCACGATCCCGGCCGCGGCATTGGCGATGCGCATCGCCTCCTCCAGCGGCTGGCCGGAAGCATGGACCAGCGCGAGGGTCGCAATGACCGTGTCCCCGGCGCCGGAGACGTCGAAGACCTCCCGCGCCAGGGCCGGCACGCTGCTCGCCCCCGCCCCGGCGCGGACCAGCACCATCCCATGGCCGGCGCGGGTGCAGAGCAGGGCGGCGAGCCCCGCCTCCGTCATTACCCATTCGGCGGCCGCCGCCACCTCCGCCTGCGTGCCGACCGGCATGCGGGTGGCCCGGGCCAGCTCCCGCGCATTGGGCTTCACGCAATCGGCGCCGCGATAGATGCGGAAATCCTCGCTCTTCGGATCGACGAGGACCGGGATGCCCTGCGCCCGCGCCGCCGCGATCGCCTCGGCGATGACCGGGGGCGAGAGCACGCCCTTGGCATAATCCGAGAGGATCATCGCCTGGCACCCGGGCAGCGCGGCCCGCACCGCCGCCAGCATCGCCTCCGCCTCCGCCGCATCGGCGGGGCTGGTCGCCTCGTCATCGACGCGGACGACCTGCTGCGTGCCGGCGATGATGCGCATCTTGCAGATGGTCGGGCGGCCTGGGCTCTCGACCATCCGATCCTCGATCCCCGGATCAGCGCCGAGCAGGGCGCGGAACTCCGCCCCCGCCGTATCCCGCCCGAGCAGCCCGACCAGCACCGCCCGGGCGCCAAGGGCAGTGATGTTGCGCGCCACGTTGCCGGCGCCGCCCGGCATCGCCATCAGCCGGCGCTGGCGCAGCACCGGCACCGGCGCCTCCGGCGAGATCCGCTCCACCTCGCCATAGAGGAAGCGGTCGAGCATGGCATCGCCGAGGACGAGGATGCGGAGGGCGCTGAAGTCGAGCATGGGAGGGGGAATAGCCCCCGAAGCCGTTCCTGAAAAGCAAACGGCGCCTGGGTTGCCCCAGGCGCCGTTGCGATCAGCCCCGACCGGAGGGATCAGGCGGAGTTCTTCATGATCTCGTCTGCCACGTTCCGGGGCACTGGATCGTAGTGGTGGAACTGCATCGAGAAGGAGGCGCGCCCCTTGGTCATGCCCCGCAGGTTGGAGATGTAGCCGAACATCTCCTTCAGCGGCACATGCGCCCGGACGATGACCGAGGTGCCGGCCATGTCCTGGCTCTGGATCACGCCGCGGCGGCGGTTGAGGTCGCCCACCACGTCGCCGACATGGTCCTGCGGCGTCGTCACCTCGACATCCATGATCGGCTCGAGGATGACGGGACCCGCCTTCTTCATGCCCTCGCGGAAGCAGGCCTTGGCCGCGATCTCGAAGGCCAGGGCCGAGGAGTCGACGTCGTGGTACTTGCCGTCCACCAGGCTGTACTTGAAGTCGACGGTCGGGAAGCCCGCGAGCACGCCGGTATCGGCCTGCACCTTGATACCCTTGTCGACCGCCGGGATGTACTCCTTCGGCACCGCGCCGCCGACCACGGCATTGACGAACTCGATGCCGGTGTTCCGCTCCTTCGGCTCGAAGGTGATCTTCACCTCGGCATACTGGCCCGAGCCGCCCGACTGCTTCTTGTGGGTGTAGATCTCGGTATGCGGCTTGGTGATCGTCTCGCGATAGGCCACCTGCGGCGCGCCGATATGCGCATCCACCCCGTATTCCCGCTTCAGCCGGTCGATGATGATCTCGAGATGCAGCTCGCCCATGCCCGAAAGGATGGTCTGGCCGGTCTCCTGGTCGGTCTTGAGGCGGAGCGAGGGGTCCTCGCCGGCCAGCTTCTGCAGGCCGAGCGTCATCTTCTCCACGCCTTCCTTGGTCTTCGGCTCGACCGAGATGTCGATGACCGGGATCGGGAAGGCCATGCGCTCGAGCACCACCGGGTCCGACTGGTCGGCCAGCGTGTCGCCGGTGCCGGTGTCCTTCAGCCCGACGAAGGCGGCGATGTCGCCGGCGAAGACCTCCTTGATCTCCTCGCGCTTGTCGGCATGCATCTGGAACATGCGGCCGATGCGCTCTTTGTGGCCCTTGGTCGTGTTCATGACCATGTCGCCCTGCTTCAGCACGCCGGCATAGACGCGCACGAAGGTCAGGTTGCCGTACTTGTCGTTGATGATCTTGAAGGCGAGGCCGGCGAAGGGCAGCGTCTCGTCGGCCGGGATCACGCGGCGGTCGGCGGTCTCCTCCTCACCCTCCTCGGCGGCGACCTTGATGCCGGCGATGTCGATCGGGCTCGGCAAGTAGTCGAGCACGCCGTCCAGCAGCGGCTGCACGCCCTTGTTCTTGAAGGCGGTGCCGCACATCACCGGGCGGAAGGTGCCGTCGATGGTGCCGCGCTTGATGGCGCGCTTCAGCGTCTCGACCGAGACGTCGCCCTTGTCGAAATACTCCTCCATGCCGGCGTCGTCGACGCTCAGCGCGGTGTCGAGCAGGAGCTGGCGGTACTCGGCTGCCTTCTCCTTCAGGTCCTCGGGAATGTCCTCGTAGTGGTAGGCGGCGCCGAGCTCGTCGCCCTCCCAGATGATCGCCTTCATCTCGACCAGGTCGACGACGCCCTTGAAGGTGTCCTCGATGCCGATCGGCAACTGCAGCGCGATCCAGGTAATGCCGAGCTTCTCGGTGAGCGTCGCCGCGGCGCGGTAGAAGTCGGCGCCGGTCCGGTCGAGCTTGTTGATGAAGATCAGGCGGGGGACGTTGTAACGGTCCGCCAGGCGCCAGTTGGTCTCGGACTGCGGCTGCACGCCCGCCACGCCCTCGATGATGAAGACGGCGCCGTCGAGCACGCGGAGGCTGCGGTTCACCTCGATGTTGAAATCGATGTGGCCGGGGGTGTCGATGATGTTGATCCGGTGGTCCTTCCACACGGCGGTCACGGCAGCGGAGGTGATGGTGATCCCCCGCTCGCGCTCCTGCTCCATGTAGTCGGTCGTGGTGTTGCCGTCATGGACCTCGCCGATCCGATGCGACTTGCCGGTGTAGTAGAGGATCCGCTCGGTCGTCGTGGTCTTGCCCGCGTCGATATGCGCGGTGATGCCGATATTGCGGATTCGGTCGAGCGGGGTGCGCGCCACGATGGGCCTCCATAGGCAAAAGCGGGCCCGGCCGCGGATATCTCTCCGCACCGCCCGCCGAGGTCTGACTCAATCGGTCTGGTATCGCGGGGGGAGATGCCCCCTCCGGCCCGGTTTTGCAAGCGGCTTTCGCGCAAACCGGGCCGAAAGGCGGGGCCTGGGCCCGCAGTCCTAGCCGTGGAGCTTCGCCGCGATCCCCGCCACATGCCCGCCCTGGAAGCGGGCCAGTTCCAGCTCATTGGCGCTCGGCTGCCGCTCGCCCTTGCCGCCGGCGATGGTGGTGGCGCCATAGGGGCTGCCGCCGGTGATCTCGTCGAGCGTCAGCTGCCCGGCCGCGGCATAGGGCAGGCCGACCAGCACCATGCCGTGGTGGAAGAACATGGTATGCATGGCCATCAGCGTCGTCTCCTGCCCACCATGCTGGCTGGCGGTGGAGGTGAAGGCGCTGCCCACCTTGCCGAGCAGCGCCCCACGCGCCCAGAGCCCGCCCGTCTGGTCCCAGAACTGCGCCATCTGCGCCGCCATCCGCCCATAGCGGGTCGGGCAGCCGAGGATGATGGCGTCGTACTGGTCGAGCTCCTGCGGCGAGGCCTCGGGCGCCGCCTGGTCGAGCTTGGCGCCGGCCTGCTCCAGCACCTCGCGCGGCGCGATCTCCGGCACGCGCTTGACGGTCACCGTCGCGCCGGCCGCGCGGGCGCCTTCGGCGACGGCCCCCGCCATCGTCTCCACATGGCCATAGGTCGAGTAATACAGCACCAGTACGCGCGCCATCGGTCCCACTCCGGTCGTTGCGGCGCGGCCGATACGCACGGAAACCGGAAGGGTTCCGCTACCAGATCAGGCGTTCCGTCTCTGCATCGGTATAGAGGCGCCGGGCGAGGTCGGCATGCCCGGCCTCGGTCGCGTAATCCGCGGCGCTCCGCCCCTCGCGGTCGCGCAGCGCGGGGTCGGCGCCGAATTCCAGAAGCAGGGCGATGGCATCCTGCCGCCCGGCGGCGGCGGCCTGCATCAGCGCCGTCGGCGCCTCGCGCGGGTCGCCCTCCGGCGCGCCCTGGCCGCCGCGCTCCAGCAGCAGCCGCAGCACGGCCAGGTGGCCGAGGCGCGCGGCCAGCGCCACCGGGTCATCCACATGCCCACCGCGTGGCGCGGCGAGGCCGGGATCGGCATCGAGCAGCCCGCCCACCGCCACCGCATCGCCCCGGCCGACCGCCGCGAGGAATTCCTCCCGCTCCGCCATGCCTGCCTCCCTTACCGAGGCAGGCGCAACGCTCAGGACCCCCGGTAGGTTGTGTAGCCGAAGGGCGAGCAGAGCAGCGGCACATGGTAATGCCCCTGGCCCGCCTCGAGCCGCACCCGCACCGGCACCACGTCATAGAAGGCCGCCAGCCCGCGCTCCGCAAAATAGGCGCCGATGCCGAAGCGCAGCTCGTGCAGCCCGGCGACGAAGCCGGCGCCCTCCGGATAGAAGGCATCCCGGTTCCGGCCATCCGTCGTCGTCACCGTGGCCGCGACGAGCACCGGCGCCGGCTCCAGCCGCCAGAGCTCCACCGCGATGCCCGCCCCCGGCAGCCCCTCCGCCGTGTTGAGCACATGCGTGCTGAGATACCCCGCCATCGCCATCCCCCATCCTTGGCAGAGGGCGCTCTAGCACGGCTTGACGCCGCCCCGCCGCCTGCGGTTTGTCGGGGCCGGCAAGACGGGATGGGGACGATGAGCGGGACGGTCGCGCCGAACCTGGTATCCGCGGTGAGCGAGCAGCGCCAATGGGACCGGCTGATGGAGATGGCGCGCCTCGGCGCCATCACCGGCGCCGACGGCTCCCCCGGCGTCAACCGCCCCTGCCTCTCCCCGCTCGACCGCGAGGCCCGCCGCCTGCTGATCGGCTGGGGCGAGGCGATCGGCCTCGCCCCCTCGATCGACGCGCTCGGCAACCTCTTCCTCCGGATGGAGGGGCGCGAGCCCGGCCTCGCCCCCGTGCTGACCGGCAGCCACATGGACAGCCAGCCGGCGGGCGGGCGGTTCGACGGCATCTGGGGCGTCCTCGCCGGGCTGGAGGCGATCCAGGCGCTGCGCGAGGCCAGCATCACCCCCCGCCGCCCCATCGAGCTCGTCGCCTGGACCAATGAGGAGGGCGGCCGCTTCGCCCCCGGCTGCATGGGCAGCATGGCCTATGCCGGCCACAGCGCGTCCGACACCTGGGACGCGGTGGAGGATGGCGAGGGCATCCGCTTCGGCGAGGCGCTGCGCGAGCAGCTGTCGCTCGAGGCCGACATCCCACGCCGCCCGCTCGGCGTGGTCGAGGGCCCGGCGCCGCATGCCTATGTCGAGGCGCATATCGAGCAGGGGCCGCGGCTGGAGACGGAGGGCCAGGACATCGGCATCGTCACCGGCATCCAGGGCAGCCGCTGGTTCCTCGTCGAGCTGCGCGGCGAGAGCGCCCATGCGGGCACCGCGCCGCTGTCGACGCGGCGGGATGCGGTGCAGGACATGCTGCGTGCCGTCACCGCGCTCAACGCGCTGATGGACGACCCGACGGATGTGCTGCGCTTCACCGTGGCGCGGATCGAGGTGCACCCCAACAGCTCCAACAGCGTGGCAGAGCGGGTGCGCTTCACCATCGACTTCCGCCACCCCTCGGCCGCGGTGCTGGCGGAGCGGGGCGATGCCATCGAGGCCACCATCCGCGGCGCCGTGCGGCATTGCGAGGTGGTGGTGACGGAGCGCTTCCACGCCCTGCCGGTGGAGTTCGCGCCCGAGGTGACGGAGGCGGTGGCGCGGGCGGCGGCGGCGCAGGGGCTGCGCGCGCTGCGCATGCCCTCCGGCGCCTTCCACGATGCGCAGTTCATGGTGCCGCTCTGCCCGAGCGGGATGATCTTCGTGCCGAGCCGCAAGGGCATCAGCCACAACCCGGCGGAGTATTCCTCGCCCGCGCAGCTGGCGGCGGGGGCGAGGGTGTTGGCGCAGGTGCTGGGGGAGTTGGCGGAGGGCTAGGGGAAGAGGCCGCGGCAGGCGTCTCACGCTCGACCTCTGCTACCGGCACCGAGAGGGCCTTCGCCTGAAAGCCTGCCCAGGAGGCTCCCGACTGCCCCCTGCCGGGAACGGCAGCGCCTTCGGAACGAGGGACGCCGTCCGGGGTTCAACCACCAAGCTTGGCACCCTGGCGCGACAGTCGCCTCCGCCACCGGGAGTCCCGATGCTCTACCGCTTGCTGCCCGCTCTCGCCCATGCGGCGGTCTTGCTGCCGCTCCATGCGGTCGCCGTCCGGTCCGCGGTGGCGCAGGACGAGCCGATCGAGCTGGCGGACGACCCTTTCGAGATCACCGATCCCATCGCCGCCCCGCCCGGCGCTGCAGAGCTTGGCTTTGTTGGATCCTATGAGCGGGCTCGCCGCGGCCGCGTCCGCGACACCGGGGGAGTGGAGGCGGAATTCGAGATGGGCGTCGTGCCGGGCCTCGAGCTCCGCCTCGGCCAGACCGGCGCCTACGGCAACCTCGAGACCCGGCGCAAGCTGGGTACCGTGACAGACCTCTCGGGCAGCTCGGATGATGCGGGCCGAGCATTGTGGGGTGGCGCCACGCGGCTCGGGGCATTGTACCAGCTCAGCGACGGCCGGGGCGGCTTGCCGGCGGTGGGCCTGCTCGGGCGGGTGCGGACGCTCTACGGACCGGGCAGGACCGGCTACGAGACCGAGGCCGTCGCCCTCGTCGGCAAGACCCTCTGGGGCGGGGAACGACCGCTCGGCCTCCATGTCAACCTCGGCTGGGTGGCACGCATCGATCCCCAGCCTGGAGAGCGGCCGAACCGATTCCTCGTCAACGCCTCGGTCGGGCAGGCCGTGTCCCGTGATACGGCGCTGGTTCTGACCTATGCGCGGGAGCAGCAGGAGCGCGGAGATCGGGATTACAGCGTGGTCCAGGCGGGAATCCGTCACAGGCTGCAGAGCGGGACAGTGCTCGGCCTGGCTGCGGGTGCCGGGACCAACCGGGACTCGCCGAGCTTCCAGATAGCCTTCGCCGTGCAGTGGCAACTCAGCGAGGGCTGGCGCTGATCCATGGGCGGGTGCGAGTCTCTGCCTTGTACCAATACCGAAATCCAGTTGGCGCCACTCGGTCCTGGCTCTCTATCAACTCCCCCTGGCTATGGGAAAACGATCACCTTTCCATCCCCTTGGCATTGGTCCGAAATCTGCCGCCTCAACTCCATTGACCTCACGCCGCCACCCAGCTCTTCGCCTCACCTGCATAGGCCGCGCCCGGGTTCCCGCTCACCGTCGTCCGCCACATCACCCGCTCCAGCCGCTCGGCATCGAACCAGGTCGCCGCATGCACGGTGCAGCGGTTGTCCCACACCACGAGGTCGCCCGCCGTCCATTCATGGACATAGACGAAGCGCGGCTGGGTCAGGTGCGTCACCAACGCCTCCAGCAGCAGCGCCCCCTCGCCATGCGGCCCGGGCTCGAGCTCGGCGATCGGCCCATCCAGCCAGTCCATTTGCCCGTATTCGCAGAGATAGAGCGCCCGCCGCCCCGTCACCGGATGCAGCCGGGCGAGCGGCTGGCGCTGCGGGCGGTGGTGCGGGGCGAGGGGCTTCGGCGCCGCACCCTCCAGCACCGCCTCCCGCCGCCGCCCGGCCGTGCTGCTCACATGCAGCCCGTCCAGCCCGTCGACCCGCGCCCGCAGCGCCTCCGGTAGTGCGTCATAGGCCGCCGCTCCATCGGCGAAGAGCGTCTGCCCCTGCCCCTGCGGCACCGGGACGACGGCGAGGAAGAGCGAGATGTCAGGCGGCGGCCGCCGGTAGCTTTGGTCGGTATGCCAGCCGCGCCGGTGCGGGAACTGCACGGGCAGCCGCCCCTCCGCGGTCAGCGGCGGCTCCGGCCGGGCGGGCGGCGCGCGGTGCACGGGCGGGATGTTGGAGACGACGAAGATCTCCGGCACCTCCGGGTGGATCATGTTCGGCTGCATCCCGGTCTCCCGGTAGTTCTCCACCTCCGGCCCGAAGAGGCGGCTGAGGCGGAGCAGCAGCGCCGCATCCTCCGCCATCGCCCCCATGCCGGGGATGAGCAGCACGCCGCCCGCCTCGGCGAGCGCCCGGGGCAGCGCCTCCGGCTCCGCCTCGGCGGCGGCGACCAGGGCGGCGGCGCCCGGCGGTCCACAGGAGCGGATGCGCCCGCCGAAGCCGGCACCGGGCAGGGGCACGAGGCAGTCGAACCGGCTCATCGGCACACCCTCCAAGGGGGAGGGCAGCGAGCCTATCGGGGCGATTCGGGGAGGTCCAGGCTGCCGCCGAAGGGCAGGGTGCCGAACACCTCCGCCGGCACGCCGGCGGCCGCGCGCGCCTCGGCAAGCCAGGCCTCCGGCCCGTCGATCGCCTCGTCGGTCAGCCCGGCGAAGGTGCCGAAATGCATCCCCACGCTCCGCCGCGCCCCGAGGGCGAGATGCGCCTGGACGGCCTCGCCCGGGTCCATGTGCTGGGTGCGCATGAAGAAGCGCGGCTCATAGGCGCCGATCGGGATCAGCGCCAGGTCGATGCGCGGGAAGCGGGCCCCGATCTCGGCGAAATGCGGGCACCAGCCGCTGTCGCCGGCAAAGTAGACGGCAGCCCCCGCCGCCTCGATGACGAAGCCGCCCCAGAGGCTGCGGTTGCGGTCGGAGAGGGTGCGGGCGGAGAAGTGCTGCGCCGGCACATAGGTGACGCGCAGCCCCGCCACCTCCACCTGCTGCCACCAGTCGAGCTCCGTGGCGCCGCGGATGCCCGCCTTCGCCAGGTGCCGCCCATTGCCGAGGCCGGTGACGGCCGGCGGCGCCCAGCGGCGGCGGACCTCGCGCAGCGTCGGCATGTCGAGATGGTCGTAGTGGTTGTGGCTGACCAGCAGCAGGTCGCAGCCCGGCAGCGCCTCCAGCCGCTGCCCCGGCGCCCGCACCCGCCGCGGCCCGGCGAAGGCGAGGGGGCTCGCCCGCATCGACCAGACCGGGTCGGCGAGGATGCAGCGCCCGCCGATCTGGATCAGGAAGGAGGCATGGCCGATGAAGGTCGCGCCGATCCGCCCGGGCGGCAGGCGGGTGGGCGGCGGTTGCGGCGCATCCTCGATCCAGCGCGGCCAGGGCACTGGCTTGCTCTCGCGCCGCCAGCGGAGGACGTCGCGGAAGCTCTTCACCGTCCGGTCATGGACGTTGTGGAAGACCTGCCCGTCCCAGTGGTCGGACGGCGCTATCGGCAATCGAGGACCCGGAGGTCATAGACCGGGTGCTCCAGCATGCTGACGCCCGGCGCATTGGCGAACATCCAGCCGCGGAACACCTGCTGGAAGCCCTCGGCGCGGCGGCTGTCGCTCACCTCGAGGAAGGCGGCGGCATCCGGCACCTCGTCCGGCGGGCGGGCATTGCAGGCGGCGACCCGGACGGTGAGCGTGCCGAACTGCGTCGCCTGCCCGACCGGGGCGCGGAGGACGGAAACGCGGGCCGTCACCTTGTCGAGGAGCTGCAGCTCGGCCTGCCCCTTCGGCAGCCAGTCCTGCGACTGCGCCCAGGCGGCCATGGGCAGCAGCAGGGCGAGGGCGGCGAGGCGCCTCACGGCTTGCGCCTGGGGCTCGGCAGCTCGGCGACCATCTCGGCCAGCATCCGCCGCAGCGCCGCCTCGTCGACGCCCATGAGCACGGCATCCTCGAAGGCGTCGCGCATCACCTGCACGAGCTCGGCATGGTTCTCGGCCAGGACCTTCAGCTTCTCCCGGCAGGAGATCGGGCTGCCATCCGCCCCCGGCCAGGTCTCGGGCGGGGCGAGGCTCATCGCGCCGGGGCAGGTGCGGGGGCGGGCGCCGGCCCCCCGGACTCGGTCTGCTGTTGGTTCTGGCTGTTCATCTGCGTCACCGAGAAGATGAAGCGGCCGAGCAGCGATTCCAGGCTGACCGAGCCCTGGGTCTCGGTGATGCGCCCGCCATCGGCGAGGAACTTCTCGCTGCCGCCCGGCACGAGGGAGACATACTTGCCGCCGAGCAGCCCCTCCGAGGTAATCTCGGCCGAGGTATCCTCCGGCAGGCGGAGGTTGCGGTCGACGCGCATGGTGAGCACGGCGCCGAAGCTCTGCGGGTCGATCCGGCTGTCGGTCACGCTGCCGACCTTGACGCCGGCGATGCGCACATCGGCGCCGTTGGAGATGCCGTCGATCTTGTCGAAGCGGGCGGTGAGCGTCATCCCATCGGCACTGGCGCTGCCGCGGCCGCTATGCAGCACCGCATAGGCGAGGAAGACGGCGGCGATGACGAGCACGATGCCGCCGGTGGCGACCTCGGCGAGGCTGCGTCCCCTCATGCCTTACGAACCCGGGGTCCAGGCTTCGTAGTCGCCGGTGGTGGCGGGGCGGGCGCCGCCGACATAGTCGTGCCCCGCCGGGCGGTAGGAATGCGCCGTGCCGGTGAGGTTTGGCAGGTGCTCCTTCTGCCAGGGGTAGCGCTTCACCTCGGGCATCGGCGCATCGGTGGTGTGGTGCAGCCAGGCATGCCATTCGGGTGGCACCACGGTCGGGTCCGAGCCCGTCACGAAGATGGCCCAGCGCCGGGTGCGGTTGTAGATCGGCTGCTTCGACTTGCTCTCGTAATAGGTATTGCCGAAGCGGTCGGTCCCGACCTTGCGGCCGAAGAGAGCGGATTGGAGGCGCAGCAGGACAGGCATGGGGCCGGGAGAGCTCCTCGGGGGGGATGGCCGCCCAGCAGATGGGGGCGGGATCGCGGCCGGACAATCGCATAAGCCATGCTGCGGCGCAAAGGCGGGCGGAAAGGGGGAACTATCCACAGGATGTTGCGTCCCTGGTGCCGATCCACCACCAGATACGGCTTTCCGCCCGGCGCGTTCCGCCCTAGCATCACGCCATGGCACTGATCACCGGAACCCTGTGGGAAGAGGTCGCGCTGCGCCGGACCCGCGCCTGCGCCGACCCCGATGCGCCGCCCCGCGCCGTCGCCTTGCCGCTCGGATGGGATGCGGAGGCGGCCGCGGCGCTCGCCGCCCTCGCCCCGGGGGAGAAGCCGGTCGCCCTGCCGCGCCTGGCCGAGGCCTGGATCGCCCGCGTCGCCCGCGGCGGGCAGAAGGCCGGGATCGTCGATGCCACCGGCGCCGCCCGCCTCGCCGACGGGCTGCGCGCCCTGCTGCTGACCCGGCGCGGCGCGCCGGGCCGCGAGGTCTGGCGCGGGGAGGGGGGCAAGGCGGAGCCGCGCTTCGTGCTCAACCTGCCGGCCTTCCTCGAGCCCGAGGGAGGCTTCGACCTCGAGGGCTATGCGGAGGCCTGCGCGCTGGCCGTCCGCGCGCTGGACGCGCTGGGCGGCGCGAAAGCGAACCGGTTGCGACTCGGCTTCGCCGATCTCGCCGGGCTGCTGGCCGCGCTTGGTCTTGTCTATGACAGCAGGGAAGCCCGCGCCACCGCCGCCGCCATCGCCGCCCTCACCCGCGGTGCGGCGGAGGCCGAGTCGGGCCGCATCGCCGCGAAGCTCGGGGCGCGGGAGCCGGTCGCCCTGCTCTGGCCGGCGCCGCCCGCCGAGACGCCGGTGCCCGGCCTCGCCGCCGCCGCCCGCGCCGCGCTCGATGCCGCCGCGGCCTCGCCCGGCCTCCGGCACCAGGGCCTGCTCGCCCTCGCCCTGCCGGATGCGGTGGAGGCGCTGCTCGGCGCCGAGACGGGCGGCCTCGCCCCCGCCGCCGGCTCCACCCGCGCCGTGCTGACCGAGAGCGGCGAGGTGGCGGAGGTGCCGACCCGCGCCGCCCTCCTCATCGCCCGCGACCATCAAGCCCGCGCCGGGGCCCTGCTCGCCCCAGTGCCCGAGCGCGCCCGGGCGGCGATGCGGGAGGCGGTGGCCCAGTTCCTCCACGCCGCCCCGCCGGCGCCCATCGCGCTGCCCGCCCCGGCCCAGCCGGTGCCGAAGCCGCAGCCCATGCTCCGCCGCCATGCCGGGACGACGCTGCATGTCACCGTCGGCGGCCACAAGGTCGCGCTGCGGACGGCGGAGGATGCCTCCGGCCGGCTGCTCGAGATCGCCTTCACCCTGTCCAAGGAAGGTGCCGCCTATCGCAGCCTGATGGATGGCTTCGCCCAGTCCGTCTCGCTCGGCCTGCAGGGCGGCGTGCCGCTGGCCGACTATGTGGAGGCCTTCGCCTATACCCGCTTCGGCCCGGCCGGCGTGGTCGAGGGCGACCCTGCCATCCCGCGCGCGACCTCGGTGCTCGACTGGGCCTTCCGGCGGCTGGCGCTCGACTATCTCGACCGGCGCGACCTGCCGCAGCCTTCCGAGGAGGATTGCCTGCCGGACACGCCCGGCACCGCCTCGCAGCAGGCGCCGCTGCTGCCGCTCGACCTGCCGACCCAGCCGGCGCCGGGGCGGGAGGCCGCCGCCTCCGGCCCACGCGGGCGGCGGCGGACGCTGCGGCTCGTCGGATAAGGAGAGCATCATGGCCGGACGCATCGAATCCCGCTTGGCCGAGCTCGGCATCACCCTGCCGGTGCCGGCAGCGCCGATCGCCAACTACGTGCCCTTCACCGTGAGCGGCAAGCTGGTGGTCGTCTCCGGCCAGATCCCGCTGAGGGAGGGGAAGATCGCCTATACCGGCAAGCTCGGCGCCGCCGTCCCGATGGAGCATGGCGTCGCCGCCGCCCGACTCTGCTTCGTCAACTTGCTGGCGCAGCTCAAGGCGGCGGCGGGCGACCTCGACCGGGTGGCGCGCATCCTCCGCCTCGGCGGCTTCATCGCGGCGGGCCCGGACTTCACCCAGCATGCGGTGGTGATGAACGGCGCCTCCGACCTCGCCGTCGAGGTCTTCGGCGATGCCGGGCGGCATGCCCGCAGCACCATCGGCGTGCCCTCCCTGCCGGGCGATGCGGCGGTCGAGGTCGAGGGGATGTTCGAGCTGGCTTGACGCCGGGCGCGTCGCGTCGCCTCCTCGCCGGCAAAGGCAGGAGACGCACATGAGCCAGACCACGCCGAGGCCCCGCTACCGGGGCGTCTTCCCCGTCGTGCCGACCATCTTCGACGAGCGCGGCGCCCTCGACATCGAGGGCCAGAAGCGCTGCATCGACTTCATGATCGAGGCCGGCTCCGAGGGCCTCGCCATCCTCGCCAATTTCTCCGAGCAATTCCTCCTCGCCGATGAGGAGCGGGAGCGGCTGACGCCCCTCATCCTCGACCATGTCGCCGGGCGCGTGCCGGTGATCGTGACGACGACCCATACCTCACCGCGGATCTGCGCCGAGCGCTCCCGCCGGGCGCAGGCGGCAGGGGCGGCCATGGTGATGGTGATGCCGCCCTATCACGGCGCCAGCATCCGCTTCGGAGAGGCCGCGATCCACGCCTTCTACCAGGCGGTCTCGGATGCGATCGACATTCCGATCATGATCCAGGACGCGCCGGTCGCCGGCACGCAGCTCTCGGCGCCCTTCCTCGCCCGCATGGCGCGGGAGATCGAGCAGGTCGCCTATTTCAAGATCGAGGTGCCCTTCGCCGCCAGCAAGCTGCGGGAGCTCATCGCCCTCGGCGGCGAGGCGATCGAGGGGCCCTGGGACGGCGAGGAGGCGATCACCCTCATGGCCGATCTCGAGGCGGGGGCGACCGGCTCCATGACCGGCGGCGGCTATCCAGACGGCATTCGCCAGGTCACCGATGCCTGGTTCGCCGGCCGCCGGGAGGAGGCGGCGGCGGCCTACCAGCGCTGGTTGCCGCTCATCAACTACGAGAACCGGCAATGCGGGCTGCTGGCAGCCAAGGCGTTGATGAAGGAGGGCGGCATCATCGCCTGCGACGCCCCGCGCGCGCCGCTCGCCCCGTTGCATCCGGCGACCCGGGCCGGGCTGATCGAGCTCGCCCAGCGCTGCGACGCCATGGCGCTGCGCTGGGGGAGGTGACGGGAAGGCCACTTGCCCTCCCGCTGCGGCGCAGCACATGCTTCCGGCAATGGCCTCCACCAACCTGACCCTCAGCCTCCACCGCGCCATCGCCGAGGTGCCGGCCGCGGACTGGGATGCCTGCGCCGGCGGGGGCAACCCCTTCGTCAGCCATGCCTTCCTGGCCGCGCTCGAGGAAAGCGGCAGCGCCACCGCCCGCACCGGCTGGCTGCCGCAGCATGCGGTGCTGCGCGACCTCGGGGGCCGGATGCTGGCCTGTGCCCCCTGCTATGCGAAGAGCCACAGCCAGGGCGAATACGTTTTTGACTATGGCTGGGCCGACGCCTTCGAGCGGGCGGGCGGCCAGTACTACCCGAAGCTGCAGGTCTGCGCGCCCTTCAGCCCCGTCCCTGGGCCGCGGCTGCTGGTCCATCCCGAGGCTGGCATCGGCCCCGCCGCCATGGCGCAGGGGCTGGCCCAGGCCTGCGAGGATCTCGGCCTTTCCTCCGCCCATGTCACCTTCTGCGAGGGGGCGGAGTGGGAGGCGATGGGCGAGGCCGGCTGGCTGCAGCGGCTGGGGACGCAGTTCCACTGGCACAACAAGGGCTATGCGAGCTTCGAGGACTTCCTCGGCGCCCTGTCCTCGCGCAAGCGGAAGGCGATCCGGCGCGAGCGGCGCGATGCCGCGGCCTCCGGTTTCGTGCTGAAGACGTTGCGCGGGCCCGAGATCACGCCGAAGCACTGGCGCGCCTTCCACCGCTTCTACCGCAGCACCACCGACAAGAAGTGGGGCCGCAGCGCCTACCTCACCCAGCGCTTCTGGCCGCTGTTGGGCGAGGCGCTGGGCGATTCGGTGGTGCTGATGGTCGCCGAGCAGGATGGCGAGCCGGTCGCCGGCGCGCTGAACCTCCTGGGGCGGGAGGCGCTCTACGGCCGCAACTGGGGCAGTCTGGTCGACGCGCCCTTCCTGCATTTCGAGCTCTGCTACTACCGCGCCATCGACTTCGCCATCGAGCACGGCTTGCCGCGCGTGGAGGCCGGCGCGCAGGGCGAGCACAAGATCCAGCGCGGCTACCTGCCGGCGCCGACCTATAGCGGCCACTGGATCGCCCATGCCGGGCTGCGCCGCGCCGTCGGCGACTTCCTCGAGCGCGAGCGCCCGGCCATGCTGCGGGAGATGGAAGCCCTCGCCACCCTTTCCCCGTTCAGGAAGGATGGCGAGAGCGATTAGCTAGGCCCGCTTCACGCCCCAGAAGGAGATCACCTCCGAATTCGGCTCGGTGATCGTCCGCCGCCAGGCGGTGGGGGAGAAGTACTGGCCGAGCGGAAGGTAGGGCGCCTCCTCGAGTATCACCTGCTGGATCTCGGCGGCGATCTTCTGCTGGCCCTCGAGGTCTGGCGCATCAAACCAGGACAGCCGCAGCGCCTCCAGCCTCGGCAGGTTCGGCCAGCCGAACCAGGCATTCTGCCCATTGGCCCGCAGATAGGTCATGACGCCCGGATTGATGCCGTCCACCCCGTTCCAGGTGGTGTGGAACATGCTCCAGCCGCCCTTCTCGACCGGCTCCTTGCTGGAGCGGCGCTGCACCAGCGTGCCCCAGTCGCTCACCCGGAAATCGACCTTCATGCCGAGCTTCTTCAGGAGGTCCTGCCCGACCTCGCCGAGCGCGGTCAGCGCCGGCTGGTCGGTCGGGCTCAGCACTACCACCGTCTCGCCATTGTAGCCGGCCTCGCGCAGCTCGCGGCGGGAGCGTTCGAGGTCGCGCGGCCCGGTGATCGCCTCCATCCCCGCATCATTCGCCAGCGGCGTGCCCGGCGTGAAGACGCCGGCCCCCGCCTTCCAGAGTGAGGGATCGGCGCCCGCCGTCGCCGTCATGTAGTCGGCCTGCGACATGGCGCGGAGGATGGCGCGGCGGACCGCCGGCTTGTCGAAGGGCGGATGCAGCGTGTTGAAGATGCCGGTGCCGATGGTGCCGAGCGGGTTCCCGGTCTTCATCATGACGTCCCGCGCGCGGCGGAGGAGCGGCACCATGTCGTTCTGCGGGTTCTCCCACCAGTCGACCTCGCCGCTCTGCAAGGCGGCGACGGCGGTGGCCGGGTCCGGCATCACGACCCACTCGACGCGGTCGAAGAAGACCTGCTTCGGCCCGGCGGCCCATTCCGCCTTGCCGCCCTCGCGCGGCCTGTAGGCGGGGTTGCGCTCATAGACTACGCGGGCGCCGACGACGCGCTCATCCGCCTTGAAGCGGAAGGGGCCGGAGCCGATCGTCTCGCGGATCTGGGTGTTGGCATCGACGCTGGCGATGCGCTCCGGCATGACGAAGAGAGCGGAGGGCCCGACCTTCGCCAGCGTGGTCAGCATCGGGCCGAAGGGCTTGTTGAGGCGGATGGTGAAGACCCGGTCCTCAGGCGCCGCCATCTCCGCGACGCGGGCCATCAGCGCCTGGCCCAGCGCATCCCGCTGCGCCCAGCGCTTGATGGAGGCGACGCAGTCACGCCCACGCACCGGCTCGCCATCATGGAAGAGCAGGCCCTCGCGCAGGGTGAAGCGCCAGAGCAGCCCATCCCCTTCGACCACATGCCCTTCGACCATCTGCGGCTGCGGCTTCAGCTTGCTGTCGAGGCCGTAGAGCTGGTCGTAGACCATCATCGAGTGATGGCGCGTGATGTAGGCGGTGGTGAAGACCGGGTCGAGCACGGTCAGGTCCGACTGCGGGACGTAGCGCAGCACCCGCGAGGCGGCGGGCTGCGCCAGGGCTGGGTGAACCAGGGCGGGGCGGGCCAAGGTTGCGGCGGCGGCCCCTGTGAGCAGGGTGCGTCTCAGCATGATCGGTCTCTCCCGGCTGGGTTTTCGGGACCGGCGTCTCCGGCCGGGAGGCAAGCACCCCCCGATGCGTGGCGCAAGCGCCATGCTATGACCGGGGCGAGGGGGATTGCCGCCGGTGCTGCCTGCCTATGCCCAGCTGGCCGGCGCGATGGCGCTGGTCGGCGCCAATGTCGGCGTCGCCAAGCTGCTGGCGGTGGCGCTGCCGATCCCGATGATCGCCTGCCTGCGCTGCCTCCTCGCCTGCCTCGTGCTCTGGCCGCTGGCACGGGCGATGGAGGGGCGCGTCCGGGTCGGGGCCGCGGCGCTCCGCAACCTCGCCCTCCAGGCCTTGTTCGGCACCGCGCTCTACAATGCCGGGCTGCTGGCCGGCCTTCGGCTGACCACGGCGCTGGAAGGTGGCCTCGTCCTGGCGACGCTGCCGGCGGTCGTCGCCCTCGGCAGCGCGCTCTGGCTGCGGGAGCGGTTGGCGCCCCGGCAATGGGCGGCCGCCGGGTTGGCGGCGGGGGGGATGGCGGCGATCACCCTGGCGCGGCTCGGCGGCGACGGGGGCGGGCATTGGCTCGGCAACCTGCTGGTCTTCGGCGGGGTGATGGGGGAGGCGGCCTATGTGCTGCTCGCCAAGCGCATCGCGGGCACCGTGCCGGTGGTGACGGCGAGCCTCTGGATGCAGGCCTTCAGCGCGGCGATGCTGTTGCCGCTCTCCCTGCCGGGGATCGGCGCCCTGGCCGCGCTCGCCGAGCCCCGCCTCGCCGGGCTGCTCGTCTTCCACAGCCTGACGGCGAGCGTCGTCTGCCTGCTGCTCTGGTATGCCGGGCTCCGGCGCGTGCCGGCGGCGGTGGCCGGGGTCTTCACCGCTTTCCTGCCGGCCAGCTCCTCGCTGGTGGCGGTGGCGGTGCTGGGGGAGACGTTCACCATGGTGCATGGGGTGGGGTTCGTGCTGATGGGGGCGAGCCTGCTGCTGGCCACCTGGCCGAGGCGGCGATGAGGGCCTGGCTCCCCCTCTCGCTCGCCGAGTTCCGGCGGCTCGCGCCGGAGGATGTGGCCGCACGCCTCGCCTATGCTCAGGCCGGACGCTTCGCCACGCTGGAACTCGCCCAGCGCGCGGCCTGGGAGGCGGAGGCGCGCATCCTCGGCGTGGCGCTGGCGGAGGCCGACCCGGCCTGGCGGCTGCTCTTCGAATTCGACCTGATGCGGCTGGAGCGGCGGGCCGATGCGGTGCTGCTGACCGACCGGGCGATCTTCGCCATCGAGTTCGAGCATGGCGCCCGCGGCTTCGCCGCCGCCGACCTGCGGCAGGCGGAGGATTACGCGCTCGACCTGCACGACTTCCATGCCGGCAGCCGGCGTCATGCCGTAGTGCCGGTGCTGGTGGCGACCGAGGCGGCGGCGCCACGCCTCGCACCGCCGCTCTTCTGGCATGGCGTGGCGCCGGTGCAGATGGCGAATGCGGCGACGCTCGGCACCCTGATCGGCGGCATCCAGGCCGCCATCGGGCCGCCTTCCGTGCCGCTCAGCCCGCTCGCCTGGGAGGCCGCGCCCTACCGCCCGGTGCCGACGGCGCTGGAGGCAGCGACGCTGCTCTATCGGCGCCATTCCGTCGCCGAGCTTGCCGAGGCCAGGGCGGACGCGCCGAACCTGACCCGCACCACGGCAGCGATCGGCCGCGCCATCGAGGCGGCGCGGCGGGATGGCGCGCATTGCGTCGTCTTCGTCACCGGCGACCCGGGCGCGGGAAAGACGCTTTGCGGCCTCAACGTCGTCTTCGGCGCGTTGCGCGAGCACGGCGCGGCCTTCCTCACCGGCAACGTGCCGCTGGTCAGCGTGCTGCGCGAGGCGCTGGCGCGGAATGCGGCGCCACTGGGCGGCAAGCCCCGGGCCCGTGCCCATGCCGAGGCCAGCCGCGTGCTGCAGAACGTCCATCGCTTCCTCGACGAGCATGTGACGACGCGGGCGCATGAGGCGCCGGAGCATGTGATCGTCTTCGACGAGGCTCAGCGCGCCTGGGACGCGAGGCAGGCGACACGGGCCACGCAACGCCGGGTCAGCCGCCTCACCGCCAGCGAGCCGGCGCATGCGCTGGAAATCATGGGGCCGCATGCCGACTGGTCGGTGATCGTCGCGCTGATCGGCAATGGGCAGGAGATCAATACCGGCGAGGCGGGTCTGGCCGAATGGGGCCGCGTCATCGCCGGCGATCCGCGCTGGCGCGCCGTCGCCGCCCGCCGCGCGCTGGAGGCCGCCGAGCCGGCGCAGCGCCTGGCCGAGGCCCATCCGGGCGGGCTCGCCATCGACGACGACCTCGACCTCACCGTGCCGATGCGGAGCGTCCGCGATGCCGCCGGAGCGCCCTGGGTGGATGCCGTGCTTGCCGGCGAGGCCGAGAGCGCCCGCCACATCGCCGAGGCGGCGGGCGGCGTGCCCTTCTTTCTCACCCGCGACCTCGCCGCCTTGCGTGCCGGGTTGCCCGGCTTCCGCCGCGGGCTGCGCCGGGCCGGGCTGGTCGCCTCCGCCGGGGCGAGGCGGCTGCGGGCGGAGGGGCTCGGCGTGCAGGTGGCGGATGTGGCGGACTGGTTCCTGAACCGCTGGCCCGATATCCGCGGCTCCGAGGAGCTCGAGACCTTCGCCACGGAGTATGACTGCCAGGGGCTGGAGCTGGATGTGGTCGGCCTCGCCTGGGGCGGCGACTTCATCCGTGGCGAGGGCGGCTGGCAGCCACGGCGCTTCGCCGGCGATGGCTGGCAGCGCGTGCGGGGCACGGAGGAGCGCCTCTTCATCCGCAACACCTACCGCGTGCTTCTCACCCGCGCCCGCTACGAGACCATCCTCTGGGTCCCGCCCGGCTCCCCGGCCAGCGACCCCTTCCACGACCGCACCCGGCCAGCGGCGGAGATGGATGCGATCGCCGGCTTCCTGCTCGCCTGCGGCGCCCGGCCGCTGCCCGCGCCATCCCCGCCCCGGCCGGCCGTTTCGTTGCTATGATCGCCACCCAACCTCCGCGGAGCCCTCCATGACCGGCGCCACGATCGTCCTTGTCGTCCTGCTGCTGCTTGCCATCGTCACCGCGGCCCGGGGCATCCGCACCGTGCCGCAGGGCCAGGTCTGGACGGTGGAGCGCTTCGGCGCCTTCACCCGCCTGCTCCAGCCGGGGCTGAACTTCCTCATCCCGTTCATCGACAATGTCGGCCACAAGCTGAACGTGCAGGAGGTGGTGCTCGACATCCCCGAGCAGTCGGTCATCACCAAGGACAATGCGACGGTCGTGGTCGACGGCATCGTCTATTACCGCGTGATGGACCCGGCCAAGGCCGCCTACCAGGTGCAGAACCTGACCCAGGCGCTGAACGCCCTGGCGATGACCAACATCCGCGCCGTCATCGGCGAGATGGACCTCGACGCGACGCTCTCCTCGCGCGAGCGCATCAACTCCTCCCTGCTCAACATCCTCGACGGCGCGACGGACCCCTGGGGCGTCAAGGTCAGCCGCGTCGAGCTGCGCAAGGTGGAGCCGCCGGAGAACCTCGTCCGCGCCATGAACCTGCAGATGACCGCGGAGCGCGAGCGCCGCGCCGCGGTGATGAAGGCCGAGGGCGACCGCGCGGCCGCCATCCAGCGCGCCGAGGGCGAGAAGCAGGCCCTCGTCCTCCAGGCCGAGGGGCGGCAGCAGGCGGCGATGCGCGATGCCGAGGCCCGCGAGCGGCTGGCCGAGGCGGAGGCGCGCGCGACCGAGATGGTCGCCGCCGCGGCCGCCGGCGCGGGCGGCGATGCGCTGCGCTACTTCATCGCCGACAAATACGTGAAGGCCTTCGAGGCCCTGGCGGCCAACCCGTCCAGCAAGCTGGTGGTGGTGCCGATGGAGGCCTCCGCCATGGCCGGCGGCATCGCCCAGGCGATGGAGCTGCTGCGGCAGGGCCTGCCCGCCTCCGGGGCCGCGCCGGCGGGGAGCAATCCGTGGAACCGGGGCTGATCTGGATCCTCGCCGGCCTGCTGCTGCTGCTGGCGGAGCTGGCGATCCCCGGCGTCTTCCTGGTCTGGATCGGCCTCGCCGCCCTCGGCACCGGGGTCCTGCAGCTGCTGACCGTGCTGCCCTTCGGGATGGTGGTGGCGGTCTTCCTGCCGCTGCTCGGGGCCGGCATCTGGCTGTCGCTGCGGCTGCGCCGGGCGGCGCCCGCGGCGGCGCTCAACACGCCCGGCTCCGGCCTCGTCGGGCGGAGCGGGATGCTGCTGCCGCTCGGCGAGGCGGAGGGGCCGGGGCTTCGCGTCCGCATCGGCGATTCCGAATGGCAGGCGCGGCTGCCGCTCGAGATCAAGGCGCCGGAGCGGCCACTCCGCGTCCGGGTGGAGGCCGTTGAGGGCACGACGCTGATCGTGCGGCCGGAATAGCGGGGCGGGCTTGAACCGGGCAGGGGATGCGGCAACATCCTCCCCATGGACGCATTCCGGCGCCCCGGCCCGCCTGGCCGGGACCCATCCCCGCCCGTGCTCGACATGACGCCGGAGGGGGAATTCCGGGACCCTCTCCCACCGCGCCGGACTTGGCTGGACCGGGCGCTGGGCCGGGTCGGCGGGCTTGCCCTGCTGGTGACGCTCGCCACGGGCGGGCTGCTGGTGGTGGCGCTGGCCGTCGTCTTCATCGGGCTGCTGCTGCCGGTGCTGATCGGCGCGGGGCTGGTTGCCTTCGGCACGCTCTGGTGGCGGGTGCGGCGCGCGCGCCGGGCCGGCGGGCTCGGGGGCGGACCAAGGCCGGTGCGCTTCGTCGTTATCCGGCGCTGAACCCGCCCCATGCCTGCGACCATGGCGGGCGAGCGGCCTCCCTTCCGCATCGACCCCGCGCGGCTCTATGAGGTCGGGCGGGATGGCACGCCTCATACCGACACGAGCGAGGCGCCGGAATGGCTTGGCCTGCGCCACCGGCGCCTCCTCGGCTGGGTGATGCTCAGCGGAGGGGTTGTGGGCGTGCTGGCAGGCCTGTCGGCGCTCTGCCTCCTGCTCGGGGCGAGGCTTTGGGCAGCGGGCTTCGCCCTGGCGATGCTGGCGGCGGCGCCCCTGGTCGCGGTCGGGCCGGGGCTCGACTGGTGGCGGCACCGCAGGCCGCATCGGCGGCGGCATCGCAGCCGCAGCCCGGACTTCCCGCCCGGCTGAAGGCGCCTATTCGGCGGCGAGGGGCGCCGCGGTCCGCAGCCCGAAGGCCTCGGCGAGCAGCCGGTAGCTGCGCTGCCGCGCCGCCGGGTCGTGGCAGGGGCTGAGCACCGCCACCTCCTGCGCGCCATGCGCCGCGGCCAGGGCCTCGAGCCTCGCCTTCACCTGCTCCGGTGCGCCGACGATCGCCCTGGCACGGATGCGGTCGAGATGCGCCCGCTCCGCCTCGGCATAGGGGTAGGCCTCCGCCTCCTCAACGCTCGGCAGGGGCGGGAAGTGGCCGGCATCGCGGAACAGCCGCCAGAGCTCGCGCGACTTGTAGAGCCGCCAAGCCTCCGCCTCGGTGTCGGCGGTCAGTGCGAAGACGCCGAGGGCGCAATGCGGCGCGGCGAGGCGGCCGGGCTGCGGGCGGAAGCCCTCGCGGTAAAGCGCCGTCACCCCCTCCGACCCGCGGTCCGAGATGAAATGCGCGAAGCAGTAGGGCAGGCCGAGATAGGCCGCGAGCTGCGCCCCGTAGTCGCTGGAGCCGAGGATCCAGACCTCCGGCCGCGTCGGCACCTGCGGGTTGGCGGCGACCTGGCGGAAAGGGTGCCCCTCCGGCAACCCGTCGCCGAGCCAGCCGAGCAGGTCCATCACCTGGCTGGGGAAGCGGTCCGCCGCCTCGCGGGCCTGCGGGTTCAGGGCGAAGGCCGTGCGCCCGTCGCTCCCCGGCGCCCGTCCGAGGCCGAGATCGATCCGCCCCGGCGCGATCGCCTCCGCCACCTTGAACTGCTCGGCGACCTTCAGCGCCGCGTAGTGCGGCAGCATCACCCCTGCCGTGCCGACGCGGATGCGCCGCGTGGTGGCGGCGATGGCTGCGACCAGCATCTCCGGCGCCGAGCCGGCATGGGCTTCGCTGTTGTGGTGCTCGGCCAGCCAGTAGCGGCCATAGCCCCAGTCATCGGCGAGTCGGGCGAGGGCCAGCGTCTCGCGGATCGCCGCATCGGCGCCGCGGCCCGAGGCGATGGTCGATTGGTCGAGGATGGCGAGGCGGAGGGTCATGGCGGAACTCTAGCCGCCCTGGTCGCCGGCGGAAGGGGCTCAGGCCGGTGGAGTGGCGACGGCATCACCACCCGACGCAACGGCGGCCCGGTCAGAAGGACACGCGGCCGAAGACCGCCGTCAGCACGGCGAAGAGCGCGCCGCCGACCAGGAAGCCGACCAGCGTGCCGTTCATCCGCACATATTGCAGGTCCCGCCCGACGCGGAGCTCGATCTTCTCCGTCACCTGCGCCGTGTCCCAGCCGGCGACGACCTGGGCGATGAAGCCCGCGAGCTGCGCCCGGGCAGCGGGCAGGACGGTGGCGATCAGCCGCTCCGCCGCGCGGTTCAGCCTGTCGCGCGCCGCCTGGTCCTGGGCCAGCAGGGTGCCGGCATTGGCGAAGGCGCCCTCCAGCAGCGCGACGGTGCGGCCCTGCGGGTTGCCGGCATCGGCCGCCAGCGCGGCCTTCAGCCGGTCCCAGATGTCACCGATCCAGGCCGCGACGGTGGGATGGGCGATGGCCTGGCGCAGCGCCCGGCCGACGGCGGCCGCCCGCTCCGGGTCGCTCTCCAGCCTGTCGATCTCGCTCCGGAGCCAGGTCTCGAAGGCGGCGCGGAGGTCGCTGTCGGAGGGCTCCACCCGCGCCAGCTCCGCATTGACGGTGGTGAGGACGCGGCGGGCGACCGCGGCACCGGCCAGCCAGCCGACCAGGGCGCCGCCCTCCGCCCGGACCCGCGTCTCGATGGCGGTGCGGAGCTGGTCCTCCTTGCTGGCGAGGATGGTCCGGAGCTGGCCGATGGCGAGGTCGAAGACCTCGTTGTGCCGCCCGCCCGCCATCAGCGTCCGCAGCGCCTGGGCGATGATGCGCGCCCCGCCCGGCCCGGCCGCCATGCGCGGCAGCAGCCGGCCCAGCAGGCGGCGCGCGCGGCCATCCTCGATGCTGACCAGCAGCTTCGGCAGGCTGGCGGCGACCGCCTCCGCGGCCGGGCGGGCGGCGGCCGGGTCGGCCATCACCTCGCGCAGGATGCCGGCGACATCCAGGCGGCCGATCACCCGGCGGACCTCCGCCTCGGTGAAGACATGGTTGGCGACGAAGCGGCCGAGTCCCTGGCCCAGCCGCTCCTTCTGGCGGGGGATGATCGCCGTATGCGGGATCGGCAGCCCGAGCGGCCGGCGGAACAGGGCGGTGACCGCGAACCAGTCGGCGATGCCGCCGACGACGCCGGCCTTGGCCGAGGCCTGGAGCATGTCCGTCCAGTAGCCCGGCGGCAGCCAGTAGGCGAGCACCAGCAGCGCCGCCATGCCGATCAGCAGGCCGGTGGCGATGGCACGATGGATGGCGAGCGCACGGCGAAGCGGCGCCTCGGGGTCGGCGACGGGCGGCAAGGTCAGGCCAGGCTCTCCACCACATGCGGGAAGACGGATTGATAGCCCTCCCCATGCACGACGGCACGCTCGGAATTCCGCGCCGCCTGGGCGCCGCGCTGCAGGGCGACGCGGGTATAGTACTCCCAGAGATGCTCCTGCCCCGCCATGCAGCGGATGGCGGCCCGCTTCCGCTCCCAGACCGGGGTGATGTCGAGCAGCATGTCGGGCATCCAGCCGCACTGCTCCGGCTGGTGCGGCTCGAACAGGTAGACGGGCGGCGCGCCGATCACCGGCACCCCCGGCTCATGCCCATGCGCCTGGGCGATGATGCGGGCATGCTGGGCGAAGTCGGTCGTCGTGGGATGATCGTGGTTGTAAGGATCCTCCCGGCTGTGCGTCAGCACGAAGCGCGGGCGGATGGCGCGGTAGAGCCCGGCCATCCGGAAGAGGCTCTCCTGCGAGAGCGTCAGCGGATAGTCGCCGAGATCCCAGAATTGCAGGTCGTGCACGCCGAGCGCGGCCGCGGCCCGCTCCGCCTCGCCCCGGCGCTCCGACTTGACGCGGTCGAGCGTCATGCCGGGCTGGCGCCAGAGCTTGGCGCTCTCGCCCCGTTCGCCGAAGGAGAGGCAGACGACCGTCACCTGCCAGCCCCGCGCCGCATGGAGGGCAATGGCACCGCCCGCCCGCCACACGAAATCCGCCGAATGGGCGCTGACGACCAGGGCGTTTCCGATGGGGGCCGTGCCGGCGCTCACCCCGCCGCCTTGGCCCGCTCGACGGCTTCCTGGATCAGCTGCTTGGCCTCCGCCGCGTCGCCCCAGCCGATGATCTTCACCCACTTGCCGGGCTCGAGATCCTTATAGTGCTCGAAGAAGTGCTTGATCTGGTCGAGCGTGATCTGCGGCAGGTCGGAATAGTTGGCGACCTTCTCGTAGCGCCGCGTCAGCTTGGTCGAGGGCACGGCAATGATCTTCTCGTCGACGCCGCCGTCGTCCTCCATCTTGAGCACGCCGACGGGGCGGACATTGATGACGGCGCCCGGCACGATCGGGCGGGTATTGGCGATCAGCACGTCGATCGGGTCGCCGTCGTCGCTCAGCGTGTGCGGGACGAAGCCGTAATTCCCGGGATAGCGCATCGGCGTGTAGAGGAAGCGGTCGACGACGAGCGTGCCGGCCTCCTTATCCATCTCGTACTTGATCGGCTCGCCGCCGATGGCGACCTCCACCACCACGTTGATGTCCTCGGGTGGGTTCTTGCCGATGGCGATGGCGTCGAGGCGCATGGACCGTGACTCTCCGGAAAGGGGCCCACAGGATGGGCGGTACCCCTTTCCTTACCATTGACCGGCCCTGCCGGGCGACTCCCCGGCAGGACGGGCAGTCCTCAGGCGGCCTTGGCCAGGTGGATCGCCTTCCACACGCTCTCCGGCGTCGCCGGCATGTCGACATGGGTGACGCCCATGGTCGAGAGCGCATCGACCAGCGCATTCATCAGCGCCGGCGGCGAGCCGACCGCCCCCGCCTCGCCGGCGCCCTTGACGCCGAGCGGGTTGGTCTCGCAGGGGACGGAGAGGAACTCCACCTCGATATCCGGCAGGTCCTCCGCCCGGGGCAGGGCGTAGTCCATGAAGGAGGCGGAGAGGAGCTGGCCGCTCTCCGGGTCATAGGCCGTCCGCTCATGCACCGCCTGGCCGATGCCCTGCGCCACGCCGCCATGTACCTGGCCGCGCACGATCATCGGGTTGATGGCATGGCCGACATCGTCCACCACGACATAGCGCGGCACGTCGATCAGCCCGGTATCCGGATCGACCTCGACCTCGGCGATGTGGCAGCCATTGGGGAAGGTGTGGGACTTGATCTCGGCCACCTCCGCCGCGTCGAGCAGCGTCGCCGGCTCGCCCCGCGCCGCCCGCTCCCGCTGGATGGTGGCGAGCGAGAGGATGTCGACGCCGCGATCCGTGCCGACCACCGAGAAGCGGCCGCCGGTCGTGGTGAACTCGATATCGGCGACCGAGGCCTCCAGATGCTCCGAGGCCGCCTGCTTGCCCTTCTCGATGACGGTCGCCGCCGTCAGCAGGATCGCCTGGCCCTCGGAGTAGAGGCTGCGGGCGCCGCCGGTGCCGCCGCCCGTCGGGATCTCGTCCGAATCGCCCTGGACGATGCGGATCTTCTCCATCGGGATGCCGAGCTCATGGCTGGTCAGCATGGCATAGGCGGTCTCGTGCCCCTGGCCGGTCGACTGCGTGCCGACCAGCACATCGACCATGCCGTCGGCCGCGAAGCGCACCTCGGCCCGCTCCGTCGGCCCGCCGCCCGTGGCTTCCAGGTAGTAGGCGACGCCGATGCCGCGGCGCTTGCCGCGCGCCTCGGAGGTGCGGCGCCGCGCGGCGAAGCCGGCCCAGTCGGCATTCTTCAACGCAGCATCGAGCACCGCGCCGAATTCGCCGCTGTCATAGCGCTGGCCGACGGCGGTGATGTAGGGCATGGCGCTCGCCGGTACCATGTTGCGCTTGCGCAACTCGATGCGGTCGATGCCCATCTCGCGCGCCGCGGCATCGATCAGCCGCTCGACGACATAGTTGCTCTCCGGCCGTCCGGCGCCGCGATAGGCGTCGACGGGAACGGTGTTGGTGAGCACGCCGATGACATGGGCGTGGATCGCCTGGAAGTTGTAGACGCTCGCCAGCACCTTGGTGCCCGCGCCGGTCGGGATCATCGGCGCGAAGGTCGAAAGATAGGCGCCCATGCCGGCATAGTTGGTGGTGCGCAGCGCGAGGAACTTGCCGTCCTTGTCGAGCGCCAGCTCCGCCTCGGTGATGTTGTCGCGTCCCTGGGTGTCGGACTGGAAGGCCTCCGTCCGCTCGCTCGTCCACTTCACCGGCCGGCCGAGGCGGCGGGCCGCCATGCAGACCAGCGCATACTCGCCATAAAGGTAGAGCTTCATGCCGAAGCCGCCGCCGACATCGGGCGTGACCACGCGGAACTTCTCCGGCGGCAGGTGGAAGACGCTCTCGGCCAGCAGGTTCTTCACTAGCCAGCTGCCCTGGGTGCCGCAGAAGAGGGTGAACTTCTCGTTCGCCGCATCGTATTCGGCGGTCGCGGCGCGGACCTCGAGGCTGTTCACGATGACGCGGTTGTTGACGACCGTCAGCTTCGTCACATGCGCGGCCTGCGCAACGAGGGCGTCGGCCTTGGCCTTGTCGCCCGTCTCCCAATCGAAGACGACATTGTTCGGGATCTCGTCCCAGACCGCCGGCGCACCGGGCTTGTAGGCCGTGGCGAGCTCGGTCGCGGCCGGCAGCAGGTCGTAATCGACCATCACCGCCTCGGCCCCGTCCCGCGCCGCCTCATGCGTCTCGGCGACGATGAAGGCGACCGGGTCGCCGACATGCCGCACCCGGTCCGTCGCCAGCGCGCCGCGCGGGGTGTTCGAGCGTTCAGTGCCGTCGCGGTTCTTCAGCGGAATGACGCAGGGGATCTCGCCGAGGCCCTCCTCCTGCCAGTCCTTGCCGGTGATGACGGCGAGCACGCCCGGCACCGCCATGGCGGCGGAGGTGTCGATCGACAGGATCTTCGCCGCCGCATGCGGGCTGCGCAGCACCATGCCATGGGCGACGCCCGGCATGGCGATGTCGTCGGTATAGCGGCCGCCGCCGATCAAGAGGCGCGGATCCTCGATGCGTCGCACCGGCTGGCTCAGACCGAATTTGGCCATGGGGAAACCCCTCCCGTTCGAATTCTCTTCCATCATCTGCGGAGGAAGGGGGGAACGGGAAGGGGGGTGGGCGTGAAATCACCGCGTGCGGAGCGCGGCCTCCACCCGGTCGCAGGCGGCGCCGACCCCGTCCTCGGCCCGGACCTCCCGGCCGATGGCACCCGCGCAGGCCTCCACCTCCGGGTTCTCCAGCAGCGGGGCGAGGGCGCGGGCCGCCCGTTCTGCCGTGTAGCGCCCGGCCGGCAGGCTGGCGGCGATGCCGAGGCGGGCGAGCCGCGCCGCATTGTCCGGCTGGTCGTGGCTGAAGGGCACCACCAGCATCGGCCGCCCGGCCCGCATCGCCTGCGCCGCGGTGCCGATGCCGCCCTGGTGGATGATGGCCGAAGCCGCCGGGAAGAGCGCGGCATGCGGCAGGTAGTCCATGGCCAGCACCCCTGGGGGGAGGGGGCCGAGCGCCGCCCGGTTCTCCGCCGTCCCGGTCAGCAGCACGGCGCGCTGGCCGAGGCGCCTCGCCGCATCCAGGCTCTCGGCGAAGAAGCGGCCCGGCGCGTAGATCGCGGCCGAGCCCAGGGTGAAGACCAGCGGCGGCGGCCCGGCAGCGAGGAAGCGGCCGAGCTCCCGCGGCATCGGTGCCGGCTCGTCCCAGAAGGGGAAGCCGGTCGGTGCCGGATCGGTCTGCATCAGCAGCGGCGAGAAGAGGGCGAGGGAGAAGGCCGGCGGCCGCGCGGCGTTGAGGAAAGGGTCGGCGGCAGGGGCAAGGCCGAGTTCCGCCCGGAAGGCCGCGACCTCGCGCGACCATCGCCCGACCGTCCATCGCCCGATGCCGCGGATCACGGGCCCTGCCAGCCGCCGCAGCCACTCCACCCGCCAGAGCCAGTCATAGCCGCCCGGGATGCCGGGATCGGTCGTCGAGAACAGGGTGAAGGGTTGGAGGTAGGCCGGCGCCCAGGGCAGGCCGCGCCGCTCCGCCACCATCGGGGCCGCGGCGGCGACCGGGCTGGCGAGGATGAGGTCGACGCCCTCCGAGGCCGCCATGAGGTCAGCATGGGCCTCGCGGATCGGCTCCACGACCAGGGTCCGCCAGACGAAGGCCGGCCCCGTCCGCGGATCCATCGCCCGGGCGAAGGCCTCGAGGTCCGGCGCGCCCTCCGGCATGGTCGGGCGCATCGGGGCGAAGCCGAGGCCCGCCGCCTCGACCTTGCCGCGATACCCCTCGGCAGTGGCGACCGTGACCCGGTGCCCCCGCCGTTCCAGCCCCGCCGCCACCGCCAGGTAGGGGAAGAGGTCCCCGAGCGAGCCGGTGGTGGCGAGGAGGATGCGGCTCAACGGCGGGTGCTGTCCGTCTTGTCCGGCGCCGGCTGCGGCGACTGGCCGGGGCCGATCGAGGCCGGCTCCACCGGGCGGACGCCCATCCAGCCCTTCACCCGCTCCCGGGTGCCCTGGAAGACGACATAGAGCATCGGGATCATGAAGATGCCGATGAGCGAGGCCGCCAGCATCCCGCCGAAGACCGGCGTGCCGACCGCGCGGCGCGAGAGCATTGCCGCCCCGCTCGCCGTCACCAGCGGCACCAGGCCGAGGACGAAGGCGATCGAGGTCATCATCACCGCGCGGAACCTGAGGCGCGATCCCTCGATCGCCGCGTCGCGGATGGACATGCCGCGCTCCCGCGCATCCTTGGCAAACTCGATGATCAGGATGCCGTTCTTCGCCGCCAGCGCGATCAGCACGACGAGGCCGATCTGCGCGTAGACGTCGAGGCTCAGGCCCGCGATCAGGATGGCGAGGAAAGAGCCGAGGCCGCCCACCGCCACCGACATCAGCACGGGGACGGGGATGGTCCAGCTCTCGTACAGCGCGACGAGGAAGAGGTAGGCGAAGAGGATGGCGAGCGCGACCACGTAGATGGTCTGCCCCGCCGCCAGCTTCTCCTGGTAGGCGGTGCCGGTCCATTCATAGCCGTAGCCGGACGGCAGGACCCGGCGCGACAGCTCCTCCATCGCCGCCAGCGCGTCGCCGGAGGAGACGCCCGGCTTCGGCGCGCCGTTGACCAGCACCGCACGGTAGTTGTTGTAGCGGCTGATCGTCTGCGGCCCGACAATGATCCGCACATCGGCGAAGGCGCGCAGCGGCACCATGTCGCCGCGGGTGCTGCGGACCCGGATGCGCCAGATGTCGTCGATGTCGTCGCGGTCCTGCGCCTCGGCCTGGATGTTCACCTGCCAGGTGCGGCCGAAGAGGTTGAAGTCGTTGACGTAGAAGCCGCCGAGCGAGGCCTGCAGCGCCGAGAAGATGTTGGAGATCGGGATGCCGAGCGCCTGCGCCTTGTCCCGGTCCACATCGAGGAAGAGCGAGGGCGTCGCCGCCGAGAAGGTCGAGAAGACCTGCTGCAGGCGGGGATCCTGGTTCGCCGCGATGACAAGGCCCAACATCGCGCTCCCCAGCTCCGCCGGGTCGCGGCCCTGGAGGTCCTGCAGCTGGTACTCGAAGCCGCCGCCGGTGCCGAGGCCGATGATCGGCGGCAGGTTGAAGGCGACGACCGTCGCGGTGCGCACATTGGCCCCCGCGCCGAAGACCCGCCCGATGGAAGCGAAGACCGAATCCGCCGGGTTGGTGCGCTGGTCGAAGGGCTTCAGCCGCGCCACGATGAAGGCGGAGTTGGACTGCGCGCCCTGGTCGATCAGCGAGAAGCCGACGATCGCCAGGATGTTCTCGACCGCCGGGATCCCGCGCAGGATGCCCTCGACCTGCTCCACCGTTGCCCGCGTGCGGGAGAGGGAGGCCGCCTGGGGCAGCGAGACCTGGATGAAGAAGGTGCCCTGGTCCTCCTGCGGCAGGAAGCCCTGCGGCGTCTTCGAGCCGATGGAGAAGATGCCGAAGGCGATCGCCGCCGTCAGCACCAGCGAGACGACCGAGAGCCGGACGATCCGCCGAACGACCGCCGCATAGCCGTCGCGCACCTTGTCGATGCCGCGCAGGACATACTTGATCGGCCCGCGCTTCGGCCCGGTATGGCGGAGGAAGAGGACGCAGAGCGCGGGCGAGAGGGTCAGCGCATTCAGCGCCGAGATCACCATCGCCGCCGAGATGGTCACCGCGAACTGGCGGAACAGGACACCCGACAGGCCGGGGATGAAGGCGATGGGGACGAAGACCGAGAGCAGCACCAGGGTGATGGCGATGATCGGCGCGGTGATCTCGGCCATGGCCTGCTTCACCGCGCGGTTGGGCTCCCAGTCAGGGTGCTCCTCCATCACCCGCTCGACATTCTCGACGACGACGATCGCGTCGTCGACGACGATGCCGATGGCCAGCACCATGGCGAGCAGCGAGACGGTGTTGGCGCTGTAGCCGATGGCCAGCAGGATGGCGAAGGCGCCAATCAGGCTCACCGGCACCGCGATGGTCGGGATGATCGTTGCCCGGAACGAGCCGAGGAAGAGGTAGACCACGATCACGACGAGGACGAAGGCCTCGATCAGGGTCTGGATGACCTCCTCGATCGTCTCCACCACGAAGGTCGAGCTGTCGTAGAGCACCTGCGCCCGCATCCCCTCGGGGAAGCGGGTCGACATCTCGTCCAGCGTGCGCTTCATCGCATTCGAGACGGTCACCGCATTGGCGCCGGGCGAGAGGTAGACGCCGACGGTGACGGCGGGCTGGCTGTTCAGCCGGCTCACCGTGTCCATGCTCTGCGCGCCGAGCTCGACCCGCGCCACGTCCCTCACCCGCAGGACGGAGCCGTCCGGGTTGGCGCGGATGATGATGTCGCTGAACTGCTCCGGCGTGATCAGCCGCCCGAGCGTCTGGATGTTCATCTGAAACTGCTGCGTGTCGGGGATCGGCTGGGCGCCGATGCGGCCGACCGCGGCCTGGATGTTCTGGCTCTGGATCGCCGTGATCAGGTCCTGCGGTGTCAGGTTGAGGCTGGTCAACCGGTCGATCTCGAACCAGACGCGCATGGAGTAATTCTGCGCGCCGAAGATGTTCACCTGGCCGACGCCCGGCACGCGCGCCATCCGGTCGACCATGTTGATCGTCAGGTAGTTCGACAGAAAGAGCGGCGTGTGGTCCGGATTGGTCGAGGTCAGCGCGATGAACTGCAGCACCGAGGAGGACTGCTTGCGCACGATCAAGCCCGCGCGCTGCACCTCCTGCGGCAATCGGGCGATGTTCGCCTGGATGCGGTTGTTGACGTTGACGGTGTTGATGTCCGGGTTCGACCCCAGGGCGAAGCTGACCGAGAGCTGGTAGGTGCCGTCATTGGCGCTGTTCGAGCGCATGTAGATCATGTTCTCGACACCGTTGACGGCGCTTTCGATGATCTGCGCGACGGTCGACTCGATGACGGCCGCCGAGGCGCCCGGGTAGTTGGCCTGCACCGAGACCTGGGGCGGGACGATGTCCGGGAACTGGGCGACGGGGATCCGCAGCAGGGCCAGCAGGCCGGCCAGGGTGATGACGATGGCGATGACGATCGCCAGGCGCGGGCGGTCGACGAAGACGCTCGAGATCATGGCGCGTCAGCCCGGCCGGCCGCCGGGGGCTGGGGCGCCGGGTGGCCTGGCGCCTGGCGGCGGCGCGCCGGCCGGGCCCGCATTCACCTCCTGGCCCGGCCGCACGCGCTGCAGCCCCTCGCTGATCACCTGCTCGCCCGGCTGCAGCCCGTCCTCGATCACCACCTGGTCGCGGATGGTGCGGCCGAGGCGGACCGGGCGGCGCTGCGCCTTCTTCTCGTTGTCGACGACGAGGACGTAATTGCCTCCCTGGTCCTGGAGGACGGCGGCGCGCGGCAGGACGATGGCCTGCACCGGCTCCACGCCCTCCACCGCGACGGTGACGAACTGGCCGTCGATCAACTCCCGGTCGCCGGGGCTGCCGGCCTGGACGCCCGGGCGGCGCGGGTTCGGGATCAGGGCGCGGATCAGCAGGCTGTCGGTGTTGCGGTCCACCTGGGTGTCGATGAACTCGATGCGCCCGGCCTGGGGATAGGGGCGCCCATCGCTCAGCCGGACGCGGACGACCACCGCGTTGACGCCGCCGCGCGGCTCGTAGCGCGCCTGCAGCTCGCCGGCGGCGCGGGAGCTGACGGTGAAGACGACGCGCATCGGGTCCTGGCTGACGACGACGGCCAGCGGCTCGGTCAGCGTCGGCGTGACCACGTTGCCCGGCGTCAGGCTGGCGCGGCCGATCTTGCCGTCGATGGGCGAGAGGATGTCGGTATAGCCAAGGTTGATCTCCGCGACGCGGACGGCGGCCTGGGCGCCGAGCAGCTGGGCATTCGCCGTCCGCTCCTGCGCCTGGGCGTTGTCGAGGGCGACCCGGGTGCCGGCGCCGGTCGATTGCAGCTCCCGCGCACGGGCCAGCGCCACGCGGGCATTCTCGAGCGTCGCCTGGGCGGAGGCGACATTGGCCCGGGCCTGCTCCAGCTGCGCCTCGAAGGGCGGCTTCTCGATGCGGAAGAGCACGTCGCCGGCCTTCACCTCCTGGCCCTCGGTGAAGGCACGCTCCTGAAGGAAGCCAATGACGCGGGCGCGGATCTCGACGCGGTTCACCGCCTCGATGCGGCCGGTGAACTCGGTGCTCTCGGTGACCGGCTGGCGGTTGGCCGGGGTGACGCCGACCGCGGGCGGTCCCTGCGGCCCGAACTGGGCCTCGGCCGGCAGGGCGAGCACCGTGAGCAGGAGGGCAGCGGACAGTCGACGCATCATGCGAGTCATCCGGGACAAGACGGCTGGCGATACCAGGGCGTCCCCCCCGGGACCAGAGACTTTATCTCAAATGGCGACCAATGACCGGGGCGCAAGCTTGCGAAAGTGTCACGGCCGTGAACCCTGGGCTGCGCGCCGCGGCCGCCCTTTGCAGCCGGATGTCAGGGCACTGCGAGGATGGGGCAGGGCGCCCCGTGCAGCAGCCGGCGGCTCGTCGACTCATGCAGCAGGGCGCTCAGCCCGGCGGTCCCGAAGCCGCCCATGACGAGCAGCCGGGCCGGCAGCCGCGCCGCCTCGGCGAGCAGCAGCGCGGCCGGGTCGTGGCCGCGGGCGGCGCGCTCCTCCACCGCCAGGCCATGGCGGCGGAGGAAGGCGGCGCCCTCGGCGGCGAGGCGGGCGGCCACGGCGGCATGCGGGTCGGCGGCGAGCAGCGTCACCGCCGAGCCCTCGGCGAGGCCAAGCTGGGCCAGGGAGGCGAGCGCCCGCTGCGCCGGGGCGGAGCCGTCATAGCCGGCCAGCACCGGCCCCTCGGCCGGGGCGGCGGCCGGGATGACGAGCAGCGGCCGCGCGCCGTCACGCAGCAGGGCGGGGATGACGGGGGCGAGCCCGTCATCCGCCCGCTCGAGGCCGAGGGTGCTGTCGCGGCCAAGGATCAGGAGGTCGTGCCGCGCCCCGGCGCGCAGCAGGGCGGGCTCCGGCGCCTCCTCCAGCAGCAGCGCCTCGACGGGGAGGTCGCCGGCGGCCTGGCGGGCGGCGGCGAAGGCGGCCTCCGCCTCGGCCTGGAGGCGGGCGGCGCGGGCGGCGTCGCGCTGGGCGGCGAAGGCGGCGCCGCCGATCGGCATGGCCTCATGGCCGCCCGAGGTGTGGGGGCGGTCGAGGATGGCAGCCGCCGTCAGCGCCGCGCCGCTGCGGCGGGCGAGGGCAATGGCGGCATCGCGGGCGGCAAGGGCCCCCGGCGTGTCGTCGAGGGCGAGGAGGAGGCTCTGCAGCATCCCGGCGAGCTTAGGCCCGGTGTCGGAGCAGGAGGAAGCCGCTCGTGCAGAGGATCAGCGCGACGGCGAGGCTGGCCAGCGCCGCGCCGACCCCGGCCCAGGCGGCGGCGAGGCCGGAGACCGCCTGCATCACCGCCGCCCCGCCGAAGAAGGCGATGTTGACCGCCGAGAGCGCCCGCCCCGCCCGCTCCGGCGGCACCGCGGCGCGGACCTGGCCGAAGACGACGGACTGGACGGAGATCAGCGCGCCGATCAGGGCGAAGATCGTCGCATCCCAGGCGGAGGGCAGGCTGCGCCCGGCGATGAGGGCGAGAACCAGCCCCGCCACGGCATAATGGCTGGCGGCGAGCATCAGCACGGGGCGGCCGATCCTCCGCTCCGCCCAGCCGCAGATCACCGGGGAGACGGTCAGCGCGAGGGCGCAGAGCGAGAGGATGTGCCCGGCCTCGATGCGGGTGAGGCCCTTCGCCTCCATCAGCCAGGGCCCGCCCCAGAGGCCGCGCAGGCCGAGCACGACGGCGAGGCTGGCGAAGCCGAAGACCATCAGCGGGCGGAGGCCGGGCGAGGCGGCCATGGCGACGACCTCGCCCGCATCCTGCCAGATCGAGCGGCGCCCGCCCTGCGGCGGGGGCGGGTGGCGGACGGTCAGCGCCACCGCGAGGAAGGCGAAGGCCGCCATCCCCGCCGTCGCCAGGAAGCCGGCGCGCCAGCCCTGAAGGTCGACCAGCCAGGCGAGCGGGCTGCCCGAGAGCAGCATTCCCGAATTGCCGAGGGTGAGGATGATGCCGGACCAGAGCGAGAAGCGCGCGGCGGGCACGGCGCGGGCGGCATAGGTCATCGGCCCCATCAGCATCCCGGCGCAGCCGATGCCGAGCACGATCTGCGCGGCCAGCATGCCGAGCGCGTTCGGCGCGAGCGAGGCGAGCACCGCGCCCGTTCCGGCGATGCCGAGCACGGCAAGCGCCGTCCGCCGCACCCCGAAGCGGTCGAGCGCGACGCCGACCGGCACCATGGCCAGGGCGAAGGCAAAGGCGAAGGCGCCGGTGACGGCGGCGAGGCCATCGGGCGAGAGGCCGAGGTCGCGCTGCAGCACGTCGGCGGCGAGCGCGGGGAGGGTGCGCACCGCGTTCGAGAAGACATGGCCCAGCGTCAGCGCCAGGATCGGCACTGCCGGCCCGCGGATCGGCGGCATCGGCTAGGGCGTGCCAGCGAGGGGCTGCGGCGCGCCGCGGCGCGCCCTGTCCGTCATGGCGGCGTCCCCGGGCCTGCCGATGCAGCCGGCATCGGCTGCATCCGCCTCCTGGCCGCGCGGAAACATCCCTCGCCGATCCATCGCCGGTTCCTGCGCAGGCATGCCCTAGTTCCGGAACATCTTGCCTGGGTTGAGGATGCCCTTGGGGTCGAAGCTGGTCTTGATGCCGCGCATCAGCGCCAGCGCCTCCGGCCCGTGCTCCTGCTCCAGGAACTCCCGCTTGCCAAGGCCCACGCCATGCTCGCCGGAGCAGGTGCCGCCGAGCGCCAGGCCGCGCGCCACGATCCTGCGGTCGATCTCCCAGGCCTTTTCATGGCCCTGCGGGTCCTCCGGGTCGTAGAGGATGACCTGGTGGAAATTGCCGTCGCCGACATGGCCGACGATGCAGGTCGTGGCCCCCGCCGCGACCGCATCCGCCTTGGCGCCGAGGATCGCCTCGGCAAGGCGCGAGATGGGGACGCAGACATCAGTGGTGATGGCGCGGTAGCCGGGGATCAGCGCGACGGCGGCCCAGTAGGCGTCGTGCCGCGCCTTCCAGAGGCGGTTGCGGGATTCGGCATCCGTCGCCCAGGCGAAGCCCTCGCCGCCCAGCTCGGCGGCGATGGCCTCGACTGTCTCCGCCTGCTCCTGCACCGCCGCCGGGCTGCCGTGGAATTCGAGGAAGAGGGTCGGCGTGGCGCGGTAGCCCTCGAGCTTCGAGTAGTTGATGGAGGCCTGCATCTGGTCGGCGTCGAGCAGCTCGATGCGGGCGACGGGGATGCCGGCCTGCATGGTGGCGATGGTCGTCTCGACCGCGGATTTCAGGTCGGGGAACTGGCAGACGGCGGCCGACATCGCCTCCGGGATGCCGTGCAGGCGGAGGCGGACCTTGGTGATGACGCCGAGCGTGCCCTCGGAGCCGATGAAGAGCCGCGTCAGGTCGTAGCCGTTGGCCGCCTTGCGGGCGCGGCCGCCGGTTTGGATGACGCGGCCGTCGGCGAGCACGACTTCGAGGCCGAGGACATTCTCCCGGATGGTGCCGTAGCGCACGGCGGCGGTGCCGCTGGCCCGCGTCGCGCACATGCCGCCGATGGTGCAGTGGCTGCCCGGGTCGACGGGGAAGAACATGCCCTGGTCGCGCAGGTAGTCGTTGAGCTGGTGGCGGGTGACGCCGGGCTCGATCAGGCAGTCCATGTCCTCGGCATTGACCTCGAGGATGCTGGTCATGCGGCTGAGGTCGAGCGAGATGCCGCGCCGCACCGGGTTCACATGCCCCTCGAGGCTGGTGCCGGCCCCGAAGGCGACGAGCGGGACGCCGTGCTGGTTGCACAGCGCCAGGATGCGGCTGACCTCCTCCGTGCTCTCGGGGAAGGCGACGGCGTCGGGCAGGGTGGGCGGCGTCTGGTCCTCGCCGCGGCTGTGCTGCTCGCGCACCGCCTGGGCGGTGGAGAGACGGTCGCCGAGCATCGCGCGGAGGGCGGCGATGACGGCATCGGCGGGGGAGGCGATGGTGTTCATGGCGGTCCTTTCCGGGCCGGCCGATTCAGACCCATGGGTGCACGGCGCCCTTCGGTCATCGGACGGCATCCTCCTCCCGCGCGAGCGGGCAGGTCAGGCAGTGCGGGCCGCCGCCGCCGGCGGTGAAGAGCGAGAGGGCAGGGTCCAGCACGGTGAGGCCCTCGGCGCGGAGGGCGGCGTTCAGCTCGCGGCTTTCGGCGGCCGATATCACGCGGCCCTCGCCGAGGGAAAGGATGTTGCAGCCGAGCGCCATCGCCGCCCGGTAGGGGACGGGGAGGCAGCGGATGCCATGCGCGGCCAGCCACTCGCGGAAATCCTCCGGCAGCACGTCGAGGCAGGCGACGGCGAGGCCGGGGGCGGCCAGACAGAACAGCACGTCCAGATGCAGGAAATGCTCGTCGAAGGGCTGGATGCGGACCTCCCAGCCCTCGGCGCGGAGCCAGCCGGCGAGTTGCTCCGCGCCGTCGAGGTCGGTGCGGCCGCCCGAGGCGCCGATCAGGGCGAGGCCGGGGCGGAGGATGTGGACATCGCCGCCCTCCAGCGTCCCGGCCGAGGATTTCCGCCAGAAGCGGCCGCGGTGCCAGTCGATCAGGGCGGCGTATTCGCCGCGGCGCTGCGGGCGCTCGAGCTGGCAGAGGACGGGGCCGCGATGCGTCACCACCACGCTGTCGCGGGTATAGGCCATGTAGGGGAGGTGCGGCTCGGGCGGCAGGTGGTGGACCTGGGTGCCGGCCCCCTCCAGCGCGGCGACGAGCTCGCGGTGCTGGGCCTGCAGGCCCTGGAGGTCGGGCTGGCCGCTGCCGGCCAGCGTGCGGCGGGCGATGCTGTTGGTCGGCAGCCACCGGTAATGGTCGGGGGCGCAGACCAGGACATCGGTCAGGCGGCCGGTTTCTGAGGCGACGATCCAGTCGGGCATGGGCGCAGCGTGCCGGGCCGGCGGGGCGGCGTCCAGTGACGGGCTCCAAATGCCTCAAGGGCTCAAGGTGAGGGCGAACCAAGCCCTTGATATCGCACGGCTTCGGCAAGAAATTGAGGGTTTGAGGGTTTGAGGAGGGGCCGGGCGGGGCGTGGCCGGTGGCGGCGCGCATCCTAGCAGGGATCAGTACAAGTACGCAATGTCCTCCCTCCGTTGACGCCCCTGCGGCCCGCGCCTAGCGTCGATCTCGCGAACGGAATCCGAGGGGGAAACGATGCCCAACAAGGTCAAGGCAGCATGGCAGGCCGGCAAGGCCGTGGTGAATGGCTGGCTCGCCATTCCGAACGCCTTCAGCGCCGAGATGTACAGCCAGGCCGGCTGGGACAGCGTCACCGTCGACATGCAGCACGGCGTGCAGGACTACCTCTCCTGCGTCGCCTGCTTCCAGGGCATCCAGCCCTCCGGCGCCACGCCCATGGTGCGGGTGCCGTGGAACGAGCCGGGCATCATCGGCAAGGTGCTGGATGCCGGCGCCTATGGCGTCATCTGCCCGATGGTGAACACCGAGGCCGAGGCGCGCGCCCTCGTCCAGTATTCGAAGTACCCGCCGCGCGGCACGCGCAGCAACGGGCCGATCCGCGCCGGCGTCTATGGCGAGGCGGGCGGCTACCAGAAGACCGCCAATGACGAGATCCTGGTCATCCCGATGATCGAGACGCAGACGGCGCTCGACAACCTCGAGGCCATCCTCGACGTGCCGGGGATCGACGCGATCTATGTCGGGCCCTCCGATCTCGGCCTCTCGCTCGGCATGATCCCGATCCTCGACCGGGAGGAGCCGGAGATCCTCAAAATCTACGAGCGGCTGATCAAGGAGACCTCGAAGCGCGGCATCGCGGCGGGGCTGCACAATTCCTCGCCGAAATACGCGAAGAAGATGATCGACATGGGCTTCAAGCTCGTCACCGTCGGCGGCAACGATGTCGGGCTGATGGTCAATGCGGCGAAGGCCGCGATCAAGGAAGCCCGCGGCGGCTGAATGCTGCGCCTTGTCGCCGGCAGGCTGGTGCAGATCGGGGTGGTGCTTGCCCTGCTCTCGGCGCTGGTCTGGCTGGCGATGGGGCTGATGCCCGGCGACCCGCTCGACCTCGCCATGGCCGCCGACCCGCGGCTGACGCCAGCCGATGCGGCGCGGCTCCGGGCGCTGCACGGGCTCGACCGGCCGCTCGGCGAGCGCTACCTCGCCTGGGCGGCGGCGGTGCTGCGCGGGGAGTTCGGCTTCTCGCGCCTCTATGCGGTGCCGGTTGTCGAGGTGCTGGGGCCGGCGCTGCGCTCGACCCTCGTGCTGCTCGGTTGGGCGCTGCTGCTCTCGGCGGGGATCGGCATCGGGCTCGGCGTGGTCGGGGCGGTGCGGCGAGGCGTCGGCGTCCTCGCCGAGGGGCTGGCGCTGCTGGCGCAGGCCATGCCGGGCTTCTGGCTCGGCATCCTGCTCATCATCCTCTTCGCGGTCGAGCTCGGCTGGCTGCCGGCGGGGGGGACCGGGGAGGGCCAGGGCCTCGGCGAGGCGGCGCGCTTCCTGCTGCTGCCGGTGGCGACGCTCGCCTTCGTCAACATCGCGGCCTATGCCCGGCACAGCCTCTCCGCCATGCGGGAGGAGATGGCGCAGCCCTATATCCGCACGGCGCGGATGAAAGGGCTCTCGCCGCGGCAGGTGATCTGGGGGCATGCCTTCCCCAATGCGGCGATCCCGGTGGTGACGGTCGCGGCGCTCGATGCCGGCAGCCTCGTCTCCGGCGCGCTGGTGACGGAGACCATCTTCGCCCGGCCGGGGATGGGCAAGCTGATCTACGACAGCATCATGGGCAACGACTACAACCTGGCGCTGCTCGCCCTGCTGCTGGCGGCGCTGGTGACGATGCTGGCGACCCTCGCGGCCGACATCGCGCAGCGGCTCATCGATCCGCGGCTGACGCGCTGATGCGGCTGTGGCTGGGCCTGGCGCTGATCGGGTCGCTCGGGCTTGGGGCGGCGGCGGCGGGATGGGCGCAGGCGTTGCTGGGGGCCGATCCCTTCGCGCCCAACCTGCTGGCGCGCTACGGCGAGGCCGGCGCCGCGCATCCGCTCGGGACCGACGAGCTGGGGCGGGACGTGCTGCTGCGGCTGCTGCATGGCGGGCGGGTCTCGCTCGCCGTCGGGCTGGCCGTGGCGCTGGGGGCGACGGGGCTCGGCACGGCGGCGGGGCTGCTGGCGGCCTGGCGCGGGGGCTGGGTCGATGCGCTGCTGATGCGGGTGGCGGATGGGCTGCTGGCGCTGCCAGCGCTGCCGCTGCTCGTCGTGCTGGCCGCCGTCGACACCGGGCGGTTCGGCCTGCCGAGGGGGGAGGCGGCGTCGGACATCCTGCGCATCGTGCTGATCCTGGTCGCCTTCGGCTGGGTCGGGACGGCGCGGCTGGCGCGGGCGGCAGCGCTCACCCAGCTCTCGCTCGACTATGTGGCGGCGGCCCGGGTCTGCGGGGCCAGCGGGGCGCGGGTGCTGCTGCGGCATGTGCTGCCGAACATCGCGGGGCCCATCGGGGTCGCCGCGGCGCTGGCGGTGGCGGGGGCGATCCTCGCCGAGAGCACGCTGAGCTTCCTTGGCTTAGGCATCCAGCCGCCGGCGCCGTCCTGGGGGAACATGCTCTCCAACGCGCAGGAGATGGTGTTCTCGGCGCCGCTTCAGGCGGTATGGCCGGGGCTCTGCATCCTCATCGCGGTGGCGGGCTGCACGCTGGTGGCGGATGGGGCGCGGCGGCGCTGACCGGGGCGGCCTCCCCCAGCGGATAGGGCGTGACGATCAGGCGGCGGTGGCCGTGGCCCGAGGTCAGCGGGTGCCGCGCCGGGCCGGAGTCCCCCGACTGCGCGGAGACGATGAGGCAGACGCCGGCGACGACGATGGCCGTGGCCAGCATCGCCTGGGCGGTGAGGGGCTCGGCGAAGAGCAGCCAGCCGAGGCCCATCGCCACCACGGGATTCACGTAGGAGAAGGTGGTCGCCACCGAGGGCGCCACGGTGGCGGCGAGGTAGCCGTAGGCGGTGAAGCCGACCACGGCGGTCAGCGTCAGCCAGCCGAGGCCGAGCCAGGATTGCAGCGAGACGGCGTGCCAGTCGAGCGCGGCGATGTCGCCCATGGCGCCGGCGGCGGCGAGCAGGACGGCGCCGCCGCAGAGCAGCTCCATTCCCGCCGCGAGGCGCGGGTCGTCCGGCAGGCCGGCACGGGGCGCGAGCACCGCGCCCAGCGCCCAGGCGCATTGGCTGGCCACCAGCAGCGCGATGCCGAAGGGATCGAGATCGGCGCCGGGGCGGAGCAGGAGGCCGAGGCCGGCGACCCCGACCACCAGGCCGATCAGGGCCCGGCGGGCCGGCCGCTCGCGGAAGAGCAGGTAGCCGAGGCAGGCGGCGACGATCGGCAGCAGGGCGGACATCACGCCGGCGACGCCGGAGGGCACAGTCTTCTGGCCGAAGGTGGCGACGCCGGCGCCGAGGGCGAGGATCAGCATCCCGATGCCGCAGGCGGCGAGCCAGTGGCGCGGGCCCGGCCGCGGCGCGCCGGCGGCGCGGGCCCAGGCGAAGAGGATCGCGCCCCCCGCAATCCCGCGGATGCCGACGAGGAGCAGCGGCGGCAGCGTGTCGAGCGCCGCCCGGGCGCCGGCCGGGCCGGAGCCGAAACTGGCATAGGTGGCGAGGAGGGCGAGCGGGATGCGCCAGTCCCTGGCGCGCGGCAGCAGGCGGGCCAGGGGTGCCGGCGCGGCCCGGGCGCTCAAGGCCGGGCGGCTCCGGCAGGGCGGCGGCGGCATGCTTCGCAGTCTGGACGGGCCATCGACGCCTCCGGCAATCACCGCAAGCAGGGCCGAACACGGGAGGCGGGCGAAAGTTCGGGCCCTGGGCCGGTTTCCGCCCGGCCGGGCCCGCGGACGGCGATCCAGGCCCCCGTCCTGGGTGGTCCGCCCCGCGGCATGTCCGTTGCACGCGGGTTCGCCGGCCATGCCGCGGGCTGTTGCCGTCGGGGCAGGTTCACGCCCCTCGGCCGGCCTATCGGCCTCTCTCGCTCCGCCAGGCGGCGAGGAGCTCGCGGTTCCGCGGGTCCGTCATTGGGTAGAGGCCGCGGAGGCCCGCGCCGGCCGCAACCCGCTCCTGCACGAAATCCTCGACGACGGTCTGCTCGAAGGCCTCCTCAGCGACCTGGTCGGCGAGGTGGGCGGGGATGCAGACCACGCCCTCGCCGTCGCCGACCATGATGTCGCCGGGATAGACCGGGACCTCGCCGCAGGCGATGGGGATGTTCAGGTCGGCGGCATGATGGCGGATGAGGTTGGTCGGGGCGCTCGGGGCGGCGTGGTAGATGGGCCAGGGCATCTGCGCGATCTCGGGCGTGTCGCGGAAGCCGCCATCGGTGACGGCACCGGCGGCGCCGCGGGCCATCAACCGCGTCAGCAGGATGCCGCCGGCGCTGGCGGCCTTCGGGTCGCCGCGGCTGTCGACGACGAAGACGCTGCCGGCCGGGCATTCCTCGATGCCCCTGCGCTGCGGGTGGCCGGGGTCGAGGAAGGCGTCGAGCCTGTCGAGATCCTCGCGCGCCGGGATGTAGCGGAGGGTATAGGCGGGGCCGACCATGCGGGGGGCCGAGGGGTTCACCAGGCGCGGGCCCTGGAGGAAGAGGTTCCGGAAGCCGTGCTTGAAGAGGACGGTGGTGAGGGTGGCGGTGCTGACCTCGGCAAGCCTGCGGCGGGTTTCCGGGTTCATGGCATCCCCTGGGCGCTGACGTGGCCGGCGCAGTCTGCGGGCAGTGGCGCGTCGCTGTCGAGGAAGCGGGCCAGGCAGGGGCCGAAGCGGGCGTCGAATTCCGGGTCGCGGGCGGCGCCGTGGCCGGCCGGGGCCTCGGGGCGGTCGAGGACCAGGGCCTCGGCGCCATGCCGCCGCATCGCCTCGCGGAAGGCGGCGGCGCGGGCCTCCGGGTCCGGGTCGTAGGGGTCGTCGCGGAACAGGGCGAGGGCGCCGCGATGCAGCGCCTCGGGCGCCATGCCGTCGAGCGCGGCGCGGAAGGCGGCGAGGGCCTCGGGGCGGCGGGCCGGGTTGGTGCCATGGGCGGCGGGGGCGAGCAGCAGCATCGCATCGGCGAGCCTCGGCATGGCGAGGGCGGCGAGGGCGAGGAAGGCGCCGCGGGATTCGCCGAGGATGACGATGCGCCGGTAGCCCTCGGCGCGGAGGCGGGCGCTGCCCTCGGCCAGCGCCGCGGCACCGGCCTGGAGCGGGTCCCGGCCGCCGCCGATGCGGTCGAGGCGCCAGAGGTCGTAGGCGGCGAGGCGCGCGGCGAAGGGCGGCAGGCCCGGCGGCGGGCCCTCGGTGTAATGGGCATGGGCCCAGATCAGCGCGCCCGCGGCATCGGCCGGGCCGCGCATCGCCATGTCCGGGGCGGGGCGGAGGATGCGGCCATCCGCGGCCCGGGCCGCGGTGGCGAGGGGGAGGAGAAGGGCGGCGCGGCGGCCGATCATCGGCATGCCGCCGGGCCGCGCTGCCGGGAGGGCCTCCGCAGGGTTGCGCCCGCAGGCGCTGCCTGAGCTGGTGCCTGAGCGAGCAAACCACCCCTCCCGGGCGATGCCACCCGTCCGGACCCCGCTTTACCGATCCGGCAGCCAGATCTCCAGCGTACCCTGGCTTGGCGCGGGCTCGAAATTGCGGAAATCCTGGATCGCCCAGCCGCGGCCGAGGCGGCCGGCGAGGCGGGCGGCCGCCGCAGCATCCTCGGTGTGGAAGTAGCGCACCACGCGCTGCGAGGGGGTGGCGCCGACGGCGCGCAGCTCGACCAGGTCGAAGCCGCCCTCGCGGAGCTGGGGGGCAAGCTCGCTGGCGATGCCGGCCGCCGCGGCGGAGCCGGCGCGGAGATGGACGTAGACGCGCGGCTGGCTGGGCGGCGCTGCGGCGGCGGCAACGGGCTCCGGCAGACGGAGCGGGCGGGGCGGCGGGGCGAGCTGCTGCGGCGGCGCGCCCGCCTGGGCGGCGGCCAGGTCGCGCCGACTGGCGGCGAGGTCGCGGCGGAGGCCGGCCAGGTCCGTCTCGGCCGCGACGCGCGCCTGGCGGAGGGCGGCAAGCTCGGCCTCGGCCGCGGCGCGGGCCTGGCGGATGCTCTCGAGCCGAGCCTGCTCGGCGGCGATGTCGGCCTGAAGGCCGGCGCGCTGGGCGGCGAGGTCGGCAGGGGGAAGCGCCGGGGGAGCTGCCGTGAGGGCCGGGGCGGCGGGCGCGAGGCTCGGCTGGGGGGTGGGGGCGAGGCTCGCCACCGGGGCCGGGGCGCGCTGCGGGGGCGGGCGCAGGCCGAGGCCAAGCGCCAGCCCGCCCGCGAGCCCGGCCAGGGCCAGCACCAAGCCGGCCGGCCCCATCCAGGAACTACGCTTCTTCGGCCGCAGCAGCGGGGGTGCGGGCGGTCGCCTCGATACAGCCAACGAACTACCTCAAGTCGGTGAGGGAGCGCCTCAGTGGCGCTCCTCCGACTCAACGGCGAGCTCGCGCTCCGGGTTCTCGGCAAGGCTCTGGGCGGCGAGCGCCCTGGCCATCTGGCTCAGCGCCTCTTGATGCTTCTCGTTGTCGATCAGGGCAAAGTTGCGGGCGAGCTCCAGGCACATGCGCTGGCGCGGGGAGATCTCGCTCGGCTCCTGCTCGTCGTTCAAGCCCTCGAAGAACCAGGAGACGGCCACGTTCAGCACCTGGGCAATCTCGAAGAGACGGCCGGCGGAAATGCGATTCAGGCCGCGCTCATACTTGTGAGCCTGCTGGTAGGTAACCCCGATCATACGGGCGAGTTGCTGTTGGGAGAGGCCCATCATCACCCGCCGCTCCCGGATCCGGGCGCCGACATGGCGGTCCGCCGCATTGGCCCGCTGGCCCATCTTGGCGGCGGCCGGGCGCGGCGTACCGGTCTCGGTGCTTGCTGGCATATTGTATCCCTCGGAGCCCATTGTTGTCTCACCTTGGGCAATGCCGTGGGATGGTCCCCGTTCCACCGCAGCGCGTGACGAACGCGTGATGGAGGCAGAACGGTCCGGATTCACCCGGTGCGCGATGCATCAGGTTTGGATTGTTGCAGCGTGGCCAGCTGCTGGCGGAGGGATTCGACCTCGGCCTTGAGCGCCTCGATGGTCTGGGCGGCGCCCTGGTGCCCGCCCTGGGGCGGCTCCGCCTGGCGGAAGGGGGAGAAGAGGTTCATCGCCCGCTCCATCATCGCCATGTTCTGCTTGCTCACTTCCTCGATGGTCGGGAAGGGCATGAGGCCGCCCATCGCCTGCTCCATGGAGTGCCGCATCTGTGTTTGCTGGCGGGCGAAGCCGTTCATTGCCACGTCAAGGTAGCGGGGGAGGACGGTCTGCAGGCTGTCGCCGTAGAAGCCGATCAGGTGGCGGAGGAAGCCCTCGGGCAGCAGGTTGCGGCCTTTCGACTCCTCCTCGACGATGATCTGCGTCAGGACGGAACGGGTGATCTCCTCGCCCGATTTGGCATCGTAGACCACGAAGTCGCGGCCCTGGCGGACCATTCCGGCCAGATCCTCCAGGGTGACGTAGCTCGAGGATTCCGTGTTGTAGAGGCGACGGTTGGCATACTTCTTCACCACCACGGGCGTGCTTGCGGGAGGTTCGGGCGCCGGTTCGGCGCGGGCGGTGCTGTCGGCCATGACGTTTCCGATGCGGTTCTTGCGTGTAGGGCCGAACAGAGTAGCACGGCGGAACGGCCCGCGCGGAAGCGGGTTTTTGCGTCGCACACAATCGCGCGCGGGGGTGCGACATGGCGGAAGAGGGGGAGCTCGACCGGCTGGCGGAGGAATGGATCGGGCTTTGGCAGGAGGAGATCGGGGCGCTCGCGGCGGATGCCGACATGGCGGCGGCCTGGCGGCTGATGCTCGGCGGCTGGCCGAGCGGATGGCCCGGGGGCGCGGCGCGTGAGGCGGGGGCCGCGGCCGCTGCCGCTGCATCTCGGCCTCCTGGCGATGCGGCGGTGGGCGGCGATGGCGGCGCTGCCGCTGGCCTCCTCGGGCGGATCGCCGAGCTCGAGGCCCGGGTGGCCGCGCTCGAGGCCGGAGCTGGAGAGGCTCGCCGGCCGGCTCGCCGCAAGCGGCCATCCGCCTGAAGCCTTCGCTCGCGCGGTCTGGCGGGCGCTCGCCCGGGCCGATGCGGCGCTGCTGGCCGGCATCCGGGCCTATCGGCGGCATGCCTGGCGGCGGCAGGCGCCGGCGCTGCCGGTGCTCTGGGCCGAGGGGGGGAGCCGGCTGCTCGACTATGGCGGGCAGGGCGCGACGGTGCTGGTGGTACCCTCGCTGGTGAACCGGGCGGACATCCTCGACCTGATGCCGGAGGCCTCCATGCTCCGCTTCCTGGCGGGGCAGGGGGTCCGGGTGCTGCTGCTGGATTGGGGCGAGCCGGGGCCGGTGGAGCGGAGCTTCGGGCTGACGGACTACATCGCCGGGCGGCTGGAACGGGCGCTCGGGGCGGTGGATGAGCCGGTGGTGCTGGTCGGCTACTGCATGGGCGGGCTGCTGGCGCTCGGCGCGGCGCTGCGGCAGCCGGGGCGGGTGAAGGCGCTCGGCCTGCTGGCAACGCCATGGGATTTCTGGGCGGAGGATGCCGGGCGGGCCAGGGCGCTCGGGGCGCTGCTGCCGGGGCTGGAGCCGCTGCTGGCGGCGACCGGGGCGCTGCCCGTGGATGCGATCCAGGCGCTGTTCGCGGCGCTCGATCCCTTCTCCATCGCCGAGAAGTACCGCGGCTTCGCGGCGCTGGACCCGGAGAGCGCGCAGGCCCGGCGCTTCGTCGCGCTGGAGGACTGGCTGAACGACGGCGTCGCGCTGGCGGCGCCCGTAGCGCGCGAGGTGCTCGGCCAGTGGTACGGGGCGAATGCGCCGGCGCGGGGGGAGTGGCGGGTCGCGGGCGAGGCGGTGGAGCCGGGGCGGCTCGGCATGCCGGCCTTCCTCGCCATCCCGTCGCGCGACCGGATCGTGCCGCCGGCCTCGGCCCTGGCGCTGGCGAAGTCCCTGCCCGGGGCCCTGGTGCACGGTGCTGCGGCCGGCCATATCGGCATGGTGGCCGGCCGGGGAGCCGAGGATGCGCTGTGGCTGCCGCTGCGGCGATGGCTCTCGGAGCTCGACTTGTAGCCTGGGGCGGCGCGGGTCCAAACTGCGCCGCAGCACAGCAAAAAAGGTAGGGAAGCCAGACATGACCGATATCGTCATCGCCTCCGCGGCGCGCACGCCGGTGGGGAGTTTCTCCGGGGCCTTCGCCAGCTTGCCGGCGCATACGCTCGGCACCATCGCGCTCAAGGCGGCGATGGAGCGGGCCGGGGTGCGGCCGGAGGAGGTGGACGAAGTCATCCTCGGGCAGATCCTGACCGCGGGCGCGGGGCAGAACCCGGCGCGGCAGGCGGCCGTCGCGGCCGGCATCCCGGTGGAGCGGACGGCCTTCGGCATCAACCAGCTCTGCGGCTCCGGCCTCCGCGCCGTCGCGTTGGCGGCGCAGCAGATCGCGACCGGTGACGCCAATATCGTCGTCGCCGGCGGGCAGGAGAGCATGACCCAGGCGCCGCATGCGCAGCAGCTTCGCGCCGGGCAGAAGATGGGCGACCTGCAGCTGGTCGACACCATGATCAAGGACGGGCTGTGGGATGCCTTCCACGGCTACCACATGGGCACCACCGCCGAGAACGTCGCGCAAAAGTACCAGATCACCCGCGAGCAGCAGGACGAGTTCGCCGCCGCCTCCCAGCGCAAGGCGGGCGAGGCGATGAAGGCGGGGCGCTTCCGCGACGAGATCGCGCCGGTGACGGTGAAGACCCGGAAGGGCGAGGTCACCATCTCCGACGACGAGTATCCGAAGCCGGAGACGACGCTCGAGGTGCTGCAGAAGCTGCGCCCGGCCTTCAGCAAGGACGGCACGGTGACGGCGGGCAATGCGAGCGGCATCAATGACGGCGCCGCGGCGCTGGTGGTGATGTCGGCCGAGGAGGCGCGGAAGCGCGGCATCACGCCGCTGGCGCGCATCGCCTCCTGGGCGACGGCGGGCGTCGACCCCTCGATCATGGGCACGGGGCCGATCCCGTCGAGCCGGAAGGCGCTGCAGAAGGCGGGCTGGGACATCTCGACGCTCGACCTGATCGAGGCGAACGAGGCCTTCGCGGCGCAGGCCTGCGCGGTCAACAAGGACCTTGGCTGGGACACCTCGAAGGTGAACGTGAATGGCGGGGCGATCGCCCTCGGCCATCCGATCGGCGCCAGCGGCGCGCGGGTGCTGAACACGCTGCTCTTCGAGATGCAGCGGCGCGAGGCGAAGCGCGGCCTGGCGACGCTCTGCATCGGCGGCGGCATGGGCGTCGCGATGTGCCTGGAGCGGGTGTAAACTGGCGGCGGGGCCCGGGGGGAAGCTTTCCCCCCCGGCGGAGGGTGCGGGGAGGCGGAGCCTCCCGCAATCGTTCAGCAGAAATGCGCGCCGCGCGTCTCGACCGGCACCATGTAGAGCGATTGGCTCGCCGTCATGTAGAGGTGGTTCCGCCGCGCCCCGCCGAAGCAGAGATTGGCGCAGATCTCCGGCAGCCTGATCTGGCCGATGCGCTGGCCGTCGGGCGCGAAGACATGGACGCCGTCATAGCCCTCCCCGACCCAGCCAGCGCCGACCCAGACATTGCCCTGCTCGTCGCAGCGGAGGCCGTCGCCGAAGCCTGACTTCCCGCCCATCTCCATGTCGCAGAAGGTGCGCGGGTTGGAGAGGCGCGGGCCGTCCACGTCGAAGGCCCAGATGATGTTCTTCGCCGCGTCGTAATGCGTCTTGCCGCTGTCGGCGACGTAGAGCCGGCGGTAGTCGGGCGAGAAGCAGAGGCCGTTCGGCTTGAAGGGCTGGTCTGCGACCTTGGCCACCTGGCCGGTCTGCGCGTCGATCCGGTAGATCGCCTCCTTGATGAAGGGGCGGGGGCTGCTGGCGGATTCGGGGGTGCGCTGGCCCTCGTAGTTCATCAGCGCGCCGTAGCCGGGGTCGGTGAACCAGATGGCGCCGTCCTGCGGATGGACGACGCCGTCGTTCGGCGCGTTGAAGGGGCCGTCCGGACCGCGGGCGGCGAGCACGGTGGTGCTGCCGTCCGGCTCGTAGCGCAGCACGTCACGGTGGAAGTGGCGGAAGGCGATCTGCCGGCCCTCGCGGTCGAAGGTGTTGCCGTTGGAGAAGCCGGAGGGGCTGCGGAAGCGGCGATGGACGGAGTGGTCCTCCTCGACGAGGCGGAGGCATTCATCGGCCGGGATGTCGGACCAGATGAGGAAGCGGCCGTTGGCATGCCAGGCCGGGCCCTCGGCCCAGCCATAGCCGGTGCCGAGGCGGCGGATAGCGGTGTTGCCGAGCCTGGCGGTGAAGCGCTTGGGGTCGATGGCGACGATATCGGCATCCGGGTAGCGGACGGGGGCGGCGCCGCGGTCGTAGCTGCGCTGGGCATTGGCCGGGATGGCGGCGCCGGCGGCGAGCGCTCCGGCGAGCGCGCCGAGCGAGCGGCGCCCGATGATGGGATCTGCCATGCGTTTCCTCTCCCTCGCCGCTTCGGGTGCGGCGTGAGCGTGATCGCCCCAGGCCGGAACGGCCGGAGGCGTGAATCACGCGATCAGACGAAGGTCCTGCCCGCCGCCGGCCTACTTGCGAGGACCGGCGGCGGACGGGAGGAAGGCTGGCACGGGCGTTGCGGCTTCGGGCTTCGCGATGGCGTGGTTACGCCAGCGTGGTGAGGTCCTGGAACCAGTGCTGGGCCTGGGTGTAGCCGCGGACCTTGCCGGTTGCCGCATGCGGGTTGGTGTCGTGGACGACGAAGACCAGGAGGGCCTCGTCGACCGCCTTCTCGTGGACCTTCGCCATCAGGCGGTCGACCTCGGCCGGGTCGAAATTCTGCGTCGCGGCGTCGATCAGGCGGTCCATCTCGGCGTCGCGGTAGTGGCTCCAATTCACGCCCGTGGGCGCGATCTGCTTCGAGTGGAAGAAGCGGATCAGCGCATAGAGCGGGTCGCTGGTCACGTAGGCGACGTTGTTGGCGGTGACGTTGCGGGCCAGTTCGCCGCCGGCGCCCTGGCGCCAGCAGGTGTAGAGGACCTCGAGCTCGACGGGCTCGAACTCGACCTCGATGCCAACCTCGCGCCAGCTCTGCTGGACGTACTCGTTCATCGGCATCGACAGCATCTGGCCGCTGCCGCCGGTGGCGACGAGGAAGCGCGTCCTCAGCGGGTTGCGCGGGGTGAAGCCGGCCTCGGCCAACAGGCGCCGCGCCTCGGCCGGGTCGTGGCGGACCTTGAAGCTCGGCTTGCCGAACCAGGGGGAGCTGGGATCGACGACGCCGAGGGCTGGCTTCGCCAGGCCGTTCATCAGGGCGACGACGCCGTCGCGGTCGATGGCGAGGTTGGCCGCTTTGCGAAGGCGGAGGTCGCGCCAGGGCGACTTCTCCAAGAGGCTCAGATGGTAGTTCCAGACATGCGGCGTGACGTTCTCGATGATCCGCGCACCGGACTGCTTGAGGCGCGGGACCAGGTCGGGCGCCGGGCTCTCGATGAAGTCGACCTGGCCGGTGAGGAGGGCGTTGGTGCGTGTCACCGCATCGGGGGCGCAGACGAGGATGACGCGGTCGGCCTTCGGGATGCGCCTCGGGTCCCAGTAGGAAGGGTTGCGGACCAGCTCGGCGCTGGCGCGCGGCGTCAGCTTCGCCAGGCGGAAGGGGCCGGTGCCGCTGGGCTCGAAGGCGAACCTCTCCCAGCTCCGGCCGAGCTTCTCGTACTGCGCGGGGGAGGAAATGAGGAACCAGAGCATCTGGTAGGGGAAGATGCTGTCGACGGACTTGGTCGTGACCTCGACGGTCATGGCGTCGAGCTTGCGCCAGGCGGCGACGGAGGGCAGGCGGGGGCGGACCTGCGCGGCCTGGCGGTTGTCGAAATGCGGCGCCTGGGGGTTCAGGACCTTGTCGAAATTCCAGATGACGGCATCGGCGTCGAAGCTGGAGCCGTCGTGGAATGTCACGCCCTCGCGCAGCTTGAAGGTCCATTTGGTGCGGTCGGCGGGGTTGGCCTCCCAGCTTGTCGCCAGGCCGGGGACCAACTTTCCGGGGCGGTCGGCGACATCCATCTCCCAGGCGACCAGCGGGTCGTAGATGGTGTGGCCGGTGAACTGGTAGGCGCCGGCGCCACGGTCGGGCTGGCCGGTGGTCTGCGGGATGTCGGCCATCGAGATGCCGTAGCGGATCACGCGCTCGGCTTGGGCGGCGGCGGTGGGGATTGCCCAGTCATTGGGCATGAGGGCGAGGCCGGATGCGCCGAGAAGGGCGCGGCGGGAGAGGGACATGCGGGAACCCCGGGCTTGAGTGTCGCCGGGCGGGAGCAATCCCCGTGCCGGAACGGTCAGGCGGGGAGGGTGGCGACCAAGGTGCGGGCGAGCCTGCCGGCGAACGGCATCGCCGCATCGGCCGGCGCGGGGCGAGGGCCGAACTGGCGTCGCCCTCGGCGGAAAGCCTCCCATCGGCGGCCTTGCCGGGAACGGCCGTTTGGCAATGCCAGCTAGGCCGTCTCCGCCGCCACCACCCGGCGCCGGAGCGCATGGGCGGGCGCGGCGCCAGCCGGGACCATCTCGGAGAAGTCCTTGGTGGCCTCCATCAGCGCGACGCCGCCGAAGCCCGGGCAGAGCCGGCCGCCCAGGCGGTCCCAGGCCCCGGCGCCGCGCAGCAGCAGGCGGGTGCGGAAGGGCGGGATGAAGAGCGCGGCCTCGCGCCTCGTGACGGCGAACATCTGCCGGCGGAGCAGGCGCTCGAGCTGGCCGGCCGAGAAGGGCTCGCCATGGCCGAAGGGGGTATGCTCGAGATGCGCCCAGAGGCCGAGCCGATTGGGGACGACGACCAGCAGCCGGCCATCGTCCTTCAGCACGCGCCAGGCCTCGCGCAGCAGGCGGCGGGCATTCTCGGCATGCTCCAGGCCGTGGACCAGAAGGATGCGGTCGAAGAAGAGGTCGGGGAAGGGCAGCGTCTCGCCTTCGCCTATGGCGGTGCGGCTGCGGGCGCTGCGCGGCCAGCGCCATTCCGGCAGATGCGGGGGGAGGAGGCTGACGCAGCGGGCGCCGCCCCGGTGCCAGACCCGCAGGAAGGGGCTGGCATAGCCGAGGCCTAGCAGCGCCGCCCCGCGCGGCAGCTCCGGCCAGACCGTGCGCAGCCGCTCGCGCAGCAGGCGCGCGGCGACCAGCCCCGCCGGGGTGGCATAGAAATCCCGCAGGCCGTGGACCTCATGGCGCATGGGGAGGATATAGGACGGATCGGCCCCCAAGTTCACGGGGCAGCGTGAAGGAGATCCCCGCCATGCCGGTCTCGGCCACCGCCATCCCCTGCCTCTCCGACAATTACGCCTGGCTGCTGCGGGATGCGGCGACGGGGACGGTCGCGGTCTGCGACCCGGGGGAGGCGGGGCCGGCGATCGCGGCGCTGGAGGCGGCCGGGGGGCGGTGCGACCTCGTCCTGCTGACGCACCACCATGGCGACCATGTCGCAGGGGTGGAGGAGGTCAGGGCCAGGTTCGGGGCGAAGGTGGTGGGGGCGGCGGCGGATGCGCACCGGCTGCCGAAGCTCGACCTGGCGCTGAAGCCGGGGGAGGGCGTGAAGGTCGGGGCGACGGAGGGGGTGGTGATCGACACGCCGGGCCACACCGTCGGGCATGTCGCCTTCCATTTCCCGGAGGGCGAGGTGCTGCTCTGCGGCGACACGCTCTTTTCGCTCGGCTGCGGGCGGCTGCTGGAGGGGACGCCGGCGCAGATGTTCCACTCGCTCCAGGCGCTGGCGGCGCTGCCGGAGGCGACGCTGGTCTGCTGCGGGCATGAATATACCGAGAGCAACGCTCGCTTCGCGCTCACTGTCGAGCCGGAGAATGCGGCGCTGGAGGAGCGCGCACAGGAGGTCACGGCGCTGCGGGCGGAGGGGCGCGCGACGGTGCCGACGCGGATCGGGGAGGAGAAGGCGGCCAATCCCTTCCTCCGGGCGCGGGATGTGGCGCGGCTGGCCGCGATCCGCGCGGCGAAGGACAATTTCCGCTGAACCTCCGCGAGCCCGGGCTCGAGGCGGCGGCGGTGATCGCGGCACTCGGCCTCCGCCCGCATCCCGAGGGCGGGCATTACCGCGAGACCTGGCGGGACGCGCCGGCGGATGGCGGCCGGGGCGTTGGGACCGCGATTCTCTACCTGCTCGCAGCCACGGAGCGGAGCCACTGGCACCGGGTCGATGCGGCCGAAGGCTGGCACTGGCATGCCGGGGCGGCGCTGGCGCTCGACCTTTCCGCGGATGGCAGGGCGGTCGAGGGGGTGAGGCTCGGGCCGGATCTCGGGACGGGAGAGCGGCCCTTCGCCCTGGTGCCGGCAGGCTGCTGGCAGGCGGCGCGGAGCCTCGGCGCCTGGACGCTCGCCGGCTGCACGGTGAGCCCGGCCTTCCGCTTCGAGGGTTTCGAGATGGCGCCGGCAGGCTGGGCGCCGGGCTGACCCAGGCTCAGCCGGGCGCCGGGTAGCCGGCCTTGCCGCGCAACCGGCCGGGGGCGGGCCTCGCGCGGCTGCGCTGGCGCAGCGCCTCGCCCCACATCTCGCCGACGGCCAGATCCTTCTCGTAGGAGCCCAGCGAGAGGGAGGCGGCGCCGGTATAGTGCGTCAGCTCGCCGAAGAGCGGGCGGCCGTCGATCAGGTAGAAATCGACGCGGACGGCATCGAAATCCGCGCCGAGCCGGGCGGCGAGGTCGCGGAGCACGCGGGCCTCGGGCGGCGGAGCAGGATCGTCCGGATAGTCGGCTGGGTTGAAGCAGCCAAGATCGAGCGGCTCCAGCGTCTGCGGGTCGTAGTAGAAATGCCGCTTGTCGGTGAAGCGGTCGCGAATCACCTTCAGCAGGCGCGGCTGGCCGCCGAAGACGAAGAGCTTGTAGTCGTCCGGCGCGCCGCCGTCGCGGCCGCGCAGGAACTCCTCGACCAGGATGCGGCGCGGGATGTCGCGGTAGCCCCATTCGCGGGCATGGTCGTAGTAGTTCTCGGCCAGCCAGCCATCGAGGGTGCGGATGGCCTCTGCGCGGTCCTGGCTCGCCTTGTCGGTAACGAGGAGGTTGTAGGCGCAGCCGTGGTTGGTCTTGGCGACGAAGCGGCTGGGCAGCTCGTCCCAGGGAATGTCGCGCGCCCGGCGCCAGGTGCCGATCAGCGGGACCAGGAACTCGGCGCCGATGCGCGCGGCGACCCAGTCGCGCACCCGGACCTTGTCGAGCGTCAGCGGGATGAGCGGGTTGCGGTCGTCGAGGATCTTGCGCGCGAGGCGCTCGTTGAAGGTGCGCGGTTGGCGGAGATCGGGCTCGTAACCGAGGGAGGCGCGCATCGTGTTGCGCAGGCGCCGCTCGGCGCGGAGCCGGTCGAGCCAGGGGATGCGGTCGGCGGCGGCATGCATGAGGGGCCGCCAAGGCAGCGCCGGCCGAGCACGGCCAAGTGAATCCAGGCGCAATGCGGCCTCCGCTTCTCAAATCGTCACGCCTTGGTAGCGACGCGCACCTATGGGTTAACGAAGCGCCATGTCCCCGGTTTCACGGCGGCGGCATTACATCCGCCTCGGCATCGGCTGGCCAGCGGCCCGGCTTCGCGCCACCATGGGCGAAAGCGCCAGGAGGAAACCATCAGCGTGACCGCATCCGCGGCTGGGCAGCCGCGGCTCCTCGCCCTGCCGGATTTCCGGCGGCTCTGGACCGTCGGGCTCGTCATATTCCTCGTGCGCTGGCTGGAGACGCTGGCGGTCGCGCTGTTCACCTGGCAGGCAACGGGCTCCGCCTTCCTCGTCACCATGATGGGCATGCTGCGCATCCTGCCGATGGGGCTCTTCGGCGCGGTGATCGGGGCGCTGGCGGAGCGGGTGGAGGCCTGGGCGGCGCTGCTCGGCATCGTGCTCGTCAGCCTGGCGACCTCGCTGACGCTCGGGGTGCTGGCGCAGCTCGGGATGCTCGAGGTGTGGCACCTGGCCATGGCGGGCTTCGTCAACGGCCTGTCCTGGGCGGCGGACAACCCGGTGCGGCGGATGATGGTCGGCGAGGTGGCGGGAATGGCGCGGATGGGCGCCGCCATGTCGGCCGATGTCGGGGCCAACAATGCGAGCCGGATGCTGGGGCCGACGCTCTCGGGCCTCATCTTTGCGGCCCTCGGGATCAAGGGGACCTTCTTCGTCTCCGCCGGGCTCTACCTGCTGGCGGTCGTGACAATGCTGCGGCTGCGCTACCGCAGCGGCGTGCGGGCGGCGGACGGCACCGGCGTCGGCGCGCGCATCGGCGAGGGGCTGGCGGCGGTGCGCGAGGACCCGAGGCTGGCCGGGACGCTACTGGTCACCGTCATCTTCAACGTCTTCGGCTGGCCGGTCACCAGCCTCGTGCCGGTGATCGCGCAGGACCGGCTGGGGCTCGGGCCGGAGGCGGTGGGCGTGCTCGCCAGCATGGACGGCGTCGGCGCCTTCCTCGGCGCGCTCGCCGTGGCCGCCTGGGTGGGGCCGGCGCGCTACGGGCAGTGCTACCTCGGCGGCATCACGCTCTACTTCGCCATGCAGGTGCTGTTCGCGCTCGCGCCGCACCCTGCGGCGGCGGGGGTGGCGCTGCTGCTCACGGGCTTCGGCCAGGCGGGGTTCAGCATCATGCAGGCGACGCTGGTCTACCGGCTGGCGCCGGCCGCGCTCCGGAGCCGGGTGCTCGGGCTGCTCTCGGTCTGCATCGGGATCGGGCCGGTGGGCTTCGTCCATATCGGGCTGCTGGCCGACTGGCTGGGGGCCCCGGCGGCGGCGGCGATCAGCGGGGCGGAGGGGTTGCTGGCGCTGCTGCTGACGCGCAGGCTCTGGCGGGCCATCCGGAACGGGGAGGAGAGAGCGTGAACGACCTGACCATCCGCGCGCTGCGGACGACCCTCCTGCGCCTGCCCTGGCCGGAGGATCCCTGGCTCGCCGGGCATCCGCTCGGGCCGATGCGGGACTTGGTCGTGGTCGAGGTGGAGACGGCTTCCGGCCTCACCGGCATGGGCTACCTCCACCTGCTGACCCTGCCGCTGCAGCGGACCATCGGCCTCTGCATCGAAGAGGCGATGGCGCCGCGCGTCATCGGGCGGAGCGCGACGGAGGTGGAGGGGATCTGGCAGGACCTCTGGCGGATGAGCGTGACGGGCGGGCGCGGCGGCGTCACCATGATGGCGCAGTCGGCGATCGACATCGCGCTCTGGGACATCCTCGGCAAGTCGGCGGGGCTGCCGCTGCACCGGCTCTGGGGGCATGTGCGGAGCGCGATCCCCATCTATGGCAGCGGCTGCTTCCGCGGCTCGCTCGGCGAGGGGATGGCGGCGAAGGCGCAGCATTACGTCGGGCAGGGCTACCGGGCCATCAAGATGCAGGCGGCGCATATCGGCGATTGGCGGCAGGATGTGCGGAACCTGCGGATGGTGCGCGACGCCGTCGGGCCGGATGTCGAGATCATGATCGACATCAACATGGGCTGGACAGCCGACCAGGCGATCATCGCCGGCCGGGCCTTCGAGGATTACGACCCCTACTGGATCGAGGAGCCGGTGCTGCCGGACGACTTCGCCGGCTACCTGCGCTGCGCCGAGGCGCTGACGACGCGGGTGGTGGGCGGGGAAACGCATTTCGGCCGGGCCGACCTGAAGCCGGTACTCGAGAATCCCCGCCTGCCGATTCTGCAGCCGGACCCGATGCGGGGCGGGCTGACGGAGCTGCGCAAGATCGCGGTGGTCGCCGAGACCTGGAGGATGACGGTCGCGCCGCACCTCTTCCCGGAACTCAACGTGCACCTGCTGGCGAGCATCCCGAACGCCGCCTGGGCGGAGCAGATGGGGCTGCTCGACGACCTCTGGGTCGAGCATCCGCGGATCGAGGCGGGGATGATCCATGCGCCGGAGACGCCGGGGCATGGGCTCGCCTTCAGACCGGAGGTAATGCGGGACTTCGTGCTGCGGTGAGGGAGATGGCCGGGATGGGCCCGGCCATCCGGCGACCTCAGTCGGCCAGGGCGGCGATCGCGGCGTCGACGCCGCCCGGGGCGTGCGGGACGCCCGCGACCCTCATCGCCAGCTCGACGGTCGAGAGCGTGCCGAGGATCATCGGCTCGTTCAGGTCGCCGAGATGGCCGATGCGGAACACCTTGCCGCCGAGCGGGCCGAGGCCGCCGCCGAGCGAGAGGTTGAAGCGCTTCAGCGCGATGCCGCGGAGCTCGTCGGCATTGAAGCCCTCGGGCATCAGGACCGCCGTCACGCTGTCGGAGTAGCGCGCCGGGTTGGCGCAGAAGAGCTGCGGGCCGTTGTTGCCCGACCAGTGCTGCACCGCGGCGCGCACGGCGCCGGCGAGGCGATGGTGGCGGGCGAAGACGTTCTCCAGCCCCTCCTCCTGCTCGATCAGGCGGAGGCTCTCCTGCAACGCGTAGAACATGTTGACGGGGATGGTGCCGACGAAGCTCCTGTGCGGCCGGGCCAGCATGTTGGTCCAGTTGAAGTAGTGCTTCGGCAGGCGCGAGGTCTTGTGCGCCTCCATCGCCTTGGCGGAGACGCCGTTGAAGCTCATCCCCGTATGCAGCATGAGGCCCTTCTGGCTGCCGCCGACCGAGGCGTCGACGCCCCATTCGTCCATGCGGAAGTCGAGCGAGCCGAGGGAGGAGATGGTGTCGGCCAGCAGCAGGGCCGGGTGGCCGGCGGCGTCGATGGCGGCGCGGATCTCCTGCACCGGGAGCATCATGCCCGTCGCCGTCTCGTTGTGGACGGCGCAGACGGCCTTGATGGCCCGGTCGCGGTCGGCGGCGAGGGCCGCCTGCACCGCGGCCGGGTCGGCGCCGCGGCGCCAGTCGGCGGCGACGGTCCGCACCTCCAGGCCGAGGTCGCCCGCCATCTTCGCCCAGGATTCGGAGAAGTAGCCGCTCTCGACGATCAGCACCGTGTCGCCCGGCGAGAGCAGGTTGACGAGACAGGCCTCCCAGGCGGCATGGCCGGAGCCGGTGTAGAGGAAGATGTCCTGCGTAGTCTTGAGGACGCGCTTCAGCCCGTCGATGCAGGCCGTGTAGACCTCGACGAAATTCGGGTCGTTGAAGTCGACGGTCTGGTGGGCACCGGCGAGCAGCACGGAATCCGGGATGTTGGTCGGGCCGGGATTGGCGAAGAACTGGCGGCCGCGGGGCTTCCGGGCGGGCTGCGTGGCGCTCATGCGTCCTGATCCCCTTAAAGGTCTTGTGAAGCGGTCATCCCATGACGGCGGGCGGTTGCCCAGAGGGTAGATCATCGGCCTCGCCGAGGACCAGCAGGCTGTGGCCGCCCGCGCCGACCGTATGCAGGAGGCCGGTGCCGACGAGGCCGCGGATGGTGAAGACCATGCGCTCATCCACCAGCCGCCCTTCGGCCAGGAGGAAGGCCAGGGCCGCCTGGGCGAAGGCGAGGGCAGCGGCCCCCTCCACCGCCTCGATGCGGACGGTCTCGCCCCAGGGCACCATGCCGAGCAGGGCCTCGCGCTCCTCGGGCGACAGGCGGCGGGGCGACGGGCGGCGCAGCTCGCGCGGCCAGCCGAGGATGGAGGCGGAGGCGGTGAGCGCGCAGACCAGGCTGCCGGCACCGAGGGCGAGGATCGCCGGCGGGGTCACCGGGAGGGGCGCCCCGGGCTGGTGTTGGCCTTCGTCATGCATCGGCACTCCTGCCTGTGGCGCCGCAAGGAAGCGCCAGGGCAGGGCCGGGATGCAACTGAAGCTTGTTTCACCTCGCGCTCATTCACGCGCGCAGGGGGAATGCCTTCAGGTAGCGCATGTAGCTCTCCTCCACGTCGATCTCGAAGCTGGCCAGCAGCCGGACGACGGCGCAGTAGAAGCTCGCCGTCATCACGAGGTCGGTGAGGCTCGCGGGGTCGAGCTGCGCCGCGAGGCTGGCGAAGGTGGCGGGGGCGATGGCGCCGTCATGGAGCTCGCGCGCGGCCTGGAGGCAGAGGCGGGCGAGGGGTTCGAGCGCCGAGGTCTCGCCGCGGCTCTCGGCGATCAGCGCGGCGATGTCGCCGTCGGTGACGCCGAAGTCGTAGCCGATCTTGATGTGGTGCGACCACTCGTAGGGCGAGCGCGCCTGCCAGCCGATCTGCAGGATGACGAGCTCGCGCAGGCGGGCATCGAGGGTGGTGCCGTGGCGGAGATACCCGCCGAGGGCGCCGAAGGCCCGCGCCGCGGCCGGGTTGTGGGCGAGGATCTTGTGCAGGTTGATGTCGCGGGCGAGCAAGGCCTGGTCCTCGGGGGCGAGGTCGGCCTTCTCGAGATAGGGGAGGCGGGCCATGGCGCTCTCTCCGTCCGGGGCTCAGGCGTCGATATGGGCGGTGGCCTGGACGGCCGGGCGGGCGCTGAAGGCGGCGTGCCAGGCGGCCAGGCGGGGACGGGCGGCGCGCCAGCCGGCCTCCGGCCAGCGGAAGTCGAGATAGGCGAGGCTGCAGCCGATCGCGACATGGCCGATGTCGTAGGGCGTCGCCTCCAGCGCAGGCACCAGCGCCTCCATGGCGGGGAGGGTCGCGGCGCGCTTCAGGGCGAAGCCCTCGAGGATGGCGGCGGAGGGGTGCTCGCGCATGGATTCGCCGCGCCACAGCAGCAGCATCTCCATGAAGCCGCTGCCGAGGGCGTGGCGCTGCAGCGCGTCGATCCGGGCGGGCCCCGCCTCGGGGAAGAGGCGGGGGGCGTCGCCGAGACCGTCCAGGTATTCGCAGATGACGGCCGAGTCGAAGAGCACGCCGCCATCGGGCAGCACCAGCGTCGGGATGCGGCCGAGCGGGTTGCGGGGCAGGAGGTCGCGGTCCGTTCTCGTCAGGGCGACGACGGTCGGGATGCGCTCGATCCTGTCGGCGAGGCCGCGCTCATGGGCACAGACCATGACCTTCCGCACGAAGGGCGAGCGGCTAGACCAGTAGAGCTGTAGGCCGGGTGGCGGTGCCGCCATGGAACTCTCCCCCCTGTCGTCGAGGGGAGTGTGCCGTGACGCGCCGCGGATGCAAGCCGGGCGGCTTGCCCTGATGCTTTCTTAGGGGCTTAGAAGCCCTCGCGCTCCAGGCGCTTGCGCTCGACCTTGCGGGCGCGGCGGACGGCCTCGGCGGCCTCGCGGGCGCGGCGCTCGGACGGCTTCTCGTAATGGCGGCGCAGCTTCATCTCGCGGAACACACCCTCGCGCTGAAGCTTCTTCTTGAGCGCCTTCAGCGCCTGGTCGATGTTGTTGTCACGGACGACGACTTGCACGCGGCCTTGCCTCCATGGGCTTGACGGGAAACAGGAATCGCCGCTCAAGGGACATGGTTGCAGGCCGCTCGGTCGAAACCGGCTGCCCTCGCCATCCCCACCCTGATGCGGAGGGGTCAATCCGTAGCATGAGAGGGGCTGGTGCGGGAAGCCCCCTCCCACATAGGCGCCGTTGTCCCCAAATCGGGCGGGAGAGCCGGAGGAGGTCAGGTTTGGCCATATTGAAGATCGCCCGCATGGGCCACCCGGTGCTGCTGCGCGAGGCGGAGCCGGTGGACGACCCGACCCATCCGGAGATCCGCCGGCTGGTCGCCGACATGGCGGAGACGATGCTGGATGCCTCCGGCATCGGCCTCGCCGCGCCGCAGGTGCATGTGCCGCTCCGCCTCTTCGTCTGGCGCGGACCGACCGGGGTCGCCGCCCTGGTCAACCCGGAGCTCGAGCCGCTGGGCGAGGAGGTGGAAACGGCCTGGGAGGGATGCCTGTCCATCCCCGGGCTCCGGGGGGCGGTGGAGCGGCCGAAGCGGATTCGCTATCGCGGCCTCGATGCCGAGGGGAATCCGGTGGAGGGCGAGGCGGAGGCGATGACCGCGCGGGTGATGCAGCACGAGACAGACCATCTGGACGGCATCCTCTACCCGATGCGGATGACCGACCATTCGCTCTTCGGCTTCACCGAGGAGCTGGCCCGCGCCGCGGGGAGCCCGGCGCGATGACCGAGCGCAGCGACATCCGCGACGCGGCGGTGCGGGCGATGCTGCCCGTCGCCGCGGATGAGGGGTGGAATTGGGGGACGCTGCGGGCGGGGCTCGCCGCCATCGGCGAGGATCCGGCGCTGGCGGAGAGCCATTTCCCGGCCGGGCCCGTGGGGGCGGTCGCGCATTGGATCGACCTGTCCAACCGCGAGATGGAGGCGGCGGCCGCGGCGGAGGACCTGGCCGCGCTGCGGGTGCCGGCGCGCATCCGGCGGGTGGTGGAGCTCCGGCTGCGGGCCGCCGCACCGCACAAGCGGGCGCTGAGGCGGGCGCTGAGCCTGCTGGCGCTGCCGTGGAACACGCCGGCCGCGCTGCGCACCACCGCCCAGACGGTCGATGCGATGTGGCATGCGGCGGGGGACAAGTCCTCGGACTTCTCCTGGTACACGCGGCGGGCGACGCTGGCCGCGGTCTACGGGGCGGTGCTCGCCTACTGGGTGCGGGACGACGACCCGGAGGTGGAGGATGCGCTCGACTTCCTCGACCGGCGCCTCGCGGATGTCGCGCGGCTCGGCAAGATGCGGCGCCGCGCGGCCTGATTGACCGCGGGGCCCCGGCGTGGTGCGCTTTCTTCCAATCCAAGGGAGGGAGGGCGCCATGCCCATCGTGCCGAACCATGCGCGGCGGCGGCTGGGGGCGGGGGAGGTCTCGCTCGGCTTCGGGGTGCATCACCTGCGGGGCAGCGCGGTCGGGATGATCGCGGCCGCGACCGGCTATGACTGGCTCTTCATCGACATGGAGCATGGCGCGGCCTCGGTGCAGGAGGCGACGCAGATCGCCATCGCAGCGCTCGGCCAGGGCGTCACCCCGATCGTCCGCTGCTGCAAGGATGCGCTCTTCGAGGGGACGCGGGCGCTCGACAACGGCGCGATGGGCGTCGTCGTGCCGCATGTCGACACCGAGGCCGAGGCGCGGGCGGTGGCGGCGGCCTTCCGCTTCCCGCCGCTCGGCACGCGGTCCTGGGGCGGGCCGCCCTTCGCCTACGACTTCCAGCCGCCCGCGGTCGCCGAGGCGCAGGAGGAGCTGAACCGGGAGATCCTCGTCGCCTGCATGATCGAGACGCCGGAGGCGGTGGAGAATGCGGCCGCGATCGCCGCGGTGCCGGGGGTCGACGTGCTGATGATCGGCACCTCGGACCTCACCGCCTCCATGGGCATCCCCGGCCAGATCGGGCATGAGCAGGTGCAGGCGGCCTATGGCAAGGTCGCCGGGGCCTGCCGGGCGGCGGGCAAGGTGCTCGGCATGGGCGGCGTCTATGACGAGACCTGGGCGGCGGCCTACATCAGGCTCGGCGCGCGCTTCATCCTCAGCGGCTCGGACCATGTGATGCTGATGGCCGCGGCCGGAGCGCGGAGCCGGTTCCTGCGCGGGCTGCAGCCGGCGGGCTGAGCCCGATCGAGGCGGGGCGGGCGCATGGTGGCCGGGCGGGCTGCGGAAGTGACTTGCGAATGGTTCTTACTTCCATTATCAAACGGGCAGCGCCAGCCTGGAGAAGACGTCCGCATGCCCGCCCGCCCGACGCGACGCCTGCTTGCCCTCGCCGCCGCCGCCTGCCTCGCCGCATGGTCCGGGGCCGCCGCAGCCGAGGAGGTCAACCTTTATTCCTCGCGGCACTACGACAGCGACCGCGCCCTCTATGAGACCTTCACCAGGGAAACCGGCATCCGGGTCCGGCTGATCGAGGGCGATGCGGACCAGCTCATCGAGCGCATCCGCAACGAGGGGGCGAACAGCCCGGCGGATGTCTTCATCACCGTCGATGCGGCGCGGCTGGCGCGGGCGGCCTCGGCCGGCATCCTGGCCCCGTTGCGCTCGCCGGTGGTGGAACAGCGCGTGCCCGAGGCGCTGCGGGACCGCGACGGCTACTGGTTCGCTGTCTCCACCCGGGCACGGGTCATCATGTACGACAAGGAGCGGGGCGCGCCGGAGGGGCTGGCGCGCTACGAGGACCTGGCCGACCCGCGCTTCCGCGGGCAGATCTGCGTCCGCACATCGAGCCACCCCTACAACACCAGCCTCGCCGCCTCGATCCTCGCGGCCAACGGGCCGGAGCGGACGGAGCGCTGGGCCGAGGGCTTCGCCGCCAACCTCGCCCGGCCGCCGCAGGGGGGAGACCGCGACCAGTTCCGCGCCATCCCGGCCGGGCAGTGCGGCCTCGCCATCTCGAACACCTACTACCTCGCCGCGATCGGCGCCTCGGAGCGGCCGGAGGACAGGGCCCTCTTCGCCCGCATCGGCGTCATCTTCCCGAACCAGGCGCCGGGCGACCGGGGCGCGCATGTGAACATCTCCGGCGCCGGGCTGGTGAAGACCGCGCCGAACCGGGCGGCGGCCGTGCGCTTCCTCGAACACCTGACGAGCGGGCCGGCGCAGGAGCGCTTCGCGCTGGGCAACATGGAGTATCCGGCGGTCGCCGATGCGCCGCTGCACCCGGCGCTGCGCGCCATGGGCAGCTTCCGGCCGGAGCCGGTGGATGCCGAGCGGACCAATGCGCATGCCACGCAGGCGCTGCAGATCATGCAGCGCGCCGGCTGGCGCTGAGGGAGGCGGCGATGATCCTTTGTCTCTGCAACGCGCTCTCCGACAAGCAGGTCACGGAAGCGGTCGAGAAGGGCGCGGCCAAGCCGCGCGAGGTCTACGCCCATTGCGCCTGCAAGGCGCAGTGCGGGACCTGCACGCGAATGATACTCAACATGATCCGCGACCTGGCCGCGCCGCCCGCGGCACAAAGCCGGGCTTCCTGACGGCGCGATCTGCTATACAAGCAGGCTGATCCTCAGCGCGCGCCAGGGGCCCCCGCCCCTGGCGCCCATCCGTGCCGGAGCCGCCATGAAGGCCGACCCCAAGGTCATCGAGTACCTGAACACCCAGCTCACCAACGAGCTGACCGCGATCAACCAGTACTTCCTCCATGCGCGCATCCTGCGGCACTGGGGCGTGACCAAGCTCGGCGCGCACGAATACAAGGAATCGATCGAGGAGATGCGCCATGCCGACTGGCTCATCGAGCGCATCCTCTTCCTTGGGGGCTTGCCGAACCTGCAGCGGCTGAACCAGGTGCTGGTCGGGCAGACGGTGGAGGAGATCCTCCGCGCCGACATGGCGATCGAGGAGAAGGCGACCGGCGACCTGCGCGACGGAATCGCCTATGCCGAGAGCGTCCGCGACTTCGTCTCGCGCGACCTGCTGCTCAAGATCCTCGAGAACGAGGAGGAGCATGTCGACTTCCTCGACCGGCAGTTCGACCTGATCAAGCTGATCGGCATCGAGCGCTACATCCTGCTCAACAGCGCTGCCGCCCCGGACCAGCACGAGGCGGACTAGCCCCAGCGCCCGGCCGATGGCCCTCCCGCCGGCCTTCCTCGAGGAGTTGCGGGCCCGGACGCCGCTGCCGGGCCTGATCGGCCGCAAGACGCGCCTGGCGCGGAACGGGCGGCAGTGGAAGGGGTGCTGCCCCTTCCACAACGAGAAGACGCCCTCCTTCTACGTCTATGACGACCATTTCCACTGCTTCGGCTGCGGCGCGCATGGGGATGCGATCACCTTCCTGATGCGGGCCGAGGGGGCGAGCTTCCCCGAGGCCGTCGAGCGGCTGGCCGGCGAGGCGGGGCTCGAGGTGCCGAAGGCGACGCCCCAGGCCGCGGAGCGGGAGCGGCGGGCGCGCGACCTCTACGGCGTCTGCGCGGCGGCGGAGGCGGCCTTCCGGCGGCGGCTGATGCTGCCCGAGGGCAGGCCGGCGTTCGACTACCTCCGGCGGCGCGGGCTGACCGAGGCGACGATCGCCCGCTTCGGCCTCGGCTGGTCGGGCGAGGGCCGCGGCGCGCTGGCGGCGGACCTCAAGGGCGAGGGGATCACGCCGGAGCAGCTGGTCGCCGCCGGGCTGATGAAGCCGCGCGATCCGGACCGACACGAGGCCGGCCTCGTCGACATGTTCTTCAACCGGGTGATCTTCCCGATCCGCGACCGGCGCGGGCGGACGATCAGCTTCGGCGGGCGCATCCTCGGCGACGGGCAGCCGAAATACGTCAACGGGCCGGAGACGGAGCTCTTCTCCAAGCGGCGGAGCCTCTACGGGCTCGACCTGGCGCGGGAGGGGGCCTTCCGCGGCGGGACGATGGTCGTCGTCGAGGGCTACATGGACGTCATCGCCCTCCATCAGGCGGGGTTCGGCGGTGCCGTCGCGCCGCTCGGGACGGCGCTGACGGCGGAGCAGCTGGAGGCGCTGTGGCAGGTCTCGCCGGAGCCGGTGCTCTGCTTCGACGGCGATGCGGCGGGCGCCAAGGCCGCCTTCCGCTCGGCCGAGCTGGCGCTGCCGCTGCTGGCCCCCGACCGGAGCCTACGCCTCGCCATGCTGACCGGCGGGGAGGATCCGGACACGCTGGTGGCGAAGGGCGGCCCGGCCGCCTTCGAGGCGGTGCTGGCCGGGGCGAAGCCGCTCTCGGCCGCCCTCTACGACCTCCTCGCCGGGGCGACGCCGCCGGCGACGCCGGAGCAACGCGCCGCCTTCCGCAACCGGCTGGACGCTGCGGCCAAGAGCATCCCCGACAAGGCCCTGTCGAGCGAGTACCGCCGGGCCTGGCTCGACCGCTTCTTCGCCGAGGGGCGCAGCGCCCGCCCGGCCTCGGCGCCGCGCCCGGCCTGGACGCCGCGGGGCAAGCCGGGCGAATTGGTCTCCATCCGTGGCCTGCAGCGCACGGTCATCGACCAAAAGGCGATCCGGCTGGAGCGGGCGCGCAACTTGCTGGCGATTCTTCTCCATCATCCCGCCCTGCTGCCGGAGGTGGAGGAGGCGCTGGCCGCGCTCGAGCTGCCGGCGGGAGACTGCACCCGGCTCCGGGAGGCGCTGCTGGCATGGCTTCCCGGCGCCGATCACCTTGACTCGACGAGGCTGATGGACCACCTCCGGAAGGCAGGCTGGGAGAGTGTGGCAACCTGGGCGACCAGGAATCGGGGCCTCTGCCAGGCCGCCGATCCGGAGGCCCAGCCGAAGGAGGCCCTCGAGGCCTGGTGGCACTTCTTCAGCCTGCTGCGGGGCAAGGCGGAGTTGGATAACGATCTGGCCGAGGCTCGGAGAATGCTGGAGGAGACCAACGACCCGCAAGCCCAGCATCGATACGTGCTGCTGCTGGAAGCGCAGCGCGCCCTGCTGAGCGGCGAGGCCGGGGACCAGGCCCAGCCGGATAGCATAGTATAGAGATATCGTCGCACGGGCGCCCGCCCCCCGGGGCCGCCCGTCGCAGGCATGGAGCGCAGGCATGGCGAGCAAGGCCGCAGGTGGTACGGATACGGTCGAGACGCGCGACGAGGTGGTCGAGGGTGTTCTCCTCGACACCATGACGGCGGCCGTCAAGAAGCTGATCGCCCGCGGCAAGGAGCGGGGCTACGTCACCTATGACGAGCTGAATGCGGCGCTGCC
>JAESFQ010000024.1_pt1 | contig 123013 bp, 126 predicted proteins | sample 9269431 | NCBI WGS metagenome assembly JAESFQ01 (sample SAMN14502588, study PRJNA617103) | algae metagenome | isolation source: Plectolyngbya sp. WJT66-NPBG17 and co-occurring heterotrophs from well... | place: USA: Mojave Desert, Joshua Tree National Park, California | collected 2006-08-06 | reverse complement strand
CGTCGTCCAGGCTCGTCCTGGTCATGGTTGTGGTCCCCGGAAACCCAGGAAAGCGTCCCAAGCCGCACAACCAACGACCGATGCAGAACCGAATGGATCAGCCAGCCACTCCGGTCACAGAGCCTAGCCGGCCGTCTCCCCTTGCGCCGCCAGGTGCCGCGCCGCGATGTAGCCGAAGGTGAGCGCCGGCCCGAGGGTGATCCCGCCGCCTGGGTAATTGCCGCCCATGATGCTCGCCATGTCATTGCCCGCGGTATAGAGGCCGGGGATCGGCCGCCCCTCGCGGTTCAGCACCTGGGCATGGCCGTTCGCGCGCAGCCCGGCGAAGGTGCCGAGGTCGCCCACCCCCACCTCCACCGCATAGAAGGGGCCCTGCTCGATCGGGGCGAGGCAGGGATTCGGCGCGAAGGCCGGGTCCCCGTTGAAACGGTTGTAGGCGGTCGAACCCTTGCCGAAGGCGGTGTCCGTGCCGGCCCGCGCATCGCGGTTATAGGCCTCGACGGTTGCCGCCAGCCCCGCCGGGTCGATCCCTGCCGCCGCCGCCAGGGCCTGAAGGCTGGCGCCCCGCTTCAGGTAGCCGGAGCGGACCTGGCCTGCGACCGGCACCGGGAAGGGCTTGACGAAGCCGAGGCCGAAGCGGCGCAGGAAGGCATGGTCCACCACCAGGAAGGCCCGCACCGGCCCGCCCGCCGGGCTGGCGGCAAAAAGAGCCTGGACGAAGTCGTGGTAGGAGTTGGCCTCGTTCACGAAGCGCCGGCCATCCGGCAGCACGGCGATCAGCCCGGGCTTGGCCCGGTCGATGAAGTGGGGGAAGACGCCCCAGCCGCCATCGCGCCGCGGCACGCGGGAGACCGGCACCCAGGCCGCGGCATTCGGGTAGCCGAGCTCCAGCGCGGCGCCTGCCGCCTCGCCGAGCTGCAGCCCGTCGCCGGTATTGCCGGGCGGCGCGGGGGAAAGGTGCCGCCCGCCATCCGGGTCATGCGGGAAGAGGCTGCGGCGCCGCGATCGGTCCTGCGGGAAGCCGCCGGCTGCCAGCACCACCCCACGGGCCGCGCGCACCTCCCGGGGCCCGTCCGGCATGGCGAGCCGCGCGCCGACGACGCGGCCCTCCTCCACCAGCAGCCGCTCCGCCGCCGCCTCGGTCCAGACCGCGGCGCCGAGGTCGAGCGCGCTGCGGAACAGGCGCGCCGCCAGCGCATTGCCGTTGGTCAGCCGCATGCCCCGGCCATGCAGCGCGAGGTCGCGCAGATGTGCCGTCATCCGCCCCGCCACATAGGCGACCGAGCGCGCCGAGCGGGTGACGTTGAAGAAATGCTTCAGCTCCGGCCCGGAGCCGATCATCAGCCCGGCGAAGGTCAGCTCCGGCAGGGGCGGCCGCAGCCGGGCCAGCTCCGGGCCGAGGTCCTTGGCGTCGTAGGGCGCGGCAAGGATGGAGCGCCCGCCGGCGACGCCGCCCGGCGCGGTCGGGTGGTAGTCGGAGAAGGCCGAGGCAGGGTCGAAGCGCAGGGCGGTGCGGGTCTCGAAGAACTCCACCGCCTCCGGCCCATGGGCGAGGAAGGCGTCGACGCAGTCGGCGTTGAAGTGGTTGCCCGCCTCGTGCCGCAGATAGGTACGGGCCGCCTCGACGCTGTCCTCCACCCCGTCGCGGCGGGAGACGGGGTTGTTCGGGATCCAGAGATAGCCGCCGGACAGTGCGGTGGTGCCGCCGACATACCGCTCCTTCTCCGCGACGATCACCGCGAGCCCCTGCGCCGCCGCCGCCGCCGCCGCCGCGAGCCCGCCCGCGCCGGAGCCGATCACCAGGACGTCGCAGGCTTCCGTCATGTCCATATCCGCCTCAGTCGAGGGTGATGCCGAGTTCCTTGATCAGCGGGACCCAGACCGTCCGCTCGGCCTCGACGTACCGGCGGAACTCCTCCGGCCCGCCGCTCAGCGGCTCGAGGCCGATGCCGCGCAGCTTGCCGGTGACCGCTTCCTCGCGCAGCGCCGCGGCGAGCTCCGCCGTCAGCCGGCCGGCGATGGGCGCCGGCGTGTTGGCCGGCACCACCATCCGTTGCCAGGCATGGGCCTTGAAGCGGGCGAGGCCGAGCGCCTCGCCGATCGTCGGCACCTCGGGCAGGTCGGGGTGGCGCTGCGCCGAGCAGAGGGCGAGCGGCTTCACCCGGCGCGAGCGCAGGTATTCAAGGCCGGAGGGAAGGTCGAGGATCATCGACTCGATCGTCCCCGCCAGCAGGTCGTTCAGCGCCGGCGCCGCGCCGCGATAGGGGATATGGGTGAAGCGCACCCCCGTCTCCTTCGCCAGCCGTTCCATCGCCAGGTGATGCGGCGAGCCGATGCCGGGCGAGCCGTAATCGATCGCACCCGGCTTGGCCTTCGCCGCGTCGAAGATCCCGCGCGCGCTGGCATGGGGCGAGTCCTGCTTCACCGTCAGCACCAGCGGGAAGCGGGCCATCAGCCCGACCGGCTGGAAGTCGCGCGCCGGGTCATAGGGCAGGCGGCGGAACAGCGCCGGGTTGAAGACCAGCGTGCCGTTGTCGGCGGAGAAGACGGTGTAGCCATCCGGCGGCGACTTGGCCGCAGCCTCCGCGCCGATATTGGTCGCGGCACCCGGGCGGTTGTCGATCACCATCGGCTGGCCGATCCGCGCCGAGATGGCGCTACCGAGGATGCGCGCCAGCGTGTCCGTGCCGCCGCCCGCGGCATAGGCGACGATCCACTTGACCGGCCGGTCCGGATAGGACTGGGCGCGCAGGCCGCGCAGCGGCAGGGTGGCCCCAAGCCCCGTCGCCAGGGCGGCACGGCGCGGGATGCGGAGGCTGCCCATCACGCGGCTTCTGTGCCGGGCGCCGGCAGGATGCTGCCGCGGCACTCGCCGAAGCCGATGGAGACAAAGCCCTCGCGCCGGGCGCGGGCGCGGAGCACCAGCGCATCGCCATCCTCGAGGTAGCGACGCTCCTCGCCTGAGCCGAGCCGCAGCGGCTGCTTCCCGCCCCCGGTGATCTCCAGCAGGCTGCCGAGCGATGCGGCATCGGGCCCGGAGATGGTGCCGGAGCCGAGCAGGTCGCCCGGCTGCAGGTTGCAGCCGTTGCTGGCGTGATGCGCCACCATCTGCGCCACGGTCCAGTACATGTGCCGCGTGTTGCTGAGGCCGAGCCGATGTGGCGGCAGCCCCTTCTCGCGCAGGCCCGGCGTCTCCAGCAGCACCTCGAGCTCCAGGTCGAAGGCGCCCTCGCGCTGGTCGGCCTCGTCGAGCAGATAGGGCAGGGGGGTTGGGTCGCCCTCCGGCCGCGGCGGCTGGGCGTGGCGGAAGGGCGCCAGCGCCTCCGGCGTGATCACCCAGGGGCTGATCGTCGTGCCGAAATTCTTGCCGAGGAAGGGGCCGAGCGGCTGGTACTCCCAGGCCTGGATGTCGCGTGCCGACCAGTCGTTCAGCAGGCAGTAGCCGGCGACGTGCCGTGCCGCCTCGCCGACCGGCACCGGCTCGCCGAGCGCATTGCCCGGGCCGATCCAGATGCCGAGCTCCAGCTCGTAGTCGAGGTTGCGGCAGGGGCCGAAGCTCGGCGCATTCTCCTCAGGCCGCTTGCGCTGGCCCTGCGGCCGGCGGATTGGCGTGCCGGACGGCATCACGGAGGAGGCGCGGCCGTGATAGCCGATGGGGACATACTTGTAGTTCGGCAGCAGCGGGTTGTCGGGGCGGAAGACCTTGCCAACATTGGTCGCGTGATGGATGCCGACATAGAAGTCGGTGTAGTCGCCGATCCGTGCCGGCAGGTGCAGCATGCAGCGCTCGGCCGGCTGGAGGCAGGGCTCGAGCCTCGCCCGCTCCGCGCTGCCCTCGGCCAGCACGCCACTGAGCCGGGCACGCAGCGCCACGCGAGGCCCGGCGCCGAGGGCGAAGAAGGGGTTGAGCGTGCCGCCCGCCATCGCCTCGACGGCCTCCGCTGCCTCGCCCTGGAACAGCCCGGCCGCCTGCGCCGCGCCGAGGTCGAGGATCATCGACCCGATGGCGACGCCGGTCCGCTTCCCGCCGCCGGCTGGGGAGAAGATGCCGAGCGGCAGGTTCTGGATCGGGAAGTCCGGATGGCCATTGGCCGAGTCCACCCAGCTGCACAGCCCGGCGTCATGCGTCGCATCGATCGAGGGCATGCCGCTCACCACTCCCGCCGGCTGGGGTCGAAATGGCGCCGCAGCGCCTGGCCGTACTCGCCATAGTCGCGCTGCAGCTCCGGCAGGCCGGCGGCATAGGCGGTGACGCGCTGCAAGAAGCGCGTTTCGAACATGAAGGCGAGCGTCCCTTCCAGCTTGTGCGGCTTCAGCTCCGCCTTGCTCGCCCCCTCGAAGGCGGACATGTCCGGCCCGTGCGGCAGCATGGTGTTGTGCAGCGAGAAGCCGCCCGGGGCGAAGCCGCCGCCAGTCTTGGCATCATAGACGCCGTAGATCAGCCCCATGAACTCCGACATGACGTTCATGTGGTACCAGGGCGGGCGGAAGGTGTTCTCCGCCACCATCCAGCGCTCGGGGAAGATGACGAAGTCGATGTTCGCCGTGCCCGGCGTGTCGCTCGGCGAGGTGAGGACGGTGAAGATCGACGGGTCGGCATGGTCGAAGAGCACCGGCCCGACCGGCGAGTAGCGCCGGAGGTCGTACTTGTAGGGCGCGTAGTTGCCGTGCCAGGCGACGACGTCGAGCGGCGAGGCGGGGATCTCCGCCCCCCAGAGCGTGCCGCCCCATTTCACCGTCAGCCGGCTCGGCACCTCGCGGTCCTCATAGGTGGCGACGGGGGTGAGGAAGTCGCGCGGATTGGCGAGGCAGTTGGCGCCGATCGGCCCGCGCTCCGGCAGGGTGAGGGCGCCGCCGTAATTCTCGCAGACATAGCCGCGCGCCGGGCCGCCGCGGAGCTCCGCGCGGAACTTGACGCCGCGCGGGATCACCGCGATCTCGCCGGGCGCGATGTCGATGACACCGAATTCTGTCGCCAGCCGCAGCGCGCCCTGCTGCGGCACCAGCAGCATCTCGGCATCGGCGTTGTAGAAATACTCGTCCTCCATGGAACGGGTGACAAAGTAGAGATGCGCCGCCATCCCGGCCTGGCTGCCGGCATCGCCCGCGGTGGTGACGGTGTGCATCCCCTCGATGAGGGAGAGACCGCGCTCCGGGATCGGCACCGGGCTCCAGCGCATCGGCGCGGGCGGCAGCTCGACCTCGGCGCAGGGCGCGGTGCGCCAGTGCCCGGCATCGATCCGGCGGAACTGCCCCCAGTTCGCAACCGTCGGGCGGATGCGGTAGAGCCAGCTCCGCTCATTCGCCGCCCTTGGTGCGGTGAAGGGGGAGCCGCTGAGCTGCTCGGCATAAAGCCCATAGGCGCAGCGCTGCGGCGAGTTGCGGCCGACCGGCAGGGCGCCGGGCAGCGCCTCCGTCTCGAACTGGTTGCCGAAGCCGGAGAGGTAGGCCGGCTCCGCCGTGCCCACGCCGGCAGCGCTGAAGGGCTGGACGAGGTTCATGCTGGCCGGTCTCCCTCAGGAATGCGCTTCGGCGGATTTCATGGTGCTGCCCTGCTCGAGCGCCTGCCACATCTCGACGTCGCGCTTGGCGGTCCAGATGCGCGGGTGGTCGATGCCCTGCGCCTCGTCATAGGCGCGGCTGACATCGAAGGGCATGCAGTGCTCGAAGATCACCCAATGCCCGTATTTGGGGCGCATTGCCGCCATGGCCTCGTCATAGACCTGCTTCAGCGTCGCGCCCTTGGCGACGCCCGCCTTGGCGATGGCGAAGAGGTCCGAGGTGAAGGCGATGGTGCCGGCGATGCCCTCCTCGACTTCCTGCCGGTTCAGCAGGCTGCGGCCGCGGCCGGGCACCAGCTTCTCGGCGCCGAGCGCCCGCACCGCGGCGAGCGTCGCCGGCCAGTCGGTGAAATGCGCGTCGCCGCAATAGGGCGTCGCGCCGAACTCGACGGTGTCGCCGGCGAAGAGCACCCGCTCCTTCGGCAGCCAGACCACGGTGTCGCCGGCCGTGTGGCTGCGGCCGATATGGATGATCTGCACCTCGCGCTGGCCCATCCACAGCGTCATCCGCTTGTGGAAGACGACATGCGGCCAGGTGAGGCCAGGGATGCTCTCCTTGCCGCGGAACAGGCGCGGGAAGCGGCCGATCTCGCTGTCCATGTCCTGCTGGCCGCGCTCGACGATCAGGTCCCGCGTCACGTCGGAGGCGATGATCTCCGCCCCCTCATAGCCCGAGGCGCCGAGCACGCGGACGGCGTGGTAATGGCTCAGCACCACATGGCGGACGGGCTTGTCCGTCACCTGGCGGATGCGGGCGATGACGTCGCGCGCCATGGCCGGCGTCGCCTGGGCATCGACGACGAGGACGCCATCATCGCCGATGACGATGCCGGAATTGGGGTCGCCCTCCGCCGTCCAGCCATAGAGGCCGGGGCCGAGCTCCTCGAAGGAGACGTTCTTGTCGGCGAGGTCCTTGGTGCTGGCGAAGCCTGACATGGGGTCTCGTCCTCTCGATCGGGTTCAGGCGGTGGCCTTGAGGGTGCTGTCCTGCCCGGCCGGGGTGATGCCCTCGCGGGCCTTCGCCATGGCCTGGCGCAGAACGGCGGCATCGCCCACATGGTTCGCCAGCAGCAGGATCAGCTTGGCATTGACGAGGCGGCTCTGCTCCGGCGTCAGGTCGCGGTGGAGCGCGACCAGCGCCTCGTAGACATCGTCCGGCGCGGCGAGGTTGAGCTCGGTGTTCAGCATGGCGCTCCTCCTCAGCCCTGGCCGGTGGCGCGAGCCAGGGCCGCCTGTACCAGCGCGGGCTCGAAGCGGCGCCAGCGAGCGGCGACATGCTGATCCGGCCGCAGCAGGTAGACGGTGCCGGGCCGCGCATCGTAGCGCCGGGCGAGTAGCCCCTCCGCATCCTCGATCACGACCGTACCGGCCGGGGCGGCGCCGGCCGGGACGACCTGGAGCAGCCGCAGCGGGAGGCCGCCCGTGGCGGGCAGCGGCGGCGCCTCGCCCTCGCCGAACCAAAGGCCGGTGAAGCCGCCATGCTCGAGCTGCGCCAGGAACCATGCCGCCTCGCCCCCGACCCGCACCGGCGCATCGGCGGCCGGGGCGCCCGGCTGCATGGGCCCGTCGAAGGCATCCGTATCGGGCGTGTTCAGCGGCGAGGCCCGGTAGGTGCTGGGCAGGGAGAGCCGCCCGCTATTCACCAGCCGCCGGGCGAAGGCGCAGTCGCGCGCGAGCTCCAGCGTGGCGTCGCGGAAGGCGCGGCTCGCCTCGTTCTTCGGGGTGATGAAGTCGGTGCTGCGGGTGGAGTTGAGGATGTTCTCGTCCGCCGCCTGGACCCGCTCGGCATCGTAGCTGTCGAGCAGGCCCTCCGGCGCCCGGCCCGCCGCCACCAGCCCGAGCTTCCAGGCCAGGTTCTCCGCATCCTGCACGCCGCTATTGGCGCCGCGCGCGCCAAAGGGCGAGACGCCATGCGCGCTGTCGCCGGCGAAGAGCACGCGGCCGTGGCGGAAGCGCTCCATCCTGAGGCAGGAGAAGGTGTAGACGCTGACCCATTCCAGCTCGAACCGCGCCTGCGGCCCGAGCAGCGCCTGCACGCGGGGGATCACCCGCTCCGGCTGGCGCTCCGCAACCGGGTCGGCATCCCAGCCGAGCTGGAAGTCGATGCGCCAGACGCCGTCCGGCTGCTGGTGCAGCAGCACGGACTGGTTGGGGTGGAAGGGCGGGTCGAACCAGAACCAGCGCTCGGCGGGGAAGGGGGCGTCCATCCGCACATCGGCGATCAGGAAGCGGTCGCGGAAGGTCTGGCCCTTGCTCTCGAGGCCCATAGCCTTGCGGATCGGGCTCCGCGCGCCGTCCGCGGCGACCAGCCAGTCGGCCTGCAGTTGGTAATTACCCTCTGGCGTCTCGATCTCGAGCAGCACGCCATCGGCCTGCGGCTCCAGCCCCGCCACCCGGTTCCGCCAGCGCAGGTCGATCAGCGGCAGCGCCCGCGCCCGCTCGAGCAGGAAGCCTTCGACATAGTATTGCTGCAGGTTGATGAAGGCCGGGCGCCGGTGGCCCGCCTCCGGCAGCAGGTCGAAGCTGTAGACCGGCTCCTCGCGGAAGAAGACCTTGCCCAGGTTCCAGGTGACCCCCTGGCCGACCATGCGCTCGCCGCAGCCTAGCCGGTCGAAGATCTCGAGCGTCCGCTTGGCGAAGCAGATGGCGCGCGAGCCGTTGGATAGGCGGTCGTCGTCATCGAGCAGCACGACGCGGATGCCCTGCTGCGCCAGGTCGATGGCCGCGGCGAGGCCGACCGGCCCGGCGCCGACGATGACGACGGGGTGGCGCACCGGCCGCGGCGCGTCCTGGTCGGGCGAGCGCGCATAGGGAAAGACGAGGGCTTGGTAATCCACCCGCCCGGCCGTGCTGCCGTCCATCCTCGCCCTCCCTCGACCTAGCCTCGCCGACGATCTTGCTACGCATTACGTAATACGCTATGAATGTTGTAGCAAAGCGGGGGAGGCAGTCGTCAAGTGGCCTTTGTTCAACGGGTGGCGACCCCGGAGCCGGAGGATCTGCGCGGCGGGGTGAACTCGGTCGAGGTTGCCGGCCAGCTGCTGCGCATCCTGGCCGAGGCGGGCAGGCCGATGCGCCTCGCCGACCTCGCCCGCGCCGCCGGCATGCCCTCGGCCAAGGCGCATCGCTACCTGGTCAGCCTGGCCCGGGCCGGCCTTGCCGAGCAGGATGCGACGAGCTCCCGCTACGACCTCGGCCCGCTGATGCTGCGCGCCGGGCTGGCTGCGCTCGGCCGGTCCGACGCGCTGAAGCGGGCGGAGCGGGCGCTGGAGGCCATCGCCGCCCGCACCGGCGAGACCGCCGCCGCCGCCGTCTGGGGCACCCATGGGCCGACCCATGTGCGCTTGGTCGAGGCCCGGCACACGCTGGCAGCCCATGTCCCGCCCGGCCATGTCTGCCCGATGACCTATTCGGCTTCCGGCCTCGTCTTCTGCGCCTTTGGCGAGCCCGGCCTGACCCGGCCGCTCGCCGAGCGGGAGGTGGCGCAGAACCGCGCCACCGCCCGCCCCTGCGCCCCCGCCTCGATGGCGGAGCTGGACCGGCTGGTGGCCGCGGTGCGCGCCCGGGGCTTCGCCACGGTGGAGAATGAGGGGGATGGCGGGCTCGCCGCCGTCTCCGCCCCGGTCTTCGAGGCCGATGGCGGGCGCATCCGGCTGGCGCTCACCGTCTTCGGCCGGGTCGGGCGGCTCAATGTCGCGGCGGATGGGCCGGTGGTCGCGCTGGTGGTGGAGGCGGCCCGCGCCCTGGCGGCGGAGCTTTAGGCGGGCAGCAAGCCTTTGGCGCGCAGCCGCTCCGGCGTCATCGCTCGGGCGATCGCGTCCAGCAGCCCGCCCGCCTCGGCCGTGAACAGCCCGGCCGAGAAGACCGCCCGGGTGTTGAGCGCCTCCGGCAGCGGCCCGACGATATCCACCCCGGGCACCGCCATCAGCTCGCTCACCTGCTGGATGGCGACCTCCGCCTCGCCTCGCGCCGCCAGCTCGGCCGTCAGCCCCTGCGGGATGACGGTTGCCTTGGCGCGGACCGCCTCGGCGATGCCCAGCCGCTCGATCAGCCCGGCGAAGAAGATGCCGCTCGCCCCCGCCCGTGAATAGACGATGGACCGGGCGCCAAGCAGCGCCGCTCGGCAGGCCTCGGACGTGGCGATGTCGGGCCGCGGCGCCCCGGCGCGCACCGCCATGCCGATGAGCGAGATGCAGAGGTCCCGCCGGCTGCCGGGCAGGAGCCGGCCCTCCGCCGCCAGCGCCTCCACCGCCTCCGCCGTCAGGATGGCGAGGTCGGGCGCCTCGCCGTCCGCGATGCGGCGTAGCAGGGCGGCGGTCGGGGCGAAATCCGCGGCGATGGGCCGCCCGAGCTCGGCCTCCAGCCCCGGCAGCAGCTCCTGCAGCAGCCCCATCACGGCCAGGGTGGAGAGGAGGCGGAGGGGCGCACGGGGTTGTTCCTGCATCGGTGCTCTCTCCGGTCGGCGGGCATTGACGTCCGGGGCCAGAGTGTGGCGGGCTTGGGGGAAGGATCAAGCAGAGCGCCGAGACAGGCCCAGAGAGAGGAAGCATGTCCGAGACCAGGATCGATGCGGTGATCGTCGGCGCCGGCTTCGCCGGCATGTACATGCTGCATCGGATGCGGGGCCTCGGCATCCGGGCGGTGGTGCTGGAGCAGGGCGCCGATGTCGGCGGCACCTGGTACTGGAACCGCTATCCCGGCGCGCGCTGCGACGTGGAGAGCATGCAGTACTCCTTCTCCTTCCTGCCGGAGCTCCAGCAGGAATGGCGCTGGTCGGAGCGCTTCGCCTCCCAGCCAGAAATCCTGCGCTACGCCGCCCATGTCGCCGAGCGGCTCGACCTGCGGCGGGACATCCGCTTCGAAACGCGGGTGACGCGCGCCGCCCATGACGAGGCGACGGGGCTCTGGACCGTCGAGACCGATGGCGGCGACCGCTACCTCGCCCAGTACTGCGTCATGGCGACGGGCTGCCTCTCCACCGCCAAGCTGCCGGAGATCGCGGGGCTCGAAAGCTTCGCCGGCGCCACCTACCATACCGGCCACTGGCCGCATGAGGGGGCCGATTTCAGCGGCAAGCGCGTCGCCGTCATCGGCACCGGGTCGTCGGCCATCCAGGCCATCCCGGTGATCGCGCGGCAGGCGGCGCATGTCACCGTCTTCCAGCGGACTCCCAATTTCAGCATCCCCTCGCGCAACGCGCCCATGGATGACGAGTACGAGCGCTGGTGGAAGTCGGACTACGACGCCCACCGGGCCAAGGCGCGGATGATGCGCACCGGCATCCTCTATGGTCTCAACGACAAGTCGGCCCTCGAGGTCACGCCGGAGGAGCGCGAGGCGGAGTACGAGGCGCGCTGGGCCCGCGGCGGCACCGCCTTCATGGGCGCCTTCTCCGACCTCATCACCAACCGCGCGGCGAACGAGACGGCCTCCGAATTCGTCCGCCGCAAGATCCGCGCCATCGTCAAGGACCCGGCGGTGGCGGAGCTGCTGGCGCCGAAGGGCTACCCGATCGGCACCAAGCGCATCTGCGTCGACACGGAGTATTTCGAGACCTTCAACCGGCCGAACGTCACGCTGGTGGATGTTCGCACGGCGCCGATCGAGGCCATCACCCCGCGCGGCCTCCGCGCTGGCGGCGCCGAGTACGAATGCGACGCGCTGGTCTTCGCCACCGGCTTCGATGCGATGACGGGCGCGCTCACCCGCATCGACATCCGCGGCCGCGGCGACCTCGGCCTCGCCGAGAAATGGGCCGAGGGCCCGCGCACCTATCTCGGCCTGATGACGGCCGGCTTCCCCAACCTGTTCATGATTACCGGCCCGGGCAGCCCATCGGTGCTGTCGAACATGATCGTCTCGATCGAGCAGCATGTGGACTGGCTGAGCGACTGCCTCGCCCATCTGCGCGGCCGCGGCCTCACGACCATCGAGGCGACGCCGGAGGCCGAGGAGGCCTGGGTCGCGCATGTGAACGAGGTCGCCGACCGCACGCTCTACCCGCAGGCGGCGTCCTGGTACATGGGCGCCAATGTGCCGGGCAAGCCGCGGGTCTTCATGCCCTATATCGGCGGCGTCGGCACCTACCGGGAGAAATGCGCCGAGATCGCGGCGAAGGGCTATGAGGGCTTCCGCCTCTCCGTCGGCGCGATGCCGGCGGCGGCAGCCGAATAGAGCCTACTTCTTGCGGGCCTTGCGGGCGGCGTAGCGGGCATCCCGCGCCGCCTTCTGCTCGGCGGCGAGGGCGAGGGCGCGCTCACGCTTTTCGCTGTCAAGGATCTGGGCGCGGGTTTCACGGTCGGCATTCTCGAGGGCGAGCGCGCGGGCCTCCTCGGCGCGCCGGGCAGCCTCCTCGATCTCGCGCTGGCGGGCCTCGGCGGCGAGGCGCTCCTGCTCGGCGCGGCGGGCGGCCTCCTCGGCGGCGAGGCGGGCAAGCTCGGCCTCCTTCGCGGCCTTGCGCTCGGCGATGCGGGCCTCGCGGGCCTCGGCAATCGCCTTCTGCTGAGCCAGCCGCTCCTGGACGGCCGGATCATCGGGCTTCGGCTGGTTGCGGAAGCGGTCCATCAGCGCCTGGCGGGCTTTGGCAGCGGCACTCAGGCGGTCATTGAAATTATCGGATTTAAAGGCGGGCATGGCGCGCTTCTACTCAAAGGCGGCCCAGATGTACAGGCGGTAACCGCGGCGGAGGCATGACGTATCGGCATGGCACCGAGCGGTCAGGGCAGTTCCAGCCGCACGGCGATGGCAGCGCTGGCGATCACGGCCACGTCACTGCCCTCGTCGTCCGGCACGTCGAGGCCGCCCTTCACCACCTGCACCGTGACGATGCCATGCGGCAGCGAGGCCCGCACCCGCTCGGCATCGACGCGCTCCGGCTGCTGCACGCCGATGGTGACGTCGACCAGCATGGTCTTCGGGTCGACCTTCAGCGAGCGCAGCATGGTGAGGGAGGAATGGTGCAGCGCATCCTGCACTGCCCGCAGCGCCGCCTTGGTGTAGTCCCCGCCATGCAGGTCGTTGCCCGCACCCATCTCGAGGATCACGCGCCGCGCGCTCATTCGGGCAGGTCCAGCCGGACGATGGCGGCTGCATGGGCCATGACGGTGGAGCCGGCGCCGGCCTCGTTCGGGATCTCGAGCCCGCCTTCCACCACCGTGACCGTGCCGGTCCCATGCGGCAGCACAGCGAGCACCGCCGCATGGTCCACTTGCTCGGGCTTCGGCACGCCGATCCGCACCTCCACCTCCATGCTGTCCACATGGACGCCGAGCGCATGGGTGATGGTGAGGGAGTTGTGCCAGAGCGCGTCGCGCAGCGCCCTGACCGCGGCCTTGGTGTAGTCGGCGCCGCGGATATCGGTCCCCAGGCCGAGCTCCAGCACCATGCGTTTCATGGCCATGACGTTCCTCGTAGTCTCGTTGGCCTAAACTGTCCTCCCACCGGCGCCCGGCCGCAATGGCTTCCGGGAAGCCTCCCGCCCGGCGCTTGCGTGGCGGGCCCCTTGGCGCATCATGCCCACCGGCAGCGACGCAGGATCCGCATGAGCACCCGCAAGCCCATCAAGCTCGGCCTCTCGATGCGCTATCTCGGCTACCACGCCGCCGCCTGGCGCCATCCGGAAGCCGATCCCGGCGCCGCCTCGAAGCTGGGCCACTTCCTCCGCATCGCCCGCACGGCGGAGGCGGCGAAGTTCGACATGCTCTTCCTCGCCGACGGGATCGGGCTGCGGACGCGGGACGAGCCGCCGGGCGCGCTCTGCCGCTCGCACCAGACGGCGGAGCTGGAGCCGCTGACCCTGCTCTCGGCGCTGGCTGCGCTGACCAGCCGCATCGGCCTCGTCGCCACCGCCTCCACGACCTACAACGAGCCCTTCCACATCGCCCGCAAATGGGCCTCGCTCGACCATCTGAGCGGCGGCCGCGCCGGCTGGAACATCGTCACCTCCTGGTCGGAGGCGGAAGCGTGGAATTTCAACCGCGACCAGCACATGGAATACGACCTGCGCTACGAGCGCGCGGCCGAATTCGTCGAGGTGGTAAAGGGGCTCTGGGACAGCTGGGAGGGCGATGCGCTGGTCCACGACAAGGCCAGCGGCATCTTCTTCGACCAGTCGAAGCTCCATGTGCTGAACCACAAGGGCAAGCATTTCCAGGTCCGCGGCCCGCTGACCGTCGCCCGCACGCCGCAGGGACGGCCGATCCTGGTGCAGGCTGGCGCCTCGGAGCAGGGGCTCGAGATCGCCGCGCGCAGCGCCGATGTCGTCTACTCCGCCTCCCACACGCTGGAGGCGGCGCGGGACTACTACGCTAACCTTAAGGGGCGCCTCGCCAGGCATGGCCGCGGCTGGGATGACCTCAAGGTGATGCCCGGCGTCACCTACTTCATCGGCCGCACCCAGGCCGAGGCCCAGGCGAAGCTCGACCAGCTGAACGAGCTCGTCGCGCCGGAGCTCGGCCTCTCCTACCTCTACGGCCAGATGGGCGATCTCAGCGGGTATGACCCGGATGGGCCGGTGCCGGAGCCGCAGGACCCGCGCATCCGGAGCATGGCGCGGATGGCGCTCGAGCTGGCGCGGCGGGAGAACCTCACGATCCGCCAGCTCTACAGCCGCATCGCCGCCGGCTTCGGCGGGCGCGTCGTGGTCGGCACGCCGGAGAGCATCGTCGACGACATGGAGGAATGGGTCGCGGCCGGCGCGGCGGACGGGTTCAACATCTGCCCGCCGGTGCTGCCGGTCGGCCTCGATGATTTCGTCGAGCTGGTGCTGCCGGAGCTGCGCCGGCGCGGGATGTTCCGCACCGAATACGAGGGCACGACGGTCAGGGAGAATCTCGGCGTGCCGATGCCGGCCAACCGCTACACGGCCGGGTAGGGAGATGCGCGTCGCCATCCTCGGCACCGGCGCCATCGGCCTCGGCGCGGCCGCCCTGCTGGCGGAGCACGGCCATGCGCCGGTGCTCTGGACCCGGTCCGGCACGGCGCCGCCGGTGCAGGAGGTGAGCGGCGCCCTGGCGGGCCGCTTCGCCTTCGCCTTCGAGCCCGACATCGCCCGCGCCGTCGCCGGCGCCGAAGCGGTGGTGCTCGCCCTGCCGGCCCATTGCTACAGGGCAGTGCTGGATGCCGCGCTGCCGCATCTCGCCGAGGGCCGACCGGTGATCCTCAGCGGCCATCTCCCCTTCGCCGTTCTCTATCTGGCAAGGCGCCTGGCCGAGCGGGGGTGCGGCTGCCGATCATCCTCTGGGGCGCACCGTCATCACCGGGCGGCGGCTCGGGCCGGAGGCCCTCCGCATCGACACGCTTCGCGCCAAGGTCGACCTGGCAGCGCTGCCGGCGGGCTGGATCGCGGAGGGGATGGCGCTCTGCGAGGCGCGCTGTTCGGCCCCCCCGCCTCGTCGCGCGGAGGGACCTGATCGCCATCGCGCTCAGCAACGTCAACCCGCCGAACCACATGACGATCGCCCTCTGCAACCCAACCCGCATGGAGCGCGGCGAGGCCTGGTCACAGATCGAGAACATCACCGATGCAGTCGCCGCCTGATCGAGACGCTGGATACGGAGCGGTTGGCCATCGCCGAGGCCTTCGGCGCCGCGGTGCGGCAGCATTTCCGCCTGTCCTTCCACATTCCCGAGGCGCAGCTCGCCGAGATGGCCCGGGCGATGCTGGCGCGCGGCGACCGGAGCCTCGCCCCGGCGACGCTCGAGACGCACTAGGTGCTGGAGGATGTGCCCTTCGGCCTGGTGCCGACGGCCCGGCTCGGCCGCCTCGCCGGGCGCCCCGCCCCGTTGCACGAGGCGGGGATCGCGCTGCTCTCGGCGCTCTATGGCCGCGACCTCGCCGCTGCCAATGACCTGCTGCCCGCCATCGGCTTCGACAGGCTGGGCGCGGAGCGCCTTCGCACCCTGGCCCGCGACGGGATCCAGAGCGGGTTCCGTTCGCATAGGCTCACGGAACCCGCTCCAGCTTGTTGTTCGATCGAGCAAATACCTCCGATCGGGTGCTTCCACCTGATCGGAGCTTGCTCTAGCCCCGCCGCAGGCCCTTGAGGTCGCGCACCGCGCCGCGCGCCGCGCTGGTCACCATGGCTGCATAGGCCTTCAGCGCGGTCGAGACCTGGCGCTTGCGCGGCCGGGCCGGCTGCCAGGCCTCGGCGCCCTTGGCCTCCATGGCCGCGCGGCGCTCCGCCAGCACCGCATCCGGCACGGCGAGGTGGATGCGCCGGTTCGGGATGTCGATCTCGATCCGGTCGCCATCCTCGACCAAGCCGACCAGCCCGCCCTCTGCCGCCTCCGGCGAGAGATGCCCGATCGAGAGGCCGGAGGAGCCGCCGGAGAAGCGCCCATCCGTCACCAGCGCGCAGGCCTTCCCGAGCCCCTTCGACTTCAGGTAGCTCGTCGGGTAGAGCATCTCCTGCATGCCCGGGCCCCCGCGCGGCCCCTCGTAGCGCACCAGCACCACGTCGCCGGACTGCACCGCGCCGCCGAGGATGCCCTCGACGGCTGCATCCTGGCTCTCGAAGACCCGCGCCGGGCCGGCGAAGCTGAGGATGCTGGCATCGACGCCCGCGGTCTTCACGATGCAGCCCTCCTCGGCGAGGTTGCCGTAGAGCACCGCGAGCCCGCCATCATGCGAGAAGGCATGCGCCCTGTCGCGGATGACGCCGCCCGCGCGGTCGGTGTCGAGGCTGTCCCAGCGCTGGTCCTGGCTGAAGGCGACCGTGGTCGGGATGCCGCCCGGCGCCGCCTGGTAGAAGTGCCGGACCTTCTCATCGGCGGTGCGCTGCACGTCCCAGCGGGCCAGCGCCTCGGCGAGGCTCGGCGCGTCGACCCGGCTGACGGAGGTGTCGAGCAGACCCGCCCGGTCCAGCTCGCCGAGGATGCCCATGATGCCGCCGGCCCGATGCACGTCCTCGACATGCACATTGGCGACCGAGGGCGCCACCTTGCACAGCACCGGCACCCGGCGGGAGAGCCGGTCGATCTCGCGCATGGTGATGTCGACGCCGCCCTCATGCGCCGCCGCCAGCAGGTGCAGCACGGTATTGGTCGAGCCGCCCATGGCGATGTCGAGGGTCATCGCATTCTCGAAGGCGGCGAAGCCCGCGATGCTGCGCGGCAGGACGGAGAAATCCTCCGTCTCGTAATGCGCCCGGGTGATCTCGACGATCTTCCGCCCGGCCTCGAGGAAGAGCTCGCGGCGGTCGGCATGCGTCGCCACGATCGTGCCGTTGCCGGGCAGCGCCAAGCCCAGCGCCTCGGTCAGGCAGTTCATCGAATTGGCGGTGAACATGCCGGAGCAGGAGCCGCAGGTCGGGCAGGCCGAGCGCTCGATGACGGCCACCTCTTCATCCGTCACATTGGGGTTGGCGGCGACGATCATGGCGTCGATCAGGTCGACCGAGCGCTTCTGCCCCCGATGCACCACCTTGCCCGCCTCCATCGGCCCGCCGGAGACGAAGATGGTCGGGATGTTGAGGCGCATGGTCGCCATCAGCATGCCTGGGGTGATCTTGTCGCAGTTGGAGATGCAGACCATGGCATCGGCGCAATGCGCGTTGACCATGTACTCGACGCTGTCGGCGATCAGGTCGCGCGAGGGCAGGCTGTAGAGCATGCCGTCATGCCCCATGGCGATGCCGTCATCCACCGCGATGGTGTTGAATTCCTTAGCGACGCCGCCCGCCGCCTCGATCTCGCGCGCCACCATCTGGCCCAGGTCCTTCAGGTGGACATGGCCGGGGACGAACTGGGTGAAGCTGTTGACCACCGCAATGATAGGCTTGCCGAAATCCCCGTCCTTCATGCCGGTGGCGCGCCAGAGGCCCCGGGCGCCGGCCATGTTGCGGCCATGGGTCGTGGTGCGGGAGCGGTATTGCGGCATCGAGGCTTTCCTCCGGGGAGGCGCTTCCATATTACGGCAGCGCGAGCTTGGCCAAGCCCCGTCGCGGGGGAGGAGGAGCCTGATGACCTATGCCTGGGTGGTCCTCGGCAGCGCGCTCGGCGGCCTGGCCCGCTACTGGCTCGTCTTGGCGACCTTCCCGCTCTTCGGCCCGGTCTTCCCCTGGGCGACGGTGCTGATCAACATCCTCGGCTCCTTCGTCATCGGCCTGTTCGGGGCGCTGACGATGGAGGGGCGCTGGGCAGTGCCGGCGGAGGTCCGGGCCTTTGTCATGGTCGGGCTTTGCGGCGGCTTCACCACCTTCTCCTCCTTCAGCCTGCAGACGCTGGAGCTGATCCAGAAGGGGCGGGTGGAGCTGGCGCTGGCCAATATTGGGGTGTCGGTGCTGCTCTGCCTCGGCGCGGTGGCGCTGGGGTACTGGCTCGGGCGGCCGAGCCCCTAGCTGGAGCGGACGACGAGGTTCGAACTCGCGACATTCAGATTGGAAATCTGACGCTCTACCAGCTGAGCTACGTCCGCATACGGAACGAGGCCGCTACGCCGCCCGGCGTTGACCCCGCTCACGCTTCCTGATAGGGCCAGCCGCGCCGGCCGGCAAGGGTGCTGGCTGGTATTGCCGAGAATTATGCCTATATCCCGCGCAGTTTTGCGGGGGTGATCAGGCGGCGGCCCCCTGTCCGCCGGACGGGCCTCGGGCAAGCGACACGACCAGTACGGGATAGCGGAGCCGGGCAATGGCGAAGGCGAAGTTTGAGCGGAACAAGCCGCACTGCAACATTGGCACGATCGGGCATGTGGATCATGGCAAGACGTCGCTGACGGCGGCGATCACCAAGGTTCTGGCGGAGACGGGCGGCGCGACGTTCACGGCGTATGACCAGATTGACAAGGCGCCGGAGGAGCGGGCTCGTGGCATCACGATCTCGACTGCGCATGTCGAGTACGAGACGGCCAACCGGCACTACGCGCATGTGGACTGCCCGGGTCACGCCGACTACGTGAAGAACATGATCACCGGCGCGGCGCAGATGGACGGCGCGATCCTGGTGGTTTCGGCGGCCGACGGCCCGATGCCGCAGACGCGCGAGCACATCCTGCTGGCGCGCCAGGTGGGCGTGCCTGCGCTGGTGGTGTTCCTGAACAAGATGGACCTGGCGGATCCCGACCTGGTCGAGCTGGTGGAGATGGAGGTGCGCGAGTTGCTCTCCTCCTACCAGTTCCCGGGCGACGACATCCCGATCATCAAGGGCTCGGCGGTGGCCGCGCTCGAGGACAAGACGCCCGAGATCGGCAAGCAGGCGGTGCTCGAGCTGATGGCGGCGGTGGACAGCTACATCCCGCAGCCGGAGCGGCCGAAGGACATGCCGTTCCTGATGCCGATCGAGGACGTGTTCTCGATCTCCGGCCGCGGCACGGTGGTGACGGGGCGGGTCGAGCGCGGCATCGTCAAGGTCGGCGAGGAGGTCGAGATCGTCGGCCTGAAGGCCACCGTGAAGACGACGGTGACCGGCGTCGAGATGTTCCGCAAGCTGCTCGACAGCGGCGAGGCGGGCGACAACATCGGCGCGCTGCTGCGCGGCACCAAGCGCGAGGACGTGGAGCGCGGCCAGGTTCTGGCCAAGCCCGGCTCGATCACGCCGCATACCGGCTTCAAGGCCGAGGCCTACATCCTGACCAAGGAGGAGGGCGGGCGCCACACGCCGTTCTTCACCAACTACCGGCCGCAGTTCTACTTCCGGACCACGGACGTGACCGGGATCGTGAAGCTGCCGGAAGGCGTCGAGATGGTGATGCCGGGCGACAACGTGACGATGGATGTCGAGCTGATCGCGCCCATCGCCATGGACCAGGGCCTGCGCTTCGCCATCCGCGAGGGTGGCCGCACCGTCGGCGCCGGCGTCGTTGCGAGCATCGTGAAGTAGGCTGGCCTACGGGGTCGGGCTATCGGACGGGCCGCCTCAGGGCGGCCCGCTTGCGTTCGGGGGGGCTGCCTCTCCCCCTCGACAGCCCGCCACTGCTGACTTATAGGCATCGCCTCGCGCCGCGGCTCCGCCCGGCGTGAAGGGGCGTAGCTCAATTGGTAGAGCGCCGGTCTCCAAAACCGGAGGTTGGGGGTTCGAGACCCTCCGCCCCTGCCACCTGCCCCGGGCTCCCCCGGGTCTTACTGCCTTGTCCAGGGTGGCATCCCTCCCCATGCTGCGGGGGTGGGCGGCCGCCCGCGAAGCGTTAACCGCAGCACAGAAGGTTCCCTGACTTGGCCAAGCTGGATCCCGCGCAGTATGTCCGGGACGTGCGGACGGAGGTGGCGAAGGTCACCTGGCCGAGCCGCAAGGAAACCCTGATCACGACCGGCCTCGTGCTGGCGATGTCGGCGCTGGCGGCCATCTTCTTCTTGGTCGCCGACCAGCTGATCGCCCTGGCGATGCGCGGCCTCTTCGGAATCGGGTGAGGGAGCAGCAGGCGATGGCCAAGCGCTGGTACGTGGTGCACGTCTATTCGGGCTTCGAGAAGAAGATCGCCCAGCAGATCAAGGAGCAGGCCGCCCAGAAGGGCCTCGGCGACCAGTTCGACGAGATTCTGGTCCCCGCCGAGGAGGTGACTGAGGTCCGTCGCGGCCAGAAGGTGAATTCCGAGCGGAAATTCTTCCCGGGCTATGTGCTCGTGAAGATGGAGATGTCGGACGACGCCTGGCACCTGGTGAAGGACACGCCGAAGGTCACCGGTTTCCTCGGCAACAAGAACAAGCCGAGCCCGATCACCGAGGCCGAGGCCCAGCGCATCGTCAACCAGGTGAAGGAAGGCGTCGAGAAGCCGCGCAAGCCCGCCGTGATCTTCGAGGTGGGCGAGCAGGTCCGCGTCGCCGACGGTCCCTTTACCAGCTTCATGGGCACGGTGGAGGAGGTGGACGAGGAGCGCGGCCGGGTGAAGGTCTCGGTCAGCATCTTCGGCCGTTCCACCCCGGTCGAGCTGGAATACACCCAGGTCGAGAAGACCTGACGCCGCCGTATACGCAGCCGCGCGCATCGCGCCAGCCTTGCCGCCGCACGGGCCAGAGAGCCCGGCGGGAAACGGCGGAAAGGCGGGCGCGCATGGCGATCACCCGAAGGGTCCTGCTGGCCGGAGGCGCGCTGGCGCTGCCGGCGCCCTGGGCGAGGGCAGGGGAGGAATACCCGGCCCGGACCATCACCTGGGTCGTCCCCGGCGGGCCAGGCAGCGTGCTCGATGTCGCCGCCCGCTTGATCGCCCTCAAGCTCGGCACCGCCCTCGGCCAGAGCGTCGTCATCGACAATCGCATGGGCGCCGGCGGCACCGTCGCCGCGGAATATGCCGCCCGTGCGGCGCCTGACGGCTACACCCTCTTCTTCGGCAATTTCGCCACCTTCGCCATCGCGCCGCTGCTGATCCCGGGCCTGCGCTTCGAGGCGCGGCGGGACTTCGTCCCGGTCCATGGCATCGGCGCCTCGGCCAATATCGTCATCTCCGGCCTGCGGCAGCCCTTCGCCAGCATCCCGGCGCTGATCGAGCATGCGAGCGCAACCCGGGCGGGGTGACCTACGGCGCCAGCATCGGCTCCGGCCAGCATGCCGCCGGCGCGCTCTTCGCTCAGGCGGCGGGGGTGGAGCTGACGCTCATCCCCTATTCCAACTTCGCCCAGGCGCTGAACGACACCGTCGCCGGCCGGCTCGACCTGATGTTCGACTACCCGCTGAGCGCCCTGCCGCATGTGCGGGACGGCAAGCTCCGGGCGCTGGCCGTCAATGCCGGCGAGCGCCTTGCCATCGCCCCGGAGGTGCCGACTCTGGCGGAGGCCGGGCTCTCGGGCGCCGAGCTGCTGGGATGGTCGGGCCTCTACCTCCCGGCGCGGACGCCGCCCGCCATCCTCGCCCGCCTCGCCGCGGCGACGCATCGCGCGTTGCGCGACCGCGAGGTGAAGGCGCTCTTCGACAACACCGGGACGATCCTCTGGGACGGCGTCGATGGGCCGGCGCTGGGGCGGGCGCTCGAGAAGGAGATCCCCCGGATGCAGCGGCTCATCGGGCCGGCCGCCGCGCGGTGACGCCGAGGAGGCGCTGCCTCCCCGGCTTCTTCGGCAGACTCAGCGCTGGGGGTTATGCCCGCCGCCGAAGATGCTGTTCAGCAGGCCGCCCACGCTGCCGCCCTCCACCTCGCCCTCATGCTGGGGGAGGCGGCCATGCGGAGTCATGCGGTCCACCATCTCGGGCAGGACGCGGCTGACCTCGTTCATCAGCGTGCCCCGGTCGGTGCCGGCGTGCTGCGCCGCCGCGTCGATATCCTGCGGGTCGAAGACGCGCGACAGCTCGTCGGGCGAGAGGTGCTGGTTCGGCCCGGGCTGCACCCAGCTGTCGACATGCTGCTCGAACCCCTGGGTGCGCAGCCCGCCGAGCAACCCGCCGAGGCCGCTGAGCAGGCCGCCTGCCGCTCCGCCGCCGAGCAGCCCGCCCAGCAGGCCACCGAGCCCACCGCCGCCCGTCTGACCGCCGCCCAGCATGCCACCGAGCCCGCCACCTGCCTGACCGCCGCCGAGCAGGCCACCGAGCCCGCCGCCAAGCCCGCCGCCTTGGGGCATGGACGACGGCGCCGCCTGGCTCCCCGAATGTTTCATCAACTGCTGGATGAGCAGCGCGACCGCCGCTGCCTTCATCCCCCCCGAAAGCCCACCCGCCAGGCCACCGCCCGAACGTCCGAACAGGTTCTCGCTCATGGACCACATCTCCCTTTGGCTGCTGCCGGCGAGAACGCGGCCAACCCCCAACACGTTGTTCAAAATTGTATACGTAAAACGGAACCAAGGTCCCGGCTCCGGCTTATTGCCGCGCACCAACAAGGATTCCCGGCCATGGGCATCATCTGGACAATTATCATCGGTTTCCTCGCCGGCCTCGTCGCCAAATTCCTGCATCCGGGCCGGGATCCGTCCGGCTTCATCATCACCACCTTGCTCGGCATCGTCGGCGCCGTGGTCGCAACATATCTCGGCCAGGCTGTCGGCTGGTACCGGGCCGGGGAGGGGGCCGGCTTCATCGGCGCCGTGGTCGGCGCCATCATCGTTCTCTTCATCTACAACATGGTGACCCGGCGCTCCGCCGCGAACCGCATCTAACGCCAAGGGGAGGGGGCCAGCCAGTTAGGGCTTGACTCCCTCCACCGACCCGCCCATACGCCCCCGCTCTACTCAGATCGGGACGCGGGAGGCGTCCGGCCGCCCTATCAGGGCGGCCGGCGCCGTGAGCACCGCGGCTCCCTGACCGCAGGGACGTATCATGGCGAAGAAGATCGCAGGCTACATCAAGTTGCAGATACCGGCCGGCAAGGCGAACCCCTCGCCGCCGGTGGGCCCGGCGCTCGGTCAGCGCGGCCTCAATATCATGCAGTTCGTGAAGGAGTTCAACGCGGCGACCCAGGGCCTCGAGCCGGGCACGCCGACGCCGGTGGTCATCACCGCCTTCTCTGACCGTACCTTCTCCTTTATCACCAAGACCCCGCCGAACACCCATTTCCTGCTGCGCGCCGCGGCGGTGACCAAGGGCAGCCAGACGCCGGGCAAGGGCGGCTCCGTCGGCCGGGTGACCAAGACCCAGCTGCGCGAGATCGCCGCGACCAAGATGAAGGACATGAACGCCAACGACGTGGAAGCGGCGGTGCGCATGCTGGCGGGCTCGGCCCGCTCCATGGGCCTCACCGTGGTGGAGGGCTGATCCGATGGCCAAGCAGGGCAAGCGCCTCAAGGCGATCTATGGCTCCTTCGACCGCGACGCCATCGTGCCGCTGCAGCAGGCGATCGGCCTGGTGAAGGCGAATGCCAAGGCGAAGTTCGATGAGACCATCGAGATCTCGATGAACCTCGGCATCGACCCGCGCCACGCCGACCAGATGGTCCGCGGCGTGGTCGGCCTGCCGAACGGCACTGGCAAGACCGTCCGCGTCGGCGTCTTCGCCCGCGGCCCGAAGGCCGATGAGGCGCTGGCCGCCGGGGCCGACGTGGTAGGCGCCGACGACCTCGCCGCCGCCGTGCAGGAAGGCCGGATCGAGTTCGACCGCTGCATCGCCACCCCGGACATGATGGCCCTTGTCGGCCGGCTCGGTAAGATCCTCGGTCCGCGCGGCCTGATGCCGAACCCCCGCCTCGGCACCGTCACCATGGATGTCCGCGGCGCCGTCACGGCGGCCAAGGCCGGCCAGGTGGAGTTCCGGGCCGAGAAGGCGGGCATCGTCCATGCCGGCATTGGCAAGGCGAGCTTCGACGAGGAGAAGCTCCTCGAGAATGCCCGCGCCTTCGTCGAAGCCATCCAGCGCGCCCGGCCGGCCGGCGCCAAGGGCACCTACGTGAAGAAGGTGTCCCTGGCCTCGACCATGGGCCCCGGCGTGAAGGTCGACATCGCCACCTTGAGCGCGACGGCCTGACATCCCAATTCGCCCGTCCACTGGGACGGGCGCGCAGGGGCGGCCTCGCGGCCGTCCCGAACCTGTCCGAGACCGCGGGTGCCCCCTCGGGGGCCTAAAGGGGCAATCCCCCGCCAGCGATAGACGGGGTGCGGAGCGTTTCGACGCCGGGACGACCCGGCGACGCTGATGGCTTGGCAATCCCGCTCAGACAGTCGAGTCGGGGCTCGTGGCATTCCGCCATGGGCCCCCGCGTGAACCGGCCGGAGCCCCTCCACCAGGCGCCGGCCACCGACGGAGACGGGATATGGACCGCACGGAAAAGCGCGAGTTCATCGCCCAGCTGTCCGCGGTGTTCGCAGATACCTCCTTCGTGCTCGTCGCCCAGAACAAGGGTCTGACGGTCGCGGATGTGAGCGAGCTGCGGCGCCGCATGCGGGCGGCTGGCGCGACGTACAAGGTCGCGAAGAACCGGCTGGCCATGCTCGCCCTCGACGGCACCCGCTTCCAGACCGTCTCGCCGCTGCTGAAGGGCCCGACCGCGCTTGCGTGGTCGACGGACCCGGTGGCGGTGGCGAAGACGGCCGTGGATTTCGCCAAGGGTAACGACAAGTTCGTCATCCTGGGCGGGGCACTCGGGACCCAGGCCTTGAACCCCGATGGGATCAAGGCCCTGTCCGAGCTGCCTTCGCTCGAGACGCTGCGGGCGCAGCTGCTGGGTCTGATCCAGACCCCTGCAACGCGTATTGCCGGGGTGCTTCAGGCCCCCGGCTCGCAGCTGGCGCGGGTGTTCAGCGCCTTCGCGAAGAAGGACGAGGGTGAGGCGGAAGCCGCCTGACCATTGGGATAGCCCCTGCCGCCGGTGGGGGTGTTGCAAACGGCAAGCCAAGCCATTAGATCAAAGGGTACATAGACATGGCCGATCTCGCAAAGCTGGTCGATGAGCTCTCCAGCCTGACCGTCCTGGAAGCCGCCGAGCTCTCCAAGATGCTGGAGGAGAAGTGGGGCGTCTCCGCCGCGGCTCCGGTTGCGGTGGCGGCGGCGCCTGCCGCTGGCGGTGGCGCTGCGGCGGCTCCGGCTGAAGAGCAGACGGAGTTCACCGTCACCCTCACCGCGGCCGGCGACAAGAAGATCAACATCATCAAGGAGATCCGCACCATCACCGGTCTCGGCCTGAAGGAGGCCAAGGATCTGGTCGAGGGCGCGCCGAAGGTGGTGAAGGAGGCTGCGTCGAAGGACGAGGCCGCCAAGATCAAGAAGGTGCTGGAAGAGAACGGGGCGACCGTCGAGGTCAAGTAAGGTCCCCCTTGCAGCAGACCTGATCCCGGCTGCCCTTGCTCGCAACGAGGGCGCCGGGGGAAGGACCAGAGCTTCGGAAGTGCGGGCGGGAACCTCTCGGGTTGCCGCCCGTGCTGCCGTTTTTCCCCGGTGGGGCAACGCGGCAGGCGGGTACGGGTAATGCACGCGGCGGGCGGCGGCCCGGGCGAAAGGGATACGGGACAGGCATGAACGCTATCACCAAGTCGTTCACCGGGCGCAAGCGCATCCGCAAGAGCTTCGGACGGCTGCCCGAGGTGGCGCCGATGCCGAACCTCATCGATGTGCAGCGCGCCTCCTACGAGGCCTTCCTGCAGATGGAGGTCAACCCTGACGCGCGCACCCATACCGGGTTGCAGGAAGTTTTCAAATCGGTTTTCCCAATCGACGACTTCGCCGGCCGCGGCCGGCTGGAATTCGTCCAGTACGAGCTTGAGGAGCCCAAGTACGACGTCGAGGAGTGCATCCAGCGCGGGCTGACCTTCGCCGCCCCGCTGAAGGTGCGCCTCCGCCTCATCGTCTGGGACGTGGATGAGGACACGGGTTCTCGTTCCGTCCGCGACATCAAGGAGCAGGATGTCTACATGGGCGACATGCCGCTCATGACGGACAACGGCACCTTCATCATCAACGGCACCGAGCGCGTCATCGTCTCCCAGATGCATCGCAGCCCGGGCGTCTTCTTCGACCACGACAAGGGCAAGACCCATAGCAGCGGCAAGTACCTCTTCGCCGCCCGCGTCATCCCCTATCGCGGCTCCTGGCTCGACTTCGAGTTCGACGCCAAGGACATCTGCTATGTCCGCATCGACCGGAAGCGGAAGCTGCCGGCCTCGACCCTGCTGCTTGCGCTGGATTCCGCCCGGACCGAGGCGCTGCGCGCCGAGAAGGGCAGCGCCCTTGAGCCGAACGAGATCCGCGGCATGGATGCCGAGGAGATCCTGGGCGAGTTCTACAAGCAGGTCGCCTTCACCCGCAGCGCCCAGGGCTGGTCGCGCCCCTTCGACCCGGAGGCCTTCCGCGGCATCAAGCTGCAGGAGCCGCTGATCGACGCCAAGACCGGCGCCGTGGTTGCGGAGAAGGACGCGAAGCTGACGCCGCGCGCCGCCCGCAAGATCGCCGAGGGCGGCACGACGGAGGTGCTGGTCGGCCGAGCCGACCTGCTCGGCCGCTTCGTCGCCGAGGACCTCGTCGACATGAACACCGGCGAGATCTGGGCCGAGGCGGGCGAGGAGCTGACCGAGCCGAAGCTGGCGGCGATCGAGGCGGCCGGCCTCGACCGGCTGCCGACGCTCGCCATCGACCAGTCGGTCGGCCCCTGGATGCGCAACACCCTCACGGTGGACAAGAACGCCAACCGTGACGAGGCGCTGATGGACATCTACCGGGTCATGCGCCCGGGCGAGCCGCCGACGCCGGAGACCGCCGAGACCCTGTTCCGCGGCCTGTTCTTCGACGGCGAGCGCTACGACCTGTCCTCGGTCGGGCGGGTGAAGATGAACATGCGCCTCGGCTTCTCCGCCGAGGAGGTGCCGGACACCACCCGGACGCTCCGCAAGCAGGACATCATCGCCACCATCCGCGTCCTGCTGGAGCTGAAGGACGGCCGCGGCCAGATCGACGACATCGACAATCTCGGCAACCGCCGGGTGCGCTCGGTCGGCGAGCTGATGGAGAACCAGTACCGCGTCGGCCTGCTGCGAATGGAGCGCGCGATCAAGGAGCGCATGGGGTCGGTCGATATCGACACCGTCATGCCGCACGACCTGATCAATGCGAAGCCGGCCGCGGCGGCGGTGCGGGAGTTCTTCGGCTCCTCGCAGCTCAGCCAGTTCATGGACCAGACCAACCCGCTCTCCGAGGTGACGCACAAGCGCCGCCTCTCGGCCCTCGGCCCGGGCGGCCTGACCCGTGAGCGCGCCGGCTTCGAGGTGCGCGACGTGCATCCGACGCATTACGGCCGCATCTGCCCGATCGAGACGCCGGAAGGCCCGAATATCGGCCTGATCAACTCGCTCGCCACCTTCGCCAAGGTGAACAAGTACGGCTTCATCGAGACGCCCTACCGCCTGGTGCGGGACGGCAAGATCGTCGGCGAGCCGCGCTACCTCTCCGCCATGGAGGAGGAGCGGCTGGTCGTCGCCCAGGCGGATGCCGAGGTCGATGCCGAGACCGGCGAGTTCAAGTCGGAGCTGGTGAGCGTGCGCCAGGGCGGCGACTTCCGGCTGGTGAAGCCGGAGGAGGTCACCGCCATCGACGTCTCGCCGAAGCAGCTCGTCTCGGTCGCGGCGGCGCTCATTCCGTTTCTCGAGAACGACGACGCCAACCGCGCGCTCATGGGCTCGAACATGCAGCGCCAGGCGGTGCCGCTGGTCCGCGCCGATGCGCCGCTGGTCGGCACCGGCATGGAGGCGGCGGTCGCCCGGGACTCGGGCGCGACCATCGTCGCCCGGCGCGACGGCGTGGTGGACAGCATCGACGGCGCCCGCATCGTGGTGCGCGCGACGGGCGATGACGGCACCACCCGCGGCGTCGACATCTACCGGCTGCGCAAGTTCCAGCGTTCCAACCAGTCCACCTGCATCAACCAGCGCCCGCTGGTGAAGGTGGGGGATGGCGTGCGTGCTGGCGAGATCATCGCCGACGGTCCGAGCACGGAGCTGGGCGAGCTGGCGCTGGGGCGTAACGTCCTCGTCGCCTTCATGCCTTGGAACGGCTATAACTTCGAGGACAGCATCCTCATCAGCGAGCGGATCGCCAAGGACGACGTCTTCACCTCGATCCACATCGAGGAATTCGAGGTCATGGCCCGCGACACCAAGCTGGGCCAGGAGGAGATCACCCGCGACATCCCGAATGTGGGTGAGGAGGCGCTGCGCAACCTCGACGAGGCCGGCATCGTCTATATCGGCGCCGAGGTGCAGCCGGGCGACATCCTGGTCGGCAAGGTGACGCCGAAGGGCGAGAGCCCGATGACGCCGGAGGAGAAGCTGCTCCGCGCCATCTTCGGCGAGAAGGCCTCCGACGTGCGCGACACCTCGCTCCGGCTGCCGCCGGGCGTGGCGGGCACCATCGTCGATGTCCGCGTGTTCAGCCGCCGCGGCGTCGACAAGGACGAGCGCGCCATGGCGATCGAGCGGGCCGAGATCGAGCGGCTCGCCAAGGACCGCGACGACGAGAAGGCCATCCAGGAGCGGTCCTTCCACAGCCGGCTGCGCGAGCGCCTGCTGAACAAGAAGGCCTCCGGCGGCTTCCGGGGCGTCAAGGCGGGCACGGTCATCACCGATGAGGTACTCGACCAGTTCGCGAAGGCCACCTGGCGCCAGATCGGCGTGCAGGACGATGCGGCCATGGCCGAGATTGAGGCGCTGAAGCGGGAGTTCGACGCTGCCGTCGAGCGGCTGCAGAAGCGGTTCGAAAGCAAGGTCGAGAAGCTGCAGCGCGGCGACGAGCTGCCGCCCGGCGTGATGAAGATGGTCAAGGTCTTCGTCGCGGTGAAGCGGAAGCTGCAGCCGGGCGACAAGATGGCCGGTCGGCACGGCAACAAGGGCGTCGTCTCGCGCGTCGTCCCGGTCGAGGACATGCCCTTCCTCGAGGACGGCACCACGGCCGACCTCGTACTGAATCCGCTCGGCGTGCCGTCGCGGATGAATGTCGGGCAGATCCTCGAGACCCATCTCGGCTGGGCCTGCGCCAATCTTGGGCGTCAGGTCGGCGATCTGGTCGAGGAGTATCGCCGCACCGGGGCGATGCGGGATGAGCTCATGGCCCATCTCCGCGCGACCTATGGCGACGAGGTCTTCGAGCGGGACATCGCCCCGATGAGCGACGACCAGCTCATCGAGCTCTGCGATAACCTGAAGAAGGGCATCCCCATTGCGACGCCCGTCTTCGACGGTGCGCGGATGGCGGATATCGAGGGCATGCTGGACCGCGCCGGGCTCGACAGCTCCGGCCAGGTCTGGCTGACCGATGGCCGCACGGGCGAGATCTTCGAGCGGAAGGTGACGGTCGGCATCATCTACATGCTGAAGCTGCACCACCTCGTCGACGACAAGATCCACGCCCGGTCCATCGGTCCCTACTCGCTCGTCACCCAGCAGCCGCTGGGCGGCAAGGCGCAGTTCGGCGGCCAGCGCTTCGGCGAGATGGAGGTCTGGGCGCTGGAGGCCTATGGCGCCGCCTATACGCTGCAGGAGATGCTGACGGTGAAGTCGGACGACGTCTCCGGCCGCACCAAGGTCTACGAGGCGATTGTCCGCGACCAGGACAATTTCGAGGCCGGCATCCCGGAGAGCTTTAACGTCCTGGTGAAGGAGCTGAAGTCGCTCGGCCTCAACGTCGACCTGGAGACTCGCGGCAGCTGAGGCTGCCGCCCATATCTTTCCTACACAGCCGCCCCGACGCGCGCGGGGCGGCGGGCTGGACCACAAGGAAGGCCGCATGAACGAGCTTATGAAGATCCTGGGCCAAACCGGCCAGGCAATGACCTTCGACCAGATCAAGATCTCGATCGCCTCGCCGGAGCAGATCCGCTCCTGGTCCTATGGCGAGATCAAGAAGCCGGAGACGATCAACTACCGCACCTTCAAGCCGGAGCGGGACGGGTTGTTCTGCGCCCGCATCTTCGGCCCGATCAAGGACTACGAGTGCCTTTGCGGCAAGTACAAGCGGATGAAGTTCCGCGGCATCATCTGCGAGAAGTGCGGCGTCGAAGTGACGCTGGCCAAGGTCCGGCGCGAGCGCATGGGCCATATCGAGCTGGCCAGCCCTGTCGCCCATATCTGGTTCATGAAGTCGCTGCCCAGCCGCGTCGGCCTGATGGTCGACATGTCGCTGAAGGAGCTGGAGAAGGTCCTCTACTTCGAGTCCTATGTCGTCCTTGAGCCGGGCCTGACCGATCTGAAACTGCATCAGCTTCTGAACGAGGACCAGTACCAGGCGAAGATGGACGAGTTCGGCGAGGACGCCTTCTCCGTCGGCATCGGCGCCGAGGCGGTGAAGGGGATGCTCTCCGGCATCGACTGCGACAAGGAGGCCACCCGGCTGCGCGCCGAGCTGAAGGAGACCACCTCCGAGGCGAAGCGCAAGAAGCTGGTGAAGCGCCTGAAGCTGATCGAGGCCTTCGCCGAGAGCGGCGCGCGTCCCGACTGGATGATCCTCGGCGTCGTGCCGGTGATCCCGCCCGAGCTGCGCCCGCTGGTGCCGCTGGACGGCGGTCGCTTCGCGACCTCTGACCTGAACGACCTGTACCGCCGCGTCATCAACCGGAACAACCGGCTGAAGCGCCTGATCGAGCTGCGTGCCCCGGACATCATCGTCCGGAACGAGAAGCGCATGCTGCAGGAGGCAGTGGACGCGCTGTTCGACAACGGTCGCCGCGGCCGCGCCATCACCGGCGCCAACAAGCGCCCGCTGAAGTCGCTCAGCGACATGCTGAAGGGCAAGCAAGGCCGGTTCCGGCAGAACCTGCTCGGCAAGCGCGTCGACTACTCGGGCCGTTCGGTCATCGTGGTCGGGCCGGAGATGAAGCTGCACCAGTGCGGGCTGCCGAAGAAGATGGCGCTCGAGCTGTTCAAGCCCTTCATCTATTCGAAGCTCGAGAAGTACGGCCACGCTACCACCATCAAGGCCGCCAAGCGGATGGTGGAGAAGGAGCGTCCCGAGGTGTGGGACATCCTCGAGGAGGTCATCCGCGAGCACCCGGTCATGTTGAACCGGGCGCCGACGCTGCACCGCCTCGGCATCCAGGCCTTCGAGCCGGTCCTCGTCGAGGGCAAGGCGATCCAGCTGCACCCGCTGGTCTGCACCGCCTTCAACGCGGACTTCGACGGCGACCAGATGGCCGTGCACGTCCCGCTGAGCCTCGAAGCCCAGCTGGAAGCGCGCGTGCTGATGATGTCGACCAACAACATCCTCAGCCCGGCCAACGGCAAGCCGATCATCGTGCCGAGCCAGGACATCGTCCTCGGCCTCTACTATCTCAGCCTGGAGACGCCGGAGTTCCGCGTCGCCGACGAGAAGGAGGCCCCGGCCTTCGCCTCGATGGGTGAGATCGAGCAGGCGCTGGCCGCCGGCGCCGTCCAGCTCCACACCAAGATCCGCATGCGGCGCCAGGCGATGGACCGCGACGGCAAGGTGGTGACGGAGCGGGTGGTGACGACGCCGGGCCGGGTCATGATGGGCCAGCTGCTGCCGCTGCACCCGCAGCTGCCCTTCAGCCTGATCAACCGCCAGCTGACGAAGAAGTCGATCTCCGACGTCATCGATGCCGTCTACCGGCATTGCGGCCAGAAGGAGAGCGTGATCTTCGCCGACCGGCTAATGGGCATCGGCTTCCGCCAGGCGGCGAAGGCCGGCATCTCTTTCGGCAAGGACGACATGATGATCCCGGCCAGCAAGCCGGAGATGATCGGCAAGACCAAGGCTGAGGTGAAGGAGTTCGAGCAGCAGTATCTCGACGGCCTCATCACTGCGGGCGAGCGCTACAACAAGGTCGTCGATGCCTGGTCGCGCTGCACCGAGGAGGTGGCGCAGGCCATGATGAAGGAGATTTCCCGCCAGGAGGTCGGCCGGCCGACCAACAGCGTGTGGATGATGTCCCACTCCGGTGCGCGCGGGTCGCCGGCGCAGATGCGCCAGCTGGCCGGCATGCGCGGCCTGATGGCGAAGCCGTCGGGCGAGATCATCGAGCAGCCGATCATCTCCAACTTCAAGGAGGGGCTGACGGTCCTCGAGTACTTCAACTCCACCCACGGCGCCCGGAAGGGCCTCGCGGACACGGCGCTGAAGACCGCCAACTCCGGCTACCTCACCCGCCGCCTGGTGGATGTAGCGCAGGACTGCATTATCGTCATGAATGATTGCGGGACCGAGCGCGGCATCACCGTCCGGCCGGTGATGGACGGCGGCGAGGTCATCTCCTCGCTCTCCGAGCGCATCCTCGGCCGCTTCACCCAGCGTGACGTGGTCGACCCGGCGACGGGCGAGGTGCTGGCGGCGCGGAACACGGTGATCGAGGAGCCGGATGCCGAGCGCATCGAGGCGGCGGGCGTGGAGGAGATGTATATCCGCTCCGTCCTCACCTGCGATGCCGGCGTCGGCGTCTGCGGTCACTGCTATGGCCGTGACCTGGCGCGCGGCACTCCGGTCAATGTCGGCGAGGCGGTGGGCGTCATCGCCGCGCAGTCGATCGGCGAGCCGGGCACGCAGCTGACTATGCGCACCTTCCATATCGGCGGCGCGGCGCAGCGTGGCGCCGAGCAGTCGGCGGTGGAGGCCACGGGCGACGGCACGGTGAAGATCGTCAACCGCAACGTCGTCGCCAACAGCGCCGGCGCCCCGGTGGTGATGAGCCGGAACTGCGAGATCGTCCTCAGCGACGCCGCGGGCCGGGAGCGCGCGCGCTACCGCGTGCCCTATGGCGCGAGGCTGCTGACGGATGAGGGCGCGGCGGTCACGCGCGGCCAGAAGCTGGCCGAGTGGGATCCCTTCACCCTGCCGATCATCACCGAGCGGGCAGGCACGCTGGAATTCGCCGACCTCATCGAGGGCGTGACCCTCTATGAGGAGACCGACCCGGTGACCGGCCTCAGCTCCAAGGTGGTGCGCGAGCCCGCCGACAAGGCGCGCAACGCCAATCTCCGGCCGCGGCTGCTGCTGCGCTCGGCGGATGGAATGCAGCAATACTTCCTGCAGCCGGCCTCGGTGCTGAACGTCGAGAATGGCGGCGTGGTGAAGGCGGGTGACGTTCTGGCCCGGCTGCCACGCGAATCCTCGAAGACCCGCGACATCACCGGCGGTCTGCCGCGCGTCGCCGAGCTCTTCGAGGCCCGCCGGCCGAAAGACCACGCGATCATCTCCGAGATCGACGGCCGCGTGGAGTTCGGCAAGGACTACAAGGCGAAGCGCCGCATCGTTGTGGTGCCGGAGCAGCAGGGCGACGAGGCCCCGGTGCCCCGCGAGTACCTGGTGCCGAAGGGCAAGCACGTCTCGGTGCAGGAAGGCGACTATGTGAAGGCCGGCGACCCGCTCGTTGACGGCCCGCGCGTGCCGCATGACATCCTGCGCGTGCTGGGCGTCGAGGCGCTGGCGAACTACCTGGTAAATGAGATTCAGGACGTCTATCGACTCCAGGGCGTGAAGATCAACGACAAGCACATCGAAGTCATCGTTCGGCAGATGTTGCAGAAGGTCGAGATCCTCGAGCCCGGCGACACGACCTATCTGGTCGGCGAGCAGGTGGACCGGATCGAGTTCGAGCAGGAGAACGAGAAGCGGCTCCAGGCCAAGGAGCGGCCCGCCCGGGCCGAGCCTGTGCTCCAGGGCATCACCAAGGCCTCGCTGCAGACGACCAGCTTCATCTCCGCGGCCTCCTTCCAGGAGACGACGCGGGTGCTGACGGAGGCGGCGACGGCCGGCAAGGTCGATGTGCTAGCCGGCCTCAAGGAGAACGTCATCGTCGGCCGGCTCATCCCGGCCGGCACGGGCTCGGTGATGAACCGCCTGAGGGCCCTGGCGGCGCAGCGGGACCGTGGACGCCTGCCCACGGCCCAGCCGGCGCTGCCGGAGCCTGGTGGACGTCAGGCCGCCGAATAGGCCACCTCTACTTCGATACGGGGCCGGGTTCCTTTGGGAGCCCGGCCCTTTCTTTTAGGCGGGCTTTTTCGTTCTCATTGCTTCGCTTCGCTTGACTCATCCCCCGGCACCGCGTAGGTAGCCGGCCCTTGGCGAGGCCGGGCGCTGCGGCGCCGGACAGCCAGGAACTTTGGTCCACAACGCTGCGCGTCCGGCACCGCGACCTCTAAGGTTGCTCAGGCCGGGTGCCGGTCAGGGCGCCCGCCGGCGAGCCATAGGCTCCGCCCGTGCGGGCTTCTGGCTTTGCGTGGCTGCGGGGCCCAGGACGGTACACGAAGGGGCGTCATGCCGACGATCAACCAGCTCATCGCCCAGGGGCGCGAGCCGAACGCGAAGCGGAACAAGGTTCCGGCGCTGCAGGGCTGCCCGCAGAAGCGTGGCGTGTGCACGCGCGTCTACACGACCACGCCGAAGAAGCCGAACTCGGCGCTTCGCAAGGTGGCCAAGGTGCGCCTGACCAATGGCTATGAGGTGGTGAGCTACATCCCGGGCGAGGGCCACAACCTGCAGGAGCACTCCGTGGTGCTCATCCGCGGCGGCCGCGTGAAGGACCTTCCGGGCGTCCGCTACCACATCCTCCGCGGTGTCCTGGATACGCAGGGCCTGCCGAAACGTCGCCAGCGTCGGTCGCTGTACGGCGCGAAGCGGCCGAAGTAGGAGAGGCCTGAGGCATGTCTCGCCGCCACAGCGCGCAGAAGCGCGAAGTACTGCCCGACCCGAAGTTCGGGGATCTCGTCCTCAGCCGTTTCATGAACGTGCTGATGTACGACGGCAAGAAGAGCACCGCCGAGCGTATCGTCTACGCCGCCATGGACACGCTGAAGCGGCGCGTCGGCCCCAATGGGGACCCGCTGCGCATGTTCCATGAAGCGATGGACAACGTGAAGCCGGCCGTCGAGGTTCGCAGCCGCCGCGTCGGCGGCGCGACCTATCAGGTGCCGGTCGAGGTTCGCCCGGAGCGCCGCCAGGCGCTGGCGATCCGCTGGCTGATCGAATCCGCCCGCAAGCGCGGCGAGAACACGATGGAGGAGCGCCTTTCCGGCGAGCTCATGGACGCGGCGAACAACCGCGGCACGGCCGTCAAGAAGCGCGAAGACACGCACCGGATGGCGGAGGCCAACAAGGCCTTCAGCCATTACCGCTGGTAATCCGGACCCGATCGAGGAACGACGACGATGGCGAAGGCGAAGTTTGAGCGGAACAAGCCGCACTGCAACATTGGCACGATCGGGCATGTGGATCATGGCAAGACGTCGCTGACGGCGGCGATCACCAAGGTTCTGGCGGAGACGGGCGGCGCGACGTTCACGGCGTATGACCAGATTGACAAGGCGCCGGAGGAGCGGGCTCGTGGCATCACGATCTCGACTGCGCATGTCGAGTACGAGACGGCCAACCGGCACTACGCGCATGTGGACTGCCCGGGTCACGCCGACTACGTGAAGAACATGATCACCGGCGCGGCGCAGATGGACGGCGCGATCCTGGTGGTTTCGGCGGCCGACGGCCCGATGCCGCAGACGCGCGAGCACATCCTGCTGGCGCGCCAGGTGGGCGTGCCTGCGCTGGTGGTGTTCCTGAACAAGATGGACCTGGCGGATCCCGACCTGGTCGAGCTGGTGGAGATGGAGGTGCGCGAGTTGCTCTCCTCCTACCAGTTCCCGGGCGACGACATCCCGATCATCAAGGGCTCGGCGGTGGCCGCGCTCGAGGACAAGACGCCCGAGATCGGCAAGCAGGCGGTGCTCGAGCTGATGGCGGCGGTGGACAGCTACATCCCGCAGCCGGAGCGGCCGAAGGACATGCCGTTCCTGATGCCGATCGAGGACGTGTTCTCGATCTCCGGCCGCGGCACGGTGGTGACGGGGCGGGTCGAGCGCGGCATCGTCAAGGTCGGCGAGGAGGTCGAGATCGTCGGCCTGAAGGCCACCGTGAAGACGACGGTGACCGGCGTCGAGATGTTCCGCAAGCTGCTCGACAGCGGCGAGGCGGGCGACAACATCGGCGCGCTGCTGCGCGGCACCAAGCGCGAGGACGTGGAGCGCGGCCAGGTTCTGGCCAAGCCCGGCTCGATCACGCCGCATACCGGCTTCAAGGCCGAGGCCTACATCCTGACCAAGGAGGAGGGCGGGCGCCACACGCCGTTCTTCACCAACTACCGGCCGCAGTTCTACTTCCGGACCACGGACGTGACCGGGATCGTGAAGCTGCCGGAAGGCGTCGAGATGGTGATGCCGGGCGACAACGTGACGATGGATGTCGAGCTGATCGCGCCCATCGCCATGGACCAGGGCCTGCGCTTCGCCATCCGCGAGGGTGGCCGCACCGTCGGCGCCGGCGTCGTTGCGAGCATCGTGAAGTAAGCCTTAGGCTCAGTCGAGGATCGGTCCGCTCACCATGGACAGCCAGAATATCCGCATCCGCCTCAAGGCGTTCGATCATCGCGTGCTCGATGGCAGCACGCGGGAGATCGTGAATACCGCGAAGCGGACGGGCGCCCGTGTGCGCGGCCCGATTCCGCTGCCGACGGAGATCGAGCGTTTCACCGTCAACCGCTCGCCGCATGTCGACAAGAAGTCGCGGGAGCAGTTCGAGATTCGCACGCATCGCCGACTGCTCGATATCGTCGACCCCACCCCGCAGACCGTGGACGCGCTGATGAAGCTCGACCTCGCCGCGGGCGTGGATGTCGAGATCAAGCTCTAAGGCCAGGGGAGACTATAGCCATGGCCGCCAAGACCGGCCGCACCGGCCTGATCGCCAAGAAGCTGGGCATGACCCGGATCTTCAATGACGACGGCAGCACGGTCCCCGTGACCGTTCTGCACCTGGACGAAGTGCGCGTCATTGCCCGCCGCAGCGCGGAGAAGGACGGCTACGATGCCGTCCAGCTCGGCATCGGCCGCGCGAAGCCCAAGAACGTCACCAAGGCCAATCGCGGCCATTTCGCGAAGGCCGGTGTCGAGGCGCCGAAGAAGCTCGTCGAGTTCCGGGTGGGCGCCGACGCGGCGCTCGAGCCCGGTGCGCGGCTCGGCCCGGCGCATTTCGTGAAGGGCCAGATCGTCGACGTCACCGGCGTCTCGAAGGGCAAGGGCTTTGCGGGCGCGATGAAGCGCTGGAACTTCGCTGGCCTCGAGGCCTCGCACGGCGTGTCGATCAGCCATCGCTCGCATGGCTCGACCGGCAACCGGCAGGATCCGGGTAAGACCTTCAAGAACAAGAAGATGGCAGGTCATCTGGGTGTTGAGCGCATCACCACCCAGAACCTCGAGGTCGCTGGTATCGATCTCGACCGCGGTCTGCTGCTGATCAAGGGCGCGGTGCCCGGGTCCAAGGGTGGCTATGTGCTGGTGCGGGACGCAGTGAAGCGCGCTCGCCATGCCGACGCTCCCTTCCCGACGGCCGCGGCGTAAGGACCAAGTACGATGCAGGTTCCGGTCATCACGCTGGATAACGGCACGGCAGGCGAGATCGAGCTGCCGGAGGCGCTGTTCGCGGCGCAGCCACGCGCCGATATCATGGCGCGGGTCGTTCACTGGCAACTCGCCAAGCGGCGGGCGGGTACCCACAAGGTGAAGGGGATGGGCGAAGTCTCCGGCACCACCAAGAAGCCGTATCGGCAGAAGGGCACCGGCAATGCCCGCCAGGGCTCGCTGCGCGCGCCGCAGTTCCGCACCGGCGGCGTGGTGCATGGCCCGGTCGTCCGCGACCACGGCTATTCGCTGAACAAGAAGGTGCGGCGCCTCGGCCTCATCAGCGCGCTCAGCCAGAAGGCGGCTGAGGGCAAGCTGGTGGTGCTCGACACCGCCGCGGCCGGCGAGGCCAAGACCTCGGTGCTGGCGAAGCAGCTCAAGGCGCTCGGCTGGTCCAGCGCGCTCGTCGTCGACGCGCAGGTGGATGAGGGCTTCGGCCGCGGCATCCGCAACCTGCCGAACATGCATGTGCTGCCGACGATCGGTGCCAATGTGTACGACATCTTGAACCACGACGTCCTCGCGGTGACCCGCGCCGGCGTTGCGGCGCTGACGGAGCGGCTGGCATGAGCGAGGCCCAGGAGAAGAAGCCGCTCCTCTCGCGGGAGCGCATGTACCAGACCATTCTCTCCCCGGTGGTGACGGAGAAGGCGACGCTGCTGACCGAGAAGGGGCAGGTCGTCTTCAAGGTGTCGCTCGAAGCGACGAAGCCGGAGATCAAGGCCTCGGTCGAGACGCTGTTCGGCGTGAAGGTGCTCGCGGTCAACACCCTCGTGGTGAAGGGCAAGACGAAGCGCTTCCGCAACCGGCCGGGCCAGCGTTCGGACTGGAAGAAGGCCATCGTGCGCCTGGCCGAGGGCCAGACGATCGATCTGACGACGGGGCTCGCCTAAGCCATGGCGCTCAAGAATTTCAATCCGGTCACGCCGAGCCTCCGCGGCACCATCCTGATCAAGCGGGATGAGCTGTGGAAGGGCAAGCCGCTCAAGCAGCTCACCGAGGGCAAGTCGCACTCCGGTGGCCGCAACAACCACGGCCGCACCACCGTCCGGTTTCGGGGCGGCGGGCACAAGCAGAGCTACCGCATCGTCGACTTCAAGCGGCGGACGAAGCTCGGGGTGCCGGCGACGGTCGAGCGACTGGAGTATGACCCGAACCGCACGGCCTTCATCGCGCTGGTAAAGTACCAGGACGGCGAACTCGCCTATATCCTGGCGCCGCAGCGGCTGAAGGCGGGCGACCAGGTCGTCTCCGCCGAGCGTGCCGACATCAAGCCGGGCAATGCGATGCCGCTGGGCTCCATCCCGGTTGGGACCATCGTCCACAATGTCGAGCTGAAGCCGGGTGCCGGCGGCAAGATCGCGCGGTCGGCCGGCACCTATGTGCAGCTGGTCGGCAAGGATGCCGGCTATGCGCAGGTAAAGCTGATGTCGGGCGAGGTCCGCACCGTGCGCGCCGAGTGCATGGCGACGATCGGCGCGGTGTCCAACCCGGACAACTCGAACCAGCAGATCGGCAAGGCCGGTCGCTCCCGCTGGCTGGGCCGTCGTCCGCATAACCGCGGCGTGGTGATGAACCCGGTCGACCACCCGCATGGTGGCGGCGAGGGCCGCACCAGCGGTGGCCGTCACCCGGTCACCCCCTGGGGCAAGCCGACCAAGGGCGCGAAAACGCGCAACAACAAGCGGACGGACCGGCTCATTGTCCGCCGCCGCACCGCGACGAAGGGCTGAGGGCTATGCCGCGCAGCGTATGGAAGGGGCCGTTTGTCGACGGCTTCCTGCTCAACAAGGCAGAGGCCGCCCGGGCTTCGACGCGCAACGAGATCATCAAGATCTGGTCGCGCCGCAGCACGATCCTGCCGCAGTTCGTCGGGCTCACCTTCGGCGTTTACAACGGGAAGAAGTTCATTCCCGTGCAGGTCTCGGAGAACATGGTGGGGCACAAATTCGGCGAGTTCTCGCCGACGCGGACCTTCACCGGGCATTCGTCCGACAAGAAGGCGAAGCGGGGCTGATCCGATGAGCAAGCCGAAGCACGAACGCGGTCTCCCGGAGACCGAGGCGCAGGCCATCCTGCGCAACATCCGCGTCAGCCCGCGCAAGCTCAACCTGGTCGCCGGCCTGATTCGCGGCCGGCGCGCGCAGGACGCCATTGCGACGCTCGCCTTCAGCAAGCGCCGCGTTGCCCAAACCGTGAAGAAAACGCTGGAGAGCGCCATTGCCAATGCCGAGAACAACCACCAGCTGGATGTCGACCAGCTCGTGGTGTCTCGCGCCGAGGTCGGCCGCTCGCAGGTGATGAAGCGCTTTTCCGCCCGCGGCCGCGGCCGCGCGGCGCGCGTCGAGAAGTGGTTCAGCCATCTGAAGATCGTGGTCGCCGAGAAGCCGGCCGCGGCACCGGCCCAGCAGGAGGCCGCGTAACATGGGTCACAAAGTCAATCCGATCGGCTTTCGGCTCGGCATCAACCGGACCTGGGACAGCCGCTGGTTCGCGGATGCCGACTACTCCCGGCTGCTGCATGAGGACCTGAAGCTGCGCGACACGCTGCGCACGCGCCTCAAGGGCGCCGGAGTCAGTCGCGTAGTGATCGAGCGCCCGGCGAAGAAGCCCCGCGTCACCATCCATGCGGCCCGCCCGGGCGTCGTCATCGGCAAGAAGGGCGCCGATATCGAGGTGCTGCGCAAGGACCTGGCCAAGCTCGCCGGGGCCGAGGTGTCGCTGAACATCGTCGAGATCCGCAAGCCCGAGATCGACGCGACCCTGGTCGCCGAGAGCATCGCGCAGCAGCTCGAGCGGCGCGTCGCCTTCCGCCGTGCCATGAAGCGCGCGGTGCAGTCGGCGATGCGGCTGGGCGCCGGCGGCATCCGCATCAACTGCTCCGGCCGGCTCGGCGGCGCCGAGATTGCCCGGATGGAATGGTACCGCGAGGGCCGCGTGCCGCTGCATACGTTGCGCGCCGACCTCGACTTCGGCACCGCCACCGCCAAGACCACCTATGGCACCTGCGGCGTGAAGGTCTGGATTTTCAAGGGTGAGATTCTGGCCCATGACCCGATGGCGCAGGACAAGCGCGCCGCCGAGCAGGCGCCGCAGCGCTGAGGGATGATGTGATATGCTGCAGCCCAAGCGCACCAAGTTCCGCAAGGCCCATAAGGGTCGCATCAAGGGTCTCGCCAAGGGCGGGTTCTCGCTGAGCTTCGGCGGGTTCGGCCTGAAGGCGCTCGAGCCGGAGCGGGTGACCGCCCGGCAGATCGAGGCCGCCCGTCGCGCCATTACCCGCGCGATGAAGCGGCAGGGCCGCGTCTGGATCCGGATCTTTCCGGATGTGCCGGTCTCGACCAAGCCTGCTGAAGTCCGCATGGGCTCCGGCAAGGGCGCGCCGGAATACTGGGTGGCCCGCATCAAGCCGGGCCGCATGATGTTCGAGATCGACGGCGTCTCCACCGAGACGGCGCGCGAGGCGTTGACCCTCGGTGCGGCCAAGCTGCCGATCCGGACCAAGATCGTGTCGCGCCTCGGCGCGGCGGAGGCGTAAGACCATGACCAAGATCGCGGATATCCGCGCCAAGACCCCGGACGAGCTGCAGACGCAGCTCCTCGACCTGCGGAAGGAGCAGTTCAACCTGCGCTTTCAGCGGGCCACTGGGCAGCTCGAGGCGACCGGCCGCATCAAGCTGGTGCGGCGCGACATCGCTCGCATCAAATTCGCCCTGTCCGAGCGGCGTCGCTCGGCAGCCTCTCAACCCAGGGCTTAAGGGGAGACCGGCGGCTATGCCGAAGCGCGTCCTCACGGGCCGGGTGGTCAGCGACAAGATGGACAAGACGGTCACCGTCCTTGTCGAGCGTCGCGTGATGCATCCGCTCTATAAGAAGTTCATCCGGCGTTCGAAGAAGTACGCCGCTCATGACGAGGCCAATCTCTGCAAGGAAGGCGACCTCGTGCAGATCGAGGAGTGCCCGCCGCTGTCGAAGCGGAAGGCCTGGCAGGTGGTTCTCCGCAACGGCAATCCGTTGGTGGCTACGAATGAGGCGGTGTCGGCATGATCGGCGTCGAAGCAAATCTTGACGTCGCCGACAACTCCGGTGCGCGCCGCGTCCAGTGCATCAAGGTGCTCGGCGGCTCGAAGCGGAAGACGGCCTCGGTTGGCGACGTGATCGTCGTCTCCGTGAAGGAGGCGATCCCGCGCGCCAAGGTGAAGAAGGGTGAGGTGCATCGCGCCGTCATCGTCCGCACCTCCTACCCGGTGCGCCGCATCGACGGCACGGCGATCCGTTTCGACAACAACGCCGCTGTTCTGATCAACAAGCAGGGCGAGCCGATCGGCACCCGTATCTTCGGACCGGTCGTGCGCGAGCTGCGGGCGCGGAAGTACATGAAGATCATCTCGCTGGCGCCGGAGGTCCTCTGACCATGGCCGCGAAGATCAAGAAGGGCGACCGGGTCCAGGTGCTGACCGGCCGCGACAAGGGCAAGCGCGGCGAGGTCATCGCCGTGATGCCGACCGAGAAGCGCGCCCTCGTGCAGGGCGTGAACGTGGTGAAGCGCCACCAGAAGCCGCAGGGCATGAACCAGCCCGGCGGTATCCAGGAGAAAGAGGCGCCGATCCACCTCTCGAACCTGGCGCTCCTCGATCCGAAGTCCGGCAAGCCGGCCCGCGTTGGGTTCCGCGTGCTTGAGGACGGCAAGAAGGTGCGGGTGGCAAGGCCTTCGGGCGAGGTGCTTGACGCATGAGCGATTCGAAGAAGGGCGGCGCCAAGAAGGGCGCCGCGGCCAATGCCAAGAAGCCGGAAGCCGCCCGCGAGGAAGGTAGCCGCACCGTGACGACCGTCGCGGCGAAGCCCGGCAAGTCCGCCGCTTCGCCGGCCGAGCGCACGCGCCTGGCGACCTTCTACAACGAGGTCGTGCGGCAGCGCCTGGTTGAGGAGTTCGGCTACAAGAATCCGATGGAAGTGCCGAAGCTCGAGAAGATCGTCATCAACATGGGCGTCGGCGAAGCCGCGGCCGATGGCAAGAAGCTCGACGCCGCGGTTGCCGACCTGACGGCCATTGCCGGCCAGCGGCCGGTGCGGACCAAGGCGAAGAAGGCGATCGCCGGCTTCAAGATCCGCGAAGGCCAGCAGATCGGCTGCAAGGTGACGCTGCGCAAGGCTCGGATGTACGAGTTCCTCGACCGGCTCGTCACCATCGCCCTGCCGCGCGTTCGGGATTTCCGTGGCCTTCCGGGCACCAAGGGCTTCGACGGCCGTGGCAACTTCGCCATGGGCCTGAAGGAGCAGATCGTCTTCCCCGAGATCAACTACGATCGCGTGGATACGGTCCGGGGCATGGACATCCAGTTCGTCACCACGGCGAAGACCGACAAGGAAGCGAAGGCGCTGCTCAAGGCGTTCCAGCTTCCCTTCCAGAACTGATCTTGGAAAACCGCCCGGCACGCCGGGCAGGTTCCGGAGGATAGAACCGTATGGCCAAGACTTCGGCAGTCGAGAAGAACAAGCGTCGGGCGAAGCTGTCGTCGACGCATGCTGCCAAGCGCGCGGCGCTGAAGGGCATCGTCATGGATCGCACCCTGCCGGTCGAGGACCGGTTCGATGCGACCCTGAAGCTCGCCCAGCTGCCGCGCAACGGCGCCAAGGTGCGCGTGCGCCTGCGCTGCGAGCTGACCGGCCGCCCGCGCGGCAACTATCGCAAGTTCAAGCTGAGCCGGAACATGCTGCGGGAGCTCGCCAATACCGGCCAGCTTCCCGGCGTGACCAAGGCCAGCTGGTAAGGGAGCGGGGATATGTCTCTGTCCGATCCGCTCGGGGATCTGCTTACCCGCATCCGCAACGCCCAGCGGGCCCGGCAGACGCGCTGCGTCGCCCCGGCCAGCCGGCTGCGGACCGATGTGCTCGACGTGCTGAAGCGTGAAGGCTACATCCGCGCCTGGCGGGTGGAGCAGGAACGCCCCGGTGTCAGCCGCATCGAGATCGAGCTGAAGTATTCTGAAGGCGAGCCCGCCATCAAGGAGATCGCCCGCGTCTCCAAGCCCGGCCGGCGCGTCTATTCGAAGATCAAGGATCTGCCGAAGTTCTACAACGGGCTCGGCATCTCCATCCTCTCCACGCCCCGTGGCGTGATGAGCGATACCGAGGCCCGCACCGCCAATGTCGGCGGTGAAGTCCTCTGCCGCGTGTTCTAAGGGAGGGATACAGCATGTCGCGCGTCGGCAAATATCCCGTCCCGGTCCCGAGCGGCGTCCAGGTGGCGCTGCAGGGCCGGACCGTGGTGGCCAAGGGCCGGAATGGCGAGCTCAAGCTCGACCTGACGGACGAAGTTGATGTGGAGATCGCGGACAACCAGGTGGCGGTGAAGCCGCGCCGGGACGACCGCCGTAGCCGCACCATGTGGGGCACCACACGCAGCCTGATCAACAGCATGGTGACGGGCGTTTCCACCGGCTTCACCAAGTCGATGGAAATCAACGGCACCGGCTACCGCGCCGCGGTGCAGGGCAAGGATCTGGTGCTGAACCTCGGCTACAGCCACGAGGTCCGCTACCCGATCCCCGAGGGCATCAAGATCACCTGCGAACGCCCGACCGCCGTGAAGGTGGAAGGGGCGGACAAGCGCCAGGTCGGTCAGGTTGCTGCCGAGATCCGCGCCTGGCGTGGCCCCGAGCCCTACAAGGGCAAGGGCGTGCGCTACACCGATGAGCAGATCCTCCGGAAGGAGGGTAAGAAGAAGTGATGGCCGACAAGCTCGCACTGCAGACGCGCCGGCGGTCCCGCCTGCGCTACCAGCTGAAGATCAAGAGCGGGGGCCGTCCGCGGCTCTCCGTCTTCCGCTCGGGCAAGCACATCTACGCCCAGGTGATCGACGACGCCCAGGGCCGCACCCTCGCCGCCGCGTCTTCCCTCGAGAAGCCGATGCGCGAGTCCCTGAAGACCGGCGCCGACAAGGACGCCGCGACCCAGGTCGGCAAGCTGGTGGCCGAGCGCGCTCGTGCCGCCGGGGTCGACAAGGTCGTCTTCGACCGCGGGCCTTACCTGTATCATGGCCGGGTCAAGGCCCTGGCCGACGCCGCCCGCGAGGGCGGGCTGTCGTTCTGAGGATCGCATAGATGGCACGTACCCCCCATAGCGGTGGCGGCGGCGAGCATGGCGGCGAGGGCGGCGATCGCCGTCGTGGCCGCGGCCGTGGCCGCGAGAACGAGAACCGCCAGGAGCGCCAGGACGGCGACGAGCTGAAGGACAAGCTCGTCACCATCAATCGAGTTGCCAAGGTGGTAAAGGGTGGTCGCCGGTTCAGCTTCGCCGCGCTCGTCGTGGTGGGCGACCAGAAGGGCCGCGTCGGCTGGGGCGCCGGCAAGGCCCGCGAGGTACCGGAGGCGATCCGCAAGGCCACCGAGCAGGCGAAGCGGACCATGATCCGCGTGCCGATGCGCGAGGGCCGGACGCTGCACCATGACGTCATCGGCGAGTTCGGTGCCGGCCGGGTCATCCTTCGGGCGGCTCCGGCGGGTACCGGCATCATCGCCGGCGGCCCGATGCGCGCGATCTTCGAGACGCTGGGCATGGGCGATGTCGTGGCGAAGTGCCTCGGCTCGACCAACCCGCACAACATGATCAAGGCCACCTTCTCGGCCCTGACCCGCAGCACGAGCCCGCGTGCCGTCGCCTCCCGGCGCGGCAAGAAGGTCTCGGACCTGCTCGGGCCGCGCAAGGACCAGGCTCCGGCCGAGACCTCGGCCGCGGAGGCTCCGAATGTCTGAGACGAAGAAGACCGTGAAGGTGACCCAGACCGGGTCGCCGATCGGGCGCAAGCCGGGCCAGCGCGAGACGCTGATCGGCCTCGGCCTCAACAAGATGCACCGTTCGCGGGAGCTGGAGGACACCCCCTCCGTCCGCGGCATGATCCGCAAGGTGGCCCACCTGATCAAGGTGGAAGGCTGAGCGGGGAGCAAGACCCATGAAACTGAACGAGCTGCGCGACAATGAAGGCGCGCGCTATAAGTCGAAGCGGCTTGGCCGCGGCATCGGCTCCGGCAAGGGCAAGACCTCCGGCAAGGGCGTGAAGGGCCAGAAGGCGCGCGAGGGCGTGTCCCTGAACGGCTTCGAAGGCGGCCAGCTGCCGATCTATCGCCGTCTGCCCAAGCGGGGCTTCGTCAACATCTTTCGCAAGGAATATGCGCCGCTGAATCTCGGCCGCCTCGAGCAGGCGATCGCCGAGGGCAAGCTGCCGGGCGACCAGCCGATCGACGAGGCGGCGCTGCGCACGGCCGGCATCGTCCGCACCGGCCCGAAGCTCGTCGGCATCCGGCTGCTCGGCCATGGCACGTTGAGCCGGGCGGTGACCATCACCGTCTCCGGCGCCTCGGCCAGTGCGGTTGCGGCGGTGCAGGCGGCAGGTGGCACGATCACCCTGCTGAACCCGCCCGCGGCCACCGAAGAGGCCCCCGCGGAGGCGTGACGCTTGCGGCCCGCGGGGCCGCTCGCTACCTAAGTACAGGTTCGTGGCTGCGGCGCCACGGCCGGGGGGCTCCCCTCCGGTTGTCGGCGCCGTTGTCGTGAGGAGGGTTTAGGATCCATGGCCTCCGCAGCGGAGCAGCTTGCGGCCAATCTCAACCTCGGGGTGCTGTCGAAGGCGACCGAGTTGAAGCGGCGCCTCTGGTTCACCCTGGGCGCGCTCCTGGTCTACCGGCTGGGCACCTATATTCCGGTCCCCGGCGTCGATGCGGGGGTGATGGGCGAGATCCTGCGCCAGCATGGCGGCGGGATCCTCGGCATGTTCGACATGTTCACGGGCGGCGCGCTCGGGCGCATGACCGTCTTCGCGCTGAACATCATGCCCTATATCTCGGCGAGCATCATCATCCAGCTGATGACGGCCGCCGTTCCCGCGCTCGAGACCCTGAAGAGGGAAGGCGAGTCGGGCCGGAAGAAGCTGAACCAGTACACGCGCTACCTCACCGTCCTGATCGCCATCTTCCAGGCCTATGGCATCGCCGTCGGCCTCGAGAGCATGCGCGGCAGCTTCGGGCCAGCGGTGGGCGATCCGGGCCTCTTCTTCCGCCTGTCCTGCGTCATCACCCTGGTCGGCGGGACGATGTTCCTGATGTGGCTGGGCGAGCAGATCACCGCGCGTGGCGTCGGCAACGGCATCTCGCTGATCATCTTCGCCGGCATCGTGGCCAACCTGCCGCATGCCCTGGTCTCGCTGCTGGAGCTCGGCCGCACCGGCGCGCTGTCGACCATCTTCATCATCCTGTTCATCGCCATCGCCCTCGGGGTGATCGCGCTCGTGGTCTTCGTCGAGCGGGCCCAGCGGCGCATTCCGGTGCAGTACCCGAAGCGCCAGGTCGGCAACCGCATGTTCGGCGGCGAGAACACCCACCTGCCGCTGAAGCTGAACACCGCGGGCGTTATCCCGCCCATCTTCGCCTCCTCGCTGCTGCTGCTGCCGGCAACCGTGGCGGGCTTCGCCACCGATCCGGCGGGGGATGGCTGGCTCAGCACCGTTACCAACGCGCTCGCCCATGGCCAGCCGCTCTACATGGCGCTCTACCTGGCGCTGATCGTCTTCTTCTCCTTCTTCTACACGGCCGTGGTCTTCAACCCGGTCGAGACCGCTGACAACCTGAAGAAGTATGGCGGCTTCGTCCCCGGCATCCGCCCGGGCCAGCACACGGCCGACTACTTCGACCGGGTGCTGACGCGGCTGACGGCCATCGGCGCGCTCTATCTCTGCCTGATCTGCATCCTGCCCGAACTGCTGATCAGCAATTACGGCGTCCCCTTCTATTTCGGCGGCACCTCGCTGCTGATCATCGTGTCGGTGACGATGGACACCGTGGCCCAGGTGCAGTCCCATCTCTTCGCGCACCAGTATGAAGGCCTCATCCGCAAGGCCCGGCTGGGTGGCCGCGGTGCACCGCGGCCGCGCTGAGACAGGGGGAGGGGGAAACGCCATGAATCTGATCCTGCTGGGGCCGCCCGGAGCGGGGAAGGGGACTCAGGCCAAGCGCCTGGAGGACCGCCACGGGCTGAAGCAGATCTCGACCGGCGACATGCTGCGCGCCGAAGTCCGTTCGGGCAGCGAGGTCGGCCTGCAGGCCAAGGCGATCATGGAGCGGGGCGAGCTGGTCCCCGACGCCATCATCATCGCTATGCTGGCCAGCCGCGTGGCCCAGCCGGATGTCGCCCAGGGCTTCATCCTAGATGGTTTCCCCCGCACGGTCCCCCAGGCGGAGGCGCTCGACCTGATGCTGAAGGAGAAGGCCATGCCTCTCAATCACGTCATCGAGCTCCAAGTGGATGACGTAGCGCTCGTCGACCGCATCTCGGGCCGGTTCACCTGCCCGAAATGCGGCGAGGGCTACCACGACCAGTTCAAGCCGACCGCCAAGCCCGGCATCTGCGATGTCTGCGGCAACACGGAATTCACCCGTCGCGCCGACGACAAGGCGGAACTGGTGGCGGCGCGGCTCGAAGCCTATCACCGCCAGACCGCCCCCCTCCTGCCTTACTATGCCGCCCAGGGCGTGCTGCGGGTCGTGGATGGCATGGCGGAGATGAACGAGGTCTCGGCGCAGATCGAGGCGATCCTCGGGGAGAAGGGTTGACGGCAGGGGGGCTCTCGGTATAGTCCGCGCCTCTCGCGGTCAGAGGTAGCCCCTGGGCTCAGGTCCAGGGCACTCCCGGCCGCGTTTCGCCGTTGGCATTTTGGGTTGATCATATCGTCGTGGGTGGGCTGTCCACTTCGGCGGGAGCAGGAGCGACAGGCTCCAGGAGTTGAGCAGTGGCGCGCATCGCCGGAGTGAACATCCCCACGAACAAGCGCGTGCAGATCTCGCTGCGCTACATCTACGGCATCGGCCCGAAAAACGCGGCCGAGATCTGCGGGAAGCTCAGCATCCCGGAGGACCGTCGCGTCAACCAGCTGACGGACGAGGAAATCCTCCGCATCCGCGAGCTGATCGACCGTGAGTACCGCGTGGAGGGCGACCTCCGCCGTGAAGTCGCGATGAACATCAAGCGGCTCATGGACATGGCCTGCTACCGTGGCCTGCGCCATCGCCGGGGCCTGCCGGTCCGTGGCCAGCGCACCCACACCAATGCCCGCACGCGCAAGGGCAAGGCCGTGGCCATCGCCGGCAAGAAGAAGGTGACGAAGTAAGATGGCCCGCGAACCCCGTGGCGGCGCCCGCGCGCCGCGCAAGAAGGAACGGAAGAACATCTCTTCCGGCGTGGCCCATGTGCTCGCCAGCTTCAACAACACCATCGTGACGATCACGGATGCCCAGGGCAACGCGATCGCCTGGTCCTCCTCCGGCAGCCAGGGCTTCAAGGGCAGCCGGAAGTCCACCCCCTATGCGGCGCAGGTCGCGGCCGAGGATGCCGGCCGGAAGGCCCGCGAGCACGGGATGGAGCAGCTGGAGATCATGGTGAGCGGCCCCGGCTCGGGCCGCGAATCGGCGCTCCGCGCCCTGCAGGCGGTCGGCTTCTACGTCACCGCCATCCGGGACGTGACGCCCATCCCGCATAATGGTTGCCGCCCGCGCAAGCGCCGCCGCGTCTGAGACGCGCATCCGCTGTTGCCTGAGGCTGGCCTAGGAGACTGTTCGTGATCGAGAGGAACTGGCGGTCGCTCATCCGTCCCGAGAAGCTGGGCGTCGAGGTCGGCGCCGACCCCGAGCGCACCGCGACCATCGTGGCCGAGCCGCTGGAGCGTGGCTTCGGCATGACGCTCGGCAATGCGATCCGCCGCGTGCTGCTGTCCTCCCTCCAGGGGGCGGCCGTCACGGCGATCCGCATCGACGGCGTGCTGCATGAGTTCAGCAGCATCCAGGGCGTCCGCGAGGACGTCACGGATATCGTGCTGAACGTGAAGCAGCTCGCCATCCGGATGCAGGGCGAGGGGCCGAAGCGCCTGGCGCTCACCGCGACCGGTCCAGGCGAGGTGACGGCCGGCCAGATCCAGACCACGGGCGATATCGAGATCGCCAATCCCGATCTCGTCATCTGCACCCTCGACGACGGCGCCCGCCTCTCGATGGAACTGACGGTCGGCACCGGCAAGGGCTATGTCCCCGCGGCGATGAACCGCCCCGAGGATGCGCCGATCGGCCTGATCCCGGTCGACGCCATCTACTCACCAGTCCGCCGCGTCGCCTACCGGGTCGAGCCGACCCGCGTCGGCCAGGTGACCGACTACGACAAGCTGGTCATGACCCTCGAGACTGACGGCACCGTCGCCCCCGAGGATGCCGTGGCGCTCGCCGCCCGCATCCTGCAGGACCAGCTGCAGCTCTTCATCAATTTCGACGAGCCGCGCGAGCGCAAGGTGGAGGAGGAGCGGGACGACCTGCCCTTCAACCGCAACCTGCTTCGCAAGGTGGACGAGCTCGAGCTCTCCGTCCGTTCGGCGAATTGCCTGAAGAACGACAACATCGTCTATATCGGCGACCTCGTGCAGAAGACCGAGCAGGAGATGCTGCGCACGCCGAATTTCGGCCGCAAGTCGCTGAACGAGATCAAGGAAGTCTTGGCCTCGATGGGCCTCGGGCTCGGCCTCACCGTCACCGGCTGGCCGCCCGAGAACATCGAGGACCTGGCGAAGAAACTCGAAGAGCCGTTCTGAGTCCGGCGGATTAGGAAGCCCATACCATGCGTCACGGGATTGCCGGCCGGAAGCTCGGCGTCACCTCCACCCATCGCCTCGCCATGTTCCGCAACATGGCGACGAGCCTGCTCAAGCACGAGCAGATCACCACCACTCTGCCCAAGGCGAAGGAGCTGCGCCCCTATGTGGAGCGCATCATCACCCTCGGGAAGCGCGGCGGCCTGCATGCGCGCCGCCAGGCCTATGCGCAGATCATGGACCAGAAGGTGGTGGACAAGCTCTTCACCACCATCGCCGAGCGCTACAGGGCCCGCAACGGCGGCTACACCCGCGTGCTGAAGGCCGGCATCCGCTACGGCGACGCGGCCACCATGGCGGTGATCGAGCTGGTCGACCGCGACCTGGCGGCGAAGGGCCTCGACAGCGGCCCGAAGCCGGAGCGCCCCGAGGCCGAGGAAGCCGAGGCGGGTTGAGATCCGAGAGGGCGGCAGGGCAACTTGCCGCCCTTCTCAATTGCGCATCATCACCAGCTCGCCATGCGGAAGGGCGGGCAGGCTGGCCGCCGGCACCTCCCTCAGCACGCCATCCTTCGCCACCCGCCAGAAGCCGAAGCCCAGCTCCCCACCCAGCCAGGCAATCAGCGCGCCGAGGTCGCAGCGCATGGCCATCATCGGCGCTGACCACTCGGTGACGATGCGCAGCCGCGGCGAGCGCCCGATCAGCGCCGCCGCCCCGCGCATCACCTGCGGCTCCGACCCTTCGGCATCCATGCGCAGCAGGTCGAGGGACGGCAACTCCGCCAGCGTCGCATCGAGCGTCACCGCCGGCACGGTCACACGCCGCGAGTAGTTCGGCGCTTCCGCCGCGATGGCGAGGTGCCCGCTGCCGATATGGTCCGGGTCGCTGCTGAAGGCCACCTCGCCCGCCGTATCCAGGGCCGCCACCGGATGCAGCGTGACCCGCTCGCCGAGCCCGTTCACCGCGATCGTCGCCCGCAACAGCGGCAGCACCGCCGGGTTCGCCTCGAAACTGTGGACATGCCCGGTCGGCCCGACCGCCTCGGCCATCGTCAGGGTGTGGTAGCCCATATTCGCCCCGACCTCGGCGACGCGGTCGCCGCGCCGCAGCAGCCGGCCGAGCACCGCCTCGACATCCAGCTCCCAGCTGCCATGGATGGCGATATGCGGGGTCAGGCCGTGGTCGCGCGTGTCGAGATAGATCATGTGCCCCCGGCGCGTCAGCGCCAGCGCCCGGTGCCCGCCGAGATAGCAGTAGGGCTGCGGGGGTCGTGCCGGCGGATGGGGCAGCGCCGGGTTCCCCAGCCGCATCCGGCGCAGCGCCGCACGCATAATGAATGGCATTCCAGACCCGACCCCCGACACCGCCGCAATCTCCATCCTGACCGGCCTCCGCACAAGCCTCGCCCGCGGCTTGCGTCGGGCCGGCCTGCATCGGACACTCGGCGCCGGGGCTTCGCGCCCAGGGAGGAAAGAACGCATGCGCCCTTGGCTTCTGGCGGGCATCATCGCAACCGGGCTCGGCAGCGGCGGGGCCTCGGCCCAGCTGCTGCTGTCGGCCAACGACAACAAGATGACCCTCGAGAACGGGGCGGTCCGCACCCTCCGCGAATCGCCGCCCGATACGCTGACGGTGATCGACCTCGCCTCCGGCACGCCGCAGGTCCGCGCCGAAATCCCGGTCCCCGCCAGCGTCGTCGGCCCACCCGTCTCGGTCGCCCTGACGCCGGATGAGCGCCTGGCGCTGGTCACCGCCAACCAGCAGCGCGACCCGGCCGACCCGGCGCGCCTCATCCCCGGCAACACCATGGCCGTGGTGGACCTCGCCGCCACACCGCCCCGGGTCGTGGCGACCGTCCCGACCGGCGCCGGCCCCGCCGGCCTGTCCATCAACCGCGCCGGCACCCTGGCCCTCGTCGCTAACCGGGCGGAGGGGACGGTCGGCGTCTTCCGCATCGCCAACGGCCAGGTGACCCCGATCGGCAAGGTCGAGATCGGCCCGGTCTCCTCCGAGGTCTCGCATGTCGCCTTCACCCCGGACGGGCGGCGGGCGCTTGTCACCCGCTATGGCGACCATCAGGTCAATGTCCTGCAGATCGAGGGCGAGCGGGTGGTGAAGCTCGACCGCGAGATCACCACCGGCGTCCGTCCCTACGGCCTCGCCGTCACCGCCGATGGCCGCCATGCGGTCGTCGCCAATATCGGCCGCGGCAGCGGCGATGCCGACACGGTCAGCCTTATCGAGCTGACGCGGGAGCCCTACCGCATCGTCGACACGGTGAGCGTCGGCCAGACGCCGGAGGGCGTACAGGCCAGCCACGACCCGCGCCTCGTCGCGGTGACGGTGATGAACGGCTCCAACAAGCCGGCCGGCTCGCCCTTCGCCGGGCCCGGGCTGGTGAAGCTCCTGCGCATCGAGAATGGACGCCTCTCCGTCGTGTCGGAGGCGCAGGTCGGCACCTGGTCCCAGGGGGCGGCCTTCTCGCCGGACGGGCGGATGCTCTTCGTCGGCAACATGATCGAGAAGGACATCTCCGTCTTCCGCGTCGCCGAGGACGGCAAGCTGAGCGATGGCGGCCCGCGCATCCGCGTCGGCGGCGGCTCGGCGGCGCTGCGGGTGGCCGACCGGCCGCGCTAGAGCAAGCTCCGATCGGGTGGAAACACCTGATCGGAGGTATTCGCTCGGCAAAACAATAAACCGGAGCGGCTTCCGTGAGCCGGTGGGAACGGAAACGCCCTAGCACCTCGGTTGACCGCCCCGCCGGGCGTTCCTTAGCCTCCTTCGACGTCTGAGAAGAAAGGCACCTCCATGGCCCATCGCGGCTTGCGCTTCGGCATCTTCCTCGCGCCCTTCCACCGCGTGGGCGACAACCCGACCCTCGCCCTCGGCCGCGACCTGGAGCTGATCCAGTGGCTCGACACCCTCGGCTATGACGAGGCCTGGATCGGCGAGCACCATTCCGCCGGGTGGGAGATCATCGCCTCGCCGGAGATCTTCATCGGCGCGGCGGCCGAGCGCACGAAGCACATCATGCTTGGCTCCGGCGTCACCTCGCTGCCCTACCACCACCCCTTCCTGGTTGCGCAACGCTTCGTCCAGCTCGACCACATGACGCGCGGGCGCGCCATGCTCGGCTGCGGCCCCGGCGCCCTGGTCTCGGATGCCTATATGATGGGCATCAGGGCCGAGGATCAGCGGCGGATGATGGATGAGAGCCTCGGCGCCATCATGCAGCTCCTCGCCTGCGAGGAGCCAGTGACGATGAAGACCGACTGGTTCGAGCTGAACCAGGCGCGCCTCCACCTCGCCCCCTATACCTATCCCTGCTTCCCGATCGCGGTGGCCAGCGCCACCACCCCATCCGGCGTGCTGACCGCGGGCAAGTACGGCGTCGGCCTGCTCTCGCTCGGCGCCGGCCTGCCAGGCGGCAATGCCAAGCTTGCCGAGCACTGGCGCCAGGGCGAGGCCGAGGCGGCGAAGCATGGCAAGACCATGCCGCGCGACGGCTGGCGCCTGGTGGTCAACATGCACTGCGCGGAGGAGGATGAGCGTGCCCTCCGCGACGTCGCCCGCGGCGAGCGGCTGGAGACGCTCACCTATTTCAGCGAGACCCTCGGCCGCCCGCCCATGCGCAGCGAGGACCCGCTCGGTGACGGGCTGAGGGCCGGCACCACCTTGGTCGGCAGCCCGGAGACGGTGGCGAAGGGCATCGAGCGCCTGCTCGAATACACCGAGGGGGGCGCCGGCGCCGTGCTCTTCCGCGCCCATGAATGGGCCAACCGCGAGGACACGCTGCGGAGCTACGAGCTCTTCGCCCGCTGGGTCATGCCCCGCTTCCAGGGCAGCCTGGCGATGCCCGCCCAGTCGCGCGAATGGTGCAGCGAGAACCGCAGCGGCATCTTCGGCCCGAGCATGAATGCGCTCCGCAAGGCCTTCACCGATGCCGGGCAGGAGGTGCCGGACCATATCCGGCTCCGCCTGCATACTGGCAAGGTCGAGTTGTAGCGCCTACCGGAAGGGCGCCACCACCAGCGCCGGCAGCACCACCGCCGGGCGCAGCGCCGTGAGCCGCGCCCCGGCCGCCCCGGCCTCGAGCTGCAGCACCCGGTCATGGTGCTCGGCAAGCCCCGGCCGGTGGCCGATCGAGACCAGCGTCGCCTCGGCCAGGTCGGTGGCGAAGAGCCCCATCAGCGCCGCCTGCCCGGCATCGTCGAGCGCCGAGGTCGCCTCGTCCAGCAGCACCCAGCGCGGCCGGTGCAGCAGCAGCCGGGCGAAGCCGATGCGCTGCTGCTGGCCGAGGCTGAGCGAACGGTCCCACCGCCCCTGCTCGTCGAGCCGGTTGATGAGCGCCGGCAGCCCGCAGCGGATCAGCGCCGCCTGCACCGCGGCATCGCCGAAGCGCCCGGCCGGCGCCGGGTAGCAGACCGCCTCGCGCAGCGTCCCGAGCGGCAGGTAGGGCCGCTGCGGCAGAATCATCATCGCCTCCCGCGCCGGTGCCCGGACCACGCCCTCGCCCCAGGGCCAGAGCCCGGCGGCGGCGCGGAACAGCGTGCTCTTCCCTGTGCCGCTCTCGCCGCGGATCAGCACCCGCTCCCCGGCGCGGATCTCGGCCGAGGCGCCGGCGATCAGCACATTCCCCTCCGGCCCGCGCACCGTGAGGTCCTCGAAGGCCAGCACCTCGCCGCCTTCCTCGATCTCGATGGCGCTCCCGGCCGCCAGCGCCTCCGCGGCGTCGAGGCTGTCCTCCAGCGCGACGATGCGCTCCACATGGCTGCGCCAGTCGGCCAGCCGCGGCCAGCTTTCCTGGAACCAGGACAGGGCGCGCACCACCTCGGTGAAGGCCTGCGCCATCTGCATCAGCGCGCCGAGCGTCAGGGCGCCTGCAAAATACTGCGGGCTCGCCAGCAGCAGCGGGATGACCGCCGCCACCATTCCGAAGCCCGAGCCGAGCCACATCAGCTGCCGCTCCGAGCGCAGCAGCTGATGCATCACGCCGACGACGCGCCCGAAGCTGCCGCGCAGCCCCGCCGCCTCGTCCGCACCGCCGCGGATCAGCGCCACCGCCTCGGCGCTCTCGCGCAGCCGCAGCAGGGCGAAGCGATGGTCGGATTCCGCATGGTTGCGGCGGATGTTGATGCCCACCATCGGCCGCCCGATCAGCCAGGTCAGCACCCCGCCTGCCAGCGCATAGAGCCCGGCGACCAGCACCAGGCTCCCCGGCACCTCCATGCCTCCGAGCCGCACGGCGTCCGACAGCGTCCAGAGCACCCCGGTGAAGGAGGCGAGGGTCAGCAGCGCCTGCAGCAGCCCCGTCGCCAGGTCGACCGCCATGGCGGTGGCCCAGCGGGTGTTCTCGCTGATCCGCTGGTCCGGGTTGTCCACCGCATCCGGCATCAGCCCCATGCGGTAGTGGCAGGCATCCGCCAGCCAGCGCTCCTGCAGGTGATGCACCAGCCAGCGCCGCCAGCGCAGCGCCAGCATCTGCCGCGCCCAGAGCAGCGCGACGGCGATCGCCATGCTCAGCCCCGCCAGCAGCAGGAAGAGCGAGACCTGGTCGCCGCTCGCCCCCGCCTGCCGCTGCTCCAGCGCGTTGAAGAAGTCGCGGTGCCAGAGATTGAGGCGCAGCTGCGTGCCGATCTGCGCCAGGGTCAGAAGAAGGGTTGCCGCCGTCAGCGCCCAGGCCACGCCCCGCTCTTCCGAGCCGTACCAGCCGCGGGCCATGCGCCAGGTCCGCCGGAAGGCCCCTTGGGAGGCGGTCGGGGTGCGGGAAGCGGCCAAGGCGAAATCTCCCGTCTGAAATCAGTACGGGATGGGATATACAAAACGCCGTGAGGGTCGCAAGCAAATTGGGGCAGGATTGCGGCGGAAGCATGGCAAGTGTGGCTTTCCGGCACGCCAACAATCCGCGACATTCCCATGGCAAGACGCTGGAATCCTTAACGCCTTGTCCCTGCGCCAATGAAAAGGGCCGGTCTGCGCCGGCCCTTTCCCTCCGCTCGAATGTGGCGAAACCTGGCTACATGGTCGCACCCATCGGCCAGGGCGCGAATTCCGCCCCTCCGAAATCGAAGGCCTCGCTCTTCGTCCGCTTGCCGCTCGCCGTCCGCAGCATGTGCTGGAAGATGCGCTCGCCCACCTGCTGCACCGTCTCCTCGCCGGTGACGATGGTGCCGCAATTGATGTCCATGTCGTCCACCATCCGCTCGTACATCGGCGTGTTGGTGGCGAGCTTGATGGAGGGCGTCGGCTTGCAGCCGAAGACGCTGCCGCGCCCGGTGGTGAAGCACAGGAGGTTCGCGCCCCCCGCCACCTGGCCGGTCGCCGCCACCGGGTCGTAGCCCGGCGTGTCCATGAAGACGAAGCCCTTCTGCGTCACCGGCTCCGCATAGCGGACCACGTCGACGAGATTGGTCGAGCCCGCCTTCGCCATGGCGCCGAGCGACTTCTCGAGGATGGTGGTCAGCCCGCCGAGCTTGTTGCCGGGAGAGGGGTTGGCATCCATCTCGGCCCCGAGCCGCGCCGTGTACTCCTCCCACCAGTGCATCACCTCGACCAGCTTCTGTCCGACCTCCTGGCTGACGGCGCGCCGGGTGAAGAGATGCTCGGCGCCGTAGGTCTCCGGGCTCTCGGAGAGAATCACCGTGCCGCCATGCCGCACCACGAGGTCGGAGGCCGCGCCGAGCGCCGGGTTGGCCGTGATGCCCGAATAGCCGTCGGAGCCGCCGCATTGCAGCGCGACGCAGAGTTCGCCGGCCGGCACCGTCTCGCGCGTCACGCGGTTGGCCTCGGCGACGACTTCGCGCACGAAGTCGATGCCCGCCTGCACGGTCTTCCGGCTGCCGCCCATCTCCTGGATGTCCATGCTGCGCAGCCGCCCGGCCAGCCGCTGCTCCTCGAGCAGCCCGCCGATCTGGTTCACCTCGCAGCCGAGGCCGATGCCGATGACATGGCTGAAATTCGCATGACGCGCGAAGCCGCCTAAGGTCCGGCGCAGGATGCTGAGCGGCTCGCCCTGGGTCATGCCGCAGCCCGTCTTGTGGGTCAGCGCGACGACCCCGTCGACATTCGGCCACTCCGCCAGCGGGTCCTCCCCGGTCAGCGGGTTGCGCCGGAAGGCCTGGGCGATGAGGTCAGCCACATGGGCCGAGCAGTTCACCGAGGTCAGGATGCCGATGTAGTTGCGCGTCGCCACCCGCCCATCCGGCCGGCGGATGCCCTGGAAGGTCGCCGGCTCGGCCACGTAGTCGGTCGGCCTGGCATCCACGCCCCAGGCATAGTCGCGGGCGAAGTCGCCCATGGCGAGGTTGTGGCTGTGCACCCATTGCCCGGGCGTGACGGCCTCCGTCGTGAAGCCGATGATCTGGCCATAGCGCGTCACCGGCTCGCCCTTCTGGTGGAAGCGCACCGCCACCTTGTGTCCGGCCGGGATGCGCGCCGCCGCGACCACGTTCGGCGCGACCGGCGTCCCCGGCGGCAGCACCTGGCGGGCGATGACGACGCCATCCCCCGGATGCAGGCGGATGACGGGCGGCTGGGTGATGGCATCCATGACGGGGCTCCCTTTCCGGCCAATCTAGCCCCTGGCACCGGGGGTTTCGATCCCCCCTGGGCCTTGTCCCGGTCCCGCCGCATGATGCAGGCCCGGGCCGCAGAGCCCGTCTTGGGAGGGTGTTCGGCATGAAGGGTGTGGTCTTCCTTGGCGACCGGCAGCTGGCCCTGCAGGACTTCCCCGACCCGACGCCCGGGCCGGACGAGGTGGTGCTGGAGATCAAGGCCTCCGGCATGTGCGGCAGCGACCTGAAATTCTACCGAGCGCCTGCCGGCGGTGCTTCCGCCTCGCTCGGCTTCACCAAGGGCCTCTCCGGCCCGATCATCCGCGGGCATGAGCCCTGCGGCGTGGTGGTCGCGGTCGGCAAGAACGTCTCGCCGAAGCAGGCGCGCATCGGCCAGCGGGTGATGCAGCACCACTACGTCGGCTGCGGCGTCTGCCCGCAATGCTCGACCGGCTGGATGCAGCTCTGCGACGACGGCGTCGACCAGGTCTATGGCGCGACCGGCCACGGGGCGCACGCCAATTACATGGTCTGCCCGGCGCGGACGGTGGTAACGCTGCCGGAGGAGCTGTCCTTCGAGACCGGCGCCGCCATCTCCTGCGGCACCGGCACGGCCTGGGGCGCGCTGCAACGGCTCGGCCTGCAGGGCGACCATACGATCGCGGTCTTCGGCCAGGGCCCGGTCGGCCTGTCCGCGACGCAGCTCGCCTCGGCCATGGGCGCCCGCGTCATCGCCCTCGACACCAGCCCGGAGCGCCTGGCCCGGGCCCGCGAGTTCGGCGCCGACCTGCTGATCAACCCGGTCGAGACCAATGACGTGGTCGGCGCCATTCGCGAGGCGACGCATGGCCTCGGCGCCCATCTCTCGCTCGACGCCTCCTCCTCGCCCCAGGCGCGGGCCCAGGCGGTGCGCTGCATCCGCACCTGGGGCAAGGCCTGCTATGTTGGGGAGGGGGGCGAGGTGACGTTGGATGTCAGCCCGGACATGCTCCGCCGGCAGGTGACGCTGATCGGCTCCTGGACCTTTTCCACCGTCGGCCAGGCGGACTGCGCCCGCTACATCGCCGATCGCGGCATCGAGGTCGACAAGCTCTTCACCCATCGCTGGCGGCTCGACCAGGCAGAGGAGGCCTATAAGCTCTTCGACGCCCAGACTTCCGGCAAGGGCGTGATCCTGCCGAATTAGCCGGGGAGCAGGTGGATCGCCGCGTCGTCGGCAAAGCGCTCCGCCAGCCGCCGGTCCGCGGTGGCGAGCGGGGCGCCCTCCTGCATGGCGAGCGCGACGTAGAAGCAGTCATAGGCCGGGTGGTCGCGGCGGAGGGCGAGGTCGAGGGCCGCCGCCGCCAAATCCTCGGTCGGTACCAGACGATCGAAGTAGTTCGGCACGCGGGCGAGGATGCGCCGCGCATCGGCCCCGCCGAGGCGCTGCGTCCGGTGTGCCCGCCAGAGCCCGTTGGCGATCTCCGCCAGGATCATCTGCGGCGCGACCACCGGCTGCCCGGCGAGCGCCGCCTTCGCCGCCGGTGACGCAGCCTCCTCAAGGTAAATCGCCAGCATCACCGAGGCGTCGGCGATGATCGTCACCGGTTGTCGCGGTCCTCGCGGATCATCTCGGCCACGGTCGGCTCGCCCGGCTGCAGCGGACGGGTACGGGCGCGAATGGCATCGGCCTCGGCCAGCAGTTCCTCCTTGGTCGGCCGCGCCGCCCGGCGCAGGATCTCCCGCATCTCCGCCTCCAGGCTCCGCCCATGCGCGGCGGCCATGGCCTTCAGCCGCGCGATGGTCTCCTCTTCCAGGCTGCGCACCAGGACCTGTGGCATGGTACCACCCAACTTGCTATCACGGTGATAGCATAGGCAGCCGCCCTCGGAGGAACAACCATCATGACGCCGATCCGGCCCACCGAAACCGACATGCTCGGCCTCATCGACGTGCAGCCGGCCTTCATGCCGGGCGGCGCCCTCGCCGTGGCCGGGGGCGATGAGGTCGTCCCGGTCATCAACCGCCTGCTCGCCGGCCCCTTCGACCACGCCTTCGCCACCCAGGACTGGCACCCGCCCGGCCATTCCTCCTTTGCCTCCAGCCATCCCGGCCGAACGCCCTGCGACAGCATCACCATGCCCTATGGCCGGCAGACCCTCTGGCCCGACCACGCCATCCAGGGCAGCGCCGAGGCTGCGCTGCACCCCGGCCTCGACCAGCGCCGCATCGAGCTGATCGTCCGCAAAGGCTTCCGCCCTGCCATCGACAGCTACTCCGCCTTCTTCGAGAACGACCGCACCACCGCCACCGGCCTCGACGGATGGCTACGCGCCCGCGGCATCCGGCGCCTTTTCCTGGCCGGGCTGGCGACGGATTACTGCGTCGCCTTCTCCGCCGAGGACGCCGCTCGCCTCGGATACCACGTCTGCGTCATCGAGGAGGCCTGCCGCGGCATCGGCTTGCCCCTGCCCGAGGGTGGGGACACCATGGCCGCAGCGAAGGCGAGGCTGGCTGCGGCCGGCGTGCGCTTCATCCACGCGGCCGACCTCGCCTCCTGAAAGGCGCATCGGCATGGGCGAGGCAAGGCTGCTGCTGGAATTGGCGGGCGAGGCGGCCTTGCTGCTCTGGGGCCTGCACATGGTGCAGAGCGGCGTGCAACGCGCCTTCGGCAGCCGGTTGCGCCAGGCGCTCGGCATCGCCCTCGGCGGGCTGGGCCGCGCCTTCCTCGCCGGGCTCGGGGTGACGGCGGCGCTGCAGAGCAGCACGGCGACCGCCCTGATGGTCGGCTCCTTCGCCGCCTCGGGTGCGGTGGCGCTGGCCCCGGCGCTCGCGGCCATGCTCGGCGCCAATCTCGGCACCGCGCTGATCGTCCAGCTCCTCTCCTTCGACGCCACCGCCGCCTACCCGGCGCTGGTCCTGGTCGGCGTGCTCGCCTTCCGCCGCGGCAGCCGGGCGCGGACGCGCGATCTCGGCCGGGTGGCGATCGGCCTCGGGCTGATGCTGCTGGCGCTGCACGAGCTGGTCGGCAGCATGGCGCCGGTCGAGGCCTCGCCGACGCTTCGCGCCCTGCTCACCGCCGTCGCCGACCAGCCCCTGCCCAACCTGCTGCTCGCCGCCGCCATAGCCTGGGCGGCGCATTCGAGCATTGCCGGCCTGCTCTTCGTCGCGGGCCTCGCCGGCAGCGGGGCGGTCGGCCCGGCGGCGGCGCTGGCGATGGTGCTCGGCGCCAATCTCGGCAGCGCGCTGAACCCGCTGCTGGAAGCGGGCGGCGACCGCGAGGACCGGGCCCGCCTCCGCGTCCCCGCCGGCAACCTGCTGAACCGGCTGATCGGCTGCGCCATCGGCCTGCTGCTCCTGCCGGAGGCCACCGCCTGGCTCCAGGCGATCGACCCGGCGCCGGCGCGGCTGGTCGCGAATGCGCATCTCGCCTTCAACCTGGCGACCGGGCTGCTCGCCCTGCCGCTGGTGCCGGCGCTCGCCGCGCTGCTGCGCCGGTGGCTGCCGGAGCGGGACGCCAGCGCCGATGCCGGCGCCCCGCGCTACCTGGACGAGGCCGCGCTCACCACCCCCTCCGTCGCGCTGGCCAATGCGGCGCGGGAGGTGCTGCGCATCGCCGACCAGTTGGAGGCGATGCTGCGCGGCTCCGCCGCCGCCTTCCGCGGCCAGGACCGCGAGGTCGCCCGCGCCATCATCCGCATGGACGACGTGGTCGACCGGCTGCACCGCGCGGTGCATTCCTACCTCGCCCGCATCCCGCGCGAGACGCTCGGCGACGAGGAAAGCCGCCGCCTCGGCGAGATCCAGGCCTTCGCCATTGCCCTCGAGCACGCCGCCGATGTGGTGGAACGGGACCTGGTGCGGCATGCGGCCAAGCGCCTGCGCCGCGGCCTCGCCCTCGGCCCCGGGCCGGCGCGGGAGATCGAGTCGCTGCACACGGCGCTGCTGGAGCAGCTCCGCCTGGCGATCGCCGTTTTCATGATGGAGGATGCCGAGGCCGCCCGCCGCCTGGTCCGCGGCAAGGAGGGCCTGCGCGCCGCCGAGCGCGACGCCGCCCGGCGCATGGCCGAGGCCGGCGCCCTCACGGCCACGGAAGGTGGCGGCGCCGCCGGCCTGTTGCTGGACGCGGTGCGGGACCTGCGCCGCGTCGGCGGCCACCTCGCCGCCGTCGCCCATCCGCTGCTGGAGCGGCGCGGCGAGCTGCTGCCGAGCCGCCTCGCGCCGGAGGATGCGGCCGAGGAAGACTAGGGCAAGCCCCGGTCAGATGGAGCCATCCGATCGGGGCTTGCCCAGCGGCACGACAAGTCGGGGCGAGTTCCGTGCGCCTGGGCGCTCGGAGCCTGCGTCAGTCATCCCCGCCGACGCGCCAGGTCTGGGTCCGGCTGCCCGGCTTCGCACCGCCGCCTTCGCGGAAATCGCCATCCCGCCAGCGCCGGTCGCTTCGGGTCTGCTCGCCGATGGTGGCCGGCATTGCCCGTCGCCGCGTCTGGTTGGCGGTGCCGTTGCCCGCCGGCCGCTGCTGCTGCCCGCCCGGCTGGCCCTGTGGCCGCGGCGCACCGCCGCGCCCGCGCCCCTGGCCGCCCCGGTGGTTCTGCGGCCGCGCGGCCGGACGCCCCGCCTGCACCGGCCGCGTCACCGGGCTCGACTGGTCCTGCCGATGATCCTCGGCCGGGATCGGCGTGCGGATCAGCTTCTCGACGGCCCAGAGCTTGTCCAGCTCCTCCGCCGCGACGAGCGCCACCGCCTCGCCCGAGGCGCCGGCCCGGGCCGTCCGCCCGATGCGGTGCACGTAGCTCTCCGGCACGTCCGGCAGGTCGTACTGCACCACGTGCGTCACGTTATCGACGTCGATGCCGCGTGCCGCGATATCCGTCGCCACCAGGATCGGCGCCGAGCCCTCGCGGAACTCCTGCAGGGCCCGCTCGCGCTGGCCCTGGCTCTTGTTGCCGTGGATGGCATTGGCCGAGAGCCCGTCCTGCGCCAGCTGCTTCACCACGCGGTCGGCGCCGTGCTTGGTGCGGGCAAAGACCAGCGTGCGGCCGACACCCTCGCCCTTCAGCAGCCGTGCCAGCAGCAGGCGCTTCCGCGCCGTCTCGACATGCAGGACGCGCTGCGCCACGCGCTCCGCCGTGGTGGCGACCGGCGCCACCTCGACCCGTGCCGGGTCGCGCAGCAGGTCGCCCGCCAGCCGGCCGATCTCGGTCGGCATGGTAGCGGAGAAGAACAGGGTCTGCCGCGCCTTGGGCAGGGCCGGGATCAGCTTGCGGATGGCGGGCAGGAAGCCCTTGTCCAGCATCTGATCCGCCTCATCGAGCACCAGCACCTCGACGCGGTCGAGCCGCGCCGTGCCGGCCGCCATGTGGTCGAGCAGCCGGCCAGGTGTGGCCACTAGCACGTCGATGCCCGTTGCCAGCGCCCGGCGCTGCCCGCCATGCGGCACGCCGCCGAAGACGGTCGTCACGCTGAAGCCGAGATGCGCGCCATAGCTCTTGAAGCTGTCGGCGATCTGGGTGGCGAGCTCGCGCGTCGGCGAGAGCACCAGCACGCGGCTGCCGCCGCGCGGCGGCCGGCCGCCCTTGGCGATGAGCTGGTTCAGGATCGGCAGCGCGAAGGCCGCCGTCTTGCCCGTGCCGGTCTGGGCGATGCCGAGGATGTCGCGCCCCTCGAGCACGAGCGGAATCGCCTGCGCCTGGATCGGCGTCGGCGTCGTATAGCCGGCCTCGTCGAGCGCGCGCAGGAGCGGCGTGGCGAGGCCGAGTTCGGTGAAGCTTGTCACGAAATGAGTTATCCCAGACACGCGGCGCCTGACGCGGACCCGGTCACGGGTCGCCGCGGGGTTTCAGGTGGAGACCCCGCGTGGCTGGGTCGATCCGGAAGATGGCTTCCTGTGCGCCGGCAGTTCGACCGGGTCCCGCTTCGCCCAGCAAAGCCAGCCTGGAAGGCCGCGCGCGGACTGAAACCGGACAGGGTGGCCGCTCACGCGGCCGGGCACCACCGGAGCATAGCGCCGCCGGTACGACCTACATGCACCTTCGCAGCTGCGAAAGCAAGGGAGGACGTCTGGTGGCCCGCATATCCCACCCGTTCGTGCGCACAGCGCACGAGCGGGTGGGGCGAGGCGCTAGGCCGCCCGCATATGCTCCTTCAGCCGCGGCATCAGCTCCACCAGGTTGCAGGGCCGGTGCCGGGCATCGAGCTGGAACAGGAGAATGTCGTCCCAGGCATCCTTGCAGGCCCCAGTCGAGCCGGGCAGGGCGAAGAGATAGGTCCCCCCCGCCACGCCGCCGAGCGCCCGGCTCTGCATCGTGCTGGTGCCGATCTTGCGGTAGCTGAGCATGCGGAACAGCTCGCCGAAGCCCTCGATCTCCTTCTCGAGCACCCGCTTGAAGGCCTCCGGCGTCACGTCGCGGCCGGTGATGCCGGTCCCGCCCGTGGTGATGCCGCAATCGATGCTGGGGTCGGCGATCCAGCGCCGCAGCACCGCCTCGATCGCATCCGCCTCGTCGCGGACGATCTCGCGGGCGACGCAGCGGTGCCCCGCCCCCTCGATCCGTTCCTGCAGGGTCTGGCCCGAGCGGTCGGAGGCGAGGTCCCGCGTGTCGGAGACGGTGAGGACGGCGATGTTTACCGGGATGAAGGGCAGGCTCTCGTCGATCGGCATGGCTGGCGCTCCGTATCTCGTCGGGCGCTACCGTAGCGCAGCCGGGCGCCGGCGCAGCATGGCCGTCACCTCCTCCGGCCCGGCGAATCGCGGGGCGCTGCCGGCCGCCAACTGGTCGAGGCTCGGCGCCGGCAGGCCAAGCCGGCTGGCATAGATCCAGGAATAGGCCATGACGCGTTGGACGAAGGCCCGGGTCTCGTCGATCGGGATGGCCTCGATGAAGAGGAACGGGTCGTCACGGTGTCCGCTCGCCGGCAGCCACTTCTGCAGGTTGCCCGGCCCGGCATTATAGGCCGCCAGCAGCCGGATGAGGTTGCCCTCCACCCCCTCCTGCCGCGCCAGGTAGTGCACGTAGCGCTGCCCGAGCTCGAGCGAGAAGCCGGGATCATGCAGCCGGTTGCGGTTCTCCGCCGAGAGCGACGGGTCCCCCGCCACGTAGCTCGCCGTCGCCGGCATCAGCTGCATCAGCCCCCGCGCCCCGGCGGGCGAGACGGCCGCGGCATCGAAGCGGCTCTCCTGCAAGGCCAGCGCATAGAGCAGCGAGGGATCGACCCGGAACCCGCCCTGCGGCTGCAGGCGCGGCAGCGGGAAGCGGGCGAAGTCGCGCGGCCGCCCATCTGCCCCCTGGCTCGCCGCCGCGAGCTGCGAGGCGAGCCCGTTCATCCCCGCCGCCGAGGCGACGGCGAGCATGGCCCGCACCAGGGCCGGGTTGTTCCGCGCCTGGCCCCAGAGCTGCCGCAGCTCCGCCTCCGCCCGCTCCCCCTGGCCGATCTGCAGGAGGGCGAGCGCGCGCCAGCCGCCGGCCGTCTCGGCCAGCGCCGCCGTCTCCGCCTCGCCGGCCAGCTCGCCTTCCCAGGCGAATTTGTTCGGCAGGCCGAGCGCCCGCCGCGCCACCTGGCCATAGAAGGTCCGCGGCTCCTGCGCCGCCTGCGTCATCCAGGGGACGTAGAGCTGCGGCTGCCGCGCCCGCACCGCCGCCCTGCCGGTCCAGAAGGCGGCTGCCGAGCGAAGCGCCGGCGCCGCCGCCTCGCTCCGCGCCGCCCGCTCGAAATAGGGCAGCGCCAGATCGTAGCGCTCCATCCCCCAGGCCGCGAGGCCGGCGGCGAAGGCGGCGACGCCGTTCTCGCCCCGGCCCGGGGACTGGCGCAGCGTCTCGGAGGCGATGCGGAAGGCCTCCTCGTCCCGCCCGGCGCGGAACAGGCCGATGGCGAGGTCGGCCCGCAGCAGCGCCGCATAGGCCGGCGACAGGCCGCGCGTCCGCGCGATCAGGCCGAGCGCCGCCGCCGCATTCCCCTCCCGCGCCCGGTCCCGCACGGCCCGGTCGAGCGCCGGGTTGCGGGTGACGGCCGCGCCGTCTCGCTCCTCCGGCGCCAGCGACTGGTCGGGCGAGAGCGCCTCCGCCGCGTCCGGCGGGGCCGGCAGCGCCGTCCCCCGCGGCAGCAGCCCGGCGAGGCGCTGGTGGATGCGCAGCGCATCCGGATGGTCGGGATAGTGCGCCAGCCAGGATTGCAGCGCCGCCGGGCTCGGCCGCGCTGCCGGCCGCAGCCAGCGGTCGGCGAGCACCTGGCCGAGCAGCCGTTGGTCCGCGAGCCGCTCCGCCTCCCGCTCCGCCGCGGCCAGGTCGCCCGCCGCCTGTGCCTCGAAGATCCGCCGGAGCCGCGCGGCCTCGGAGGGGGCCAGCACCTGTGGCAGCCCGGCCACCCCGCCGGCAGGGGCGGGGCGGGACAGGATCATCGCAGTCTGGCCGAGCGGGGCCGGAATGGCGGTCGAGGCTGTGACCCTCTGCGCCTGGGCCGAGGCCGTGGCCCCCGCCGTCAGCGCCGCCCCCAGCAGGACCCCGCGGAGCAGGGGGCGAAGGGGGCTGCGGGCCATGGGTCTGATCGCGCGCATGGCCCGTTTCCGTTAGCGTTCGCGAGCATCGAGGCGCAACCCCTCAATTGCGGGGTCAGCATGAGACGGCTTCCACCGCGGCGTGAAATGCCCGCCATTCCGCGGCTCCGGGCATGTATAACAATCCCGTTGGCATCTAATCGGTGCCGTCGATCCTCCGCCGCAGCAGCAGCAGATCGCTCCATGCCTCGCGCTTGGCCGAGGGCGTTCGCAGCAAGTAGGCAGGATGCAGCGTGGCGAGCGCCGGCAAGGCTTGCCCCTCGCCAACCGTTACTTGATGCCAACGTCCGCGGAGCCGGGTTATCCCCTCCTTCGAGCGCAGCAGCGCCTTGGCGGCGACCCCGCCGAGCAGCACTAGATGCCGCGGCCGCGCCAGCTCGACATGCCGCAGGATGAAGGGCAGGAAGAGCGCGATCTCGGCATCCGTCGGTGTCCGGTTGCCGGGCGGGCGGAAGGGCAGGATGTTGGTGATGTAGAAGTCCCGCTCCCGGCTGAGCCCGACCGAGGCCAGCATCCGGTCGAGCAGCTGGCCCGAGACGCCGACGAAGGGCCGCCCGAGCCGGTCCTCATCCGCCCCGGGCGCCTCGCCGATGAGCATCAGCCCGCTCTCGGCCACGCCATCGGCGAAGACGAGGTTCATGGCCGTCTCGCGGAGCGGGCTGTCCTCGAATTGCGCCATGGCCTCGCGCAGCGCGGCGAGGCTGCCGGCGCCGGCCGCCAGCTCCTGCGCCCGCGTCCCGACCGCGCTCGCCGGCAGCAGCTGTGGCTGGGCCCGCAGGGGCGCCGGGGCCCGCGCCGGCGGCGCCTCCACCCGTTCCGGCATGGCCTCCGCCCGCGCCTGCGACCGTGCCGCGTGGTCCTGCGGCTCCGCCTCGAGCGCCTCGTCGGCGCCCCAGTCGAGCTGCAGCCGGAGCGCCGCGATCAGCGCGTCCCGTGTCTCCGCCTCCATCCGTGCCCCCCGTTCACGGCCTATATTCCTGCCCCCGGGGTTCCGCGCAACCCGAAGCGACGCTACATGCGGGGGCGAACCAGGAGGAGCCAGGCATGTCCGGGGCCGAAGAGCGCGAAGCGATGGAATTCGATGTGCTGATCGTGGGAGGCGGGCCCGCCGGCCTCGCCGCCGCGATCCGCCTCAAGCAGGTCGCGCCCGATGCCACGGTCTGCCTGGTCGAGAAGGGCAGCGAGATCGGCGCCCATACCCTCTCCGGCGCCGTGCTGGAGCCGCGGGCTCTCGACGAGCTGCTGCCCGACTGGCGCGAGGACCCGCCGGCGCTGGCGACGCCGGCGACCGATGACCGCTTCATGCTGCTGACGGCGACGCGCGCCATCAGGATGCCGACGCCGCGGCAGATGAACAACCACGGCAATTACATCGTCTCGCTCGGCAATGTCTGCCGCTGGCTCGGCGCGAAGGCCGAGGCGCTCGGCGTCGAGATCTACCCTGGCTTCTCGGCTTCCGAGACGATCATCGAGGACGGGCAGGTGAAGGGCGTCGTCGCCGGCGTGGCGGGCATCCAGAAGGACGGCACCAAGGGCCCGGGCTACGAGCCGGGGATGGAGCTGCGCGCCAGCTACACCCTCTTCGCCGAGGGCTGCCGCGGCTCGCTCACCAAGCAACTCGTCGAGCGCTACGACCTGCGCCAGGGCGTCGCGCCGCAGACCTATGCGCTCGGGGTCAAGGAGCTCTGGGAAATCCCGAAGGAGAAGCACAAGCCCGGCCTCGTCTGGCACTCGACGGGCTGGCCGCTGACCTCGGACACCTATGGCGGCTCCTGGCTCTACATGCTGGGCGAGAACCTGGTCTCGATCGGCTTCGTCGTCGGGCTCGACTACTCGAATCCCTGGCTCTCGCCCTTCGACGAGTTCCAGCGCTTCAAGACCCATCCGACGGTCCGGGCGATGCTGGAGGGCGGCAAGCGCGTCGCCTATGGCGCCCGCGCGCTGAACGAGGGCGGCTTCCAGGCCATCCCGAAGCTGGTCTTCCCCGGCGGCGCCCTGATCGGCGACTGCGCCGGCTTCCTCAACGTGCCGAAGATCAAGGGCACGCATACCAGCATGAAGACCGGCATGCTCGCCGCCGAGGCGGCCGCCGCGGCGATCGGCGGCGAGGAGCGCCCGCCCGTGCTGGACACCTACCCCGCCGCCCTCGAGCGGAGCTGGGTCTGGGAGGAGCTGAAGGGCGTCCGCAACATCCGCCCCGGCTTCGCCAAGTACGGCTTCTGGGGCGGCCTCGCCAACGCTGCGCTCGACACCTATGTCTTCCGCGGCAAGGCGCCCTGGACCTGGCCGCACCATGCCGACCACGAGACGCTGAAGCCCGCCTCCCAGGCGAAGCGCATCGAGTACCCGAAGCCGGACGGCGTGCTGACCTTCGACCGCCTCTCCTCGGTCTTCCTCTCCAACACCAACCATGAGGAGAACCAGCCCGCCCACCTCCAGCTCCGCGACCCGGGCCGCTGGAAGGGCGTGAACTGGGACCAGTTCCGCAGCCCGGAGAGCCGCTACTGCCCGGCCGCCGTCTACGAGGCCGTCGGCCCCGATGCCGAGCGCGAGCTGAAGGGCACGCCGGACCCCGAGGCCACCGGCCCCGGCGGCGATGTCGAGGCAGGCGATGGCGGGGCACGCCTCGTCATCAACGCGCAGAACTGCGTCCACTGCAAAACCTGCGACATCAAGGACCCGACGCAGAACATCGACTGGCGTACGCCGGAGGGCGGCGGCGGACCGAACTACATCGGCGGCATGTGAGGCGCCCGCCGCCCGGCCGCTTCGGGCAAAGCCGGGCGGCGGCGGATCGAGCTACATCGGCGGGTTGTCAATTGCCGACATAGCGGCACCTGCTGGTGCCGCTACCCCTCGATGCATTCGAGGCCCCGCCGCGCGAAGGCCACCGACAGCTCCCCGACCTTCGCTGCATCCGCCGAGGCCGCCGTGCCCGTCCGCGCGCGCACCGCGATCCCCTCGAAGATCACGGCGAAGCGGAACATGGCGAAGGCGCGGTGGAAGGGCTCGAGCCGCGGCGCCGGCGTTCGGCGGCAGGCATAGTAATGCGCGACATACTCCTCCTCGGCCGGAATCCCGAGCCCGGCGAGGTCGAGCCCTCGCATCCCGCCATACTCCTCCGGCGTGCTCCGCCAGGGGATGGTGCTGAAGGCGAGGTCCGCCAGCGGATGCCCGATGGTCGAGAGCTCCCAATCCAGCACCGCCACCACCTGCGGCCCGTCGGGGGCGAACATCACATTGCCCGGCCGGTAGTCGCCATGGACGATGCTCGCCTCGCCGTCATCGGGCGGAATATGCGCCGCGACCCAGCCGGCCAGCTCGGCCAGCTCCGGGATGTCGCGGAAGCGCTGCCCCTCCCACTGCCTGGTCCAGCGCCCGACCTGCCGCTCGAAGTAACTCCCCGGCCGCCCGAACCCCTCCAGCCCCACCTTCCGCCAGTCGGCATCATGCAGCCGCGCCAGCGTCTCGGCGAAGGAGAGATACATCGCCCGCCGCTCCATGGCCGAAGCCCCCGGCAGGTCGCAGGTGCCGAAGACCCGGCCCTCGACCCGCTCCATGACATAGAAGGGCGTTCCCACCACCTCCGCCCCGTCATGGAACAGCACGACCGGCGGCACCGGCACCCCGCTCCCGGCCAACGCCCGCAGCACCCGCGCCTCCCGGTCGACGGCATGGGCCGAGGGCAGCACCTCCCCCGGCGGCTTCTTCCGCAGTACCAGGCGGCGATTGGCATAGGTGACGAAGAAGGTCGGGTTGGACTGCCCGCCCGAGATGCGCTCGACCGCCATCTCCCCCGCGAGGCCGGGGATCGCCCCGCGCAGGAAGCCATCCAGCCGCGCAGCCTCGAACTCCGGCGCCTCGCCCATGCCCGCCTCCTTCCCAATTCGCGGAAGCATGGCCGGGGCGAGGGGAGGGAGCAACCGTTCCGCCCCGTTTGCGCTAAGCTGGCCGCATGACCCCCAACACCCTCGCCCTGCTCGGCTTCTTCGCGGCCTGCTTCCTCGTCGCCTGCTCCGGCGCCGTCTTCCGCCCGGACGACTGGTACGAGAACCTGTCGAAGCCAAGCTGGAACCCGCCCAATTGGCTCTTCGCCCCGGCCTGGACGCTGCTCTACATCCTGATCGCCATCGCCGGCTGGCTGGTCTGGAAGGAGGTCGGCTTCGGCCCGGCGCTCCTTCTCTATGCCGTGCAGCTCGTGCTGAATGCCGGTTGGTCCGGCGTCTTCTTCGGGATGAAGCGCCCGGACCTCGCCTTTGCCGAGCTGGTGCTGCTCTGGCTCTCCATCCTCGGCTGCATCCTGCTCTTCGCCCCGGTCAGCGCGACGGCGACCTGGCTGATGGTGCCCTACCTCGCCTGGGTCACCTTCGCCGGCGCGCTGAACTACGCGATCTGGCAGCGCAACCCGCGCGCGGCCTGATCAACTGCGTTTGCGGCTCATGCCGGAGGCGATGAGCGCCGCCTCGACCCCCGGCTGCACCTCGCGGATCGCGGCGAGCGTCCGCGCGCCCTCAATCACCCGGCTGGCGATGCCGCCCGCCGCCTGGCGCGCCTGCACCTCCGGGTCCCGCGCCGCCGCCATCAGCGCCGCCTCCAGCCGCTCGCGGATCGGCGCCGGCAGCCCCGCCGGCCCGGCCCAGATGATGAGCTGCCGCGTCGCCGTCTCGTAGCCCTGCTCGATCAGCGTCGGCACTTCAGGGAAGTCCGGCCAGCGGTCGACGCTCGCACTCGCCAGCATCCGGAGCTGCCCGCCGCGCACCAGCCCGATCATCTCCGAGGTGCCGGAATAGGTGTCGACATGCCCGCCCGCCACCTGGCTCGCCGCCTCGGTGATGCTGCCGAAGGGCACGTAGCTGATCTGGATGCCCGCCAGCCGCGCCAGGTCGAAGAAGCTGACCGCGGAGCCGGGATTGGTGCTGGCCACTGTGATCGGCCGCCGCTTCCCCTCCGCGATGAAATCCGCGAGCGTCCGGACGTTCGGCATGGACGGGCCGACCGGAACCCCGATCCGCAGCTCCGAGGTGCAGCCGAGGAAGTCGAAGCTCTCCCAGGGCTTGTAGGGCAGGTCCATCGTCAGCGGCGCCACCACCAGCGCCGACAGGCCGACGAGGCCGAAGGTATAGCCATCCGGCCGCGCCTGCGCGATCCGCCCGGGCCCTAGCGTCCCGCCCGCGCCCGGCGTGTTCCGCACCGGGATGGCGACGCCGAGCGTCTTCTCCATATGCGCGGCGATGGCGCGGGCCACCACATCCGTGCCCCCGCCCGGCCCGAAGCCGGTGACGAGGCTGATCTCCCGGCTCGGCCAGCGCTCGCCCTGCGCCAGTGCCGGCGCGGCGAGCGTCATCCCGGCGAGAAGCGTTCTACGCTTCATTCTTTCTCTCCTCCCCAAAACCCCTCCGCGTCGGGCGCTATCTCCCGACCCAGCGCGGCGGCCTCTTCTCCACGAAGGCCCGCGGGCCTTCCTGGAAATCCTCGGTTTCCTTGATGCGGGCGCTGGCCTCGCGGCTCATCTGCCAGAGCGCCTCGTCGTCCAGGACGAGGGCCTGCCGCGCGATGGCGAGGCTCTCCCGCACCGCAACCGGCGCATTGGCGGTGACGCGCCGGGCGAGGCCGAGCGCCGCCTCCCGCACCTCCGCCGCCGGCACCACCGCATTCACCAGCCCATGCTGCAGGGCGAGCGAGGCCGCAATCGGCTCGCCGGTTGCGATCATCTCGAGCGCGACGGCCTTGGGCAGCGCCCGCGGCAGGCGGAACACGCCGCCCGCCGCCGCGACCAGGCTCCGCTTCACCTCCGGCAGGCCGAAGGTGGCGGTTTCCGCAGCGATGGCCATGTCGCAGGCCAATAGCAGCTCCAGCCCGCCTGCCAGCGCATGCCCCTGCGCCGCCGCGATCCAGAGCTTGGTCCGCGGCGCCCGCACGAAGCCGGCAAAGCCATGCCGCTCCGTCGCCAGCGCCGCGCTGCGCCCGGCCGAGACCTCCTTCAGGTCGGCGCCGGCGCAGAAGGCATGCGGCCCCGCCCCGGTCAGCACGACGGCCCAGATGTCGGGGTCCGCCTCCGCCCGGTCGACCGCCGCCTCCAGCCCGGCGGCGACCGCGGCATTCACCGCATTCCGCGCCTCCGGCCGGTTGATGGTGACGAGCGCGATGTGCGGCTCCACCACCTCGAACAGCACTGCCTCGCTCATGCCATGCCTCCCGCCGGGGCCAGCCCCGCCGCCTCCGCCATGACCTCGATCGCTGCCGGCTGGCGCGAGCGCACGCTGAGCGCATTCGCCCCGCTCTCCGCCCAGGCCTTGAACCTCTCCCTGATCCGCGCCGGCGGCCCGACCAGTGACTTCATGTCCACCCAGTCATCCGGCACGGCGGTGATCGCCTCCTCCTTCCGCCCGGCCAGGTAGAGCTCCTGGATGCGCGCGGCGGCCTCGCCGAAGCCGCGCCGCTCCATCATGTCGCGGTGGAAATTCTTGTCCTTGTGCCCCATGCCGCCGACATAGAGTGCGACCTCCGGCTTCAGCCTGGCGAGGCCGGCCCGGACGTCATCGGTGACCTCGACATGCACGCTCGCATGGATGGTGAAATCCGCCCGCGTCTTCGGCCGGCCTGCCGCCTTCTCCGCCCGCCGGAAGCCCTCCTCCAGCAACGGCATGAAATGCGGCAGCGTGCCAGGGACGAAGCCGAGCGCCAGCCAGCCATCGGCGATCTCGCCGGTCAGCCGCACCATCGCATCCGTCTCCGTGCCCAGATAGACGGGGATGGAGGGGTTCATGTGCAGGATCGACTTCAGCGGCTTGCCGATGCCGAGCGCGCCGGGCCCGGTATAGGGCAGGGCGATCTCCGGCCCGTCATGCGCGACGGGCGCCTCGCGCGCCCAGATCTTCCGCATGATGGCGACATAATCCTTCACCCGGTAATAGGGCTTGCCCCAAGGCTGCCCGTACCAGCCCTCGACGATCTGCGGCCCGCTCACCCCGAGCCCGGCGATGAAGCGCCCACCGCCCGCGAGGCTGTCGACCGTGCCGGCGCACATCGCCGCATTCGCCGGCGTCCTTGCCGCGAGCTGCATCACGCCGGTGCCGAGCTTGATGCGCTTCGTCACCGCCGCGAGATAGGCGAGCGGCGAGACCGCATCCGAGCCATAGGCCTCCGCCGTCCAGACGGAGTCGTAGCCCAGCGCCTCCGCCCGCTGGATGAGCGCGACCGGCACGTCCAGCCGCGCATTCGAATAGCCGATCGAGAGCCCGAGCTTCATCCCCACACCTCCTCCGGCATCGGCAGGCCGGCGAAGACCTCCGGCCCCAGCCTGCCCTCGGGCTCGATCCCCATCCGCTCCAGCACCCACATGAGCTGCCGCGTGTGCTGCCCGCTGTGCCAGACCGTGCGCTCGAAGAACTCGTGCAGCGACTGCCGCCCGTAATAGACCTGCGCCGCCTCGGTCCAATCCCGCCCGCGCCCCGGCCCGGCGAACCAGGCGGCGAGCCGCGCCTCGACATCCGCCGCATAGGCCAGCAGCGCGGCCTTCTCCGCCTTGGGCGGCAGGCGGAAATAGGCCTCGTAGCGGAGCGGGATGCCTGCCTCATGCTCGAGGAAGGCATCGACGATGTTGACGATGTGGTAGACGAGGTCGGCATGGGAGCGCGGCCGGTCCGGCAGCAGCGTGCCGAGGCTCGCCTCCGGCAGCTGCGCCGCAAAGCGTCGGGCCCCGGCGAGGATCGCCTCCTGCCGCCGCCTGAGATCTGCCACCGGCAGGATCTGCGGCGCTCCGAGATCGATGCCGACCAGCTCGGCCACGTCCCGCAGCACCTGCCCGTTGGCCCAGGCCTCGCCGCGCGTCACGATCGGCACCTGCCGCAGCCCGAAGCGCTCCAGCTCGGCGTAGGCCGCCTCGTCGGCAAGCACGTTGCGCGAGGCGAAGGGCACCCGGTGCCGCGCCAGGAACTCCTTGGTGCGCAGGCAGCTCGTGCAGCCGGTCATCCAATAGACCCGCACCTCGTCCTGCATGGCGACGATCCCCCGGTCGTTTTGCCGAAGCTTATACGCCCCTGCGGATACCGCCAGCCGGGGACTTCCCCGCCGGGCCCATCCATGGTTCTTCCCGCCTCCGAAAGCATCCGGAGGGAACCCAGAGATGAACCGCAGAGCCATCCTCGGCCAGACCGCGCTCGCCGCCACCCTGGCGACGCCCGCCCTGGCGCAGACCACGCCCACGCTGCGCTGGCGCCTGACCAGCAGCTACCCGACCTCGCTCGATGCCATCCATGGCGCCGCCCAGGTCTTCTCCCGCACCGTCGCTGAGCTGACCGAGGACCGCTTCCAGATCCGCGTCTTCGGCCCTGGCGAGGTCGTGCCCGCCCTGCAGGCGCTGGACGCCGTCCAGGCCGGCACGGTGGAGTGCTGCCACACCACCGCCTCCTTCTATGTCGGCAAGAACCCGGCCTTCGCCTTCGCCACCGGCGTGCCTTTCGGCCTCAATACCCGGCAGCAGAATGCCTGGATGTACGAGGGCGGCGGCATCGACCTGCTGAACGAGCTCTTCCGCCAGTACAACACCTATGCCCTTCCGCTGGGCACGACCGGCGCGCAGATGGGCGGCTGGTTCCGCAAGGAGGTAAAGACGGTCGAGGACTTGCGCGGCCTCAAGATGCGCATCGCCGGCCTCGGCGGCACCGTCCTCCAGCGCGTCGGCGGCGTGCCGCAGCAACTCGCCGGCGGCGACATCTACCCGGCGCTCGAGCGCGGCACCATCGACGCCGTCGAGTGGCTCGGCCCCTATGACGACGAGAAGCTCGGCTTCAACAAGGTGGCGCCCTTCTACTACTACCCCGCCTGGTGGGAGGGCGCGGCCAACACCACCTTCGTCGCCAATCTCGATCAGTGGAACGCGCTGCCGAAGAGCTACCAGGCCGCCATCCGCACCGCCTGCTCGGAGGCGACGCATTGGATGGTCGCCCGCTACGACACCCGCAACCCGGAGGCGCTGCGCCGCCTGCTGGCCGGCGGCACCCAGCTCCGCGGCTTCCCACGCGAGGTGATGGATGCCTGCTACCGCGAGGCCCTGGCGCTGGAGCAGGAGCTGGCCCAGAAGAGCCAGGAATATGCCAGGATCCATGCCGCCTGGTCGAAGTCGCGCGACGACATGCGGGCCTGGTTCCGCGTCGCGGAACTGTCCTTCGACAACTACATCGCCCAGGCCTCGCAGCGGCGGTGAGGAGGGCGCTGCCCTCCTCGAGCTCCACCCGCCAAGGGCCGAAGAGCCCTTGGAACCCTTGAGCTAGTCGCGCAAGGCACGCCGCGCCGCGGCGCTCAGCGGGGTCCAGAGGTAGGCGAAGGGCGTCCGCCTCTCGCCGAGGATGTAGAGCTCCGCCGGCATGCCCGCGACCGGCGCCAGGTCCGGCACCGAATCCAACTGCCCGGGATCGAACTCGACGCGGACGAGGAAATAGGGTTCGCCGCCGTTGTTCGGCGGCACCTGCACATCGGCGCCGACGACGATCACCTGCCCCTCCAGCATCGGCACGTTGCGTGCGCGATAGCTGCTCAGCCGGATGTTCGCCCGCTGCCCGATCGAGACCTGCTCGATATCCGTCGGCAGCACGCGCCCTTCGACCACCAGCCGGTCGTTCAGCGGCACCAGGTCGAGGATCGGCTGCCCGGTCTGGATCGTAGCTCCCGGGGTGAAGGCCTGGATGTTCGTCACCTTGCCGGCCTCGGGCGACAGCACCTCGCGCCGGTTCAGCACGTCCTGCGCCGCGCGCAGCTGCTGCAGCGCCGAGGCCGTCGTCGCCTCGGTGGTCTGCAAGTCGTTGGCGATGTCGGAGAGCCGCGTCAGCCGCAGCCCCTCCAGCTGCCGCTGCGCCTGGATGATGCCCTCGCGCAGCTGCGCCTCCTGCGCATTGGCCTGGCCGATGGTGGCAACGAATCCCGCCTCCTGCTGCTGCAGGTTCAGCACGGTGAAGCGCGAGGCGTAGCCCTGCGTCAGCAGCCGGTTGTAGCCCGCGATCTGCTCCCGCACCGCCAGCAGCTGCCGCCCCGCCCCGTCGCGCTGCGCCTGGGCGCCGGCCACCTGCTCCTGCAGCTGGGTGATGGCGCGCTCCTGCACGCCCATCTGCCCGTCGAAATTCGCCCAGCGCGCCGCGAACAGCGCCTGCTCGGCGCGGAGGAAGACCTGGATCGCCGAATTCGCCGCGGCCTCCGTCTCCAGGTCGACCGGGAAGGCCAGCTGCCGCTGCTCCGCCTGCTCCGTCCGCAGCCGGGCGATGCGCGCCCGCCCGCTCCAATAGGCGGCACGGGCCTGGCCCGCGATCGCCTCCGCCTGCGTCACGTCGAGCTGCAGCAACGGCTGCCCGGCCTGCACCACTGTCCCCTCCTGCACCAGCAGCCGGCGCAGGATGCCGGGCTCCAGCAGGTTGACGGTCTTCCGCCGCCCCTCGGGCACGAGCTGCCCGCCGGCCAGCACCGCCCGCTCGGCAACCGTCATCGTCGCCCAGCCCGCGATGGGCAGCAGGGTGATGGCGAGCGTCAGCAGCGAGCGCCGCACCAGCCGGTCGACCGGCGGGCTCTGCACCGCCCGCTCCAGCTGCTTCTGCAACGACTCCTGGGGGAGGGCGGGCGGCAGCGCCGCGGCCTCGCCATGCTTAACCAGCTGCTGCACGATGCTGCTCCATTCCCGTCGCGCCGGGGCCGCCGGCCAGCCATTCGAACCCGCCGCCGGCCTCCAGCCGCAGCCGGTGCCCGGCGAGGTCCGCCCAGGTCGCCGCCTCATGCGTCACCAGGATCACGACGGCGCCGGCGGCGCTCGCCTGGCCCACCGCCGCCCGCATCCCCCGCCGCGCCGCGCCGTCGAGGCCGATCTCCGGCTCGTCCAGCACCAGCAGCCGCGGCATGCCGTAGAGCGCGCGGGCCAGCCCGACCAGCCGCCGCTGCCCAGCCGAAAGCCCGGCGCTGTTCCCGGCCGGCGTCTGGTAGCCCAGGGGCTGCCGCCCGATCATCTCATGCGCGCCCGCCATCCGCGCGGCCGCCACCACCAGCTCCGCCGGCGCTCCCGGCCCGCGGCCGATATTGGTGAAGATGTCGGCCTCGAGCAGCTGGATATCCTGCGGCAGGTAGCCAATCCGCGCCCCAAGCTGGCCGCGGTCGCAGAACCAGGTGTCCTGCCCGTCGAGCAGCACCCGCCCCGCATCGGGCGGCACCAGCCCGAGGAGGAGGCGCAGCAGCGTCGTCTTGCCCGCGCCGTTGCCGCCCTCGACCAGCAGCACCTCCCCCGGCGCCAGGGCGAAGCCGAGCCCGGCGAGGACCGGCCGCTCCCGCTCCGCCGGATGGAAGCCGAGCCCCTCGGCCACCAGCCCCGCCGGCGCCCCGGCGGCCGGCAACCGGGCGACGACCGCCGCCTCCTCCGCCAGCGCCTCGCGCAGCCGCCCCCAGGCGCGCATCCCGGCCCGCCAGGCCTCGAAATGCTGCACCATCCCGGCCAGCGGCCGCAGCGCGAACTGCCCGAGCAGCACGGCGCCGAGCACCAGCCCGATCGACCCCTGCCCATCGACGATGCGGAGGATGCCGAAGCCGGCCAGCGCCATCGCGGTTAGCGCCGCAACCAGCGCCTGCAGCTCGCGGAGCGCATCCGCGCGCGCCTCCGCCCTATCGGCGAGGCCGAGCGCCGCCTCGTAGCGATGCTGCCAGCGCGCCAGCAGCGCCGGCATCTGCCCGAGACCGCGCACCAGGTCGGCATGCACGAGCTGCCCGGCCAGCTCATGCGCCGCGGCGCCCAGCTCCGCCTCCGCCTTGGCCGCGACCGGGCCCGCCGCCCGCCGCAGCACCAGGGCGAGCGCCGCCGTCGCCGTCAGCCCCGCGGCGAGGATCCAGCCGAAGCCCGGATGCAGGTGGAAGAGGAGCGCCAGCGCCGCCGCCGCGCCCGCCAGGTCGAGCAGCCCCGCCACCGCATCGCCCGCGACGAGGCGCTGCGCCGCCGCGACGTCCTGCAGCACGCCGAGCCCCGCCACCATGCCGCGCCGCGCCGCCCGCCGGATCGCCGCCTGCAGCGCCTCCGCCCGCAGCGCGAGGCCGAGCCGCTCCGCCATCGCCTGCAGCAGCGCCTCGCGCCGGTGGCGGTAATAGGCCGAGAGCAGCGTCGCCAGCGCGAAGACCAGCAGCAGCGCCAGCACGGTATGGCCGTTCTTGCTCTCCAGCACGCCATCGGTGATGTGCGCGATGCTGAGCACCAGGTCGAACACCCCGAGCACGCCGCCCAGGCTCAGCAGCAGGATCGCCAGCGCGCCCCCCGGCCCGAACCCCATGGCCCTGAGCCAGCCGTGCCGGTGGGACAGGCTCGCGCTCATGCCGCCGCCGCCTTCCGGCCCGGCAGCATCGGCGCCTGCGTCGCCCCGCCGATCCGCTGTGGCCCGTCCTGCGCTCCCGCTGGCACCAGCGAGCCGTTGCGCAGCGCCAGCACCCGGTCCGCCGCGCCGACCAGCGCCGGCCGATGCGTAGTGAAGACCACCGCCACCCCCTCGCGCCGCAGCTCGGCGAGCAGGAGGATCACCTCCGCCTCGCCCGCGGCATCCAGCCCGGCGGCCAGCTCGTCCAGCACCAGCACCCGCGGCCGGCCATAGAGCGCCCGGGCCAGCGCCAGCTGGTGCTGCTGCCCCATCGAGAGCGGCCAGGCCCCGTCCACCGGCGTCGCATAGCCGAGCGGCAGGGCGGCGACCGCCTCATGCACGCCCGCACGCCGCGCCGCCTCCAGCACCTGCGGCATGTCCGGCGTGCCGAGCCGGGCGATGACCTCCGCCACCGCCCCCCGCCCGAGCAGCGGCTGCTGCGGCAGGAAGCCGAGATGCCCGGCCAGCGCCTCGCGGTCCCACTGGTGTACCGCATGCCCGTCGAGATAGACGCCGCCCGCGGAGGGCGGGAACATCCCGACCAGCACCCGCAGCAGCGTCGACTTGCCGCAGCCGGACGGCCCGACGATCGCCACCGCCTCGCCCGGCTCGGGCGCCAGGTCGATGTTGCGCAGCAGGATCGGTTGCAGGCCGCGGAAGGTGAAGCTCATATGCTCCGCCACCAGCCGTGCCTGCGGGCAGGGGAAGGCCGTGCCGCGGTTGAAGCTCGGCGTCTCAGCGAGCATCCGCCGCAGCCGCTGCCAGGCCGCCATCGCCTCCGCCGCCTCCCGGCTGCCGCCCGCAAAGGCCGCGAAGGGCCCGACGAGGCCGAAGGTGAGGAAGAAGAACCCCATCCCGACGCCGCGCCCGGTCATCCCGCCGAGGACCAGGGCGGCCATGAGGAACAGGAAGGCGCCGCCGAACAGGCCGAGCAGCGCATCCAGCGCCAGCCGCAGCCGCCTCGCCCGCTGCCGCGCCAGGAAGGCCTCGCCCGCCGCCACCGCCTCGGTCGCCAGCAGGCTCCCCGCCAGCCGCGGCAGCATCCCCATGGCGAGGATCGCCTCGCCCGCGCGCATCGCGTCGGCGGCGAGGCCCCGCGCCTGCGCCGCGCCGGCCCGCACCAGCTCCATCTCCCGCCGCAGCGCGCCGACCAGGGCATGGCTCAGCAGGCCGGCCGCGCCGTAGAACAGGATGGCTAGCACGGCAAAGGACCAATGCGCCGCAAAGGCCAGGATGATCAGCAGGGGCAGGGCCAGGATCTGCACCAGCGCCCGCGCCGCCAGCCCGGCGACGCCCCGCCGCACCGCCGCCAGGTCCTCGAGCGCCGCGCTGCCGAGCGCCTCCGGCCGCCCGGCCCGTTGGGCCAGGGCCAGCGCCGTCGCCACGCCCAGCCGTCCGGCGATGAACCGCCCGAGCCGCCTCAGCCCCGCCCACTGCTGCAGGCTCAGCGCGGCGGCGGCCACCAGCAGCAGCGCCCAGAGGCAGAGGATGGTGGCGACCGTCCCCGCGCTCCGCGTTTGCGGCACGGAGACCAGCAGCGTCGCCGCGGCCTCGACCATGGCGAAGCCCAGGCCCGCGGCGAAGAGCCCCAGCATCACCAGGAAGGCGGCCAGCCGCCGGACGACCAGCCTGACCGAGCCCATCGCCTCCGACAGGGTGGTCTGGAGGCCGCTCTCGACCGTCGCGCGGGCCAAGGGCCTAGATCCCGTAGCGGGCGAAGATGAAGGCCAGCACGCCGCAACCGAGGCCGACCAGCAGGGCGATCAGCACCACCTGCCAGACATCGACCCCGCCCTTCGCCCCTGCCTCCGGCGGCGCCACGAGCTGCGCCAGCTTGTCGTCCAGCCGGGTGAGCCAGAGCTCCATCGTGTCCACCCGGCGCTGCATTTCCTGGCCGGCCTGGGCGACGGCCTCGAGCGCCGCGCCGTCCGGCAGGCCGGCCATGCGCCGGCGCATGGCCTCCATCTCCTGCCGGATGGCAGCCTGCTCGGCCACCAGCGCCTCGGCGGCAACCTGCAGCTGCGCTGTGGCCGTCGCCGGCACCAGCGCCTCCTCCTGCCGGCGCGCATGGACCGGCACCTGCATGGTGGCGCCGTCCCGGCCATGGGCGACGACGGTGAGATCGCGCAGCTGGCGGAACCACTGGCGCTGCAGGGCGAATTCGAAGGCATGGGCGCCATCGCCGATGCCGTGCCTGGCCAGGTCCGGCCGCTGGTTGCCGGCAACGCCGGTGGCCACTACCTCGCCCGCCAGGCGCAGCTCGACCGTCACCCGGTCCTCGGGATGCGCCGCATCCCAGACCCAGCCGTACAGGCGGTCCGCCGTCGCATTGTCGATCAGCCCGCGCAGATCGGAGGGGGCGGCCATCCCGTCGGCCGGCGGAGCTTCCTCGGCCAGCGTGGCATCCATCGGCATCGGCGAAGACTTTCCTTGAGCAGGCCCAGGCCGGGCCATGCGCTCGACCAGATGACATCCCGGGGCGGCAGGCGCCCCGGACCGGGCGGCATTCTAACCGGGCGCGGGCGCCAACGCAGCTTTATACAACTCAAGGTGCCGGCGCGCCGCCTCGGCCAGCGTCACCGGCGGGGCGATGCCCGCGACCAGCCGCTCCCACAACCCTTCGGTCTCGACCGCGCGGCGCATCACCTCGGCGAGCCCCGCCGGGTCCTTCACCGGCGCATGCAGCCCGTCGACGCCGTCGCGCACCATCTCCGCCATGCCGCCATGTCCGCTGCAGATCACCGGGCGGCGGTGGCGGAAGGCCTCCTGCACCACGAGCGGCGCGTTCTCCCACCAGATGGACGGGATCACGACCCAGTCCACCTGCGCCATCAGCCCCGCCAGCGCGTCGGCGGCATAGGCGCCGCGGTAATCGGCCGCCGGCGCCTCGGCGAGGGCGGTGTTGAACTCCGCCATGAAGGCGTCGGACTGGTAGGCCGCCCCGCCATTCAGCGCGACGCGATGCGCGACGCCCGCCTCGCTCAGCCGCTGCGAGGCGCGCAGCAGCATCAGGCTGCCCTTGAAGCGGTTGACATGGCCGAAAAAGCTGAAGCGGTCCCGCCGCCCGTCCGGCGCGGCGCGGAAGGGCGCCGCCGGCAGCTCCGGCACGCCGTTCGGCATGACGCGGAAGCGCTCCATCGGCCAGCCGGACGCCGCATAGCGCCCGCGGGCGAATTCGCTCGGCACCAGGATGTGGTCGAAATCCGCGAAGACGTCGCGCAGCTCAAGCTGCCGCATGACGATGTCTGTCGCCCCCCGGTCGGGGAAGCAGCGCAGGCACCCGTCGAGCGTCGGCCCGGCGCAGAGCCGCCCGTCCGTGGTGAGCAGCTGCCCCTCCTGCGGGCAGATCGGGAAGAAGTCGTGCGCGGTGAAGACGAAGCGCGCCTGCGGCGCCAGCCGCCGCAGCAGGTCGATGGTCTCGGTGCCGAGCTGCAGCGCGTGGTGGACATGCACCACATCCGGCGCCAGCGCCTCGACCAGCGGGGCGAGCGTCGCCAGCCCGTAGGTGTCCGGCTGCGACAGGAAGAAGCGGTCGAAGCTGTTCAGCCAGAGCAGCATCTCGTCCGTGGCCTGGCCGACCGCCTGCATCAGCGTGCCCGGCAGCGGCTCGCGGTGGGCGCCGGTGACGGCGGCGAGGAACAGCCCCTCCACCCCATGCCGGTCGCGCAGCTCGCGGAACAGGTTGCGGGCGAAGACCTCGGTCCCCCCCGCCTGGAGCGTCGGGTGGTTGTGGCAGAGGAAGAGCACGCGCATGGCCCTCACCCCGCCCCGCCGCGGCCGGGCAGGGTGCCCGCAGGCCAGCCGCGCCCCATCAGCGCCGCGATGTCGCCGGCCCAGCGGCGGTGATGCAGGCCGCGGTTATAGGCGGCCGCCAGGGTCTTGGCGTAGCCGCCATGCAGCGTGATCGACTGCCGCTCGAAATGGTAGAGCTCCGCCTCCGGCACATAGGCGATGCCGTGCCCGGCGGCCCGCAGCTTCAGGCAGAGGTCCGAATCCTCGTAGTCGCCGACCACGTAGTCCGTGGTGACGCCGCCGACCGCCTCGAACGCCGCGCGCCGCACGCAGAAGGCCGCGCCGGTGATGCCCGGCACCTCCCGCGCCGCGTTCGCGGGCGGGAAGTGCCGCGGCAGGCCCTTGAAGTAGTGGCTGTTGTACCAGTCGCCATCGCCGCCGAGCTGCTCGAAGTAGAGCCCGGCATGCTGCAGCGACTGGTTGCCGTAGAGCAGCTTGGGGCCCACCGCGGCGATCCCCGGCGCCGCCTCCAGCATGCCGAGCAGCGGCCGCAGCCAGCCGCGCCGCGCTGGCACGACATCGGAGTTCATCAGCAGCAGCACCGGCGCCCGCGCCTCCGCGGCGCCCGCGTTGCAGGCGCTGCCATAGCCGTAGTTGGCCGGCTGCACGACGAGCGTCACCGACCGGCCGCCGATGCCATGACGGCCGCGCAGGTTGTGCTCCAGATCCTCCCGCTGCTCCGGGCTGTCGAGCACGAAGATCAGCTCGGCCTCGTCGAGGCTTGGATCCCGCGCGAAGGCCGCCAGCTGGTGCCGCAGGAAGAAGACGTTGCGGTAGATCGGGATCACTAGGCTCGCCACCGGCGCCGCCACGGGCCGCCCGATACGGACCACCTCCGGTACCTGCCGCGCCGCCATCACCCGTCGGTGCAGCCGCTCCACCGGCGGCGCGAGGCAGCGGGCCATGATCTCCGGCGTCACATGCGAGGGCGCGATGCCGCCCAGCACCCGGTCGCGCGCGAGCAGCGGCGTGGTGATGGCAGGCGGCGCCACCAGCGCCACCTCGTCGCCCGTGCTGAGCCGCACCTGCAGCCGCCATTGCGCCGAGGGCCGCAGGGCCGCCCGCGGCAGATGGGCGACGAAGCCGGCCTTCAGCTCCGGCCCGCCATGCGCCGCCTCGCCGAAGCGCTTGCCGAGGTCCGGCCGCGGGAAGCGCAGCATCTGCTCCGGCAGCAGGCGCTGCTCGCCGAACCGCCCCTGCAACGTCAGCCGGTCGACGAGGCCGAGCGGGTCCCGCAGCCAGCCACGGAGGAACAGCCCGCCGCCATGATCGTCGACCACGAGGTCCAGCGCGCCGCCGAAGGGCTCCTCCGGCTGGCTCATCTGCGCCGCGGGCTGCGCCGGCAGCAGCAGCTGGTGGTCCCGCAGCAGTTGCCGCTGGTCCTCCTCGGTCACGGCGCGCCGAGCCAGCTCGGTCGTGGCCAGCCGGTAGAGGCTGCGCCCAGCCGGATCCTGCCGCCGCGCCAGCTCGGCGAGCGTCGGCAGCCGGCCGGGCGCCGGCGCCAAATGGACCGGCCCCGCCGCGCCGGCGGGCAGCAGGAACCCGCCCTCGAATCCGCGGTTGGCAAGGATCAGCGCCCCGCCCGCATGGCTCACCTGCCGCAGGCGGTGCTGCCCGAGGACGAAGGAGGTGGCCGGCTCCGCCGCCAGGCTGCGGGGAAGGGACCAGAGCAGCGCGTCGGCACCGCAGAGGGCAACCGGCCTGGCGCTTCGCTCCGGGGCCTGGGCCAGGCCGGCCAAGGCATGGCAGGAGGCGGCGAAGGCCGCATCCTCGGCCCCCCGCAGCAGGCGCCGCCCGCGCGCGGCGAGGAACCCGACGACTCGCAGGATCGCGGCCGGCTGCAGCCCGCCGAAGACATCCGCCAGCACGGCCGGCTCCGGCCGCAGGCGCAGCCGCCTGCCTGCATCGTCGGCGGCCTCCAGCGGCTCGCCGATGGCGAGGCCGGGTTGCGTGCGCAGCAGCAGAAGGGAGAGCGCCGGCTCCGTGCCCGGCACCGATTGCCAGGACATGGGCGGCTGGATCGGCCCGTGGGCCGAGGCGAGGGAGAGGCTCCCCGTATCGATGTCCGGCAGCCCCCGCGGCAGGACGAGCAACGCGACGCCGGGAGAAAGCGCCAGCAACGCCGCAGAAGCGAAGTCGGCGACATCCGAGGATGTCGCCGGCAGTGGGTCGGTCGTGTCCAGAACCCTTGCCCCTGTCGTCATGGGACACAGGTATCGGAGAAAGCTTTCCGCAGTCTTTACCCCGGGCGGCTCACTGGACGATCTTGATCCAGTTCTCCGGATGCGCGACTAGCTCGGATGCGCTGGCGCCGGTGACGCCCTTGATGACGATGGTGTCGCCGCTGCTCAGGCTGATCTTCACGCTCGAGCCCTCGATGGTGATTTTGCCGGCCAGGTCGTTGAGGCTACTCACGCCGTCCATGCCGGCCTTGATCTGCACGACATCCTCGCCGTAGCTGAAGCCGAGGATCGTGTCGTGGCCGCCGAAGCCCTGTTCGTAGGTGAACAGGTCCGTGCCGTTGCCGCCGACGAGCAGGTCGTTGCCGACGCCGCCCATGAGCGTGTCATCCCCGTTTCCGCCCAGCAGGGTATCGTCGCCGCCGCCGCCCCAGATGCTGTCCACGCCGTTGCCACCGGAGATGCTGTCGTTGCCGTCGCCAGCGGTCAGCGTGTCGTTGCCGTTGCCGCCCTGGATGTTGTTGTCGCCGTTGCCGCCGTTGATCGAGTCGTCGCCGTTGCCGCCGAGCAGCGTATCGTTACCGCTGCCGGCGACGATGGTGTCGTTGCCCGAGCCGCCGTCGACATAGTTGTTGCCGTTGCCGGCATCGACCTTGTCGTCGCCGCCGCCGGCGCTGACCGTGTCGTTGTACTGGCCGCCCTTGAAGCCCCACTGGAAGGTCGTGCCGTCGGCATTCGCGCTCCCGCTGTCGCCGATGTCGCTGCCCTTGTAGGCCACCCCTCCGGCGGCACCGCTGGCGTCGACCTGGGTGAGGCCGGTCGCAAGGCTGCGGTCAATGAACACCCCGCTCGTCTCGATGTGGTAGAAGGCGTCCACGCCGCCCGGGACCGAGCCGAAATGAGCGAGGTCGTAGGTGCCGCCCCCGACAACCGATGCAAAATCCGCCATGACCCACACCCCGCCGCCAATGCCAGGCGCCGACGAGGCGCCGTCCCATGGCCTTGGTCTTTAACCAGCGGTTGTACGGTGGTCAATCTGAAGGCACGTACTGCGACAACTCATTACACCGAGGCCAGCTCGGCCTGCCGTGACGGCTGTAACCTTTGCTGCCCCGCAGCAACGTGTCAGCCCCGCCGCCAAGGGCCTGAACATCCTCCAAAACCATCACATGGGCTGTATAGCGCGCCCGTGATACAGGTTAACCGTTGCAAAAGTTAACGGGAAATCTCCTAAGGCCCGTCCACTTCTGGTACAAATTGAGACGCCCTGCCTTCTTCACCACAGGTTGTGAACTCCGTATAAAGTGAGGGTATAGGTTGAATGGGACGTCCCATGGGGGTCGGCTCCTGTTCGCTTCTTTCATGCGGAGGCGCCTCGATGGGACTGATTTTTGGGACTAACGGCAAGGACACCCTGCCCGGAACGCCGGACGGCGACGTGTTCATCCCCTACGCCGGCGACGACATGATCTCCGCCCTCGCCGGCAACGACACGATCTGGGGCGGCAACCTCGGCAACGCCACGGTCGACCTCGGCACCGGCGCGGACGAGGCGCATCTCGCTGACGGCAACAACACCGTCATCGCCAATGCCGACACAGGGCCCGGCGCGCTGGGCGACATCATCATCGTCGGCAGCGGCAGCGACACGATCTACGCCGGCGGTGGCTCGAACTGGATCGTCGCCGGCGGCGGCAACGATGTCGTCTACTGGGTCGAGGGCGTCGGCGGCGAGATCCGGGGCGGCGAGGGCACCGACACCTTCGACATGTCCCAGGCCGCCTCCGGTCACGTGATCCTCGCCGCCGCCGGCAATGTGGTCGGCGAGGACCTCTGGTTCGGCGGCTTCGAGAAGCTCGTGGGGACCGACCAGGACGACACCATCTGGGGCGGGCTGGCGACGATCGAGGGCGGCGCCGGCAACGACTACATCAACGTCTACGGCGGCGCTGCCGCCACGATCGACGGCGGGACGGGCGACGACGTCATCATCGGCAGCGCCGGTGCGGACCTCCTCCTCGGCGGCGATGGCGACGACTACATCGCCGGGGCTGGCGGCCAGGACACGATCTTCGGCGGTGACGGGAAGGACGACATCCATCTTGGCGACGGCGGTGCCGAGGCCCATGGCGGCAGCGGCAACGATACCATCATCGGCGGCTCCGGCGCCGACAAGCTCTTCGGCGATGAGGGCGACGACTACCTGGCCGGCGGCGACGGCGATACCGTCGACGGCGGCGAGGGCAACGACCGGATCGAGCTCTCCGGCAGCGTCGGCGCGACCGCCTTCGGCGGCGCGGGTGACGACACCATCATCGGGAGCGACGGCGCCGACACCATCGACGGCGGCAGCGGCAGCAACTACATCGTCGCCGGCGCCGGCAACGACGTGATCTTCATCCACGGCAGCTGGAACTACGTCATCGGCGGCGAAGGCTTCGACACGGCCGACCTGTCCGACTCGACCGCCGACCTGTCGATCGACCTGAAGCGTGACCCCAGCTTCGCCTTCGACCTGAACCTCGTCTCGATCGAGGCCGTCAAGGCCGGCAGCGGCAGCGACACCATCACCGGCAGCGACGTGGGCAACCTGCTCGACGGCGGCGCCGGCAATGACGAGATCACCGGCGGGGCCGGCAACGATACGATCATCGGCGGCCTGGGCGACGACGTGCTGACCGGCGGCGCCGGGTCCAACACCTTCGTCTTCGGCGGCAACTTCGGCGGCGACCTGATCCTCGACTTCAAGATCGGCCAGGACAAGGTGGAGCTCAAGGGCATCACCGCGGACCAGATCACCTGGTCGGCGGATGGCGAGATCGCCTCCGGCAGCAACCACATCTTCGTCCTCGCCGACGGCAACCTCAGCCTCAGCGACTTCATCTTCAGCTGAGGCGAGACGGGGGGCAGGGACCCCACTAAGAAAGCGTGCAGGAAGGCCGGGCCCCAAGCCCGGCCTTTCGCGTTCACGCCCTTCCCACCGGCGGGACGTTGCGAAATCGTTTGATTTAGATGTATCGATATCGTAATAATACTGCATGCCGGACTCGCTCCCGTCGCTCCTTCCGCGCCCCGCCAGCCTGGCGGAGCCGCTTGCGGCGCGGCTCCGGGCTCGGGAGGTGACGGTTGCCGTCATCGGCCTCGGCTATGTCGGCCTGCCGCTGGTCCTCGCCCTGGTCGAGGCCGGCTTCCGAGCCATTGGCATGGATGCCGACAGGGCGCGCGTCGCCGAGCTCGCCGCGGCGCGCAGCCCAATCCGCCAGGTGCAGTCCGACTCGATCCGCGCCGCGCTGCGCACAACCCGCCTCCGCCTCACCGGGGAGGGAAGGGCGCTGGCCGAGGCCGATGCCATCCTCGTCTGCGTCCCGACGCCACTCGGCCCCCACCGGGAGCCCGATCTCGCCGCGGTCGGATCCGCCACCCGGCTGGTCGCCGCCCAACTTCGCCCCGGCCAGCTCGTCATCCTCGAATCGACGAGCTATCCGGGCACCACCCGGGGCGTGATGCAACCGATCCTCGAGTCGACCGGCCTCCGCTGCGGGCGGGACTTCTTCCTCGCCCATGCACCGGAGCGGGAGGATCCGGGCAATGCCCAACACCACACCGCCAGCATCCCCCGCGTGATCGGCGGCACCGACCCTGCCTCGCTCGAGCTGGCCCTTGCCCTCTACGGCGCCTTCGTCGCCCGCACCGTCCCCGTCGCCTCGGCCGATGTGGCGGAGGCGGTCAAGCTCACCGAGAACACTTTCCGCGCCGTTAACATCGCCCTGATGAACGAGCTGAAGCTGGTCTTCGAGCCAATGGGAATCGACATCTGGGAGGTGATCGAGGCCGCCCGCACCAAGCCCTTCGGCTACATGCCCTTCTTTCCCGGGACCTGGCCTCGGCGGCCACTGCATCCCGGTCGATCCGCACTACCTCACCTGGCAGGCACGGGCGCATGGCGGGCCCACCCGCTTCATCGACCTCGCCAGCGAGATCAACGCGGCCATGCCCCGCCATGTGCTCGACCGCCTGGCCGAGGCGCTGGACCGCGGGCAGGGCAGGGGCCTCCGCGGCAGCCGGATCCTCGTCATCGCCCTCGGCTACAAGCGCAACCTCGAGGACCTGCGCCACAGCCCGGCCCTGGTGCTGATGGAGATGCTGAAGGCGCGCGGCGCCGATGTCCTTTACCTCGATCCGCTGGTGCCGGTGATCCCGCCCCAGCCCGACCACCCAGGCCTCACCGGCCGCTGCGGCATCGCGCCCGGCGCGCTGGCGGGCTTCCAGGCCGGCCTGATCGTCACCGACCATGACGGCATCGACTATGGCGCCCTTGCCGCGGCACTGCCGCTGCTGGTCGATACCCGCAATGTCTGCGCCCGGCTTGGCCTGGCCGGGCCCCACATTGTCAAAGCGTAAGTTCCCGGGTGCTCACGCGTTTGTCACTCGGGCGCCGGCCCGAGGCATGCACGATGCGGTCAGACAACCGGGGATGGCAGCCATGGATCGTGAGGACACGCGCCGTTTCGGCCCCGGCACCTCGATCCTCGGCGGTGCCGCCGGCGGGTTGAGCTACGAGGGGGCGCTGCGCGATGCCGTCGCCCGGGAACAGGCCGCCCGCCGCAGCGAGGCCGGCCATCTCCGCCTGTCCGTCCAGCCGCCGCAGCCCGGCCGCAAGCGCCAGCCCGAAGCCGCCGAGGCCTGATCAGTACATCGTATCCACCAGCCGTTGCGGCGCCTCCCGGTCATAGGTGGCCGGATCCACCATCCCGCCGGTATGGGCCGCGATCATCTCCCCCATGCTCGGCACCGTCTCCGGCCGCCCCCGATCGCCCCAGAGCCTCGAGCGGAGCACCGCCTTGGCGCATTGTAGGTAGGCCTCGCGCATCTCGATCAGCACGACGGTCGCCGGCAGCCTCCCGCGCTCCGCGAAGCGCTCGCGCAGCGCCGGGTCGGCGGTGATCCGCGCCGTCCCGTTGACCCGCAGCGCCTCCCCCGCTCCCGGCACCAGGAAGAGCAGCGCCACGGCCGGGTTGGCGATGATGTCCCGCAACGCATCCAGCCGGTTGTTTCCCCGCCGGTCCGGCAGGGCGAGCGTCCGGTCGTCGAGCGGGCGGATGAAGCCCGGCGCATCGCCCCGCGGCGTCGCATGCACGCCCTCCGGCCCCACCGTCGCCAGCACCGCGAAGGGCGAGGCGGCGATGAAGGCCATCGCCTTCGGCTCCAGCCGATGGATCACCTTCCGCAGCACCAGCTCCCGCGGCGGGTCGTAGTGCCGTGCCAGCTCCTCCAGCGAGGTGACGGCGAAAGGATCCGGCACATGCGCCGGATTGGGGGCCAGGGCGTCCATGGCGAGGAGCCTGCCAGCCCGCTGCCCGGCTCCGCAACCCTCCCCGTGGCATTCCCTTTGTCCGCCAGCTATAAGCCCCGCTTCGCTTTGAATCTCAGGATCGGGAGAAGGCTGGGGCCATGGCCGGCCACTCGCACGCCAAGAACATCATGCACCGCAAGGCGGCCCAGGGCGCCAAGAAGGCCCGCGCCTTCGGCAAGCTGATCCGCGAAATCACCGTCTCCGCCAAGATGGGCCTGCCGGACCCGGCGATGAACCCGCGCCTCCGCGCCGCGGTCAAGGCCGCGCTCACCGCGAACATGACGCGCGACACCGTCGACCGCGCCATCAAGCGCGCCAGCCAGGCCGGGCAGGGGGAGGACTACCAGGAGGTCCGCTACGAGGGCTACGGCCCCTACGGCGTCGCCATCATCGTGGAAGCCCTGACCGACAACCGCAACCGCACGGCGGGCGACATCCGCAGCGCCTTCGCCAAGGCCGGCGGAGCGCTGGGCGAGACCAACAGCGTCTCCTTCCAGTTCGAGCGGCGCGGCGTGCTCTGGTTCCCCGGCCTGCCCGGCCAGGAGGAGGCGATGCTGGAAGCCGCCATCGAGGCCGGCGCCCAGGACGTCGAATCCGACGAGGAGGGCCATGAGGTCAGTTGCGCGCCGGAGGATTTCTTTGCCGTCCGCGACGCGCTCGAGGCCCGCTTCGGCAGCCCGGAGAGCGCCCGGATCGAGTGGGTGCCGAATGTCCGCATCGACCTCGACGAGGAGAAGGCGGCGGACATCCTGAAGCTGATCGACCGCCTGGACGAGAGCGACGACGTGCAGAACGTCTACGCCAATTTCGAGGTGTCGGAGGCCGTGTCGCAGCGGCTCTCCGCCTGACCGGGCCCGTCCGCCTTCTGGGACTCGACCCCGGCCTGCAGCATACGGGCTGGGGCCTGGTGGAGAGCACGGGCAACCGCCTCCGCCACCTCGCCGACGGCGTCATCTCCACCGATGCCGACCAGCCGCTGGCCGAGCGCCTCTGCACGCTCCATCGCGGCCTCGTGGCGCTGATCGAGCAGTGGCGGCCGCAGGAGGCCGCGGTCGAGCATACCTATGTCAACAAGAACCCCGGCGCCGCGCTCAAGCTCGGCCAGGCCCGCGGCGTGGTGCTGCTCACCCCCGCCCTCTCCGGCATCCGCGTCGCGGAGTACCAGGCGATGGAGGTAAAGCGCGCGGTGGTCGGCACCGGCCATGCCGAGAAGGCGCAGGTGGAGGCGATGGTCCGCCGCCTGCTCCCCGGCGCCACCATCCGCCGCGCCGATGCGGCGGATGCGCTGGCGGTCGCCATCTGCCACGCCCATCATCGCGGCACGCGCATCGCCTTCGCGAAAGGCTACGTGCCCGCATGAGCCCGCCGATCCAGACGTCCGGCCCTGCGGCCACCGGAGCGCAGGCATGATCGGGAAACTAACCGGCAAGCTGGACGGGCTACTCGAGGGCGGCTGCATCTTCGACGTCAACGGCGTGGGCTACTTGCTGTCCTGTTCCACCAAGACCCTCGACCGGCTGCGCGACGTGCAGGGCCAGGCCGCGATGCTGGTGGAAACCCAGGTACGCCAGGACGCCATCGTGCTGGTCGGCTTCGCCAGCGCAGCGGAGCGCGACACCTTCCGCAAGCTCACCTCCGTCCAGGGCGTCGGCACCAAGCTGGCGCTCGACATCCTCTCCGCCTTTGCGCCGGAGGACCTGGCCGAGGCGGTGCGCCGCGCCGACCGCACCGGGCTGCGCCAGGCCAATGGCGTCGGCGCCAAGCTCGCCGACCGGCTGGTGACCGAGCTGCGCGACTGGGCGGGCGGCATCCAGCCGCCGAGCGGCATCGCCGCCGGCCCCGCCACGGCCGCGCCGCCGCCCGGTGCCGCCGCCGATGCGGTCTCGGCGCTGATCAATCTCGGCTGGCGGCGCCCCGAGGCCCAGGCCGCGGTGAACCGCGCGCAAGGCCGCCTCGGCGAGGAAGTGCCGCTCGAGGCGCTCATCCGCGACAGCCTGAAGGAGCTTGCCCGATGAGCGGCTCCCGCCGGCGCCCTCCGCCGCCGCCTGAGACGGAGGCCGACGACCGCATCACCACCCCCGCGCGCACCGACGAGGATGCCGCCGAGGCAACGCTTCGCCCGCAGGTCCTGGCCGACTTCACCGGCCAGCAGGCGCTGCGCGAGAACCTTGCCGTCTTCATCCAGGCCGCCCGTGCCCGGGGTGAGGCGCTGGACCACGTCCTGCTCCATGGCCCGCCCGGCCTCGGCAAGACGACCCTCGCCCAGATCGTCGCCCGCGAATTGGGCGTGGGCTTCCGCGCCACCTCCGGCCCCATCCTGCAGCGCGCCGGCGACCTGGCCGCGATCCTCACCAACCTGCAGCCGCGCGACGTGCTCTTCGTCGACGAGATCCACCGCTTGCAGCCGGCGCTCGAGGAGACGCTCTACCCGGCGATGGAGGACTTCCAGCTCGACCTCATCATCGGCGAGGGCCCGGCCGCCCGCACGGTGCGGATCGACCTGCCGCCCTTCACCCTGGTCGGCGCGACGACGCGGGCCGGCCTGCTGGCGACGCCCCTCAGGGACCGCTTCGGCATCCCGCTCCGCCTGCAATTCTACACGCCGGAGGAGCTGCTGCGGATCGTCCGCCGCGGCGCCGAGAAGCTCGGCTTCCAGCTCGCCGAGGCCGGCGCGCTGGAGATCGCCCGCCGCTCCCGCGGCACGCCCCGCATCGCCGGACGCCTGCTCCGCCGCGTGCGGGACTTCTCCAGCGTCACCGGCATGCCTGCCGACCGCGCCATGGTCGACGGCGCGCTCACCCGCCTCGAGGTCGACAGCAAGGGGCTGGACGCGATGGACCGCCGCTACCTGCGCCGCATCGCCGAGCACCACAATGGCGGCCCGGTCGGCGTCGAGACCCTGGCCGCCGCACTGGCCGAGAGCCGCGACACCATCGAGGACGTCATCGAGCCCTACCTGATCCAGGAGGGCCTCGTCCTCCGCACCCCGCGCGGCCGGATGCTGGGGATGCCGGGCTGGACCCATCTCGGCCTCAGCCCGCCCGCCAGCTTCGCCATTCAGCCCGACCTGCTTTCGGGCAGCGAGTCGTGAAGCTTCCGCCGCCCGGCCCCGCCCACGGCTTCCCGATCCGTGTCTATTTCGAGGACACCGATGCGGGCGGCGTCGCCTATCACGCCAACTACCTCCGCTGGGCCGAACGGGCCCGGACGGAATCCTTGCGCGACATGGGCTTGCCACATCAGCTTATGATGGAGCGTCACCATTCGATACTCGTGGTGCGGCGCATCGAAGTAGAGTATTGGCGCCCCGCGCGGCTCGATGACGCAATCGTGGTCGAGACGCGGGTGATGGCGGTCCGCGGCGTCACCCTCCTGCTCGACCAGCGCATGGTCCGGGAGGAGGAGGCGCTGGCCGCCCTCCACGTGGAACTGGCCTGCATCGACCGGGACACCTTGCGGCCGAGGCGCATACCCGAGCCCTGGCGCGCTGCCCTCGGCGGCGCCCCGGGCGAGGCTGGATAGAGGAGAGTAGCGGTGGACCGCAGCGTGACGGCGACGGATCTGGGCGGCGCATTGCACGACCTGTCCCTCTGGGGCCTGTTCCTGCAGGCGGACTGGGTGGTGAAGCTCGTGATGGTCGGGCTGCTGCTCGCCTCCGTCTGGGTCTGGGCCATCGTCTTCGAGAAGATCACCAGCCTCCGCCGCGCCAACCGCGCGGCCGACGCCTTCGAGGACAGCTTCTGGTCCGGCGGCAGCCTCGACGACCTCTTCCGCAAGGAGGGCGAGCAGCCCTCGCACCCCATGGCCGCCGTCTTCGCCGCCGCCATGCGCGAGTGGCGCCGCAGCGCCCAGCGCCTCGTCGGCTCCGACCTCGTCGCCGCCGGACTGAAGGAGCGCATCGACCGCAGCATGAACCTCGCCGTGCAGCGCGAGATGGACCGGATGGAGCGCTGGATGGTCTTCCTCGCCTCGGTCGGCTCGGTCGGGCCCTTCGTCGGCCTCTTCGGCACGGTCTGGGGCATCATGAACAGCTTCGCCGCGATCGCGGGGATGCAGAACACCAACCTCGCCGTGGTGGCCCCCGGCATCGCGGAGGCGCTCTTCGCCACCGCGATCGGCCTCGTCGCCGCCATCCCGGCGGTGCTCGCCTACAACAAGATCAGCACCGACCTCGCCCGCTTCGCCGGGCGGCTGGAGGGTTTCGCGGCCGAGTTCGGCGGCATCCTCTCCCGCCAGTCGGAGAGCGCGGTGATCGGCACCGAGGCCCGCACCCCCGCTGCGGTCGCGGAGTAGCCCCATGGCCGCTTCCCTGAACGCCGGCCGCGGCAGGGGCAGTAGTTCCCGTGGGGGCCGCTACCGCCCGATGGCCGAGATCAACGTGACGCCGCTGGTCGACGTCATGCTCGTGCTGCTCATCATCTTCATGGTCGCGGCGCCGCTGATGACGGTCGGCGTCCCCGTCGACCTGCCGAAGACCCAGGCGAGCGCGCTCAACCAGGACAACGAGCCGATCACCATCACGGTGAACCCGGAGGGCAAGATCTTCCTCCAGGAGACCGAGGTGCCGCTGGAGGGGCTGGTCGCCCAGCTCCAGGCCATCGCCGGCGCCAACGCGCAGGGGCCGAACGCGCAGGAGCGCCGCATCTTCGTCCGTGGCGACAAGGCGATCAGCTATGGCCGCGTCATGGAGGTGATGGGCGTCATCAGCGCCGGCGGCTTCAGCAAGGTGGCGCTGCTCGCCGAGCAGCCGGCGGGCCGACCGGCCACCGGCGCGGCCCCGGCCGCGCGCCCCGCCTCTCGTCCCGCTACCCCTCCGGCCCGCTGAGCCACGGAGGCCACGCGCGGGGGCGCGGTCATGCAGAACAGGGGAATGCGTTTCTGGGGGCTCGTCTCGGCGGCATTGCACGCCGTCGCCCTGCTGCTCGGCCTGGTCTTCGGCTTGCCTCCGAAGCTGGAGGAGCCGAAGGAGGAGGCGATCGCCGTCGAGCTCGTCGCCAGCCTGCCGGCGCAGCAGGCCCAGGGCGCGTCCGAGGCGGCGCCCGTCGCCGCCCCCGCCTCCGTCCCGCAGCCGCCGCGGCCCGAGCCGCCGGCGCCCGAGCCGGTGCGCGAGGACCGCCTGCCGATGCCCCCGCCACCCCCTCCGCCGCCGCCCACGGCCGCCCCGCCGCCTCCCGCGCCCCAGGCCCAGGCCACCCCGCCGCGCCCGAGCCCGCCGACACCCCCTCCGCCGCAGCCCGCGCCGACGCCGCCCGCGCCGGCCCCGCCGCGCCCGCAGCCGCAGCAGCAGGTGGCCGAGGTCGCGCCGCTGCCCCTGCCGCCGCCGGTGCCCGAGCCGCCGCGCCCGACGCCGCCCGCGCCGACGCCGCCCGCCCAGCCGCCGCGCCCGCAGCAGCAGGCCCAGCCGACCCCGCCCACGCCGCCGGCGCCGCCCCGCCCGCAGCAGCAGCAGGCCCAGGCGACGCCCGCGCCGCCGCGCCCGGATGCCCGCCCCGCGCCGCCCACCCCCGTCCCGCCGCCGCCCCAGCCGACGCAGCAGGCTGGCACCGGCCGCACGCCCCCGGTCGCGCGCCCGCAGGAGCTCAGCAACAGCGTCCAGAACACCCTCGACCGCCTCCGCCAGATGCAGGCCTCGAACGAGGCGCCGCGCGGCCGTCCGCAATCCGCCCCCGGCGCCCCGCAGCAGGGCGGCGGCACGCCCACCGGCACCGCGGCGCTGAGCGCCGGCGAGCGCGCCGGCCTCGCCGAGAAGATCAGCGAGTGCTGGAGCGTCGATGCCGGCGGCCTGAACATCCAGAGCATCGTCGTCGAATTCCGCGTCGAGGTGGATCCGGGCGGCACCGTCCGCAACGTCCGCCCCAACGGCTCGCCGCCCTCCGAGCCGCGTGCCCGCGCTGTCTACGAGGCCGCGCGCCGCGCCCTGCTCGACCCCAAATGCAACCCGCTGCCGTTGCCGCGCAATCGGCTGGCTGCATTGAACGATACGGTATTCCGCTTCAACCCGCGCGACCTCGGCCTGCGCTGAGGCCGGCCCGGCCTGCAATCAACGGAGGAAGACCCAGATGGACGAGGCTGCGATCCGCCAGCTCTCCCGCCGCGCCGCGATCTTCGGCGGCGCCGCGCTCGGCCTGCCGCTCATCGGCGCCCGCGCCACCTTCGCCCAGAGCTCCGTCGTCGACATCACCAAGGCCCGCACCGACCCGATCCCGATCGCCGTGCCGAATTTCGCCGGCGGCTCGGACGAGGCGCAGCGCCTCGGCCAGAACATCGCCGCCGTGATCCAGACCAACCTGCGCAACAGCGGCCTCTTCCGCCCCGTCGACCGTGCCGCCTACATCCAGACGGCCGAGGCCGCGGCGCAGACGCCGCGCTTCCAGGACTGGCGCGTCATAGGCGCCCAGGCGCTGACCACCGGCCGCGCCGAGGTCTCGGGCGACCGCCTCCGCGTCGAGTTCCGCCTCTGGGACGTGCTGCCGGAGGCGCAGATCCAGGGCACCGCCTTCACCGCGCCGGCCGGCAACTGGCGCCGCATCGCCCACCTCATCTCCGACGTGATCTACGAGCGCCTGCTCGGCGAGAAGGGCTATTTCGACACGCGCGTCGTCTATGTCGCCGAGACCGGCCCACGCGACCGCCGCACCCGGCGGCTGGCCATCATGGACCAGGACGGCGAGAACCAGCGTTACCTGACCGACGGCTCCTTCGCAGCGCTGACGCCGCGCTTCCACCCGAATGCGCAGCAGATCGCCTTCATGTCCTATGCCCGCAACGAGCCGCGGGTCTATCTCTTCAACCTCGACAGCGCGCGGCAGGAGGTGCTCGGCAGCTTCGCCGGCATGACGCTCTCGCCCCGCTTCGCGCCGGACGGCCGCAGCGTCGTGCTCTCCTCGACGCGCGGCAACGACGCCAACATCTATGTCGTCGACCTTGCCAGCCGGCGCGAGCGCCAGCTCACCTCCGGCGGCGGGCTCGATGTCTCGCCCTGCTTCTCGCCGGACGGCTCGCAGATCGTCTTCAACTCCGACCGCGGCGGCGACCAGCAGATCTACGTCATGGATGCGGGAGGAGGGGGCGTGCGCCGCATCTCCTTCGGCCGCGGTCGCTATGCGACGCCGGTCTGGTCGCCGCGCGGCGACCTCATCGCCTTCACCCGCATCGCCGGCGGCCAGTTCGCCATCGGCGTGATGCGCCCCGACGGCTCGGGCGAGCGCATCCTCTCCGAGGGCTGGGGGATGGAGGGCCCGACCTTCGCCCCCAACGGCCGGGTGATGATGTATTTCCGCGAGACGCCGGCGCGCGATGCGCGCGGCAACGGCTTCTCATCGCGCCTGGCCAGCATCGACATCACCGGCTTCAACGAGCGCCAGATCGTCACCCCGACCGACGCCTCGGACCCGGCCTGGTCGCCCCTGCTGGCGTGATTGCAAGCTTGGGTGAAACAACGGGAAACAAAGTGCACGCCGACTTGTCGTCCCAGTAATGGCGGTGTTGCAGCGAAAGCATGAACGGGCGCCGGTATTGCTACGGCGGTGCCCGTTTTGCTTGACGCTCTAGCGCCCTGGTTGTAACGCCCCCGGCAGTATTCCGCAGTGCCGGGCTGCGCGATGGCCAACAGGAAAGGGACGACACCCATGCTGAACACCAAGGTCATGACTGCCTTCGCGGCGCTTGCCCTGTTCTCCGCCTGCAGCTCCTCCTCCGACAACGCCGCCACCGGCGCCGGCGCGGCGACCACCACCTCGGCCGGCCCGCGCCCGGGCAGCCAGGAAGACCTCGTCGCCAATGTCGGCGACCGCGTCTTCTTCGACACCGACGAGAGCAGCATCCGCGGCGACCAGCGCCCGGTGCTCGAGCGCCAGGCCGCTTGGCTCGCCCGCTACCCGCAGGTGACGGTGCAGGTCGAGGGCCATGCCGACGAGCGCGGCACCCGCGAGTACAACCTCGCCCTCGGCCAGCGCCGCGCCAATGCGGCACGCGACGTGCTCGTCGCCAACGGTGCCGCCGGCGCCCGCATCGCCACCATCTCCTACGGCAAGGACCGCCCTGCGGCGCTCGGCTCGACCGAGGATGCCTGGGCACAGAACCGCCGCGCCGTCACCGTCGTCCGCTAGGCCCGGTCCATCACGTCGCGGGGCGCTGTCCCGCGCGTGATGGCGGCGGCTGCCCTTTGGGGGCTTCACCCCCTGGCCGATACGGGCCGGCTGCCTTATCCAGCCGGCCCGTACCCATTTTCGCCCCGCGCCGCCCCGGAGGCCTCGTGACCCGTCCCTTCCTCGCCGCCATCCTCGTCGCCGCCCCGCTGCTGCTGCCCGCCCAGGGCGCCTGGGCCCAGGCCGAGAGCCGCGAGGGCATCTACTTGCAGAACCAGATCCTCCAGCTCCGCCAGGAGCTCGACCAGGTGCGCCGCAGCGGCGGCGCGCTGCCGGCCCCGAGCGCCCCGCGCGGTAGCGCCCCGGGGAGCGAGCTGGTCGGCACCCTGCTCGACCGCGTGACCGCGCTGGAGGAGGAGATGCGCCGCCTGCGCGGCCGCCTCGACGAGGTCGAGTACCGCAACCGCACGCTCCAGCAGACTGTCGAGAAGCTGCAGGGCGACCTCGACTACCGCCTGCAGCAAATCGAGAACCAGCCCGCCGGCCGCCCGGCCGCCGCGCCTCGCACCCCGGCGCCGGCCCCCACGCCTGCCCCGGCGCCGGCAAGCCCCGCCCCATCCGCCGGCCGCACCCCGGAGCGTGCGATCTCCGAAGGCCAGGCCGCCCTCGCCCGGCGCGACTATACGGGCGCCGAGGCCGCCGCGCGCGAAGTGCTGGCCAACCGCAACTCCCCCCGCGCCACGGACGCCCAGCTCCTGCTCGGCGATGCCCTCTCCGGCAAGCGCGACTATGCCGGCGCCGCGCTGGCCTATAACGACGCCTACACGCGCGGCCGCACCGGCCCCCGCGCGCCCGAGGCGCTGCTCGGCCTCGCCGCCTCCTTCAACAACCTCGGCAACAAGCGCGAATCCTGCGACACGCTGGACGACCTGCGGAGCAACTTCCCCAACCTCCGCGGCGCCCTGGCCGAGCGCGCCGCCGATGCCCGCCGCCGCGCCGGTTGCCGGTAGGGCGGATCGCCGGAGGGCGGCATCGCCCGGAGGCGTGACGCCGCCCGCTCCGGCTGATCCCCTCTCGGCGGAGGAATTCGCCGGCCTGATGGCCCCGCTCGGCCCCTTCGGCCGGGGCCCCCGCCTCGCCGCCGGCGTCTCCGGCGGCCCCGACAGCCTTGCCCTTGCCCTGCTGGCCGACCGATGGGCCCGCGCCAGGGGCGGCAGCCTCCTCGCCCTCGTCGCCGATCACGGCCTCCGCCCGGACAGCGCCGCCGAGGCCGAGGCCACCCTCAGCCAGCTCCTCCGCCTCGGCATCCCGGCCCGGCTGCTGCCCCTCCGCCTCGCACCTGGCCCCGCCCTGCAGGAGCGCGCCCGCGAGGCCCGCCTCGCCGCCCTCCTCGCCGCCTGCGCCGAGGCCGGCACGCCCTGGCTCCTCCTCGGCCATCACCAGGCCGACCAGGCAGAGACCCTGCTCTTCCGGGCCCTGCGCGGCAGCGGTGCGTCCGGCCTCGCCGCCATGCCGCCCGTCCGCGCCACGGCCGAGGCGCTGATCCTCCGACCGCTCCTCCCCGTCCCGCCCGCGCGGCTTGCCGCCACCGTCGCCGGCCTCGCCCCCATCCGCGACCCGAGCAACAGCGACCCGCGCTTCGCCCGCGCCCGCCTCCGCGCCCTGCTGGACCCCGCCGCAACCGAAGCCCTCGCCGAGGCAGCCACCGCCTTCGCCCGCCGCCGCGCGCGGCTCGAGGCCGCCCTCGGCGCCCGCCTCGCCGCATCCACCACGCTCCGCCCCTCCGGTTTCGCCGAGATCGACCCGGCCGCCCTCGGCACCGATGCGCTGGCCGATGCCCTGCTCGCCCGCCTCGTCCAGGCGGTCGCCGGCGCCCGCCACGCCCCGCCCGCCGCCGCCGTGGCCGCCCTTCGCGGGCGGGGGGAGGGGACGCTCGCCGGCGCCTGGCTCCGCCCGCGCCGCGGCGCCTGGCTCCTCTTCCGCGAACCCGCCGCCATCGCGCCGCCGGTCGAGGCGCTGGCCGGCGCCCTCTGGGACCGGCGCTTCCGCCTGTCCGGCCCCGGCGCGCCCGGCCATGAGGTGAGTGCCCTCGGCCCCGCCGATGCCGCGCGCCTCCGCCGGCTCGCCCCCGCCTGGCCCGCCGCGTTGCTTGCCGGACTGCCCGCCATCCGCCACAACGGAATGCTGGTGGCCGTCCCCGCTCTGGACTATCCTGATCCAGATCGCTGCAAGCCCTTCCGGGCAGTGTTCGCCCTGGTTGGGTTCCTCCCAGCTGGGGAGGCGGCCACGGGGGTCAATTCCGCGGGCGGCATGGTCTTGTCGCATCGGGGGCATTCACGGCCGGGGCTTGCCTCCCTATCTTAGGGATCGCTGGCCTCGGGCAGAGCCTGAGGCACCAGGGCCCGATCGGGGTCATGGCGGGAACGGGATACGCATCGGTGAACAATTTCGGCCGGAATCTGGCGCTCTGGGTGATCGTGGCGCTGCTGCTCGTGGCGCTCTTCAACGTGTTCCAGCCCAGCGGTTCGGCGCAACGGGGCGCCCAACAGGTTGCCTACTCGGACTTCCTCAACGAGGTCGGCGCGGGCCATGTGCGGGACGTGACCATCCAGGGGCGGACCGTCAGCGGCCAGCTCTCGGACGGGCGCACCTTCCAGACCTACACGCCGGAAGACCCCAACCTAGTCTCCCGCCTGACGGAGAAGGGCGTCCGCGTCGTGGCGCGGCCGGAGGAGAGCGACGTCAACCCGCTCTTCCACTACCTGCTCTCCTGGTTCCCGATGCTGCTCCTCATCGGCGTCTGGGTCTTCTTCATGCGCCAGATGCAGTCGGGCGGCGGCCGGGCCATGGGCTTCGGCAAGTCCCGCGCCCGCCTGCTGACCGAGAAGCAGGGCCGCGTCACATTCGAGGACGTCGCCGGCATCGACGAGGCCAAGGGCGAGCTCGAGGAGATCGTCGAGTTCCTGCGCGACCCGCAGAAGTTCCAGCGTCTCGGCGGCAAGATCCCGAAGGGCTGCTTGCTCGTGGGTCCCCCGGGCACGGGTAAGACGCTGCTCGCCCGCGCCATCGCCGGCGAGGCGAACGTTCCCTTCTTCACCATCTCCGGCTCCGACTTCGTCGAGATGTTCGTGGGCGTCGGCGCCAGCCGCGTGCGCGACATGTTCGAGCAAGGCAAGAAGAACGCTCCCTGCATCATCTTCATCGACGAGATCGACGCCGTCGGCCGCCATCGCGGCGCGGGCCTCGGCGGCGGCAACGACGAGCGCGAGCAGACCCTGAACCAGATGCTCGTCGAGATGGACGGCTTCGAGTCCAACGAGGGCGTCATCCTCATCGCCGCCACCAACCGGCCGGACGTGCTCGACCCCGCCCTGCTGCGTCCAGGCCGCTTCGACCGCCAGGTCGTGGTGCCGAACCCGGACGTGATGGGCCGCGAGAAGATCCTCCGCGTCCATATGCGGAAGGTCCCGCTCGCCTCCGACGTCGACCCGAAGGTCATCGCCCGCGGCACCCCCGGCTTCTCCGGCGCCGATCTGGCCAACCTCGTCAACGAGGCCGCCCTGCTCGCCGCCCGCACCGGCCGCCGCACCGTCGGCATGCACGAGTTCGAGCAGGCCAAGGACAAGGTGCTGATGGGCGCCGAGCGCCGTAGTCTCGTCATGTCCGAGGACGAGAAGCGCATGACCGCCTATCACGAGGCCGGCCACGCCCTCTGCGCCATGAAGCTCCCGGAGTGCGACCCCGTCCACAAGGCGACGATCATTCCCCGCGGCCGCGCCCTCGGCCTGGTGATGTCTCTGCCGGAGGGCGACCGCTACTCCAAGCACAAGTCGAAGCTGCTCTCCGAGCTGGCGATGGCCATGGGCGGCCGCGTCGCCGAGGAGCTGATCTTCGGCCCAGACAAGGTTTCGAATGGCGCCTCGGGCGACATCAAGATGGCCACCAACCAGGCCCGCATGATGGTCACCGAGTGGGGCATGAGCGAGAAGCTTGGCATGATTGCCTATGGCGAGAACAGCCAGGAGGTCTTCCTCGGCCACTCCGTGACGCAGTCGAAGAACCTGTCGGAGAACACCGCGCAGATGATCGACGGCGAGATCCGCCGCATCATCGACGAGGCCTATGCCAAGTGTAAGCAGCTGCTCTCCGAGAATATCGACGAGCTGCACCTGCTGGCGAAGGGCCTGCTCGAGCACGAGACCATCTCGGGCGACGAGATCAAGCTGATCATCCGCGGCGAGCCGATCGTGCGCGACCGCCCGGACGAGCCGGTGCCGCAGGGCCGCGGCAGCGTCCCGACCAGTGGGCGCTCTACCCGCCCGAGCGGCGGGTTGAACCCCGGCCCGGCGCCCGCCACCTAGGCCGGACGCCAGCCACAGGCCTGACGATCAGCGCGCCCCCGGGCGCGCTGATTGCGTTTCGGGGGATGCCATGCCCGACCGATGGATCGAACCGCTTGGCCTGCTGACCGGCCCTGGCGCCGAGGCGGCCCTTCGGGCGGGCCTCGCCCTGCCGCTTCAGGGCGGCCCCACCGCCTTCACCCTGGCCCGCCTCATCGCCCGCGGCGCCGAGCCCAGCCTGGTCCCGGTCGCCGCCATCCCACCCGGCTGGCGCGACCTGCTGCCGCCGCTGATCGAGGCGCCGGCGCCCTTCGCCGGCCTCGCGCCCCGTCTCGGCCCCGGTGCGCCGCTGGTCATGGGCGTCGTCAACGTCACCCCCGACAGCGTCTCCGGCGACGGCCTCCTCGCCGCCGGCCTTGAGGGCGAGGCCCTGGTCGCGGCCGCCCTCGCCCAGGGGCAGGCGATGCTCGCCGCCGGTGCCGACATCCTCGACATCGGCGGCGAGAGCACCCGCCCCGGCGCCGCCCCCGTCACGCCGGCGGAGGAGTGCCGTCGCATCCTCCCCGTCATCCGTGCCCTGGCCCCGCTCGCGCCCCTCTCGGTCGATACCCGCAACGCGCCCACCATGCGCGAGGCGCTGGCTGCTGGCGCCCGGATCGTCAACGACGTCTCCGCCCTGCGCCACGACCCGGGCGCCGCCCGCGTCGTCGCCGAATCCGGCGCCCCGCTCATCCTCATGCACATGCTCGGCCGCGACCCGCGCACCATGCAGGACGACCCGCGCTATGCCGATGTCACCCTCGATGTCGGCGACTTCCTGGCCGACCGGCTCGCCGCCGCCAAGGCCGCCGGCATTCCCCGCAGCCGCATCGCCCTCGACCCGGGCCTGGGCTTCGGCAAGCTGCTGGAGCACAACCTGGCCCTGCTGCACCGCCTGCCGCTGCTCGCCGGCCTCGGCTGCGCGCTGCTGGTCGGGGCCTCGCGCAAGCGCTCCATCGGCCGCCTCTCCGGCGCGACCGAGGGCGGCCGCGCCCGCATGCCCGGCAGCGTTGCCGCCGCCCTTTTCGCCGCCGGCCGCGGCGCCGCCATCCTCCGCGTGCATGACGTGGCGGAGACCGTCCAGGCGCTGCGCGTCTGGCAGGCCGCGCTTTCCGGTGACAGGCCGCCCGGCGGGCGCTAATCCACCAGCATGACCCAGACCACCCGACGCCTCTTCGGCACCGATGGCATCCGCGGCAAGGCCAACCAGGCGCCGATGGATGCTGCCACCGCCCTCCGGCTCGGCCAGGCGGCGGGCCAGTACTTCAACCGCGGCACCCACCGCCACCGCGTCGTCATCGGCAAGGACACGCGCCTCTCCGGCTACATGCTGGAGCCCGCGCTGACGGCAGGCTTCGTCAGTGCCGGGATGGATGTCGTCCTGGTCGGCCCCATGCCCACCCCTGCCATTGCCCTGCTGACCCGCAGCCTTCGCGCCGATCTCGGCGTGATGGTCAGCGCCTCGCACAACCCCTTCGAGGACAACGGCATCAAGCTCTTCGGCCCCGACGGGCTGAAGCTCTCCGACGCGCAGGAGGCGGAGATCGAGGCGCTGATGGCCGGCGACCTTTCCGGCTCCCAGGTTGCGCCTGCCCGCCTCGGCCGCGCCAGCCGCCTCGAGGACGCCCCCGGCCGCTACATCGAGGCGGCGAAGCAGAGCTTCCCCCGCCGCCTGACGCTCGAGGGCCTGCGCATCGTCGTCGACTGTGCCCATGGCGCCGCCTATCGCGTGGCACCCACCGTGCTGTGGGAGCTGGGCGCCGAGGTCGTCTCCATCGGCGTCGCGCCGGACGGCTTCAACATCAACCAGGGCGTCGGCTCCACCGCCCCGGGCCAGCTCGCCGGTCTGGTGCGCGAGCGCCGCGCCGATATCGGCATCGCCCTCGACGGCGATGCGGATCGGCTGGTGCTGGTGGACGAGGCCGGCACGCTGATCGACGGCGACCAGATCCTCGCCCTCATCGCCGGCTCCTGGAAGGCGGAGGGGCGGCTGCGCGGCGACGCCGTGGTGGCGACGGTGATGTCGAACATGGGCCTCGAGCGCCACCTGAAGACGCTCGGCCTCGGCCTGCTCCGCACCGCGGTCGGCGACCGCTATGTCGGTGAGCGGATGCGCGAGGCCGGCTGCAACCTTGGCGGCGAGCAGTCCGGCCACGTCATCATGGCCGACTTCGCCACCACCGGGGATGGGCTGATCGCCGCGCTGCAGGTCCTCTCCGTCCTGGTGCAGGAGGGGAAGCCCGCCAGCGAGGTCTGCCGCCGCTTCACCCCGCTGCCGCAGCGCCTGGTCAATGTCCGCTTCGCCGGCGCCTCGCCGCTGAAGGACCCTGGCGTGCAGCGCGAGATCGCTGCCTTCGAGGAGCGGCTCGGCGAGCGCGGCCGCATCCTGATCCGCGCCAGCGGCACGGAGCCGCTGATCCGCGTCATGGCCGAGGCGGAGGACGAGGCCCTCGTCACCGAGACGGTCGAGACGCTGGCCGCCACCATCCGCGCTCGGATCGCAGCCTAGATGCAAGGCCGCGTCCTCATCATCGCCGGCTCGGATTCGGGCGGCGGCGCCGGCATCCAGGCCGACATCAAGGCCGTCACCGCCCTCGGCGCCTTCGCCATGACGGCGATCACCGCGCTCACGGCGCAGAACACCAAGGGCGTCCACGGCGTCCTCCCCATCCCGACCGGCTTCATCCGGCAGCAGATCGAGGTCGTCCTCGGCGATCTCGGCGCCGATGCGCTGAAGACCGGCATGCTGCACGACAGCCCGACCATCGAGGCGGTCTGCGACGCGCTTCCTCCCGGCATCCCGCTGGTCGCCGACCCGGTGATGGTGGCGAAGGGCGGCCACCCCCTGCTGCAGCCCGACGCGGTGGAGACGCTGAGGCGCCGCCTCGTCCCCCGCGCCGCCGTCCTCACCCCGAACCTGCCGGAGGCCGAGGTACTGACCGGCCGCCGGATCACCACCGAGGCGGAGATGCAGGCCGCCATGCCCGCCCTCCTGGCCCTCGGCGCCGAGGCGGTGCTGCTGAAGGGCGGCCACCTCGACGGCCCCATCCTCGTCGACCTGCTCGGCACGCGGGAGGGCGTCACCCGCTTCGAGGATGCGCGGATCGAGACCCGCCACACCCATGGCACCGGCTGCACCCTGGCATCCGCGATCGCCGCCGGCATCGCCCAGGGCCTGCCCTTGCCGGAGGCGGTCGCCCGCGCCCGCCGCTATGTCCGCGCCGCCATCCTTGCGGCACCCGGCTTCGGCCGCGGCCATGGCCCGCTGGACCACGCCGTCACCATGGACCCGGCGCGCATCGGATGAGGCGCTACCCCTTCGTCACCGTCGATGTCTTCACATACCGCCGCTTCGGCGGCAACCAGCTTGCCGTCTTCCCTGATGCGCTGGGCCTCTCGGATGCCGAGATGCAGGCCCTCGCCGCCGAGTTCAATTTGAGCGAGACCACCTTCGTCCTGCCGCCGGAGGATCCAGCGAACACGGCCCGCCTCCGCATCTTCAACCGCACGGCCGAAATGCCCTTCGCCGGCCACCCGAATGTCGGGACCGCCTTCGTGCTGGCCGACCGGGCCCGCGATGGACTTCTCCGCTTCGAACAGCCGGCGGGCGTGGTGGAGATCACGGTGGAGCGCGACGCGGCCGGTGCCGTCCTTTCGACGACGGTCGGGGCCCCGCAGCCCCTCAGGATCGGCGCCATGGTGCCCGTCGAGCCCATCGCCGCCTGCGCCGGCATCGCCCCCGCAGGCATCCTCACCGCCCGCCATGCCCCGACCCTTGCCTCCGATGGCGGCAACCCCCGCGTCCTGCTGGAGGTGACGCCCGAGGCCCTGGCCTCCGCCGCCCCCGACCACGCCGCCTTCCGCCGCGCGGTGGAGTCGCTGCCGGAGCTCGGCGGCCGCCTCTCCCTCTATCTCTACCGCCCGGATGGCGAGCGTCTTCGCGCCCGCATGTTCTCGCCCCTCGCCGGCACGCCCGAGGACGCCGCTACCGGCAGCGCGGCGACGCCGCTCACCGGCTTCCTGCTCTTCCTGAGCGGCGCCGAGCGCCACGCTTTGGACATCCTCCAGGGTGTCGAGATGGGCCGCCCCAGCCTGCTGCGGACGACGGCCCGCCGCACCCCCTCCGGCATCCGAGCGACGGTCGGCGGCGGCTGCGTCCCCGTCCTCCGCGGCGAAGCCCAACTCTGACCGGTCCAGGCCGGGTTCCGGCCTGGTGGGAGGGGCCTGGGGAGGGCAAAGCCCTCCCCAGCTCCTTAGTGCTCAGCCTTCTCCTTCGGCCAGTCCAGCCACCCCTCGACATAGCCTTTGCGGACGACCACCATTCCCAGTGCCGAGAGCGGCGCCGCCAGCGCCACGCCGAGCAGCCCGAACAGCGCCCCCGTCAGCACCTGGGTGACGAGCAGCAGGGCGGGGGGCAGGTCCGCGGTCCGGCTCTGCACCATCGGCGTCAGGAAATTCCCCTCGACATTCTGCACCAGCACGATGAGGCCGAGCACCCAGAAGGGCAGCAGCGGGTCCTGCGTCAGCGCCAGCAGCATGGCCGGCACCGCGCCGATCAGCGGCCCGATGACGGGGATGAAATTCAGCAGCGCGACGATCGTCGCCAGCAGCCCCGCCAGGGGCACGCCGAGCAGCATCAGCCCGATCCAGGTCAGCACCCCCGCGACGATCATGGCGAAGGCCTGACCCAGCAGCCAGCCCCGCAGCGTATGCCCAGCCTCCTCGAGCGTGTCGCGCACCCGGTCGTCGATATCCGGCGCGAAGAGATGCCGCAGGCCGCGGATGTAGCTCTCCGGCTGCACCGCCAGATAGAGGCCGAGTAGCACCACCAGAACCAGGTTGCCGAGCCCCCCGAGCGTCGAGCTGGCCGCCGAGGCTGCCGCCGCGGCCGCATTCTCCGCCCCGCTGATGCCGAAGAGCCGCCCGGGATCGACCTGCCGCAGCACCCAGTCCCCCCAGCCCGTATCCGCCAGCTTGTCGCGCAGCGTTTCGAAGCTGCGCGGCAGTTGCTGCGCCAGCTCCCGCGCCTGCTCCGTCAGCGGCCCGGCCGCCGCCCAGCCCGCGAGCCCGATCGCTACCACCACCAGCACCGCGACGATCAGCACCCCCGCCCAGGCTGGAAGCCCCACCTTCCGCGCCAGCGGCTCGCCCCCTGCGCGCAGGGCGAGGGCCAGCAGCACCGCGGCGAAGCCGAGCAGCGGCACCTCCGGCGCCAGCCAGAACAGCGCCAGCACCAGGCCGAGCAGGATGAGGACGGAAGCCTGGGATCGGGTCATGCAGCGCGAACAGCCGGGAGCCGGATCGGTTCCTTCGCGTTCCATCCGCCGTGAATCGCCAAGCGCGAGGCCGCCGCTATGATGCGCCCGCCTTCCGGAGACCGCTGATGCCCGTCCGCACCGTCGCCACCCGCCCCTTCGCCGACCAGAAGCCCGGCACCTCGGGGCTGCGCAAGAAGGTCACGGTCTTCCGGCAGCCGCACTACATCGAGAATTTCATCCAGGCGATCCTGGACACGGCGGGGGAGGGGCTGCGCGGCGCGACGCTCGTGCTCGGCGGCGACGGCCGCTACCTGAACCGCGAGGCCATCCAGTCCGCCATCCGCCTCGCCGCGGCGAACGGCGCAGGCCGGCTGCTGATCGGGCAGGGCGGCCTGCTCTCGACGCCCGCCGCCTCCGCCCTGATCCGCTCGAGCGGCGCCATCGGCGGCATCATCCTCTCCGCCAGCCACAATCCCGGCGGGCCGGAGGGCGATTTCGGCATCAAGTACAACATGGCAAATGGCGGCCCGGCGCCGGAGGAGGTGACGTCCGCCATCCACCGCCGCGCCGCCGCCCTCGCCGAGTACCGCACCACCGACACGCCCGACCTCGACCTCGACCGCATCGGCGAGACCCGCATCGAGGGCATGGTGGCGATGGTCGTCGACCCCGTCGCCAACTACGCCGCGCTGATGGAGAGGCTGGTCGATTTCGACCGCATCGCCGGCCTGTTCCGCCGCGGCTTCCGCATGCGCTTCGACGCGCTCTCCGCCGTCACCGGCCCCTATGCGCAGGAGATCCTGGAGCGCCGCCTCGGCGCCCCCGCCGGCACGGTGATCAACGCCACGCCGCTGCCCGATTTCGGCGGCCACCACCCGGACCCCAACCCGGTCCATGCCAAGGCGCTGATGGCCGAGATGATGGGGCCGGACGCGCCCGATTTCGGCGCGGCCTCCGACGGCGACGGCGACCGCAACATGATCGTCGCGCCTGGCCATTTCGTCACGCCGAGCGACAGCCTCGCCATCCTCGCGGCACAGGCGCATCTCGCCCCCGGCTATAGCCGCGGCCTCGCCGGCGTCGCCCGCTCCATGCCGACGAGCCGCGCGGTGGACCGCGTCGCACAGCGCCTCGGCATCCCCTGCTTCGAGACGCCGACGGGGTGGAAGTTCTTCGGCAACCTGCTCGATTCCGGCCGCATCACCCTTTGCGGCGAGGAGAGCGCCGGCACCGGCTCCGACCATGTGCGGGAGAAGGACGGGCTCTGGGCCGTGCTGCTCTGGCTCGACATCCTCGCCGCTACGGCCAAGCGGGCGGATGCCATCCTGCTCGAGCACTGGGCGAGCTTCGGCCGCGACTACTACACCCGCCACGACTATGAGGAGGTCGATGCCGCGGCGGCGAATGCGCTGATGGACTCGCTGCGCGAGCGCCTCGCCTCGCTCCCCGGCCAGCGCGTCGCGGGCCTCACAATCACGACCGCCGACGACTTCGCCTATGCCGACCCGGTGGATGGCTCCACCACCGCCGCCCAGGGCGTCCGCATCCTCTTCGCCGAGGATGCCCGCGCCGTCTTCCGCCTCTCCGGCACCGGCACGGTCGGCGCCACGCTGCGCGTCTATCTCGAGCGCTTCGAGCCGGACCCGTCGCGCCACGCCCTGCCGGTGCAGGAGGTGCTGGCCCCCGTCATCGCCGCGGCGGGGGAGATCGCCGGGATCGCCCGCCATACCGGCCGCGACGCCCCCTCCGTCGTCACCTGACGGGCGTTAACCCCGTCTCAACCCGCGCCTGCCAGGATGGCGCCGTCATGCAGGTCACCGCCACCCTGGCGTCCGCGCTTTTCGGCGCGTCGGCCGCCGGCTCCGCTAATGCCGGCGACGCCGCGTCCAGCCTCGCCGTGCTGAAGGCCGCCGAGGCGCCCGGCGCCACCGCCAAGGGTGTCGCCCGGGAGAGGAAGGCCCCGGTCACCATCGCCGCGCTGAACCAGTTCCAGGCCGCGATCGCCAGGGCGAAGGACGTGAAGACCGCCCTGCAGGACCCGCGCGTGCTGAATGTCCTGCTTCCCGCCCTCGGCCTCGCCGACCAGGCGGCCTATCCGGGCCTCGTCCAGAAGGCCCTCACGGCCGACCCGAAGGACAGGAAGGGCCTGCTCGCCAGCCTCGACAAGCGCTTCGCCGCCGCCGCCACGACGCTCGACCTGAAGGCCAGGGGCTTCGCCGGGCTGAAGGATGCGAAGGTCCAGCAGACGCTGATGGACGGCTTCGTCGAGTACCAGTACCGCACCGGGCTCGACGAGAAGAATGCCGGCATCTCCGACGCGCTCTACTTCCTGCAGAACGCCAAGGGCCAGACCAACATCTACAGCATCCTCGGCAACAGCGTGATGCGCCGGGTCATCACCGGCGCGCTCGGCCTGCCCAGCTCCATCGTCGTCCAGCCGGTCGAGACGCAGGCGGCCGCCATCACCTCGCGCCTGAAGCTTTCCGACCTCAACGATCCGGAGGCGCTCGAGAAGCTGGCCCAGCGCTACGTCATCGCCGCCGCCGGCTCGGGTTCCGGCGGCGCAGCGAGCCCCTTGCTCTCCCTTCTCGCCTGATCTAGGCCTTGCGGCGGGCCACGCCCCCCCACCGGGGCGCATCCGCTTCTGGAAGGGAGCTGCATCATGGCAAGCGCCACCAAGCCCGGACTCCGTCCGGCTAACCCGCAATTTTCCTCAGGCCCCTGCGCCAAGCGCCCCGGCTGGTCGCTGGACGCGCTCTCCGGCGCCTTCCTCGGCCGCAGCCATCGCGCGGCCGGCCCGAAGGCCCGCCTCGCCGAGGTCATCACCCGCAGCAAGGCGATCCTCGGCATGCCGGCCGATTGGCGCCTCGGCATCGTCCCCGCCTCCGATACGGGCGCGGTCGAGATGGCGCTCTGGTCCCTGCTCGGCCCCCGCGGGGTCGATGTGCTGGCCTGGGAGAGCTTCTCCAAGGACTGGGGCACGGATGTCGTCAAGCAGCTGAAGCTGCCGGATGCCCGCGTCATTACCGCGCCCTATGGCCGGCTCCCCGACCTCGCCGCGGTGGATGCGGCGCGCGACCTCGTCTTCGTCTGGAACGGCACGACCAGCGGCGTCCGCCTCGCCGATGCCGACTGGATTGCCCCCGACCGCCAGGGCCTCGCCATCTGCGACGCGACCAGCGCCGCCTTCGCCATGGACCTGCCCTGGGACAAGCTCGATGTCGTCACCTGGTCCTGGCAGAAGGTCCTCGGCGGCGAGGCGGCGCACGGCATGCTGGCGCTCAGCCCGCGGGCGGTCGAGCGGCTGGAATCGCACAAGCCTGCCTGGCCGCTCCCGAAGATCTTCCGCATGACCAAGGACGGCAAGCTGAACGAGGGCATCTTCAAGGGCGAAACCATCAACACGCCCTCCATGCTGGCCGTCGAGGACGCGCTGGACGGGTTGCGCTGGGCCGAGGGGATCGGCGGCCTGCCCGCCCTGATCGCCCGCTCCGAGGCCAACCTCGCCGCTATCGCCGCCTGGGTCGGGCGCACACCCTGGGTCGACTTCCTCGCCGAGGTCCCGGCGACGCGCTCCTGCACCTCCATCTGCCTGAAGGTCGTGGCGCCCTGGTTCACCGCGCTCGATGCCGAGGCCCAGGCCAAGGCGGCCAAGGCCCTCGCCTCGCTGCTGGAGAAGGAGGGCGTCGCCCTCGATGCCGGCGCCTATCGCGACGCGCCCCCGGGCCTTCGCATCTGGGGCGGCGCGACCGTCGAGACCTCGGATATCGAGGTCCTGCTCCCCTGGCTTGACTGGGCCTTCGCCAGTGTCGAGGCCGAGCAGCAGAAGGCGGCCGCCTGATGCCGCGCGTCCTCATCTCCGACAAGCTCTCCCCCGCCGCGATCGAGATCTTCAGGCGGCGCGGGATCGAGGTCGAGTTCCGCCCCGGCCTCTCGCCCGCCGAACTCCGCGCCGTCATCGCGCCCTATGACGGCCTCGCCGTCCGCAGCGCCACCAAAGTGACGCGGGAGCTGCTCGACGCCGCGCCCAACCTCAAGGTCGTCGGCCGCGCCGGCATCGGCGTCGACAATGTCGACGTGACGAGCGCGACCGCGCGCGGCGTCGTGGTGATGAACACGCCCTATGGCAATGCCATCACCACCGCCGAGCATGCGATCGCCATGATCTTTGCCCTCGCGCGCCAGATCCCGGAGGCCTCGGCCTCCACCAAGGCGGGCCGCTGGGAGAAGAACCGCTTCATGGGCGTCGAGCTCTTCGGCAAGACGCTCGGCCTGATCGGCTGCGGCAATATCGGCTCCATCGTCGCCGATCGCGCCGTCGGGCTGAAGATGAAGGTCGTCGCCTTCGATCCCTTCCTCTCCGAGAAGCGCGCCGTCGAGCTCGGCGTCGAGAAGGTCGAGCTGAACGAGCTGCTGGAACGCGCCGACATCGTCACGCTGCACACGCCGCTGACGGAGCAGACGCGCAACATCCTCAGCCGCCAGAACATCGCGAAGCTGAAAAAGGGCGTCCGCATCGTCAACTGCGCCCGCGGCGGCCTCGTCGACGAGCAGGCGCTGGCCGAGGCGCTGCAATCCGGCCATGTCGCCGGCGCCGCGCTCGACGTCTTCGAGGCGGAGCCGGCGATGGAGAGCCTGCTCTTCGCCCTCGAGAACGTCGTTTGCACCCCACATCTCGGCGCCGCCACCGCCGAGGCGCAGGAGAACGTCGCCCTGCAGGTCGCCGACCAGATGGCCGACTACCTGCTGACCGGCGCCGTCTCCAACGCCATCAACATGCCGAGCGTGACGGCTGAGGAGGCGCCGCGCCTCAAGCCCTATATGGAGCTCGCCCGCCTGCTCGGCGGCATGGCCGGGCAGCTGACGGCGGCGCAGGACGACGCCATCCGCTCCATCCGCGTCGAATACGAGGGCCATGTGGCGGAGCTCAACCGCCGACCCCTGACGGCGGCCGCGCTCGCCGGCGTGCTGACCCCGTTGATGGGCGCGGTCAACATGGTGAACGCGCCGGTGGTGGCGAAGGAGCGCGGCATCGAGGTCGCCGAGACCGTCCATGAGCGCCGCGGCGACTACGCGACCCTGCTGCGCGTCACCGTGGTGACGGAGGGCCGCACCCGCAGCGTCGCCGGCACTCTGGTGGGCGAGGCGAAGCCCCGCCTGGTGGAGATCAAGGGCATCGCGGTGGAGGCGGATTTCGCCCCGCACATGCTCTACGTCACCAACCAGGACCGGCCCGGCTTCATCGGCCGCTTCGGCATGACGCTCGCCAATGCCGGGATCAACATCGCCACCTTCCATCTGGGGCGCGCATCCCAGGGCGGCGATGCCATCTGCCTCGTCTCGCTGGACGGCCCGCTGCCCGAGCCGGTGCTGGCCGAGGTGCGGTCCCTGCCGCTTGTGATGCAGGCGACCGCATTGCGCTTCTGAGGATCATGAAGCAGGCGTGATGAATGTTACCCCTCTGCCGGTGCAATCTGCACCGGCAGAGGGGAGGCAGGAACCATGTCCAACGAGGCATTCGGCGAAACCAACCGCAAGTTCGAGGAGGCCATCGCTCGCCGCGACTTCGCCGCGCTGGCGCATGTATACACCGCGGAGGCGCGGCTGTTCTCGCCCGGCGTGCCGGCGATCACCGGCCTCAGCGGCATCCAGGACTACTGGAGTTCTGCCGTCAGCGGGCTCGGCGTGATCCGCGCGAAGCTCCACTCGCTCGAGCTCACCGTCACCGGCGATCGCGCCGCGGAAGTCGGTCGCGCCGAGATCTTCACCAATCCGGACACACCGCCGGTGGCGCTGAAATATGTCGTCCTCTGGAAGCAGGAGGGCGGCACCTGGAAATGGGATGTCGACTGCTGGAACATGGACGCCTGACCGGCTGGCCCGACGCTACTTTCCCTGGAACCGCGGCGGGCGCTTCTCGATGAAGGCCCGCAGCGCCTCCTGGTGGTCCTCCGTCTCCCGCGTTCGCATCATGCCGAAGGCCTCGGCATCCAGCGCCTCGGCCAGCGTGCCCTCCTCGGCGATCCGCATGTTGCGCTTCATGTAGCGCCAGGCGACGCGCGGCCCCCCGCCGAGCTGCCGGGCCAGCCGCTCCGTCTCTGCCCGCAGCTGCTCGTCCGGCACCAGCCGGTTGACCAGGCCGAGCCGCTCCATCTCGCCGGCATCGAGCTTGACGCTGGTGAAGTAGAGCTCCCGCGCCTTGCCCGGCCCTACGAGCCTCGCCAGGAAGTAGTGCCCACCGAAATCCCCCGAGAAACCCATATTGGCGAAGGCGGTCGTCATCCGCGCGCTGCTGCCGGCGATGCGCATGTCGCAGGCGAGTGCGAGGGACATGCCCGCCCCGGCGGCGACGCCGTTCACCATGGCGATGGTGGGCTTCGGCATCTCGTGCAGCAGGCGGGAGCATTCCATCCGGCTGCGCAGCTCGTCGGCGCCCGCCTCCGGCGTCGCCGGCGGCGGCTTGGCGCCCGTCGCCCGCGCCTTCATGTCGCCGCCCGCGGAGAAGCCGCGCCCCGCCCCGGTCAGCACCACGCAGCCGATCTCCGGGTCCGTCGCCGCCTCGCCCAGCGCCCCCAGCAGGTCCCACATCATGGCGCCGCCGAGGGCGTTCAGCACCTCCGGCCGGTTCATGGTAAGCCACAGCACGCCCTCCGCGCGCTCCTGCAACAGCTCCATGATGGGCTCCTCCCGCTCTGGTGCCGCGGAGCCTAGGTGCTATCGTCGAGGGGTCCAAGAGGGGAGAGCGCCGCCATGAAAGCCGCCGTCCTGCATGAAGTGAACCAGCCGCTGACCGTCGAGGAGGTCACGCTGCAGAAGCCGAAAGCGCGCGAAGTGCTGGTGCGCACCGCCTATGCCGGCCTCTGCCACTCCGACCTGCATTTCATCGAGGGCCTCTACCCCCACCCGCTGCCGACCGTCCCCGGCCATGAGGTCGCGGGCGTGGTCGAGGCCGTCGGCTCCGACGTCACCTACCTCAAGCCCGGCGACCACGTAATCGGCTGCCTCTCGGTCTTCTGCGGCGCCTGCTCGCAATGCACCACGGGCCATACGGTGCTCTGCGAGAACACCGAGGTGAAGATGATGCCCGGCCAGTCCCGCCGCCTGTCCTGGAAGGGCGGGGAGCTGATGAACCAGTTCCTCAACCTCAGCGCCTTCGCAGAGCAGCTGCTCGTCCACGAGAACGCCTTGGTGAAGATCGACCCGGACATCCCGCTCGACCGCGCGACGCTGGTCGGCTGCGGCGTCATCACCGGCGTCGGCGCCGTCTTCAACACCGCGCGGATCGAGGCGGGCTCGACGGTCGCCGTCATCGGCTGCGGCGGCGTCGGCCTCTCGGCGGTGAACGGCGCGGCGCTGGCCGGCGCATCGCGCATCATCGCCATCGACCGGCTGCAGTCGAAGCTCGACCTCGCCCGCATCATGGGCGCGACCGACACCATCCTGGTCGGCAACGACGACCCGGTGCAGCAGGTGAGGGAGCTGACCGGCGGCGGCGTCCACTACAGCTTCGAGGCGCTGGGCCTGAAGGCGACCGCCGAGCAGAGCTTCAGCATGCTTCGCCCGGGCGGCACGGCGACCATCATCGGCATGGTGCCCTTCGGCGTGAAGATCGAGCTGCACGGCTTCGACTTCCTGCGCGAGCGGAAGATCCAGGGCTCTTCGATGGGCTCCAACCACTTCCGCGTCGACATGCCGCGGCTGCTGAAGCTCTGGCAGCAGGGCCGCCTGCATCTCGACCACCTGATCAGCGGCACGCTGAAGCTCGACGAGATCAACGCCGGCTTCGCCCGCCTCAAGTCGGGCGAGGCGGTGCGCCAGCTCATCGCCTTCGGCTGAGGCGAGGCGGTCCGCGCCTATCCCGGCCGGAAGCCGGGATGGGACGGCACCCAGGGGCGTGCGGGCTCCTCGATGGCGATCGCGTCGCACCGCTCCGCGCCGGACAGGTCCAGCAGGCTCACCCCCGCATCGCGGAAGGTCTGCTGCTCGGTGACGCGGCCGAGCTTCCCTGCGAGGAAATTCACGAAGCGAATGTCCTCGATGCCGTTGCGGACGATCGGGTGCGACCAGACGAACCACGCCCGCCGGCCGCAGAGCTTCTGGATGTCGGCCATCATGTAGTTCCAGTCCGTCCGCGAATCCCGGCCCCAGACGACGCCCTCGGGCGAGGCGATCAGCGCCTTCCCGTAGATCTGGAAGGCGGGGACGGCTCCGTAATAGACATAGACGAGGTCCCCCGGCCGCTTCGCGCGCTCCACCGCGGCGATGCTGCGGTCGAGCTCCTCCCGGGCGAAGGCAGGCGGGATGCGAAAGTCGAGGGCGGTCGAGAAGCCCATCAGCGCCAGCACCAGCCCGACCGCCGCCACCGCCGGCAGGCGCAGCTCCCGCGCCGACCGGATGGCCAGCGCGACGCCCGCCGCGACCGCCAGGATCAGCCCCGGCGCCAGGAACAGCAGGAACCGCCCGGTCATCGGGTAGTACCGCGCCATCGAGGCGGCGACCGTCGCCAGCACGGCAAGGATGAGGAACACGGCCGTGCGCTGCGACAGGCGGAGGATCTCCCCGAGGCCGGCCAGCGCGAAGAACAGCAGCGCCAGGCTGGCGGCTGGGGGGAAGCCCATGCCCTCCGGCCCCTGCAGCATGATCTTCACCGCCATGATGAAGCGCGAGGGCACGAAGATCCGGGGCGGGATGAACCACTCGGCCCAGTATTTCCGCATGGCATCCACCAGCGTGCCGGAATCGCTGGTGGCCAGCAGCGTCACCCCAGCGAAGCAGGCGAGCCAGAGCAGGCCGGCAAGGCCCAGCGCCACCAGCGTGCGGTAGCGCCGCGCCAGCGCCTCATGGACGAAGAGGCTGAGGCCGGCGCCGAACAGCACGAAGACCGCGGTATGGCTCAGCAGCAGCGCCACCGCCCCCGCCGCCGCTAGGAACGCGATTCCGCCCCAGCTGGCGAGGAGGCGCTGCGCCCGCGTGGCGACGACCCAGAGGAAGAAGGTGCTGACCAGGATGTCGGTCGAATACTGCTTCGCCTCGGCGGCGTAGTAGATCAGCGGCCCGGCCAGGCAGAACAGGCCCGTGGCCAGCGCCGCCCCCGGCCCGTCCAGCAGCCGCCGCGCCGTCGCGGCGAAGAGCAGCACGGAGCCAAGCCCGGCCAGCAGCGGGATGAGCCGCAGCGCCAGCTCGCCCTGTCCCAGGAGCTGAATGACGAGCTTGGTGCCGAGCAGCCAGAGGATGGGCGCCGACTGGTCGTATTTCAGCGGCGCCAGCAACCCCGCATAGGAGCGGTCGAACAGGTTGAGCGCGATCATCGCTTCGTCATGCCAAAGCGGCCGCGCCTGGGCGTAGGCAACAATCCGTAGTAAAATACCAGCCAGAACGATAACCAACAAGAACAGGTCGGTTTGCCGCAGACGGGCCGAAATCACCGCTGAGTCGAGCATTCATGGCCCCGTTCAATCGCGCCGCGGCGCAGGGCCTGAATTCTGGCCCGTGGCCGGCCGGGACCTTCTGGCACGGATCGGAAGGATTGAAACCGACCTCAAGGCCAGGGCCGCGATACCTCCAATCCCTGTGATGAGGTCTATCGCCGCTGCGGCCCGGCCTCGTTCAACGCCAAGTTCTGCTGCGCCAGGTCGGCCGTCGCGCTGTCCGGGGCGAGGGCGACCGCCCGCTGCCAATCCGCCTTCGCCCCGGCCGTGTCGCCCTTGAGCTGGCGGATGATGCCCCGCTCCAGCAGGGCCTCCGCATTGTCGGGGGCAAGGGCCAGCGCCTGCCCGACATCCTCGGCCGCCTGGTCGGCCCGGTCGAGATGCCGGTTCGCCGCCGCGCGGAACACCCAGGCCTCCGCTCGCTGCGGGTCGAGCGCCACCACCCGGTTCAGGTCGTCCATCGAATCCGCGTAGCGCCCGAGCGTCCCGAGCGCCACCGCCCGGTCGAGCATCAGGTCGGCATCGTCGGGCGCGAGCGCCAGCCCCATGGTGGCGGCGCCATAGGCCCGTCCGGCCTCGCCCGCCATCATCCAGGCCTGCCCCGCCTGGGCGAAGAGCGAGGCCCGCGTCGCGGCGCCGGCCTGGCTGGCCCGGCCGAGGCCCTCCAGCCGCTCCGCCGCCCGCTCCGGCTCGCCCGCGGCCATCAGCGCCAGCGCGCCGCAATGCCGCGCGCCCTCGCCGCCGCCGTCGCTCTCCCAGCCCTCGGCGAAGCTCCGCGCCTCGTCGGGATCGGTGCGCACCAGCGCGAGACAGCGGGCATAGTCCGGCCCCTCGGCCAGCCGCGGCACGTCCGGCGGCAGGGGAAGGGAGTCGCTCGCCGCCTCCGCCGGCGCCCACAGCGCCAGCCAGCCGATGCCCGCGCTGGTCGCCAGGCCGGCCGTCAGCAGCGCCACGAGAACGGGGGAGGCAGGCTTCACGCCGCGCAGTCTAGCCACCTGCCCCCGGCCGCGCCAGATAAGCCGCATGAGCGACCCCGTGCCCTCCCATCTCCTGATCGCCGGCCTCGGCTACAGCGGGGAGGCCGTGGCACGGGAGGCGGCCCGGCTCGGCTTCCGCGTCACCGGCACCAGCCGCAACCCGGAGGCCGCGGCACTGCCCCCCGGCACCCGCCTCATCCCCTTCGCCGCGGCGGGCGAGGCCCTGGCGAGCGCCACCCACCTCCTCGTCACCGCCGCGCCGGGGGAGGGGGGCGACCCCGTGCTCGCCGCCCATGCCGAGGCCCTGGCGGCCGCCCCCGCCCTCCGCTGGATCGGCTACCTCTCCACCACCGGCGTCTATGGCGACCGCGGCGGCGCCTGGGTCGACGAGGCGACGCCCCCCGCCCCCGGCCAGGACCGCAGCCGCCGCCGCCTCGAGGCGGAGGAGGCCTGGCGCGCCGCCGCCCTGTCCACCTCCGGCCGCGCCCTCGACATCTTCCGCGTGGGCGGCATCTATGGCCCCGGGCGCAGCGCCATCGAGGAGCTGCGCTCCGGCACCGCCCGCCGCACGGTGAAGCCCGGCCACGCCTTCAGCCGCATCCACCGCGACGACATCGCCCAGGCCGTCGCCGCCGCGCTCCGCCAGACGCCGCTGCCCGGCCTGCGCATCCTCCACCTGGTCGATGACGAGCCCGCCGAGAGCGCCCTGGTCGTGGAGGAGGCCGCCCGCCTCCTCGGCCTGCCCCCGCCGCTGGCCGTGCCCTATGAGGAGGCCGCCCGCGCCATGTCCCCCATGGGCCGCAGCTTCTGGGCGGAGAACCGCCGCGTCGCCAATGCCGCGACTAAGGCCGCGCTCGGCATCGCCTGGCGCTACCCGAGCTATCGCGAGGGGCTGGCGGCGATCCTCGGGACGCCGGACTGAGCGCGCAGCTCGCGGCCGGGCAGGGAGGATGCCAGGCGGCCTGCCTGCGCCGTCCGGCCGTCCGGCGCGTTATGGCAGGACGCGATAGCGAAGCCGCACCCCGCCGGAGGCCGCACCATGCATAACGACGCCTTCTACGCCGAAACCGATCCCATCCTCTACGAGGCCGACCCCGCCTATTACGACGGGACCAACGTCGCCTATTATGAAGGGTACGACCTCGCCTATTATGACGGGGCCGTTCCCGTCTACGCCGAGCCTGCCGTCGTCTTCATCGAGCCCGCCCCCGTCTTCGTCGAGCCCGTTCCCGTCTTCGTCCAGCCGATCCCCGTCGCCGAGCCCTACGGCGTCTATCCGGGCGAGGCCGCCGTGCTGTTCGACGACTATTTCTACCTCGCCACCAATCCCGATGTGGCAGCGGCCGGGCTCGACCCGCTCGGCCATTACGCGACGGATGGATGGCGGGAGGGACGCGACCCGAACGCCTATTTCGACACGGTCGGCTACCTGACGGCCTATCCCGACGTGGCTGCCGCAGGGGTCGACCCGCTGATCGACTATGCCAGGCTGGGCTGGCGCGAGGGGCGCGACCCGTCCGGCGACTTCGACACGGATGCCTATCTCACGGCCTACCGGGACGTGGCCCTGACCGGGGTGAACCCGCTGGAGCACTACCTGTACTGGGGCGCTGCGGAGGGCAGGCTGGCCTTCGCGGACGGCGTCTTCGACTGACCAGAAGGGTCCTCGGCGGCAGCGCCACGGGCCTGGCCAAACGGGAGGATCAGAGAGGCGCGCGGCCACCTGGCCCATGGCCGCCGCGCCGTCCCCTACATCCCGGCCACCTCCTCGACCACGCGCCGCAGCAGCGCCAGGTCCTGCGGCCGCGACAGGCGGTGGTCGCCGTCCTTCACCAGCAGCACCTGCACGTCGTCGCCGGTCACCGTCCCGGCGATGCGGAGCGCCGTCTCCCAGGGCACGTCCGGGTCCCGCTGCCCCTGCAGCAGCCGCACCGGGACAGCGAGCGGGAAGGGCGCATCGAGCACCAGTTGTCGCCGCCCGTCCTCCAGCAGCCCCCGGGTGATCGGATAGGGCTCGCCATAGGCGCTCGTCCGGTGCCAGACCCCCTCGCGCTCCAGCGCCGCCCGCGCCGCCGGCGGCAGCGCCGCCTCGATCCTCGGGGTGAAGTCCGGCGCCGCCGCCACCCCGACGAAGGCCGCCACCCGCTCCGGCCGCTGCCGCGCCAGCAGCAGCGCGATCCACCCGCCCATCGAGGAGCCGACCAGCACCTGCGGCCCCTCGGTCAGCGCCTCGACCGCGGCCTCCGCATCGGCCGCCCAGCGCCCGATGCTCCCCGCCTCGAAATCGCCCCCGCTCGCCCCATGTCCGGAATAGTCGAAGCGGAGGAAGGCGCGCCCCGTCCCGGCGCAGAAGGCGGACAGCGCCTCGGCCTTCGTCCCCGTCATGTCGCTGCGGAACCCGCCGAGGAAGACGATCCCCGGCCCGCGCCCGGCGATCCGCCGCCAGGCCAGCGCGGCGCCGTCCCCGCGGTCGAGCCGCCCGCACTCCTCGCTCATGCCCGCGGCAGCCCGCGCCGGGCGAGATTGGCCATCAGCGCCCCGGCGCCGAAGACCCAGGGCGGGCAGGCATCCGTCCGGTCCACCTCGTTCACCAGCGCCCCGAGCCGCGCCGAGGCGATCCGCACCACATCCCCTGGGTGATGGGTGAAGCCCATCCCCGCCGCGCCGCGGTCCTTGCTCGGCGAGAAGGGGGTGCCGAGGAACAGCACCGCCCCATCCGGGTACTGGTGATGCGGCCCGATGAGCTGATCGACCACCTCCGTCGGATCGCGGCTGATGGCCCCGACCTTGCCGGTCTCCTCCAGCCGGAACCCGTCCCGGCCCTCGATGGTCAGCGCGATCTCCGCCCGCCGCACATCCTCGAGCGTGAACCCGCCATCGAAAAGCCGCAGCACCGGCCCGAGCGCGCAGGCGGCATTGTTGTCCTTGGCGCGGCCCAGCAGCAGCGCCGACCGCCCCTCGACGTCGCGCAAGTTGACGTCGTTGCCGAGCATCGCGCCGAGGATCGCCCCGCGCGCATTCACCGCCAGCACCGCCTCCGGCTCCGGATTGCTCCACTCGCTCGTGGGATGCACCCCAATCTTCGCCCCGACCCCGACCGAGGCCATGGGCTGGCACTTGGTGAAGATCTCCGCATCCGGCCCGATCCCGACCTCGAGATACTGGCTCCACCAGCCCTTCTCCATCAGCGCCGCCTTCACCGCGCGCGCCTCCGCGCTGCCCGGCCGCAGCGCGGCGAGGTCGTCGCCGATGATCTGACGCACCTCGGCGCGCACCGCCTCCGCCTGGCTCGCATCGCCGCGGCAGCGCTCCTCGATCACCCGCTCCAGCATGGACCGCACATAGGTGACGCCGCAGGCCTTCACCGCCTGCAGGTCGACCGGCGCCAGCAGCCAGGGCTTGCCCGCATCGCGCACCGCATGGTGGCTGTTGCCGAGCACCGCCGTCAGGTCGAGCGGCACCGGCACCCCGCGGTGGCGGATCGCCGCCACGGGATCCGCCTCGTTCAGCCAGGCGCTGACCGTGCCGAAGGCCGGCGTCATGTCGAAGGCCGCGCCGTTCAGCAGGCCGATCGCGCTCGGCCCGTCCGGCGTCATGATCCGTGCCGCAAAGGCCCCGTCCGGCCAGTCCTGCGGCAGGGCCGTGCTATCCAGGCGCATCATCCGCGTCCTCTCCTTGTTTGCCCGCCACTCTAGCCGCCCCGACAGCGGCGCGAAGTCCCGTGCCCGCAACGGGCCGGCCCGGAACCCCAACGACCGACTGGCGTTCAGCCCCCGCTCAACCCATAGTCGAAGAGTCGATGCCCCGATTCCTGCGCTGCCTGCTCGCCCTCTGCTCCGCCCTCAGCCTCGCCGCCTGCGGCGCCGTCGACTTCACCCGCCCCGGCATCGCCGACCCAGAGGCCGGCTACGCCAGCGCCTTCCCCCGCTATGCCGAGTTCTGCGCCCTCTCCCAGATCAAGAAGCGCCCCGGCTTCGGCGCCGAGATCCGGGGCGAGATCGGCGGCCATGCCGTACTCTACCTGAACGGCGCCTGCCGCGGCCCGGACGGCACGCTGATCCCCTGCGACGCGCCCGGCGCCGGACCGGAGGAGGGGGTCGGCCTCTCGATGAACGCCCATTTCCGCAATGCCAAATGGGTGGCGATCCCCGGCCGCGACTTCTTCTTCGAGGGCAACCTCCGCCCCGGCGAGGCGCTGACCCGCGCCCGCTATGCCGAGGTCCAGGCCGAGGCCCGCCGCCTCGGCCTCTTTGACGGCATCGCCTTCCACGAGGAGGCCTTCGCCGAGGCCCCCGCCGGCCTCCACCGCGAAAACGCCAAGTACGAGATCTCCATCGCCACCGACTACGCGGTCGGTCTCGGCCGCGGCCGCTACTGCGCCCGCGTCCCTGTCACGCGCCCGCAACTGCTGGCGATGATCGCCTTCCTCAACGCCGAGAACGCCCCCTACCGCAGCGGCGCCCGCGAGTTCCGCTGGTCGCTCTTCCGCGACAACTGCATCCACCTGGCGCACAACGCCCTCGCCGCCGCCGGCTTCTGGCAGCCCTGGCCGACCAACATGCCCCTGCCGCTGGCCATCCTCGACTTTCCCGTGCCGAAGAACGAGTTCGTCAACCTCATGCGCCGCGGCAACGACGAGGCCCTGCTCGACCCGGAAGCCGCCTTCGCCGACCCGGCCGCCCGCCGCTCCGTCCTCGAGTTCGGCACGCTGCCCGTGCGCCCGGGGGCCATCGCCCTCTCCGCCCCCGCCTGGCCGGCGAACGAGGTCTACGAGACCGAGCTCGGCCTCATCTTCTACGACGAGCCGAATATCGGCCCCTACCGCTTCTGGCTCGCCGACATCCTCCGCCGCCCGCGCGACCATGCGCTGGAGCCGAACCTCCACTGGTACGCCGCCCGCCTCGACCGCCTGCGGGAGGAGCGCCGCCCCCTGCCGCCGGAGATGGCCGAGTTCGGCCGGCGCTTCCATGCGGCCGTGGAGCGGGAGCTGGTTGCGACGGACGCCCGCCTCGAACGCCTCCGCGCGGCCCGCGCCGTGCCGGCGACCGGCCTCGCCTTGCAATGACCCATCCTCTAGTGTTCTGACCGAGACAGAGGATTCCCTATCCGATTGGGATGTGCGATCCGGTGCTGATGAGGACCGGGGTAGAGATCCAGCTTTCACCTGAGGATCGGGGGCGGCTGGAGCGGCTGGTGGCGG